>LNAP01000295.1_pt1 | contig 56344 bp, 60 predicted proteins | sample 602601 | NCBI WGS metagenome assembly LNAP01 (sample SAMN02440304, study PRJNA202911) | soil metagenome | biome: Subtropical and temperate rainforests or woodlands; isolation source: soil samples (1 kg each in a 20% v/v slurry with milli Q water) were... ...
AACTGCTGGGCTCGTCCGCCGCGCAAGTTGCAAGCTGCAACCGTGGGCGTTCAAGCATCCGTCGCAAATCAGCGACAAGCAATAATATAGCACAGGACCATAGACCAGCGCAAGCCCTATTTTACACCAAATTTCCCCAAACTCTAGAATCAAAAAATCGGCACCCCCACGGGTGCCGATTCCAAACAACAAATGTTATTCCCGCGAATTTCGCATATGCGGGAACAAGAGCACATCCCGAATCGACGGGGCATCCGTCAACAGCATCACCAGACGGTCCACCCCGATGCCGAGACCGCCCGTCGGCGGCATGCCGTACTCAAGCGCCCGGATAAAATCGTGATCCATCATGTGCGCCTCGTCGTTGCCCTGCTCCCGCTCCAACAGCTGCGCCTCAAACCGCTGGCGCTGGTCGATCGGGTCGTTCAGCTCCGTGAACGCATTCGCATGCTCGCGACCGACGATAAACAGCTCGAACCGGTCCGTAAACCTCGGATCCGCCTCGTTCTTCTTCGCAAGAGGAGAGATCGCCGTAGGATGCCCGTAAACGAACGTAGGCTGAATAAGCGTGTGCTCCACAAACTGCTCATAAAACGCATTTACAATGTGCCCGAAACCGTGAGACGATTCGACAGGCACCTTGTGCTCCTTCGCCAGCCGATGCGCTTCCTCGTCGCTCATGTGCGCGCGGAAATCGACACCGACAGCGTCGCGAATCAGATCAACCATGTGCGCCCGTCGGAACGGGGGAGCCAAGTCGACCTCTGTGCCTTGATACGTCACCGTCGTCGTACCCAACACTTCCGTGGCGATGTGCGCAATCACATTTTCCGTCAATCGCATAATGTCTTCGTAGTCCGCATAGGCCTCATACAGCTCAAGCATCGTAAACTCGGGATTATGCCTCGTCGACACACCCTCGTTCCGATACACGCGGCCGATCTCGTACACCTTTTCCAAGCCCCCGACAATAAGCCGCTTCAGGTGCAGCTCGATCGCGATCCGCATATACATCTGCATATCAAGCGCATTGTGGTGCGTTATAAACGGACGCGCCGCAGCCCCGCCGGCGATGGCATGAAGGGTCGGCGTTTCCACCTCTAGAAAACCTAAGCCGTCAAAGTATCGGCGCATCGACTGGATAATCCGGGAACGGGCGATAAAGCTCTGCTGCACTTCCGGATTGACGATCAAATCAACATACCGCTGGCGGTATCGCATCTCCACATCCTTCAGCCCGTGGAATTTCTCCGGGAGCGGATAGAGCGACTTCGAAAGCACCTCCAGTTGCTCCGCCCGAATCGACAACTCTCCCGTCTTCGTTTTAAACAGCGCGCCCCTAACACCGACGATGTCGCCGATGTCAAGAATTTCGAACGCCGCGTACCGCTCCCCGCCGATCTCGTCCTCGCGAACGTAGATCTGAATTTTCCCGGACAAATCCTGCACATGCGCAAACGATGCCTTGCCCATGCCGCGCTTCTGCATAATCCGGCCGGCAATAGTAACCTCGACCGGTGTCGCTTCAAGCTCTTCCTTCGTCTGCTCTCCATACTGCTTGAGAACTTCACCCGCGTGGTGCGTTCGTTCATAGCGTCCGCCAAACGGATCAACCCCAAGCTTCCGAAGCTCGTCCAATTTATTCCGTCGAATCGTCAGCAGCTCATTTAACTCCGTCTCCTGCTGGCCCGTCGTTTCATTCACAGCGATCACTCCCTTGCTTGTCCGCATTTTGCCACTACTAGCGCCCACCAACCAAAAAAGCTTCCGTACGGAAGCTTCTGGCTCGCGAGTATGTTACTTCTTAATATCGATGATTTTGTACTGAATGACTCCGGCCGGAACGTTCACATCTACAGTCGCGCCCTTCTTCTTGCCCAAAATCGCCTTGCCCACGGGGCTTTCGTTGGAAATTTTGTTCTGCAGCGGGTCTGACTCTGCCGTTCCGACGATCGAATATTCGACCGTGTCTCCGAATTCCATATCCTTCAGGGTCACGATCGCACCGACGCTGACCGTGTCCGTGTTCACTTCATCGTTATTAATGATACGCGCGTTGCGAAGCATTTTCTCAAGCGTGATGATCCGCCCTTCGATGAACGCCTGCTCATTCTTCGCGTCCTCGTATTCGGAGTTCTCGCTGATATCCCCATAGCCGATGGCTACTTTGATCCGTTCTGCAACTTCGCGGCGTTTGACCGACTTCAGATGTTCCAATTCTTCTTCCAGCTTCTTTAACCCTTCTTGGGTTAGGATCACTTCTTTCTCCGTCATTCCCAGTGCTCCCGTCGTCTATAAATTTAGAAGTAAAAACTCCTAGCATCAGCCCGCGTCAGGCGAAGCCGAGTCCGAGCTTGTGATTACTATATGAACGGCGGAGCCGTTTCAACACAGCAGGGCGCTTTAAATTTATTGACGATTATATTGCAAGGGGGGGGAAATGTCAAACAACGGAAACCGCGCTTTCCGTCTCGGCCGCTGCTTGCAGCGACTGCACATACTGCTCCAAGATCGCCGCTACCTGCTCCCGTTCGGTTTCTTCCATGATACGGTTTTTCACTTCCGCCGACCCGCGAAGACCTTTCAGATACCAGGCAAAATGTTTCCGCATATCCTTCACAGCCACCTTCTCGCCCTTCAGCGCGATGAGCCGATCCAAATGGAGCATCGCAATACTCATTTTCTCGGCCGCGTCCGGTTCACCTAGCAGCTCGCCTGTCGTTAAATACTGCACCGTCCGGTACAGCATCCATGGATTGCCGAGCGCGCCCCGCCCGATCATCACGCCGTCGCAGCCCGTTTCGTCAAGCATGCGCTTGGCGTCCTCAGGCGTCGCGACGTCGCCGTTGCCGATCACCGGAATGTTCACCGCCTGTTTGACGTCCCGGATATAGCTCCAGTCCGCTTTCCCGGTGTACAGCTGCTCCCGGGTGCGCCCATGCACCGACACGGCTTGCCCACCCGCCCGTTCAACGGCCTGCGCATTTTCAATAACGTAAATATGGTCATGGTCCCAGCCGATCCGCATTTTGACCGTGACCGGCTTTTCAACCGCATCGACGACCGCCGATACCATCTCATAGATCTTGTTCGGATCAAGCAGCCAGCGGGCGCCTGCGTCGCAGCTCGTAATTTTCGGAACGGGGCAGCCCATGTTGATGTCGATAATATCGGCGTTCGTATGCTTGTCGACATGCTTCGCCGCTTCGACAAGCGTCGACTTATCCCCTCCGAAAATTTGCAGCGACAACGGCTTCTCCCGCTCGTCCACATACAGCATCTCGATCGTACGCTTGTTGCCGTGGACGATCGCCTTATCGCTCACCATCTCGGCGCACACAAGCCCCGTGCCGAACTCCTTCGCAATCAGCCGAAACGCCGGATTGCACACGCCGGCCATCGGCGCCAGCACGACGTTGTTATTCGTTTCCACGTTGCCGATCTTCAGCTTGCGTTCTGCCGCCGGTGTCGTTGTTGTCATCTTTCGTCCCTCCTCATTACATATTTGTAAGCTCATCTTTATCGATTCCGAGCGCCTCGGAAATACGCTTCAGCATTCTTAAATCCGGTTTTCTCGTCCCCCGCTCGACCGAACCGACGATCGAGACGGACATATCGATTCTAGCCGCGAGCTCGTTCTGGGTCAAACCCTTTAATTTACGGAAAGCCCGAATTCTTCCGGCCAGTCGCTCGTTCTCCATAGCTTCACCCCATGATTGTGTTCCGGAAAATCCACCGTTCGAACCTGCGGATGGTGTCCGCCGAACAAAGACAGTACCTCCAGCAGCGGGATCATGACAAAGGCCCGCTCGTGCATTCTCGGATGCGGAAGCGTCAGCTCCGGGGTATCCATCACACGCTCATCAAAGAGCAGCAGATCAATGTCGATCGTGCGCGGGCCCCAGCGAATCGTACGCACCCGTCCCAGCCGGCTCTCCAGCGCAAGGACGATGCCCAGCAGCTCCAAAGGGCCGTGCGAAGTCACGATACGGGCCGCCATATTTATAAACGGAGGCTGATCGACCAGGCCCACCGGGTCTGTCTCATACAGGCTCGATACGGCGGCTACTTCAATTCCGTCCGTGCCGTTCAGCCCGGCAACCGCCTCGATAAGCTGACGTTCCCGGTCCCCGATATTCGATCCGAGGCCGAGATAAGCGACATGCGTAAGCGGCGCATCGTTCATGACGCCGCACCGTTCCGGCGGCGCGTCAGCTCGACGGTGACTCCGTCGAACACGATATCGAACGGCGGATTCGGCTTGTTGACCGAAACCGTAACTTCCGTTATTTTAGCATACGCGTCAAGAAGGCGAGAAGCGATAGCCTCCGCCAGCGCTTCAATTAAACGGTATGGCTTCCCTTGGACGACGGCCTTGACCTCGTTATAAATTTCCGCGTAGTTTACCGTGTGTTCCAACGCATCGGTTCTCCCCGCCTCGGATAAATCCAGCTTTAGGTCCAGGCTGACAATAAATTGCTGTCCGAGTTTATTTTCTTCCGCGAAAACCCCATGGTAACCGTACAGGCGGATGCGTTCGAGACGCATCGTATCGGTCGATCCGCCTCGTCTTTCGTTCGGCAAAGGTGCCTCCCCCTTTCTATGACAATCGGCGATCGGCAGATTGCCGGATCGCATCGGCCATGGCGGCAGCGCGCTTGTTGGCCAGCACATCATGTACGCGCACAATGGAGACGCCCTGCATAATGCCGATGACGGTCGTTGCGACCGTTCCTTCCATCGCCTCGCTTGCTTCAAGCCCCAGCGACTCTCGAATAAACCGCTTGCGCGACGTACCCAACAGAATTGGGTAGCCAAGCTCCTTCAGATCCGACAGCCGGTTCATCAAATGAAGATTGTGAGCTCGATTTTTGGCGAAACCGAAGCCGGGATCGACGACAATGTGCGACTCCTTCACTCCCGCTTCGACAGCTTGCCGAATCGTGCCGCGCAGCTCGCCAAGTATATCTTCAACGAAATCGGCGCTTGGATAATTCATATCTTCCCGGTTATGCATGAGAACGATCGGAACGTTCTCCCTCGCCGCCACCTGCAAGATAGAAGGATCGGCATGGCCGCCCCAGACGTCGTTGATGATCGAAGCGCCGGCTTGAACGGCCGCTTCGGCTACGCTTCCTTTATACGTATCGACAGAAATCGGAATCGGGTAATGTTCTCTGCGCAGCGCCTCAAGGATCGGCAGCACGCGCTCCAGCTCCTCGTCGGCGGAAACGGGGGTATGTCCCGGCCGGGTCGATTCCCCGCCGATATCGAGAATGTCCGCGCCTTCCTCGAGCAGCCTCCAAGCCTGGCGAATCGCATCGTCTACGGCGTGATAACGGCCTCCGTCCGAAAACGAATCGGGCGTTACATTTAAAATTCCCATAAGCAAGGTGCGCCGCCCCAATTCCAGCTGCTTGGAGCCGCATTGGAGAATCCTTGCCTTACCATTCGGTTCGAGTTCATTCATACTTATGAGCACCCTTTCCGTCATCGGCTGCACTGCGGTATTCGCCCGCAAGCTTGGCCGTAACGCTGCCCTCTTCGGCCTGCCACAAGCGGACCGTACGGTCCTCGCCGTCAAACAGCCGATCGATCGGCACAATCTCCTGGACGGAGTTTGTCACGAACAGTTCGTCTGCGGCTACAAGCTCTTTCCACGTATAATGGCCTTCGGCGACCGTTATCCCTAGCTTCTCCGCCAATTCGCAAACAAACCTCCGGGTGATGCCGGGCAGCAGTCCGGTGGAAGCGGCCGGTGTCGCCAACTTCCCATCGCGAACCGAAAACACATTGCTTACGATCCCCTCGGTAACAAACCCGCTCTCGTTCAGAAACAAGCCCTCCGTTCCCGCAGGCAGCTCCCGATCGGCCAACTCCCACTTTCCGACGATATTGTTCATATAATGAAACGACTTGTGCCGGATGCGGCCCTCCGGGGAGCTTCTACGGATGCGCAGCAAAGCGAGCGGCTTCGGCTGCGGCGGAAACACCGGAGGAGCGAGCGGCTTCATCATCAACACAACGTTCGGACGGCGGTATCCTTCCGGATCGGGCAGACCGAGCGGCGATTCCCCGGCCGAGACGGAGAGGCGCAAATATGCGTCTCCGGAGCCGATCTCCCCCGCATTCGCCGCGAGCAGCTCCTGAATGACGCCTCGCAGCCGGGCGGCGTCCGGGCGGAAACCGATCCGCAGCTCCTTGCAGCCCATACTCAGCCGTTCCGCATGGTGTTCCAACAAGAACGGTTCCCCTTTGTACGTCCGGAGGGTCTCAAACAGCCCCATCCCGTAGAGAAAGCCGTGATCGCTGACAGGGATCACGGCTTCGCTCGGTTCCATTATCGTTCCGTTCATCCAAAGCTTCATCTCGTGGACTCCTTCACCTTGCTGCCGCGGACAAAGTTGCGGAGCAGCGTCAAGCCGTGCTCCGTTATAATCGACTCCGGATGGAATTGGACGCCTTCAATCGGGTACTCCTTATGACGCAGCCCCATAATTTCCCCTTCGACGGTTTCCGCCGTAATTTCCAGCTCCTCCGGAAGCGTCTCCCGCTTCACGATCAGCGAATGGTAACGAGTGGCCGTATAAGGCGAAGGAATTCCTTCGAAAACGGTACGTCCGTCATGAAAAATTTCCGACGTTTTGCCGTGCATCAGCTTCTCCGCACGGATGACCTCCCCGCCGAAGGCTTGTCCGATCGCTTGATGTCCGAGGCATACGCCGAGAATCGGAATGTCGCCTTTAAACCGCTCGATCACCTGCAGCGTAATCCCCGCCTCGTTAGGCGTGCAGGGTCCGGGAGACAGTAAAATATGGTCCGGCTTCATGTCAGCGATTCCTTCGAGATCGATCTCATCGTTGCGCTTCACAACGACCTGCTCGCCGATTTCCCCAAGGTACTGCACAAGGTTATACGTAAATGAATCGTAGTTGTCGATTACCAAAATCATGGCATAGCCTCCTTCTCTACTCCGCTCTTCTCTTCTCTTGCTGCTCGCTCGCTAAGCTCCACAGCTTTCCATAAGGCTTTCGCTTTGTTTAACGACTCATAAAATTCCTTCTCCGGATCGGAATCGATCACGATGCCCGCTCCAGATTGCACCGTCGCCGTGCCGTCGGCAAAGACAAGTGTTCTTATAGTAATATTTAATTCCATATTGCCGTTATAGTCAATCCAACCGATAGAACCGGTATATGGGCCTCTGCGGACGGGCTCCAGCTCTTCGATAATTTCCATCGTTCGAATTTTCGGAGCGCCTGTAATCGTTCCGCCCGGAAATACCGCCGCGATGGTATCGAACGCATCGTACCCTTCCGCGAGCTCGCCCTCTACTTCGGAAACGATATGCATCACATGAGAGTACCGTTCCACCGCCATAAACTCGCTGACGCGCACAGACCCATAAACGGCGATCCGCCCGAGATCGTTGCGCTCTAAATCCACGAGCATCACGTGCTCCGCCCGTTCCTTCTCGTTTAGCAGCAGTTCCTCCTGCAGCGCGCCGTCTTCTCCCTCGTCGTTTCCGCGCCGGCGCGTCCCTGCGATCGGACGGGTGGACAGCCGTCTGCCCTCCAGCTTCACCAACAGCTCCGGAGAGGCGGATACGATTCGGCTTCCATCTGGAAACTGCAAATATCCCATGTATGGAGAAGGGTTCAAGCGGCGAAGCGTTTCATACACTTGCTCGGGGGAGGCTTCCAGCACCTTTTGTTGGCGGATGGATAAATTGACTTGAAACACATCGCCGGCCGCAATATACTGTTGTATTTTACATACCGCCGTTTGGAACCGCTCTTTATCGAGACTCATCTGCAAGCCCGGAATCCGCTCTACATCGATATCCACCTTGCTGAACGAAGCGAAGTCGCCGGCTGTTTCCGTTACTGCTGAGCCGGGAGCTGCTTCCTTTACCCAGTGTGCCCATTGCGCGGCCAATTTCTCCGCAGTCATGGCCGAGTCGTTGTACCTTTCGTCAAGCTCCGCCTCCGTCCATGGTACGTCTTGACGGTTCACCGCATGAACGCAGCAGTACACCTTGCGACCCTGTTGATCGACGACCCACAGCTGCTCAAACCGGAGAAACGAATAATCCGCCACGGGCAGATCCGCAGCCGCCATCGCCGGCAGACGCTCAATCGTCCTCGCCACATCGTATCCGATATAGCCGATAATGCCCCCGGTCATCTTCGGAACACCCTCCACCTGCGGCGCCCGATAAGCGGACATCCACCGTTTCAGTAAAGTCAAAGGAGTGCCCTGCCAAATCACCGGTTCCCCCTGTCGCTCGAAGGACGTCAGCGTTCCCTGCTCCAAGCTTCCAGATAGCCACTCCACAGGGTTAACGCCTACGAACGTAAAACGACCCATCTTGCCGCTCTCGAGGATGGCCCCCGCTTTTGTCATATGTGCCTGAATGCTCGTCCAACGATCGAACGCGCATGCATCGATAACAATTTCGTGTATATAGGGAAGACACCGGTACTGAGCGTTCCACTCCCGCCAATGCTTCAAGGATATCGTTACCAACCGAACCACGCCCATCTTTTACTCAAGAATGCAACAAGTATACTGCATCGGCAGGAAAAATGGAAAGGGAACCCTGCTCCGGCCTGAACAAATGCAAAAGCTCCGGACCGAGAAGGACCGGAGCAATGATTGGATGAAGTTTCTTTTTATGCTTCGAAATTGTACAATGGCGTGCTGAGGTAACGCTCGCCGTTGCTCGGTACGATCACTACGACGCGCTTGCCTTTCCCCAGTTTCTTGGCAATCTGCAGGCCGGCATAAATCGCGGCGCCCGTCGAAATGCCGCCGAGGACGCCTTCCTCCTTCGCTACACGGCGGGAGGTTGCGAATGCATCGTCATTTTCGACCGTGATCACTTCATCGTAAATTTCTGTATTCAAAATATCCGGCACGAACCCTGCGCCGATGCCCTGAATCTTATGCGGGCCCGGCTTGCCGCCGGACAAAACAGGAGAAGCCGCCGGCTCGACCGCGACGATCTGGATGTTAGGGAAGTTCTGCCGCAGTACTTCACCGGCGCCGGTAATGGTACCGCCCGTTCCGATGCCGGAAACGAACGCATCCAGCTTGCCGTCATGGCCTTTGATCGCTTCTACGATTTCCGGTCCGGTCGTCAGACGGTGAACCTCGACGTTGGCCTTATTTTCAAATTGTCTTGCCATGAAATAATCCGGATTCTCGGCAAGAATCTCTTCAGCGCGTTTGATCGCGCCTTTCATGCCTTCCGCCCCAGGCGTCAGCACCAGCTCCGCTCCGTAAGCGCGAAGCAGGTTCCGGCGCTCCAAGCTCATCGTCTCCGGCATCACGAGAATCGCTTTATAGCCTTTCGCTGCGGCGACCATTGCAAGCCCGATTCCCGTATTTCCGCTGGTCGCTTCGATAATCGTTCCGCCCTGCTTCAGCGTTCCGTCGCGCTCCGCCGCCTCGACCATGGCAATCGCGATCCGATCCTTCACGCTGGCGCCCGGATTTTGGAATTCAAGCTTCAAGTAAATCTCTGCGCTGTCTTCCGGAACGACGCGGTTCAGCTTGACGAGCGGCGTGCCTCCAATAAGCTGGGTAACATTTTGAACTAATTTAGACATAAATGATAAATCCTCCTTTAAGTCCGACCGACGTATTCAGGACGAGGATAATCCCTAGTAATTAAGTCGGTTTTCTTTTCATCTTATCAATGGGTAGAACGAAAGTCAATACGTTCTTCCCCGCTACGGCGCGATCATTTCGGCGTCGTATTTGTCCAGAAGCATATCGAGTGTTTTTTCCGTCGAAGGGGCTTCGGAGAGCGCCAATTCACGGCGGACTTCCTCTCGTACGGCGGCATCGTCGCCGGGCTCCAGCGTTCTGCGCCCAAGCAGCGTGACGATCGCCCATGTACCGTCCGCCATACGTACCGGCGCGGAAACTCCGCCGACTCCCAGCTCATTCAGCGTCTCCAAAATTTTGGCCGGCAGGAACGGGTCATTCACATTCATCCACCCGTAATCTCCGCCTTCCGGCGCGGTGGCTTCATCCAACGACTGGTCCCGTGCGATGGTGGCAAATTCAAAGCCCTGATTCAGCAGTTCCAGAATCGCATTGGCTTCCTTCTCGCTTGCGACGATAATTTGCGAGTACCTGACTTCATGCTGCGGCCCGTACAGTTCGGGATGCTCCCGCATGTAATCATCGATGTCCGCATCGCTGATCTCAATTCCGCGAGTGACGATCGCTTCCAGCATGAGCTGATGAAGAATATCCTCCCGCAGCTCCGCGGAGGTCAATCCGAGCTGCTCGCGCATCACTTCATAAAATTGGGCTTCGCTTTCATATCCCCGCTGCATGCTGATCAATTCCTGATCAATCAGTTCCCTCGGGAGATTAATTCCCAGCTTCTGAGCCTCTAGCCTGACTACCGTCCGCTCCAGCCATTCCTGAATCCATTCCTCGCCGAAATCGTCACGAAGTCCCTCTACATAGGCGTCCTCCGTTAGCATTTGTCCCCCGGCGCGAGCAACCGGAGAAGACGTTCCGACAGAAGGAACGGGATCCGGAAGAACAGGCTGTTCCCGCCCTTCGTCAGACTGGGAGAGATTCAGCGCAACGACCGCCAGCACCGCGACAGCGGCAGAAAGCGCAAGCACCAATCCCAGAAGCAGCTTATCTTTCGTCATCTTCTACTCACATCCACGCTGCGGACGGCAACGACCTGCCCGTTTCTACTTTTAACCACCCATACGCTCTTCGAGCGATTCCAGCTGAGGACGGTCAAAGCGATAAGCTTCGTTGCAGAAGTGGCAGATCACTTCCGCCTGTCCTTCCGTTTCGATCATGCTGCGTATCTCTCCTCTGCCAAGCGAAACGAGCGTCTGCTCCACACGTTCCTGCGAGCAGAAGCATTGAAATCTTACATCCATTCGTTCCATGGAGCTCGGGACATCCACCAGCTCCTTAATGATATCTTCCGGCGAAAGCCCGCGCTCCAGCATCGTAGTCACCGGGGGTATCTTCGTTACCCTGCGCTCAATTTCGTCAATGTCTTCGTCGCTTAAACCGGGCAGAAGCTGAATGATGAACCCGCCCGCATTCAGAATCGAGTTGTCGGTATCGACAAGCACGCCCAGCGAGACAGCCGACGGCGTTTGCTCCGATTTGGCGAAATAATACGTAAAATCCTCCGCAAGCTCCCCGGAGACAATCGGAACGCTGCCTCGGTAAGGCTCTTTCATCCCAAGATCTTTAATGACATAAATAAAACCTTCCGTACCGACGGCTCCCGCCACATCGAGCTTCCCTGCGGCATTGCTAGGCAGATGTGTGTGCGGATTGTCCGCATAGCCGCGCACCTCTCCCTTCGCGTTCGCATCGACGACGATTTGTCCGATCGGCCCGTTGCCCCTCACCTGAATGGTAAGCTTCTCTTCGCCCTTCAGCATAGCACCCATGATGAGCCCCGCCGTCGCCGTCCGGCCTACGGCCGCTGCGGCAGTCGGGTATAAGCCGTGTCTCCGGCGCATTTCCTCCACGGTATCGGTCGACCTTACCGCAAATAGCCGCGCTCTCCCTTCGAAAGCTGTGGCCCGCACCAAGTAATCGCTCATGTGTTCCTCCTGTCCATTGCCGATGAAGGCGCTGTTAGCTGTTATCCGATGTTTCTTTCATATATCATTTGCAGCCCTTGCAGCGTTAATAACGGGTTAACCATATCGATCGTGCGGGATTCTTCGGAAATCAGCTCCGCTAATCCCCCTGTTGCCACCACGCGCGCATTCGTCTGGAATTCGTCCCGGATCCGCTCCACAATGCCGTCCACCTGGCCGGCAAATCCGAACAGGATGCCGGCCTGCATGGAGCTGACCGTCGTGCGGCCCACCGTGCTTTTAGGCTTCACCAGCTCAATCCTCGGAAGCTTGGCGGCGCGCTGATACAGCGCCTCTGTCGATATGCCGATCCCCGGCGCAATGGCCCCTCCGATATAGTCGCCCTTTTCGTCAATGTAGCAAAAGGTCGTCGCCGTACCGAAATCAACGATGATTAAAGGAGGACCGTACAATTGGATGCCCGCCACCGCGTTGACGATCCGGTCCGCCCCCACATCGCGGGGATTTTCGTAACGGATGTTCAGTCCTGTCTTCATGCCGGGACCGACGAACTTCGGCGGCTGATTTAAGTATTTCACCGACATTCGTTCCAACGCGTGATTGATCGGCGGCACGACAGAGGAGATGATAATGCCGTCGATGCTGTCCACCGTAATCCCGGCATGCTGAAACAAGTTTAGAATTAGAATGCCGTATTCGTCTGCCGTCGCCGACCGATTCGTGGCAATTCTCCAATGATGCGATAATTCTTTTCCCTGGTAGATGCCAAGCACAATATTCGTATTGCCGACATCAACGACAAAAATCATCTTTGCACCGCTTTCTTGTCGTACAAATCTAAGGAGATGTCGAGGGCCTGTACGGAATGCGTAAGTCCTCCGACCGATACAAGGTCAACGCCTGTTTCGGCAATCGCGCGCACCGTGTCCAAACGTACGCCGCCGGACGCTTCCAGCCAAATACCCGGCGCATGCTCTCTCACATATCGCGTAGCCTCCGCCATGGCTTCCCTTGTCATGTTGTCATACATAATAATATCCGCGCCGGCAGCAATCGCTTCACGAAGCTGCTCCATCGTCTCCACTTCGATCTCGATGCGCATCGTGTGCGGCACATTTTCCCGTGCCGTCGAAATCGCCTGCGTAATTCCGCCGGCCGCTTTAATATGGTTATCCTTCAACAGGACCGCATCGAACAAGCCGAACCGATGATTATGTCCTCCCCCGACTCGTACCGCGTATTTTTCCAACACTCGCAGCCCAGGAGTCGTCTTCCGCGTCTCCACAACGCGCGGCGGACGTGGCATCCCTTCAAGTGCTTTGACAAACTCATTCGTCTTTGTAGCTATGCCCGATAGCCGCTGCAAAATATTCAGCGCCAGCCGCTCGCCCATCAAAATTCCCGACGTATTCCCTTCAATTTCCATCAGGACGTCTCCGCGCACGATCGGGTCTCCGTCCTTCTTCAGCGCTTTTACGACAATTCCGCTGTCCACCTCGGCAAACACCATTGCCGCCACCGGCAGCCCCGCCACTACACCGGATGCCTTGGCATGGATAATTCCGCTGCTCCGATGCGATCTAGGAATGACAGACAACGTCGTGACATCCCCAGGACCGACGTCCTCCCGCAGCCAACGGCGAATATCGTCGCGCAGCACATTCAAATCAAACACTGTATTATCCTTAGTCCACAATTGTTCCATGAATTAAATCCTCCTCCGCAAGTCCAAATTCGCGATGCTGCACAATGTGCTTCTTCCATACGACATCGTCCCGTTCGGGAAAATCTTCGCGGAAGTGAGCACCCCGGCTTTCTTCCCGCCGAAGGGCAGCCATCATCATTAGCAAAGCGACCGTCAGCAGGTTTGCAAATTCAAAGTGCTCCCTCGACGACAGCGCTGCATAATACACATTCACATGTTTTCGAAGCTCTCCCAAGCCTTTCTTCATACCGTTCTCATTCCGCACAAGCCCCGCATGGCGAAGCATCAGCTTCTGCAGCTTTAAGCGCTTCTCGATAATCGCTTGCGTAGGAGGGTCCGCGCGTCCCAGCTCGATGTGGAACACCGGCGACCGCTCCGGCGAGGGCAGCGCAATAACGCGTTCCGCAATTCGTTTCCCGAATACGATCGCCTCGGACAGCGAGTTGCTGGCAAGTCGGTTTGCCCCGTGAACGCCTGTGGAGGAAACTTCACCGCAAGCAAACAGCCGCTTGACATTCGTTTCACCATGCAGGTCCGTCTTGATGCCGCCCATCATGTAGTGGGCCGCAGGAGCTACCGGCACCCAGTCGCTCGAGAGATCGAGCCCGTACCGCAAGCAGAATTCATAGATGGTCGGGAACCTTGCTTTTACCGTTTCCTGCGACTCATGCGTCAAGTCAAGATACACGAAGGTGGATTTCGTCAGCTCAATCTCGCTAACAATCGCCCGCGCAACGATGTCCCTTGGCGCCAGCTCCAGCTGGGGATGATACCGTTCCATAAACCGTTCCCCGCGGATGTTCCGCAGAACTGCTCCTTCACCTCGCACGGCTTCCGAAATTAAAAATCGCGGAGCTCCCGGATATGTCAGTGCCGTCGGATGGAATTGCACAAATTCAACGTCTTGTATGTAAGCGCCGGCGCGGTAGGCAATCGCTATCCCGTCTCCCGTTGCAATTTCCGGATTCGTCGTGTAACGGAACAGCTGCCCCGCCCCTCCGGTGCACAGCACCGTCGCTTTCGCAGCGAGGAACATAAGCTCCCCGTCGGGCTTTTGTACGATCGCCCCGTAACAGACGCCGTCTTCCGTTACAACATCGATACAGAAGTGCTCGTCCAACACCTCGATATTTGTGTTCCGACGTATCGACTCCGCCAAGGCGCGCACGATTTCCGCCCCGGTCGCATCGCCTTGATGGAGAATCCGGCGCTGGCTGTGGGCCCCTTCCATCGTGAGCGAGTACTCTCCGTCCGCTTCCCGGTCAAACTGGGTTCCGAAGCGAATAAGCTCCTGAACCCCTTCAGGACCTTCATGAACAAGTACGTCTACGGCATCGGCAGAGCAAAGACCGGCTCCTGCAATGAGCGTATCCTGACGGTGATACAGCGGCGAATCCTCATCGGAGATTACCGCCGCAATTCCACCCTGTGCATATTTCGTATTGCTCTCAAGCAGAGATTTTTTGGCTACGACGGTGACCCGGCACTTCTCTGCAATCTTCAGGGATGTATATAATCCGGCAATGCCCGAACCGATCACGATACAATCCGTGTCGACCCGGGGGAGATTTTCGATATGAACGTCTAAAAGCGTACGCGGGATCATTGCGGATCACCTACCTCAGAGTCATGAAGTAGCGCATGCTACTTCACCTGCAGCATGCGCTCTAGGGACAGTCTTGCTTTATCGGCCATCTCCGGCGGAACGTAAATTTGTGGCTGCATCGTCTCCAAGCAGCGAACGAGCTTTTTCAGGTTATTCACTTTCATGTTCGGGCAGACGAGATATTTCGATGCAAAATGAAACTTCTTATGCGGGCTGTCCTTCCGAAGCTGATAGCCTGTTCCGTCTTCCGTCCCTACGATGAATTCGGTATGCTCCGAAGTTCGGCAGTACTCGATAATGGCTGTCGTACTCCCTACAAAATCGGCCATTTCTACCACTTCCGGCCGGCATTCCGGATGAACGACGAATTGTGCGTTTGGATACTGCGCCTTCATTTCGACGACATCCTTCACCGTCAGCATGTCGTGCGTATTGCAGTACCCTTCCCAAATAATGATCTTCTTGTCGGTATGCTGGGAGACGTAATGCCCCAGGTTCTTATCCGGCACCCATATGATTTCATCGGCGTCGATCGATTGAATGACTTTCACCGCGTTCGAGGACGTGCAGCAAATATCCGTCTCCGCTTTAATTTCCGCGGTCGAATTAATATAGGTGACCACCTTCGCATTCGGGTGCTTCTTCTTCAGCTCCCGCAGCCCGTCCACATGAACCATGTCGGCCATCGGGCATCCCGCGCGCTCATCCGGAATGAGCACCGTCTTGTTCGGCGCCAAAATCTTAGCGCTTTCCCCCATGAAATGAACGCCGCAGAACACGATGACGTCCGCATCCGTCTCCGCCGCCTTCTGGGCAAGCAGGAACGAATCGCCCCTGAAATCGGCGACCTCCTGAATTTCATCTCGCTGATAATAATGCGCAAGAATAATGGCGTTGCGCTCTTTCTTCAATTGAGCCAGGCGCTCGCGCAGTTCGCGGTTTTGCTCTTGTTTGCGCTCCAACGCCAAAGCTTCCATGGTAGCCGCTGCCATTGCGACCCACTTCCCTTCGTAATAGTTACAATATAAGTGCGATGCACAAGTGTAATCACAGGCTTTCTTAGCTTGTGAAAAAAAGAACGATTATATGACGAAAAAAAGGACCCGCGTCCCTAATTACATTAACTTTACAAAATGATGATGGCGGTGTCAATCGCTGAGCGTTCTTCCAAAAAAGCAAAAACGCCGCAATCCATGCGGCGTTTTCCAGTTACTTGTCTTCACCTTTATCTTCATCGTTCGGTTTGCCTTCGTTCGGTTTGGCTTCGGTCGATACCTTGTTCGACTCCTCTTCCGTCTGCTTGCCGATATTGACCCGGACATCGCCGGTCTCTTCAACCGATTCCGTTTCTTCAGGAAGAGACCCTTTCTCGAGCAGCGCCTTAATCTGCTCAAGATCAAGCGTTTCCTTCTCAAGCAGCGTCTTCGCAATCAGGTGCGATTCTTTCTCATGCTCCATTAGGAGCTGCTTGCCCTTCTCGTAACACTCGGTGATCATCCGATTCATTTCTTGGTCGATCTCATAGGCGATTTGATCGGAATAGTTCTGCTCGTGCCCGATATCGCGGCCTAAGAACACTTGGCCTTGACTCGTACCGAACTGCATCGGTCCAAGCTTCTCGCTCATTCCGTATTCGACGATCATCGAGCGGACGATGGCGGTTGCGCGTTGGAAGTCACTCGAAGCGCCCGTACCGATCTCTCCGATAAAGAGCTCTTCCGCGATTCTTCCGCCGAGCAAGCCGGTCACTTTGTCCAGCAGCTCGTTCTTCGTCATCATGTAGCGGTCTTCCTTCGGCAGCATCATCAAGTATCCGCCTGCGCGTCCGCGCGGAACGATCGTTACCTTGTGCACCATATCGGCATTTTCTAAGTAATATCCGATAATCGTATGCCCCGTCTCGTGATACGCGACAATCCGTTTTTCTTTCTCGGAAATGACGCGGCTCTTCTTCGAAGTGCCGACGATCACGCGGTCAATCGCCTCTTCAACTTCGGCCATCCCGATGTCTTTGCGGTTTCGGCGGGCTGCGATGAGCGCCGCTTCATTGAGCAGGTTCTCAAGGTCCGCTCCCGTGAAGCCTGTCGTATATTTCGCAATCGAATCCAGCTTGACGTCCTTCGAGAGCGGCTTATTGCGGGCATGCACCTTCAACACCGCTTCACGACCCTTCACATCCGGACGGTCGACGGTAATTTGACGGTCGAAACGGCCCGGGCGGAGCAGCGCCGGATCCAGAATGTCGGGACGGTTCGTTGCTGCAATAATAATGATGCCTTCGTTCACGCCGAATCCGTCCATCTCGACGAGCAATTGGTTCAGCGTCTGCTCGCGTTCGTCATGGCCGCCGCCTAAACCGGCGCCCCGCTGGCGGCCTACCGCGTCGATCTCGTCGATAAAGATGATGCATGGCGCATTCTTCTTCGCGTTCTCGAACAAATCCCGGACCCGTGACGCACCGACGCCGACAAACATCTCAACGAAGTCGGAGCCGCTGATCGTGAAGAACGGCACTCCCGCTTCGCCGGCCACGGCGCGCGCGAGCAAGGTTTTGCCTGTTCCCGGAGGGCCTACGAGCAGGATGCCTTTCGGTATTCTTGCTCCAACCGCCGAGAACTTCCGAGGATCCTTAAGGAAGTCCACGACTTCCACAAGCTCCTGCTTCTCCTCATCGGCGCCCGCGACGTCCTCGAACGTTACCTTCTTCTTCTCTTCGTTATATAAGCGCGCACGGCTCTTGCCAAAGTTCATTACCTTGCCGCCGCCGCCCTGCGCTTGGTTCATCAGAAAAAAGAACAAGATAAAAATAATAATGAACGGGACAATCCCCGTCAGGAAAGCGATCCAAACCGGTTCTCCTTCTTGGGGCTGATGCTGCTCGACGACACCGCTTCCTCTAATTTGCTCCAGGACGTAGTCGTCCAGCGGAGCGCGCGTCTCGAACGATTTGTCTCCCGTCGGGGATTCTGCAGGAGCTTCCTTGTAGTTTCCAGTAATAAGATAGGAGGCCCGGTCCACCCGTACGGTGACGTCCGCGATTTCCTCATTCTGCAGCGATTCAATAAAATCACTGTAGAGCACAGGTTCCTGTTGATTGTTGTTGCTGCTGATGTAGTGTACAATACCGACCGTTACTAAGAAAATAATTAGATAAAATCCGGTGTTCCGGACAATCTTGTTCATCCCCTACCTCCTCTCAAGGCGTGTGTATATTGTAGCATAGCCGAATCCCGCATCTCAACAAAGCAAGGCCCCGCCCGTCTATCGCCGGGAGACCTATTCCTTACCCGAATATACCTCCGGTTTCAACACGCCCACATAAGGGAGGTTGCGGTACTTTTCATCATAATCCAATCCGTAGCCTACAATGAATGCATCCGGAATGAGAAAGCCCCTGTAGTCGGCTTCCAGTCCGACGGTACGGCGATGCGGCTTGTCGAACAAGGTGACCACCTTCACCGAATGAGCGTTGCGACGCTCCAATACGTCAATTAAATAAGAGAGCGTTAGCCCGCTGTCGATGATGTCTTCGACAATCAGGATGTCCCTGCCTTCTACCGGCGCGTCCAAATCCTTTAAAATTTTGACGACCCCGGAAGACTGCGTCGCCGATCCGTAAGAAGAAACGGCCATGAAATCGATCTCAAGCGGAATCTCGAGCCGTTTTACCAAATCCGACATAAAGATAAATGCGCCCTTGAGTACACAAAGCACAAGCAGGTTCTTCCCTGCATAGTCGCTCGAAATCTGCCGCCCAAGCTCGATTACCTTTTGCTCAATTTCTTCTTCCGAGAATAAAGTTTCCTGGATGTCGTTATGCATATGTATGCTCCCCCGAAACCATAACCATTATCGTAAAATGTGTTCCATCCCCAGACACTCCATCCGGAGAATGAAGCGTGTTCGGCCATCGACCAATGCCTTTCGCGACCTGCCGCAGCCCGGAATCCAAACAATTTCCGATTCGCCGTATGCGACAATGGGCCAAAGCTCGCGCAGCGCGGCCGGCACCTTCCGATCAATGAACATATCTTTCACCTTTTTGCTCCCGTTTAAACCGAGCAGTTCCACCCTGTCTCCCGGTTTCCGGCTTCGTACCGCCAACGTTTCGGGCAGCCGGTCCACATCGAATATTGCCGTGTGCTCATTCCTGGGACGAGCTGGCGATCCATCCGCCGGCTCAAGCTTCCATGTCAATCGGACATCCGAGTCGGGCAGGTGTACCGAGCCCGGCCGCGACACATCCAGCTGCAGCTCATACGGGACGCTTTCTTGTCGATCACCGGCTTCCAATCGAACCCATTGCAGCCGCTCATACGAGCGCCTGAACAGCAAATTGTGTCCGCTCCTCAGTTCGATCGTCGTCGGAAGATCGGCGGCAATCGCCTCCTGAATCCGTTTGATCTTGGCAAAATCAACCTGAATCCGCTCTTCGCCGAGACAGTTTAATATTATTTTAATCAATCGTCTTTGTAAAGCGATGTGCGCGTTCAGAAAAAATCCGCGATCCATTTCCCAGCCGTCATTCGTCTCGCGAAGTCCCTCCTGCAGAAGACTGCGCGCCGTCTCTTCCAAATAATCGCTCTCGTCCGCAGACGTTTCGGCAAGCCTCCGGAGCGAGTCTTCGACCTGCGGGCTGGTCTTCATTAAATAAGGAAGAATCTCGTGCCGCACCACGTTGCGGAAATAATATCGGGAGTCGTTGCTGCTGTCCCTTCGCGGCTCAAGCCGCTCCTCCGCACAGTATGCCTCCAGCGCCACTTTCCTAATACGGAGTAACGGCCGAACAAGTTTCAAACCGCCGACCTCGGAGCGCATTCGGATGCCTGCCAGCCCTCCCGGTCCCGTTCCGCGAAGCATTCGCATCAGCACGGTTTCCGCTTGATCTCCCGCGTGGTGGGCCAACCCGACAACATTCGTCCCGAATCGTTCTCCGGCCCGTCGAAACGCCTCATAACGGAGCGTTCTTGCCGCAGCCTGCATATTATTGGTAAAGCGCTTGCGATATGCTTCAACGTCCACACGCTCAATCCAGCAAGGAATATTGTGCGTTGCAGCATAAGCGGCCACATAATCCTCCTCTTCCTCCGCTTCTTTCCCCCGGAGCTGGTGATTGACGTGGCAAATGCCGAACTTCCAATTCCACGAAGAGGAAAGCTGCTGCAGCACATGCACGAGCGCCATAGAGTCCGGACCGCCGGAAACGCCTGCAATAAATCTCTCCCCCGGCTGCAGCAGCCCTTCCTCTCGAATCGTTCTTTCCACCGTTTCCACCAACTCATGCCGTTTCATCCCGTATCCTCCGACTCCGTCTCCGCCACCGACAGACTATGACCTCCAGATCCACCACATGGTCGCGATGCAGGCGCACAAGGATCCCCCAAACCAATAAACAGGCCAAGACGAGGCTGCTGCTGCAGGATGCCGCATTTCCGCCCGAAGTTCATAACGAACCTGCCCCGTATCGGCATAGTCCCCCTGCAGCATCCTTTGGACGGTGCGCGCCGATTTGAACCACTTCGGCCCGTCCTCCAAGAGTGCCGCCAACGCTTGAACGTTCCGCCCCTTCGGATGCTGAGCCAGCCGGTGCAGCCTTTTACTGCCGATCAAGCATTCTATGAGCAGCACGGCGGCCCCAAACAGATCATAGGCCGGATCCGCCCGCCGTTCCCCGGCCCGCCAGTAGCCGCGATCATACAATTCCGTAAATTGGCGGATGGAACGCCCCATCCGGCTTGCTCCACCATAATCGATCAGCTTCACGCCGCCGTCGCTGCCGATCAATACATTATCCGCCTTGACGTCCCCGAACACCCAGCCGCACGCATGCAGCCGTCCCAGCTCCCGGAGCAGCCGGTTCGCGAATGACAGCCATTCCGCCCGCGTCATCGGCGCTCCTCCCCGGATCCGATCCGTCACCGATTGTCCGGGAATATACGGCATCGTATAAAAAGGCACCTTCATTCCCCGCATGTTGCAATCGTCCGATAAGATGGCCGTCCTCCCGACGACTCGGCCGATGTCGGATTTCCCCCGTTCAATCGCCCGCACTGCGTTTACTTCCGACTGCAGCTCGTACGCATCGAAACCGAGCTTTAACGCACAATGAGAAGGCACGGACGAGGAGCGCACTAAAAACACGCTGCCGTTCGCGCCTTCTCCCAACCGCCGTTCGATCACGAACGACAGGCCGCTCCATTCCCCGGCTACCGTATCGCCCGGACCCAACGACCGGACAGCCTGCGTCCGATCACACCACATAATCGCCCCATGCTCCGTTCAGAATCCTGTCTTCCCCGAGCGTACCGTCTTTTATATAACGAACGGCTTGCAGGAGAGCAGGCCCCGTAGGCGTGGTCCCTTTTACGTTTAATTTATATAGGATATTGTCTAAATTTGCAAGATCAGCCGTCCATGGCGTATCTAGTTCGGCAGACCTATTATTTCCCGGAAAATGTAACACGCTAAGCTCACTTTTACCCGCTCGCGCCCGCAGACTTAATAGCAAATCGGCAGCCGCCTCCTTGACGGCATCCATTTTCGTTCTCATACTGGCGCTGGTATCGATTAAAAGCGCCACGCGGACAGGGGCCGTCTCCGCCCATTCCTCCACGGATTGCACTACTTGAGCCCTTTTGTGCGGCTCCAACGAATCGATCCCGGCCTCTTTATCCTGAAAGATCGCTTTCAGCTCCTGGTTGACGACCCCTTGAATCGTAGCCGCCACCGTATGGCGGGTCATCATCTGCATCGTTCGGGCAAGCTGCCCTGTTTGAACAACGCGATGCAGCCCACCCCCCGCCTTCGCGATCGCTTCAATTTCCTCGGTGCCTTGTTCTCCGATTTCGTTCCGGTCCACCACCCCAATGACGTTTACGGTGATGCCTGCCACCTTCGCCTGAGCCGCAGCGCTCACCGGACTGATCCCTTGGTTCGAGCACCCGTCTGTCACTACAATGATTTGCTTCATTGCCTCTCTCCTCTCGACTCCTTATACCCGATAGTGTCGCCAAGAGTGAGAGATTATAGACCTGAGATTGCTAGACTAGCGTTCTTAACTTACCGTCCGAGGACGTTCCACCGCGCTATGCCCGTTCCATCGGACCGTGGCCCATTCGGGTGCATACCGTTCGATCCGAGTCACGATCACCGTCATATCGTCGGCAATTTCCCCTTCATGCTGCCGGATGACGCGCTCCAAAAGCAAATCAGCCATCGTTTGCGGATCGCCGCTTTCCATTTCCGACAACACCCGCTTCATCCACAGCTCCTTATTTACCGTATGGCCGGGAGCGTCATATACGCCATCGGTCATCATGATCAGCTCGTCGCCCGGCTCTAGCTGTACGGTAAGCAAATCCACCTCAATCTCCTTCAAAATGCCGATCGGCAAATTGTTGGCCGATATCGGAATAATTTCCTTTCCACGTTTGATAAAGCTGGGCGTCGACCCAATTTTCATAAACGTCGTCTTTGCCTCATACAGGTCGATCATCGCCAAATCCACCGTTGCAAAAATTTCATCCGACGAACGCAGCATTAAGACGGAATTCACCGATTTAATAGCCAGCTGCTCATCCATGCCCGACTGCAGCAGCTGCTGCAAAATGGATAGCGCCGCGCTGCTTTCCGCCCGTGCGCGCTCGCCATTGCCCATGCCGTCGCTGATCGCAACCGCGAACTTGCCGTTTCCAAGCTCCATCGTAGAAAAGCTGTCCCCCGACGTCCATTCGCCGCCTTTGGCCGCACACGCAATGCCCGTCTCTACTTCAAACGCTTTCGCAGAGGCAAATACGACGGTCGCCATGCCGTCGCCGGGCTCGTCCCATTCTTCCCGCTTCACGGCGATCGTTTCCCCCAGCACGTCCGACAGGAGCGGCGCGATCATTTTACGACATTCGTCGTAGCCTTTGCGAAACGCATGAACGATTTCAATTTCGACATTCCCCTCCTCCAGCGAAATGATATCGATGCGCTGCACCGACAATCCCATCTCCTCCAGCACCTGCGTAATTTGTTCTTCTTGCAGGAACATCTCCTGCCCCTCGCGGCGAATTTCCTGAACGAGGTCGTCCATCACCTGCGACACGCCGAACAGCTGCTCCGACACCAGCTTACGGCTTTCGTGAATTTGCTTTATCCAATGCTGGTCGTGCCGATAGCGCTCATATTGGCTGTGAAGGATGTCCAACACCTTATCGGTCTTATGGCACAGCCGCCGCCATTCCGGCCGAATATGGTCCTTGCTGAAATCGGGAAGCGCCTCTACATCGCTCATAAAATCAGTCACAAACTTATACGTCTTGTAGAAGTTCTTGTCCCAGCACGTTTCCTTCTTAAAGCAGGTAGCGCAAGCCCTCGCCGTTACGGCGCTCACAAAGTGATTCATTTCCGCTTCCTGTTGCAGCAGCTGGTTTTTTTCCGTCAAATGGCCGAACGTTTTCGACAGCTGCTTAAATACATCCGAAAACTGCTTTACGCGGTTTGCCGTAATGTCCCGTACGCGGCGCGCGTAATCCTGCTGGCTCTTCGCATGCTCCGAAGTGCCGGGCACGAACTTTGCGATCGTGCGGATCATGCCGCCCGGCGTGAGCAGGAACAGCGCCGCCGCCGCTACCGATTCCCACGTGGACTGCAGCACCTGCGACGTGTCCCCGACATAGAGGGATAAAATTGACGACCCCAACAGCATGCCGAATGCCACGGCCATTCTTCCGCCTTCCCGCAGGAGACCCGCCAGCAGTCCGGCAAACGCAAGCAAGCTGATTTGGTGAATGGCTGACAGGCTGGCCAAGCTGAGGATGAGCCCGGTGATTACGCCGACCGATGCGCCGATCGGGGCTCCGCCGGCAAACGCCAGCAGCAAGATGAGGTACCGGGACATCGCGTTCTCCACGAACACGCCGCTAATTTGCCAGTCCACCGTCCCAGTCAGCACAGAGGCCAGCAAAATAATTAAACAGATAATTTCTTCATGCCGCAGCTGATAGTTTTTGCGGGTCATTGTGAACACCGGGAGTGCTTGCAAGAAAATCATCGTCAGCACGCTGCTCAGGATGGCCTCCACACCTGTCATCGCGAGCGCATACCAAGTCAGCTGTTTCGCCGTGATGTCCACAAATAGCCCGACCGTAAACGTCGATAAAAACACAAGCACCGGCGCCGCCGAGACGTCGGCCTTCTCGTACCGTTCCAACCCTTTCATCAAAAGCATGAAGATGACGAGTTGGGCGACAATGACGCCCGGCTGCATCGGACTCGCGAACAGCCCGCCCGCAATGACCGCCGCCGCGGAGATCCGCAGCAAGCCGGGCCGGACATACGCAATGGCTGCAAAAAATGCGATTGCAAACGGTGCAAGCTGTTCCAGAATGGTTGCCCTCCCGAGCAGAAACCCGATGCAGACTAACAACACCGACCAGCGCTTGCCAACCGCCGCTTGTACGAAACGGTTTTGCAGCAGTCGCTCTTTCCCGGCTTCGCCCGCTTTGCTGAAAGCACTTGTCCAGCTTGTGCCGATTTGCTGTACTCCATTGCGTTTTTCCATTCGATAGCACCCCTAAACCAATTTATTCCCCGTAGGATGAAGTGCTTCTATTATTTCAGACCTCTATCAAAAAGTTTGTCACAATGCGTTGCTAGTTTGGAAAAAGTTTCCGACAAGGACTTCCAATTTCCATAACCCGGATAAACGGTTGAAGCAAAGCTTTTCGCGAAAGAAACAACAACCGCTGTCTAAGCATGGCGGCTCGAATGCCGGGACTCGCTGTCGAATCACCTCGTCTTTCGAGCCTGTACACAAAAAAACTGCACCCTAGTATTTCTACTAAGGTGCAGTTTGCTGATCATTATACTCGACGTGCGCCGCGTCCCCCGCGTTTTCCTTCTGTATTCTTTTTCAAGGAGGAAATTTTCTCTTCGCTATCTTTCAAGAACCGGGACATTTTATCTTCGAAGCTCATCATCCGGTTACCGCCGGCAAATCCTTGACGTCGATCTCCGCCTCTGCCACCGCCGCTCCGTTCGCGGAATCCTCCTTCTCGAGAATCCCCTTCACGCCGAAAAGGTCTTGGCGCCGCTGCTTCCGGCGGACGGTCAACGGCCTTCTTGATCGAGAGCCCGATTTTGCCGTCTTTGTCCACGTTAATCACCTTGACGGTGACTACGTCTTCAATTTTCAGATGATCTTTCACGTCTTTGACGTAAGTGTCGGCAATTTCCGAGATGTGGACCAATCCCGTGACCCCGCCCTCAAGCTCGATAAATGCGCCGAAGTGGGTAATCCCCGTCACTTTCCCGTCTAGCTTCGCGCCAACTTCAATGGTTGACATAAAATAAAATGCTCCTCCTTAAATTTTGCAAGTTAGATAAGCTGAATTATACTTTTGATCGGCCACCTTGGTCAATGGGCGAGCAACTTATTCGGAACGCGAGTCGAATATCGTATCCCCTTGCCTGCCCATGCCAAAATCTTTACGAACGCGTTGTTCAATATATTCATCATCGTTGAGACGGGTGACTTCCAATTGGTAAGCGTCGTATTCCTTTCGAACCTCATCCAGCTTCGTTTGAAGCGTATCCAGTTCGGTCGATTTCGCCCGGAGCGTTTCGCCTTGCTCCCATAAGGTCAAAGCAGCCCAACCAATGAAACAACAAAGAACGATTACGTATAGACGTAATCTTCGGCGCGCCCCTTTGGGCTTGAACTTCTCTTGAGACGCCGCTCCCGCTGCCATCGTGTGCAATTCCTCCTACTGCTCATTTCTTCATCCGGGGAATCCATCGGGAGATGCGCTGCAGGACAGGCAGGAGCCAGTCCCTGGCACGGCTCCATCGCCACACGGCTTGACCGAACGCACGAAAGATCCAGCATAGCATTTTCCACAAAGGATGAAGCAATTGTAACACAAGTTTTCCTAGGAATATAGAGAAGGCTAGCAAAAAACCTAAAATAACGACCAAGCCCTGGTACATGCCGATTATCGGCGCTACGATCAACAGCTCGCCCAGCCGGATCATGAACCTTACGAACCGTTTGATCCAAATAATGACCGTTCGAAGGAGTTGAATGCTCGGATTGCTGAAAATGGCGAAATACGCCGCAATTCCAAGTATTATACCCAGGAATACATAGGGCCGCACTTCGCCGCCGTTGCTTGCAAATAAGACGCGAAATACCGCCAGCGTACCGGCAAGCCAAAAAAGGAGATCCAGCGGAGGGGTCAGCCAGCGCGGGAAGCGGAATTCTCTCGACAGCACTCTATAGATGTCGAATAACAGGCCGAGCCCTGCTCCGCATAGAATCATCGTCCCCAACGTAAGGAATTGGACGTTCAGCGTCACTTGAACAGCTTACCGAGCCAGCCCTTGCCCTTGTCCGGTCCCGCACCGTCCAAGTAATTCATGGAATGGACCGTCCCCTCGATCGCCACCAGTCCTTGTTCGAGGTTTAGGTTTTTGATATGTAAATTCTGTCCTTTTACATTAAGAAATCCAAGCTCCGTCTCCAGCAGAAATTCCTCGCTGTCAAAGCTCTCCACATTGATGACGCCAGTTACTTCAAGCAGCCTGCGGTTTAACAAGTGCACTTCCTGACGCTTTGATTTCCCATGATCCATAGCATGTACCCCTCCTTATACCACTACATATATGGAGGGTTGGCCAAGTTTAGAACCGAGTTCTTGTACAAGTCCGCAACGGCTGCATGTTCACATTTAAAAAAACCGCCCGCGGCTCTGCCGGCGGGCGGTTGTACGCAGCGCCCTAGAAAATCGGGTCGCTTGCGTGCGTTTCTTCTCTTATGACGATATACATGCCGGCCGCTTCGTCCTTGCGAGTCGTCTCCGCAATCCGCTCCACGCGAACGGTGACGCTCTTTTGACCGAACCGGACGGTTAGCTCGTCGCCGACCTTCACGGTGCTGCTCGGCTTCGCTTCCTTCCCGTTGATCCATACCCGTCCCTGCTCCGACACGTCTTTCGCAACGGTACGGCGCTTGATCAAACGGGAGATCTTCAGGAATTTATCGAGACGCATTATTTTACAGCTTCTTTAAGCTTGTTGCCTGCCTTGAATGCAGGGATTTTGGATTCCGGAATATTCAACGTCTCGCCCGTTTGCGGGTTGCGGCCAAGGCGGCCGGAGCGCTTCCGAGTCTCAAACGTGCCAAAACCGATCAATTGCACCTTATCGCCAGCAGATAAAGCTTCTGTGACTTCCCCCAGGAAGCTGTTCAATACCGTTTCAACGTCTTTCTTCGTCAAGCCGCTTTTCTCTGCGATGCTGTTCACTAAATCCGTCTTATTCATGCTTTCAATTCCTCCTAATTCATCCAACGATAAAATGGGGCTTGCTTCTTTATGTATTCTCTCGGTGATAGGAAAATCCTGCTGCTGCCGGCATTCATTTTAAACTTTTTGCAAAATCAGGCGTTTCCGTGAAACGGCTCATCTCCCTTTGGCTTTCTGCCAATACTGCTCAAGTTCTTGGATGTCAGTTTGGTCAAAGGTTTTTCCTCTTAAACGTAGCTGCTCCTCAATATACTGAAACCGGGTGCTAAATTTGCGATTTGTGGCGGTAACGGCCTCCTCCGGATCGATCCTCAGAAACCTCGCCAGATTGACGACGGCGAACAGCAGGTCGCCCATCTCCTCCAGCAGCTTGTCCTCCCCGGCCCGCTCGCGCAGCGCGTCCTGGAACTCACGGAGCTCCTCCACGATTTTATCGCCGATTTGCTCCGGCCGTTCCCAGTCGAAGCCCGCCTTTGCGGCCTTCTTCTGCAGCTCGACGGCGCGCATCAGCCCCGGCAGGCCGCTTGGAATACCGTCGAGCGCGGATGCCGGTCTCTCCGCCGCACCCGCCGCCTGCTTCTCCTCCGCCTTGATCTCCTGCCATGTTTTGAGCACGTCCTCCACACCATCAACCCGGCGTTCGCCGAACACGTGAGGGTGCCGGCGAACGAGCTTTTCCGCAAGCGTCGCTACCACATCGTACGCCGTAAACGTTCCCGCTTCTTCTTCAATTTGCGCGTGCAGCATAATTTGCAGCAGCACGTCGCCGAGCTCCTCGCGCATCGCGTCCGGATCGTCGTTGTCGATCGTTTCGATCGCCTCGAACGTCTCCTCGATAAAATATTTCCGCAGCGACCGATGCGTCTGCTCTCTGTCCCACGGGCAGCCCTCGGGGCTGCGAAGCGACGCCACGATTTCGTGCAGCCTCTCGAACGTGCGGTAGTGCACGTCGTCCCGATCCGTCCGCGGCACGTACACGAGCGACAAATTTCCGTAGCCGCCCACGCGGTCGAGCTCATAGAGCGGCACCGTCGCGATGCGTTCCTCGTCTGCAACGCCGAGGGCGTGGGCTATGGTAACCGGGTAATCGTCCGGGTACCGCTCCATCAGCGCGAGCTTCACATCCGAAGCGACGAAATCGTCATATACCTGCGTGATGACGATATGGTTGTGGGGCTGCAAGCGCTTCGCGTGGAGCGCCGTGGCGTCCGCGAGCTGGAAGCCGTCCGCGGGATCAAACCCGAGCGCGAGAAACGCGCGGTCGAGGAAGCTCTCGCTGCCGATCAGCGAGAGCCCAACCCCCGCAGCGGGACACCGCTCGCGCAGCATGGCGACCGTCGACTCCGCGACCGACGGATGTCCGGGCACGGCGTAGACGACCGCCGCCCCCGAAGCCGCCGCCGCCAGCAAGTCGGCGACGATGCTTCCGTACACCGGCTCGAACCCGTCGTGCGCTTCGTACACGTCATCGTACGAACGGTATGCAATGCCCTGCTCCGCAATCCACCCCACGACCGGGTGCAGCTTGGTCCGCAGGCGAATCTCGACGCCTCGTTCCGACGCCTCCTTCAGCGCTTCCCACGCGCCGATCGTCAGTCCGTCGGGTCCGCCCGATCCGAGCCCCACTACGGTAATGCGCCCCGCTCCCGCCGCTGCTCCGTCCGTTGCGACCGCCGCTTGTCCTTCCGCCATACGCAAACCCTCCTCCTTCATTCCGCATTCGGCGAACCGCCGAACATTTTGGCCAAAACCATACTGCATTGTCCCCATATCTAATCACAACAAAAAAGCTTCCGCAACCCGGACGTCGCGCCCTTGGCTGCGGAAGCTTCATTCCAGCTGAGGAGCCGGGGCCGCACGGCCGCTTCGGCTCATTGTTCCATTTGCTTCGCCAGGAACCCGGCTGCCGTCTCCGCCATCTTCGTCTCCATCTGGCTCATCTTCGCGCCTTCCTGCTTCGACAGCAGGATGACCGAGCCGATCGGGTCGCCGCCCGCGACGATCGGAGCGCAAACAAAGGAGGAATACGTTTCCGTGAGGTCCTTGCAAATTTCAAATTCGCCCGGATTGGTTTCCATCATCGTCTTCCGGCTCTCCATCGCTTGTTCGACGAGCGGACCGATCTGCTTTTCCATATAATCCTTTTTGGAGGCCCCCGATACGGCAATCATTGTATCTCTATCCGAAATCATTGTAATATGACCAGTGCTCTCGCTTAACGACTCCGCATACTCCTTCGCAAAATCGCCGAGTTCGCCGATCGGGGAATATTTCTTAAGAATCACCTCGCCGTCGCGGTCAACGAAAATTTCGAGCGGATCGCCTTCGCGGATGCGCAGCGTCCGACGAATCTCTTTTGGAATGACCACACGCCCAAGATCGTCAATTCTGCGAACAATGCCAGTTGCTTTCATGCGTAATGCCCTCACTTTCATGATGTAATGTTTCTGTGAAGTCTTAGCCCTTCCAAACGAGGGGGAGGTACAACTGTTGTCAATGGTGGTTTTAGTATTCTTCGCTAACGATTCACTTATGCACCATATCCTATACGAAACGTCCAAGTTCGTGTAATGCGTGCCTGGGCTGCTCTTATGATTTCCAAGCTTCCGCAAAAAAACAGGATGCTCCCACGGAACATCCTGCCAAATTCAGACCACCTGCGTATATCCTTCGCTCGTTCCCTTCAACACGCCGCCGTACTGCTGCATGAACCGCTCCAGCACCGGGAGCGACTCTTCCGTCGTCAGCCCTTTGCGGTTCATATGGATGACGATGCTGGAGCCCGGAATCAGCTTCAGCTTCCGTTCGAATTTGTTGCTGAGCGCGAACAGCTTCTGACCGTCGATCCGCGTATTTTGCTCCGCTCCCATCGAGAGGATGAGCTCGTCGCCCTTCGCCGAAATCGAGCGGATGCCGTACATCGCGCCGTACACCTTCAGCCGCGCGACGGTCAGCAGATGTTGTACCGGCGGAGGCAGATCTCCGAACCTGTCGGTAAGCTCGTCGGCAAGATCGTTCTCCTCCTCGAACGTCCGAATCGCCGCCACCTTCTTATAAATTTCGATCTTCTGCGCGCTGTCGTAAATATACTCGCCCGGCAAATACGCATCGACCGTCAGCTCGATTTGCGTCGTCACCGCCGCCGGCGCCGCGGCTTCGGCGGCCGCTTCGTCACCGTCGAGCGCCAGCTTCCGCTGCTCGATTTCCTCAGCCAGCATTTGCGAGTACAGGTCGAAGCCGACCGAAGCGATAAAGCCGTGCTGCTCGCCGCCGAGCAGGTTGCCCGCGCCGCGGATCGACAAGTCCCGCATCGCAATCTTAAACCCGGAGCCGAGCTCCGTAAACTCCTTGATCGCCTGCAGCCGCTTCTCCGCCACTTCATTCAGCACCTTATCGCGCTGGTACGTAAAATACGCATACGCGATCCGGTTGGAACGGCCGACGCGCCCCCGCAGCTGATACAGCTGGGAGAGGCCCATCTTGTCGGCATCGTGAACGATCAATGTATTGACATTCGGGATGTCGACGCCCGTCTCGATAATCGACGTACTGACGAGCACGTCGAACTCCCCGTCCAAGAAATCGAGAATCGCCTTTTCCAGCTCCTGCTCCGACATTTGGCCGTGCGCCACAGCCACCCGCGCGTCCGGCACGAGCTGTTGGATCATCTCGGCCATCTGCTGGATGCCCTGCACCCGGTTGAACAAGTAATAGATTTGGCCGCTTCGTGCCAGCTCCCGTTCAATCGCATCGCGAACAAGCGCTCCGCTGTGCTCCACCACATACGTCTGGACGGGAAAACGGTTCTCCGGGGGCGTCTCGATGACGGACAAATCACGGACCCCGAGCATGGACATGTGCAGCGTGCGCGGAATCGGCGTAGCCGTCAGCGTAAGCACGTCGACGCTCGTCTTCAAGCGCTTGATCTTCTCTTTGTGCGTAACACCGAAGCGCTGCTCTTCGTCGATGATGAGCATCCCAAGATCTTTAAATTTCACGTCCGCCGACAGCAGCCGGTGGGTACCAATAACGACGTCGACCGTCCCGTTCGCCAGCCCCTTGATCGTTTCGTTCTGCTCCTTCCGGGAGCGGAACCGGCTCAAGACGCCGATCTGGAACGGAAAGCCGCTGAACCGCTCGCGGAACGTCTCGTAATGCTGCTGCGCCAGAATCGTCGTGGGCACGAGCACCGCCACCTGCTTGCCGTCGATCGCCGCCTTGAACGCCGCGCGGATGGCCACCTCCGTCTTGCCGTAGCCGACGTCGCCGCACAGCAGCCGATCCATCGGCCGCGGCCGCTCCATATCCTCCTTGATCTCCTCAATGGCGCGGAGCTGGTCCGGTGTTTCGTCATAAGGAAACATCGACTCAAACTCGTTCTGATACGGCGTATCTTTACTAAATGGATGGCCTGGCGACGCTTGCCTTGCCGCATACAGCTTGATCAGCTCGTCGGCGATGTCCTTGACCGCGGAGCGCGCCTTCGTCTTCGCCTTGTTCCAATCCGAGCCGCCCAGCTTATACACCTTCGGCTCTTTGCCCTCTTCGGCGCCGATATACTTCTGCACCATATCGATCTGATCGATCGGTACGGACAGCTTGTCGCCGCCGGCATATAAAATATGCATGTAGTCCTTATGCGTGCCGTCAATTTCAATGGTGCCGATGCCTACGTATTTGCCGATCCCGTGATTCACGTGAACGACGAAGTCTCCGAGCTTCAGCTCCGTATAGCTTTTGATCCGCTCCGCGTTTTCTACCTTCCGGTCGGCCTTTCGCGCCTTCCGCTGCCTCGAGGAGAACATTTCTCCCTCGGTGATGACAACAAGATGGACCGAAGGCAGCTCAAACCCGCTCTGCAGGTTTCCTTCCACCATCGTCGGCTCCGGAATGCCGTAATCGTGCAGCACCCGCTTCAGGCGCTCCAGCCGCTCCTTGCTGCCCGCCATCATCATGACGGTCGACCGCGTCTTGCCCCAGCGCTCCACCTCGGATTTCAGCACGTTCATCTGCCCGTGGAACTGCTGCATCGAACGGCAGATGACATTCACGATGTTTTGCGGCTGCGTATTCGGCACCTGCCGCAAAAAAATCGACATGTACAGCGTTTGAAACGGCTTATGGAACAGCAGCGAATCGTAGCTCTTGGACAGCACGAAGTGCGGAATCGTCTTCCCGTCCTGCAGCAGGTGGGTCGTCCATTCCTCTTCGTCCCGCTCGAGCTGCTTCGCCGTTTCGATCAGACGGTTCGGCTCATCGACGACCAGCACCGCATCTTTCGGAATATAATCAAGCAGTGTCTGGCGCTCCGGGTACAGCAAAGATACGTACTTATAAATGCCCGTAAAATGCGCCCCTTCACGGAGCTTCACCAAATCGCTGCCGATTTCGTCGCGCAGCTTGTCTTTCGCCGTCCGGTCGGACATCTTCGCCAGCTGCTGCTCCAGCAGCTCGGACGCCGTCTGCGAAGCATTGGCGAAGCGCCGCGATTCCGCGAACAACTCTCTGCAAGGCAAAATCGTAACTGACTCCACCTTTTCCTTCGAGCGTTGGTCGGCGACGTCTACAAGGCGGATCGAATCGACCTCATCGTCGAACCATTCGATCCGATAAGCGAACCCGGCATGCTCCGAGGCGGGCGGGAAAACGTCCACAATGCCCCCGCGGACGCTTACTTCCCCTTTTCCCTCTACGCGCTCCACCCGTTCGTACCCAAGCTCGGCCAAACGTGCTAGGAACGGCTCCAACGACAGGACGGCGCCGATCTTCACCTCCACCCGCGCTTCCCGGAACACGGAGGAAGGAACGAGAAGCCGCCTGAGCCCTGCGAACGGCACGACAATAACGCCTCGAAAATCGCCGGTCAGCTTCGACAGCGTCTCGATGCGTTCGCCGATGAGTTCCGGGGAAGAGACGGCCGCTTCGGTGGCGATCGATTCATTCGCCGGATACGACAGCAGCGACTTCTCCGGAAGACACTCCTGCAGATCCTCAAGCAGCTTCTGAGCGGAAAACATATTGTGGGTCAAAACGACGACCGGCCGCCCGATCCGTTCATGCAGCGCCGCGATCATGACACTGCGCGCGGAGCCGCTTAAACCGGATACGAGCTGTTCCTTCATCCCCGAACGCAGGCCGTCCAGTACCGATTGGACGTCCGCATCCGACGAAAATACTTCTAGTAGCTGTCTCATCTTTCGTAGGGCACCTCGATTAAAAAACCTTCTATTTGAAGTCGGCTCAGGAACGAGCGACCGCTTTCTAGAGGAAACGCCAAAAGAAGCCTAGGCTGTCAAGCCAAGGCTGTTGCGCATCAATCGCCAGCTTACTGCAGCGGGTTCGGCACCAAGGTCAGCTCCGGGTGCGACTGCAGCGCTTCGTTACAATATTCACATACCACTTTCACGGTGACATTTCCACCGGAATCATACGTAATTATATCCCTGCGCTCTTCAGGGGTCAAGAAATGGAAGCCGAGCTGAAATTCGCTGACATGCTCATCGGCGATTTCTCCCAACGGCATCCGACAGTGGCGGCAAACATACTTCACGGACATCGGAACGAACGCACCTCCTGAACGGCACGGCATGGCGAACCGTTTTTTCCTAGTATCGCCACCGTTGCGGAAGGCCATTCAGTTCCCGTTCGATTTCGCCATCACTTTCTCGAACGGCTCGTTCAAGATGAGCTCCAACGCGTCGGCCGCTTTCTGAATCGTCGCGTTCAACGCTTCGGACTCCTCCTTCCGGAACGTCGAAAGCACGTACTTCGCAATATCGGTGCCCGGAGCGGGACGCGAAATGCCCATACGGACGCGATTAAACTTTTCGGTGCCCAGGCGGCTGATAATCGACTTAATGCCGTTATGCCCGCCCGGCCCTCCTTGATAGCGGAGTCGTATGCTGCCAAGCGGCGTATCCATATCGTCATATACTACGATGAGATCCTCCACATTCGGTTTATAGAAATCTAGAAACGCGCGAACGCATTCTCCAGACAAATTCATATACGTCATCGGCTTAATGAGCGCCACCTTCACGCCGCCGACCCTCCCTTCCGCTACCAAGCCCTTGCATTTGGCCTGCGCCGACGCAATGCCCCAACGGTCCGCGACCGCATCGAGCGCCATCCAACCGATATTGTGGCGCGTTTGCTCATACTCTTTGCCCGGGTTGCCGAGCGCTACGATCCATTTCATGCTTCAGCGTTCCTTTCCTGCTTCATCATCCTTCCCATTATACAGAACCGCATCCACGCAAAAAAGAGGCCACCGGCGCGGCAGCCCCTTCTTCCGTTGTTTCGATCCTTGCTGTGGCTACGTGGCAATTTTCGCTTCCTTCGCCGCATCCGCCGCAATCGCCTGCTCGTTCTCCTCGCGCGTCTCTTCCGCCAGCTCCTTCTGCGGCGCCAAAATCGTTACGACGATTTCATTCTCGTCGCTCTTCAGCTCGACGCCCGGCGGCAGCTGCAGGTCGCGAACATACAAGTGCTGCCCTTGCTGCAGCCCGCTGACGTCGACCGTGATCGCCGCCGGGATGTCGCTCGCCACACAGCGAATGTCAACCGTGTTCTGCAGCTGCTGCAGCAAGCCGCCTTCTCTCACGCCTGCCGCTTCGCCCGTAAGTTCCACCCGAACGGTTGCCTTCACCTTCCCGCGCATATCGATCTGGTGGAAGTCCACGTGCAAAATCCGATTCTTCAGCACCTTATCCCGCTGCACTTCGCCGACCATCACCGGCCGCGTGCCGTTATTCGGAGCTTCCAGCTGAAGCACGCCGCCCGCGTTCATTTTCAAAAGCTGCAGCAGCTCTTTCTCATCGACGACGATGAGCTCGTTTTCCTGCTGCTTGCCATACACGACGCCGGGTATTTTCCCCTGCTCCCGGAGCATCTTCAACTGCCCTTTCGTGCCTTCATTGCGTGTCTCAACCGTAATCGACGCTTCCGCCATTCAAAAAGCCTCCTCGGAAAGAAAAGGTACAAACTCAATCATACCTACTCTTCCCAGGAGGCCCCGGATTCAAACCCGATTGATTCTTGTTACTCTTCGAACAGCTTGCTGATCGACAGCTCCTCGTGAACCCGAATAATCGCTTCGCCCATCAGCGGAGCAACGGACATTGTCACGAGTTTGGCGCACGGACCCGCATCCGTGATCGGGATCGTATTGGTCACGACGACTTCCTTGATCGGCGAATCCTGCAGCCGCTGCATTGCAGGTCCGGAAAGCACCGGATGCGTGCAGCATGCGTACACGTCGCGCGCGCCGTATTTCATCAAGGCGCTCGCCCCCAGCGTAATCGTTCCGGCCGTATCGATGATATCGTCGATAATGATTGCGGTACGGCCCTTCACGTCGCCGATAATGTTCATCACTTCCGCCACGTTCGGCTCCGGCCTGCGCTTGTCGATAATCGCCAGCGGCACATTCAAGTAGTCGGCGAGCTTCCGCGCGCGAACCACCCCGCCGTGATCCGGCGAAACGACGGTAACGTCTTGCAGATTTTTCTCCTTGAAATACGCGCCGAGAATCGGCACGCCGAGCAGATGATCGACCGGAATGTCAAAAAATCCTTGAATTTGCGTCGCATGCAAATCCATCGCGATGACGCGGTGCGTTCCCGCCGTCTCGATCAAATTGGCGACGAGCTTCGCCGTAATCGGATCGCGCGAGCGCGCCTTGCGGTCCTGACGCGCATACCCGTAATAGGGCATGACCACGTTGATGCTTTTCGCGGATGCGCGTTTCAAGGCGTCCACCATCACAAGCAGCTCCATCAGATGCTCGTTGACCGGCCCGCTTGTGGATTGAATGACATATACATCGCTGCCGCGGACACTCTCGTTGATTTTGATTTGGATCTCGCCGTCGCTAAAGCGGATCGTCTCGGAGTCTCCCAAGGAGATACCGATATATTCTGCAATTTCTTTAGCAAGCTGAGGATTGGCGTTGCATGTAAACACCTTCAGCTTGGGGTCCCGATAGGGCATTTCTCATTCCTCCAACTTTCGGTCCTTTGACGCTTTCAATCTGGCCTTCAACTTTCCTGCATAACCTGTCTTATTCGTTTGCCGTTCCCGGGCGATCGCAAGATCGCCGGCAGGTACGTCCTTCGTAATGGTCGAGCCCGCGACAACATAGGCTCCTTCGCCGATCGTAACCGGCGCAATTAAATTCGCATTGCTGCCGATGAACGCCCCGTCTTCGATGACCGTCTGATGTTTGTCGAATCCGTCATAATTAACGGTGATCACGCCGCAGCCAAGATTAACGTCTTTGCCGACCTTCGCATCACCTACATACGCAAGATGCGACACCTTGGTTCCGTCATCCAGCTCGGCGTTTTTAATTTCCACGAAATCGCCGACCCTCACATCTTTCCCAAGCTTTGCGCCCGGGCGCAAATAAGCGAATGGCCCGACCGTGGAGTTGTCTCCCACCGATGCTTGGGTCAGGACGGACTGCCTGACGGCAGCTCCGTCCGAGACGGTGCTGTCCGCAATGTCCGCATTCGGTCCGATAACGCAGTCGGAGCCGATCGCCGTCTTCCCTCTCAGCACGGTGCCGGGATAGACGACCGTGTCCGGACCGATCGTCACATCCGATTCAATATACGTCGCCGACGGATCGATGAGCGTCACGCCGTTCACCATATGCGCCCGGTTGATCCGCTCCCGCATTAGACGCTCTGCCTCCGCCAGCGCCACGCGGTCGTTCACGCCGAACGCCTCGGCGGGATCGGCAGTGCAGTAACCCTCTATCGTATGTCCGTCCTCTCGAAGCAACCGGATCACATCAGTCAAATAAAATTCGCCCTGCGCATTCTCGTTCGTGACCTTCGCAAGCGCCCCGAACAGCTTTTTGCTGTCAAAGCAATATGTACCTGCGTTGATCTCTTCGATCGCGCGTTCTATGTCGTTGCAGTCCTTCTCTTCCACGATTCGCTGAATGCGGCCATCGGCCCCGCGAACGATCCGTCCGAACCCCGTCGGATTGACGAACCGCGCAGTCAGCAGCGTGGCGGCCGCCTGCGAACGGCAGTGAAGCTCCAGCATCTCCCGGATTGTATTTGCCGTGATCAGCGGCGTATCTCCGCAGACGACCACCGCAATTCCTTCTAAGTCCATCAGCAGCGGCTCCGCCATCCGAACGGCGTGGCCGGTTCCGAGCTGCTGCTCCTGAAGCGCATAATCCACACGGCTCCCAAGTGTGCTCCGAACAGCTTCCGCACCGTGGCCGACGATTACAACAGAGCGTTCTACTCCCGCCTCCGCCAGCACGCCGGTGACATGCTCCACCATCGGCTTCCCGCCGACCGGATGGAGAACCTTATACAGACGCGATTTCATGCGTTTTCCAAGGCCGGCCGCCAGCACGATCCCCACGATGTTCAACATGCTCACCCTCCCGGAATGTCCCAATGCAATGAGTCCACCAGGAACCCACATGAATCATATCTTACTTTGTCAAAAAAGAAAAGAGAGCCGTGTCGGCTCCCCCATCTGTTCATCAATTACGCTCCTTCTTCAATCACATCGTCCTCAACCGAGGCTGCACGATCGTACTCCGACAACACGGCTGCTTGAATCTTCTCCCTTGTCGAAGAAGAAATGGGATGCGCAATATCCCGGAACTCTCCATCCGGTGTCCGTTTACTCGGCATGGCAACGAACATTCCGTTGTTTCCGTCAATCACACGAATGTCGTGAACTACAAATTCATTGTCAATCGTGATGGATGCAATCGCTTTCATCCGGCCCTCTGAGTTCACGCGGCGGAGTCTCACATCGGTAATTTGCAATTTTGTGTCACCACCTTTTCGTTTAGAAAAAAGAACTTGGTGTATGATTTCCACAAAATATTACAAATTCCTTCTAAATACACAGGCATTCCGTACTTTTTTTTCTAATGTTCAGATTATTTTCCGGAAATCGCAAGAACGAGCTCGATTTCAACCAATGCGTCTTTCGGCAGGCGAGCGACTTCAATGGTCGACCGGGCCGGCTTGTGCCCGTCCATCATCTCCGCATACACTTCATTAAACTCGGCAAACTGATTCATATCCTTCAAAAAGACGGTCGCTTTTACCGCATCGCGCAGCGTAGCGCCTGATGCCTCCGCAACAGCCGCCAAGTTCATAAGAACCTGCCTTGTCTGCTCTCGAATGCCGCCTTCCACCATCGTTCCGTCCGCCTTCAACGGAATTTGGCCTGACGTGAACACCAGATGTCCCGTCTGGATAGCTTGCACATACGGACCGATCGCCGCCGGCGCCTTGTCCGAAGAAATGATGGTTTGATTCATCTTGCTATTCCTCCTCGAAATAATTGCCGGGAACGACTTGAATTTCCCGCATCTTTGCGTCTACATGCGCCAGCTTGGCCAATGAGACATAATCGTTTACCAGCAGTTCTTCTTCCTCCACGTCTCCGGTTTCCACAAGCACCCCGACCCCCTGCACCGTCGCTTCAAACTCCTGAAGCAAGTCGATCATGCCGCGAATCGTCCCGCCCGCCCTCATAAAATCATCCACAATGAGGACGTTCGACTTCACCTTCAGCGCTCGCCGCGCTAAGGTCATCGTATGAATCCGTTTATTGGAGCCTGACACGTAGTTGATGCTTACCGACGATCCCTCGGTTACCTTCGGATCCCGCCGGACGATCACGACAGGCAAGTTAAGCTGGCCGGCTGTTGCGTAAGCAATCGGAATCCCTTTCGTCTCCACCGTCATGACCACGTCGATCGGACGGTTTCCAAAAATCGACGCGAATGTTCGGCCGACTTCATGAATGAGCTCAGGACGTCCAAGCAAATCAGACATGTACAGATAACCGCCCGGAAGGATCCGCTCCGGCTGCTGGAGCTTGCTGCATAAATCTTCAACTAACGATCGTGCGGCCGCTTTTCCCACCCGAGGCATAAACTTTACCCCACCGGCCGCCCCGGCCAACGTGGACAGCTCGCCGATGCCTTCCCCTTCAAACACTTCTTTAATGATGGTGAGATCCTCGCTGATCGAGGATTTCGCCGCCTCATATCGTTCGGCAAACACCGTCAGGGGGACCAAGCGGTGAGGCCTCGCCAGCAAATACTGTGTCATCTCTACGAGGCGTGCGCTTCGTTTTATCTTCTTCAACCCCATATCCCCCTTTAAACCTGCGGAAAAAACAACCTATTCCCGAACATTACAAAGTGAATATACCATTTATGTACGGTTTTATTCAAGTGGAGCTGATAAAAGCCGAACGGCATGCACCTCTCGACAAAATCCCCGCAACCCGTTATAAATACGCGCCACCTTCGATTCCCGCTGAACGAGCGCGAATACCGTCGGACCGCTGCCCGACATCAGCACGCCGTCCGCGCCTAGCCGAAGCATGCTTTCCTTCAGGTGCCGCACCTCCGGATACAGCTTCATCGTGACGTCCTCCAGTACATTCCCCATGCTCCCGCACAGCTTCGCGAAGTCTCCGTTTCGGATCGCCGCAACCACCGCTTCCGTGGAAGGATTCGACGCAATCGCATCGACGCGAAGCCGCCCGTAAATATCGGAGGTAGATACGTTGATCGGCGGCTTGACCAGAATGATCCAGCATTGCGGAGGGGGACCGATCGGCTCCAGACGCTCCCCGCGCCCACGGGCCACCGCCGTTCCTCCTAACACACAGAACGGCACGTCAGAGCCCAGCTCTTCGCCCAGCTTTTGCAGTTCGGCGGTGGGGATGCCCAGCTGCCACAAGCGGTTCAGACCGCGCAGAGCAGCCGCGGCATCCGTACTCCCGCCCGCCAAGCCGGCGGACACCGGAATGCGCTTATCCAGATGAATGTATACGCCTTTCTTGACCTCATAGCGGTCTTTAATCAGCTTAGCCGCCTGAAACGCCAAATTTTTCTCATCTAAAGGGATATAACCCGATTGGCTTGAAATAATAATCGTGTCCCGGGGAAGCTCTTCCATCTCCAAACGATCGGCGAGGTCTACCATGGTCATCACCATCTCCACCTCATGGTAGCCGTCGCTGCGCTTGCGCAGCACATCGAGCGAAAGGTTGATCTTGGCCGGCGCCTTCTCGTACACCTTCACGACATTCACCGCCCTCGTCAATTCATACGTCCCACTAGTTTATCACAATCGAACACCGGGAAGCTACGAGCGCAGCAAGGAGCCCGGCTCCATCGCCGCGCTCCTTTTTTACCGGCTTCAGCCGGTTATGTTACCTATTCGGCCGTTGTTTTGCCGCCTCTTCCGCAATCTGGATTGCGCGCTTCACCATATTCCCCGCATCCTTCGTGCGAATTCCGCCCCAGCCCTCACGCTGCACCGTGTTATAAAATCCGAGATCCTTGGCCAGCTCATACTTGAATTCTTCGGACATCACACTGCGTCTTCTGCGGCTCATCCGTGCTCCCTCCCCTCCACTTTTGCCCGTTAGTATTCGTAGCGAGGAGATGGACCATACACCGGACGAAAAGACAGAAGCGGCAAGGACTCTGGCGAGTGCTTGCCGCTTCTGATTTATGCTTGAATATACGTGATTCGAACCTGCCCGTCATTATCGCCACAAACGGTTACCTCTACGGTTTCCGTCAGGATATCGGCGTAGCTGTAGGACACACGCTTGAACGCGTGCTGCTCTTGGTCTAATTTGACTATGAAAACGGAAGGGTAGGTTTCTTCCAACACACCAGTACGCTCGATCGTCTTGCGGCGGCCGCCGTTCGCCCGCAGCATAATTTTCTGACCGACGTGAGCTTCTAGGCTCTTCTTGATCTCCATCAGCGCATTCTTGGCCATTGCCAACTACCACCTCTTTCCTAAGACATTATATCCTAAGGAAGAGCGGATGTCAAACAAGCCACATATTATAACAATGGGTCAATCTGATTGTCAACGACCGAATGCGAAAAAACTTAATTTTTCACTGGAAGTCTGGGTAAGCCGATTCTGAAATTCCCCTTCGTTTCAATTCCGCCCAGTCCGTGGAGCCCGCTGACCGTGTGGGAGATGACATCGTATGGATTGACAGTGTCTTTTACCGAGGTGTAGGCCGACTTGCAGGCAATGTACACGGGATCGAGGGCATGGATCAAAATCCGTGACGGAGAGCTCGCGAAGTTGGCGCCTGCCTGCAGCAGCGCCTCAAAATGGGATTGGCACGCCCCCGCAATAACGGTCATCGCGTCCCGGTTTTTTTCGAACTGCCGAGCGACTCCCACAGCCTGCACGAAATGCTTGGAATGCTTATAATTTAAAATGTTCTGCCGATCCCCGTCGAATCGGTGCTTGAGAATGCCGTCATGCCCTGTAATGACAATGATGTCCGGCCGCACCTTAGGCAGCAGCATCGTCAATGCCGCGGCCATGTCCGGTTCCCGAAGATGGTACCCTTCGGCAGGGATGTGCAGTTCGTTGTACAAGCGCATGCTTTTTTTCAAATACGTAAGATCTCCGTCCAAATGTAAAATGGTGCCCGGCACCTCGAAATAGTGATGCTCGGTTCGCTTCATCGATGCAAAATAACTGCGGTTGCGCGCGAGCAGCGTCGCCCCCCGGACATCCTCCTCCGCCGGCTCCGCAACAGCTTCCAAGTCATCTATGGGTGAATCCGCCAGCAAGCGGTATTGAATGCCTCGCAGCACCGCTTGATTCGCTGTCAGTTCCTGAACACGGAAGACGACATCTCTTCCATACGATTTACGGACGACGCAGTCGCCGTGGTTCATCGCGATCCCCTCCTACGAACTATCGTATGGCTGTCGTAGGCGATTGGTGTATCGCGCGAGGAGGTTCGTTAGAACAATTAGGTCCGTTCGGCGAGCGCGTTCGCCAAAGCTGCGAACTCCTCGATGCTTAGCGTTTCTCCTCTGCGTTCAGGCTCGATTCCGCAAGAGAGCAGGAACGCACGGCACGCTTCTTTGCCGCCTTGCGGGAAGAAGCGGGACTCCAAATTATTAAGCAGCGTCTTGCGGCGTTGGGCGAAGGCGGCTTGGACGACATTGAAAAACAGCCCCTCGTCCGACACCTTCACAAGCGGCGCTTGTCTCACCCTCAGCTTCACGACGGCCGACTCTACGTTCGGCTGCGGGATAAAGACGGTATGCGGCACCCGCATAACCATCTCCGGCTCGGTATAATACTGTACGGCGATCGTTAAGCTCCCGTAATCCTTCGTTCCCGGAGCGGCTGCGAACCGGTCGGCCACCTCCCGTTGAATCATCACCACAATGGAATCTAAAGGGAGACGAGCCTCCAGCAGCTTCATGACGATCGGCGTTGTGACGTAATAGGGCAGGTTCGCGACGACGCTTACTTGCTCTGTACCCGCAAAATAATCATGAAACAGCCGGGCGATGTCCACCTTCAAAATATCGCCGTGAACGACGCTGACATTCGGATGCGCCGCAAGCGACTCCTCCAGCATCGGAAGCAGCCGCTGATCGATTTCGACCGCAACGACTCTCCCGAACCGATCTGCCAGCCGCTCGGTCAGCGCTCCGATGCCGGGTCCGATCTCCAGAGCGCCTTTCGCTGCACTTGGGTCGGAAGCATCTACGATTTTGCGAAGAATGTTGTTGTCGATCAGAAAGTTCTGACCTAAACTTTTTTTAAACGTGAAGCCATGCTTCTTTAACAATTGCTTCGTCCTTGTAGGGGAAGCAATCCCTTCCGCTCGTTCCGTCATTCTTGTTCTCCCTTATGCTCATTGTCTGCTTCAGCCCCGGCTTCGTCCAGCAGCCCGCAGGCATCCGCCGCCTCCAGCAGCTCGGCCCTCGTAATGCCAAACATGAGACACCTTTTATAAAAAGTTTTGCCGTTGGCGTACCCGATGCGCAGCTTCTTCCCCAATGCGAGGCGGCGTTCGGCGGCGCGATCCGTACCGGTCAGCCTGAGTCCGATAACGTCTCCCCACGCCAAATCGCTCTGAGCTCCTTGAAGCTCGGTTCGCACCGACTGCAGCGCTGTCCGAATCGCTTCGGGGCGGGCGTTCTCAATGCCGATGTCTTCCTTGCACGTCGCCTCTTCCTGCGCCAGAAATGCATGCTTGCACCCTTTTACCCGCTCGGAGATCAGCTTCCGAATCCGCTCGCCCGCATGATCCGGATCCGTAAAAATAATCACGCCCCGCCGCTTCTGAGCCAGCGCGATTCGGCGGATGACGTCCGCATTGACCGCAGATCCGCCCGTCTCGATCGTATCGGCCTCGACCGCCCGGCGGATCGCGTCCGTATCGTGCTTTCCTTCGACGACAATCACTTCTTTAATCACAATACATGCCGCTCCTTATGTTCGCCTATAGCCCTATTGTACCCTTCTTGGTGCAGCTCGAGCAAAGCAGGCTCATATAGTAAAAAAGCGACCCCTTAAAGGTCGCTGTACCGACATTCCGCTATTTAGTTGGCAACCGGCTTCTTAGGTCCGATTACGTATACTGTATAGCCGCGCTTCGTACCGAATTTTTGCGCGTACTCGCCGCTTTCGAAGTAAAGGTCGATCTTTTTTCCCTTGACCGCGCTTCCCGTATCCTCCGCTCTGCGGAAACCGACACCGTCGATATACACCCACCAGCCCATCGGGATCACATCTTTATCCACGGCAATCGTGCGTCCTTCCGATACAATCGTACCGGAGGCCGTTACGCCATAGCCCGGATCGCCTTTCCTTTTGCCTGTCGACTCAATGCCCGCCGAATAAGCCGTCAACGTTACGTTGCGAAGCACGTCCTTCACGCCGAAGGTCATTCCGCCCAAAGTCACTTCTTGGGTTTCCGCAGAAAGCACCGCAACCGCGTTTGTTATCGGGGCTTTCGTCCCTACGGCCACAATGTGGTTCAGGCTCGATTGCTCAACAGCCTCTGAGACAATTTGCTCCGATACTAGCACACCGTCTTCGTAAATCTTCTCGACTTGCTGTGAAACCAAGCCTTTCCGCCCCGTCTGGATCACTTTCTCCGATCCGCGGACCAGCGACTTGTCATTCTGCTTCACCGTTTCGTATGGTATTTCCACCGATGCGGCTTCCAGCACCTTCTCGACGCGGGTTATCCGAATTTCGTCGTCTGCCGCGAGCTGCGCATTCAAGCCTGGTTCGATCTTATCCCAAGGCCCCAACGCGGTGGCCGTTTCCTTCAGAACGCTCTCCACGTTGGAGGCCGCAGTATAGATTTCCTGCGTTTGACCGTCGGCAACGATCCGAACCGGAAACGCGCGTTCAATCACGATCGTATCCCCGTCTTGCACCGCAGCCGTGAGCGGAAGCGAAACGACGTCATGCTCTCCGACCTGTATTTCTCCTTCTTGCAATACGTCCTGCACAAGCCCGCCGGACATAACGACCTGCCGCTCTTTGCCGTCGACAACGATCGTCACCTGCTTCAATTGGGTGCCGTAGATTAATGCGCTCAGCACCAGCACGACGGCCAGCGAAGCGCCGGCGAGAGAAAATAATATTTTTTTGTGAGCACTAGCCCAGCGCAATGCGTAAGACATGCCGGACAGACTTACAACATGGGCGTCTTGTTTTGGAAGATCTCCCATTCTTATCGTCCTCCTTCATAGCCCCGCCTTGTACGTGAGTGAACTCATGTCCAAAGACTAGACGCGACTATAGGTTTTAGTTGAGGCAACGATCGTGATCGTTTCTGTTCCCAAACACACAAAAAAAAGCCAAGGCAGAGGAACGCTCGTGGCTTTTCGGGTTGGAAAAGAGTCGATTGAGCACGGCCTGTTACCTCTCTCGTAACGCTTACGAGGTTAGCTGACGGATTCGGGCCGGAGAGTGGCCCTATCTCGGTTGCTCTCAGAAGTATGAAAGCATAAGAAGCTGCAACCGAAAATTCACCCCTAACGCTCCCATGCGGAGAGCGTCAATGCGGTTCCCCCGTTTCCCCTAGTTGGAGTCCAAAACTGCGGACGCCGGGAAACTCAGCGATACTGGAAATCTATTGAAGTCAATCTCGTATCGGTTTATGTATTGTATCATAATGGCTCTGCCCCATCGTTGTAAAGAGGAGAGAAAGTTCCATTTTCCTCCGAAAACCGAAAAAACAAAGGAAAATTTGGCGGATTGAAGACTAAATACATATCAATTAGACGATTTTTCTACATTTTCTCCTCAAATCTCTCCTTTTCTCGTTTTGGGCCAAAGAGCGCCTCTGCGTTTGCCGTTGTAACCGATGCCATTTCCTCGAATGAAAGCCCTTTAATGTCGGCGGCAGCTTCCGCCACCAATTTGACGAAACTCGTCTCGTTTCGCTTCCCACGATACGGGTGGGGGGTTAAAAAAGGGGCGTCGGTCTCAATCAGAAGCCGATCCAACGGAACGTTCGCCAACACTTCCTTTGGTTGTTTCGCATTCTTGAACGTGATCGGTCCCCCGAACGAAATGTAGAAGTTCATGTCCAAACATTGCTTGGCAATTTCCCAGCTTCCGGAAAAGCAATGCATCACCCCTCCAACATCGTATGCCTTTTCCTCGCGCAATATGGCAACGATGTCAGCATGCGCCTCTCGGTTATGGATGACAATCGGCTTTCCAAGCTTTCTGGCCAGCCGTATTTGCTCCCGAAAGACACGCTGCTGCACGTCCTTCGGGGAGGTGTCCCAATAATAATCAAGCCCCATTTCGCCTAGGGCAACGACCTTTGGATGCGTTCGGGCCAACTGTTCAATCCAGTCCAGATCGTCTGCCTTCATGTGGACGGCGTCTTGCGGGTGCCATCCGACGACCGCGTCGATCCAGCCGCAGCTCTCGGCCAACCGAAGCGTGGTAGGGATCGTTTCCCGGTTAAAGCCGATATTGATGAGGCGGCTTACGCCGCTGTTCCTTGCTCTTTCGAGCAGCTCGTCCCGCTCCCCTTCGAAAGAGGCGTGGTCCATATGCGAATGCGTATCCGTCAACATTGTTTATTCCTCTCCCTCCAACCATGCGTGCAGCGCCGGCGACAGCTGTTTGGCGTTGTTTTCCAGCACGTCGCCCGGCAAGTAAATGTGATGCTTCCCGAACTGTGTCCCGCTGATGGAGCGAACAATTTCGGATTTCCTGCTGATTTCGATCAGCTCCCCGGAAGGGGTCAGAAGAAAGATCGGAATTTTACCCGACATTTCTCCCGGCCGATAAACCGCGTAAGACAAATCCGTCGGAAAATCAATTTGCATATAGTATTCCGGGTCGTAGCCAAGCTTCTCCAGCTGATGTCGCAATTCGTCGATATAGTCTTCCTCCAACGTAATCGGAGCGGCGTATTTCAGCAATTTTCGATACAGAAACCGCTCGCACAGGTCGGCAAGCACGCGGTCTTTTTCGACCATCCATCTGGAAAATGCAGTTTGCACCAGCGGCTCGTCCAGCAGCAAATATTCCGGCACGCTTAGTGTTCCTTCAAATAACTGCTGCAGCGGAGGAATGAGAAACTCAAACGAATATCCTGTATCGAATAAAAATTTGGCGCGTGCAAAAATGTTCCTAAGGATAATTTCCGAGCTTCGCGTCACCGGATGAAAGTACACCTGCCAATACATCTGGTAGCGCGACATCAAGTAATCTTCAACGGCGTGCATCCCGGTTTCTTTCACGACGATTTTTCCTTGATGCGGCCGAAGCACGCGCAGAATCCGATCTATGTCGAACATGCCGTAATTGACTCCGGTGCAGAAAGCGTCCCGCAGCAAGTAATCCATCCGATCGGCGTCCAGCTGGCTGGAAACGAGGGAAACCGCAATTTCCTGCGGATATGTTTTGCAGATGACGGCCGCCACCTGATCCGGAAAATCGGGAGACACTCTCCGAAGCACCCGATTGACGTCGGTGTCCCCTTGCACGATTCGACACGACCACGTTTCATGATGCTGCCCAAACACAGTCTCAAGAGAATGCGAAAAAGGCCCGTGACCGATATCATGCAAAAGTGCCGCGCACAAACACAACAGTTTCTCCTCCGAGGGCCAATCCTCATATTCGTTGCGTTCGAACTGGGAAATGATTTTGCGGGCGATTTCATATACGCCCAGCGAATGAGAAAACCGGCTGTGCTCTGCACCATGGAACGTAAGAAACGACGTGCCCAGCTGGCGGATTCGACGAAGCCGCTGAAATTCCTTCGTATTGATGACATCCCAAATGATAGGATCCTGCACATAAATGTATTTATGCACCGGATCTTTGAACACCTTTTCCTCAGGCCATCGCCTCATCGGCACTCTTCCCCCTTCATTTCCCCTGTTTCGATACGAATCGACATCAATTTCGGATTTTGTCGAATTGTAAAATTGCTAGAAAGAATACGCGTTTCAAAATGACTACATTGGATATTGACTGTTATGGGAATGGTTGGTATCATAACGTCTATAAAAAAATTGTCGAATTATGACGATTGATGTTGCCATTCCTATTTTTCCTATATTGAGAGGAGTTAAGTTCCTATGATGAAGTCCACCGGTATTGTTCGTAAAGTTGACGAATTGGGACGCGTCGTTATTCCGATTGAGCTGCGCCGCACGCTTGGCATTGGCGAGAAGGATGCTTTGGAAATTTATGTAGACGGCGAGCGCATCATGCTGAAGAAATATGAGCCTGCCTGCATCTTCTGCGGCAACGCCGACAACGTTTCGTACTTCAAAGGCAAGATTGTTTGCAATGATTGTCTAAAAGAAATGCCAACCCCTGTGACAAAATAAGAAATATAGTATATAATAGCAATAATGACAATGTTAATTCTAACCTTTTTATATCTCCTTTTTGTTCCTATGGATCCCCGTTCGGTGTCCATAGGAATTTTTTTTCGCTTACTTCTCTTGATGAATTTCAGCGTACAATTCCCTCTTCGGTACGCCGCGATCTGCCGCCGCGCGTTTGAGCGCATCCTTCGAGGACATGCCTTCCGTCCGCTCATAATGGGCCACATGCTCCTGCGGCGTCAAGTCCCGCCACCATGCCTGATCGTCCGCTTCATTCTGATCGTGCGCCGGACTGCCTTCCACGACGATACAATATTCTCCAACGGGGCCCTCCGATTCTAATTGCTCAATACAACCCTCGATCGTCCCTCTCATAAATTCTTCATACCGCTTCGTGAGCTCTCTTGCTAGGGTGATCCGCCGATTGCCCCAATGCGTCAGCATCAGCTTCAGCGTAGCCGTGATGCGGTGCGGCGCTTCATACAAAATCAGTGTCGCCTGATGCGTCTTCCATTGCGCAAGCACAGCGGCCGCTTTTTTCTTCTCTCTCGGCAGGAAGCCGAGGAACGTAAACGTGTCGGTCGGGAGGCCCGATGCGATCAATGCCGACAAGGCCGCATTCGCCCCTGGGATCGGCACAACCGGAATGCCTCGCTCCGCCGCCTCGGCAACAAGCTCCGCCCCCGGATCCGAGATCGCCGGAAGCCCCGCATCGCTGACAAGCGCCACGTTCTCGCCCGCCTCCAGCCGTTCTAACAATTGCGGGCCGCTCTTCTGTTTGTTGTGCTCGTGATACGAGAGAAGCGTACCCGAAATGCCAAAATGAGTCAGCAGCTTGCGCGTTTGTCTCGTATCCTCCGCCGCGATGCAACCGACTTCCTTCAATATATGTACCGCCCGAAACGTCATGTCTTCCAAATTGCCAATTGGCGTGGCGACCAGATATAACGTCCCTACACTGTGCGCTCCTGCAAAGCTTTTTTGTTTTCGCGCTTGTCCGCTCATCCCGCTCCTCCTTTTATAATGAAGAATTCAGCTCGCTCCGGCCGCCGTAAAACACCTCTTTCAATTCTTGTGTATACTCCCCGTTCCGTTCATGAACGATGAGCGGCGGCAAGGTGCGCAGCTCCGGCTTGCCATCCTTCATCCCTTCGATAAGCACCATGTTCGCTTCCTGATCCCGCCTCGGGTGAATGAAGCGAATCCGCTTCGGTTCAATCTTGACGCTCCGCCATGCATCCATAATATCTACAAGTCTTGAAGGCCGATGAACCATCGCCACCTTCCCGCCCGATTTCACGAGCCTGGCTGAGGCGGCCGACACGTCCAGCAGCGTGCAGTACACCTCATGCCTTGCAGCGGCGACGTGCGGGTTCAGCTTATGCTCGCCGGAGTCGATTGGAAGATAAGGCGGATTTACGGTCACTTGATCGAAGCTGCCGTACCCGGCGGAAAGATGAAACGACTTCAAATCACCACAAACGATTTCAATCGAAGAATCCAGATGGTTCAACTTTACATTGCGTTTCGCCAGCTCGGCGACGCGTGGCTGAATTTCGACGCCCACGATGTGCGCCTTCGTCCGCGTTGAAAGCAGCAGCGGAATGACCCCGTTCCCAGTGCAGAGATCAACGATTCTACCGCGGGCGGGGACGGAGGAAAACCGCACCAGCAGGACGGCATCCAAGGAAAAACTGAAAAGATCCTCGCTTTGAATAATCCGGAGATTATCCGTCTGTAAATCGTCCAGCCTCTCCCCGGGGAGCAGCTTGATGCTGCTGTCCATCTCGAGTTCCTCCAATCACAAAAAACCGCAGGCGCATATGTCCTACGGTCCGTTTTATTTATGAAAAAAAGACAAGCAGAACAAGCAATCGCCTTCCGTGCGAAGATGCCCGTAATACACATTACAAATATGAAAGCCTTCGTGATACAATCTCGCCAAATTATCGTAGCCCTCTCCGCCGGCAACATGGGTTTCCGCTTCCGTTGCAGCGCTCTCATTGGAAGGCACCCCCTGCTCTTCCTCCGAAATGCTCGCGGCCGGCAACGGTTCCGTCTCTTTGCGAAGTAGTTTGCGCAGTTGGTGGTTTTCTATGCTTAACCGCTTATTCTCCTCCAGCAGCAGCACAATTTGCTTGCGCATCCCGACAATGTCCGTCAATACGCCCGACAACGATTCTTCCATCTGTACGACTTGTTGGTATAACTCTTTTTGGTCTTCCACAGCTCACCTCTGAACACGACGACCTTGCATCCCTTTAATCTTCTTGCTCCGCTACGTCATCCGCAGGAAAATCGGATACTTTACCGGTTTCCCTCAGCCGGACGTTCACGGTCCGTTTATCCGGATTCAAGCTGACAACAACTCCGATTCCGATCGACGTGACAACCTTTGCGCCTACCGAAGGCAGATCTTGTTTCACGCTCTCATAGTTGTCATGCTCATACTTCAAACAGCACATGAGACGTCCGCACAATCCCGATATTTTCGTCGGATTCAAAGATAAATTTTGATCCTTCGCCATCTTAATGGAGACGGGCTCAAAGTCACCTAGCCACGAAGAACAGCAGAGCACGCGTCCGCACGGTCCTAGGCCGCCAAGCAGCTTGGCTTCGTCGCGGACCCCGATTTGTCTCAGCTCAATGCGCGTCCGGAACACCCCCGCCAAGTCCTTAACGAGCTCCCGGAAATCGACCCGACCTTCCGCCGTAAAATAAAAAATAATCTTGTTCCTGTCGAACGTATATTCCACATCGACCAGCTTCATTCGCAGGCCATGCTCTTTAATTTTCTCCGAGCAAACGCCGAATGCGTCTTTTGCCGCGACCTTGTTGTCGTCAACCACCTTCGCATCGGAGTCGTCAGCGATCCGGATTACTTTCTTCAGCGGCAGCACGACATCGTTCTCGCGTACCGTCTTTCGTCCGATCACGACTCTTCCGTATTCAACCCCTCTCGCGGTTTCCACGATCACGTGGCTGGTGTCGTCAACCGGCAATTCACTTGGGTCGAAATAATAAACTTTGCCCGCCTTTTTGAAGCGGACCCCTACGACCTGATACGATTCCATGTTTTCCCTCCTTGTAACGCAAATAAAAACCGTTCAAGGACAAGCTGGGGGTTCGCATGTCCGCGAAGACGGCGCTTTGCCTTCAGTGCCTCGTCCATGGCTTCAATCCAGTGGGACGCCTGCTTAGTATCGGCAGCCTTCGCCATCCAATCCAATTGATCTATAAACACGACCGAATCGGTCTGTTTGCGTTGTATCCTGACGATATCTTTACACCATATCAGAAACACCTCAAATAAGACATCAAGGTGATCCGATACGTCGCTCTTGGAAATCGCAGCTTGGGCTGCCAGTACGGAAGCCGGAAACCCGCGTTGAGATTCCTTAGCCAATTGTAACACTGCATTTCTAATCTCTGCAAACCAATTTAATTGGGTAAGCTCCCTTGCCGTTTCCAACCCGGATGCCAGCCGGACAGCCAGCCGGACAAGAGGCGCCTGCAGCCCTTCCGCAAGCAGCGTTCGTTCCATCTCCTCGGAAGGCAGCGGCTGAAACGTCAAGCGCTGCACGCGAGATAGAATCGTCGGAAGCAAGGCCTGTCCATTTTCCGCCAGCAGAATCGCGATGCTGTTCCCGGCAGGCTCCTCAAGAAATTTCAGAAGCGCATTCGCCGCTTGTGTCGTCAATCGTTCCGCGCCTTCAATGACATATACTCTAGGATGGGCTGCGGAAGACCGGTAGGCAAACTCCTTTTGCAGCTCCCGAACCTGATCGATTTTTACAGAAGCTCCTTCGGCTTGGACCCAAATGAAATCGGTATGATTTCCGTGCAGCAGCTTCCGGCAATCCGGACATGCGCCGCAGGCGCTCGCCCCTTCTCCTCGCTCCGTACAGAACAGGACCTGCGCCAATGCGCGCGCCATCGCTCTCCGGCCTGTACCGATCGGACCTTCGAATAAATAAGCATGAGACAGCGAATCGTTCCTAACGGCTGCTTGTAGCAGCGACTTGATCCGCTCTTGTCCCGGAATATGTTCAAACGTCATGCCTCTCTTCGCTCCTTTTCGTTAAAAAAGCAGGTTGATCAGCATCCCGCGTATCTCTCCGATTTTAGCAAGCAGCTCAATTTTTCCATTCTCCGTAGTGAGCATCTCATCTGCCATCGACAGCAACGTACGGTCGATTTCTTCGAGCAGCTGATACCGCTTCGTCCGTCCTCTACGGTCCCACCCCTTCGTCTCTTTCAGCCCTACGCCCTTCCGGACGGTGTCCTCAAGAAATCTCCGAAGTAACGTCTTATATTCCCGAAGCTCACGTACGGTCATCGAACGCGAAAGCCGTTCCCCTTGTTTCGCGATCAGTTCCATGCGGCGCATGATTTCATCCTGCGTCACCGATTCGCGCCCCTGTTTTAAGAAGCCTGAGAACGGCTGGGCGTTCGCGGCCGGACCCGCCGCGCCGTCTCCGCGAACGGGATCCTTCCCGAATGGACGTATGCCGGGATTGATTTTCACGGTTCCAACGCCCTTTCTTTTCGCTGCCTTTTAGTAATGTTCAAAACGCTCTACCGGCATAATAAATACCGCTGCACCGCCGACCTGCACCTCAACCGGAAAAGGAATGTACGAATCCGTAGTGCCGCCCATAGGAGTTACCGGTGTCACGAGCTGTTCGCGTACTTTGCAGTTGGATTGAATGATCTGCAGCACAACCTCCACGCTCTCGTCCTCGATGCCGATCATAAATGTCGTATTGCCCGCACGCAAAAATCCGCCCGTGCTGGCGAGCTTCGTCGCACGAATCCCTTCCACGTTCAACGCATTTGACAATCGGTTGCTGTCCTTGTCTTGAACTACCGCCATAATCAGCTTCATCGAGATTCCTCCTTTAATAATCGGGCACAGTCTGTGCCGATGTCCGCCGCAATCTCGTCTTCCGTTCGCGCGGCGTTCACAAGCAGCACACGGTGCGCGTTGGTTTGAGCGATCAGCAGGAATGCATCTCTTACACGTCCATGATACTCGATATCTTTCTGTTCGATCCGATCCAATCCGGCTCCCCCGGACGCATTCGCCCGGGCCAGCAAGCGCTCCCGGCTGACCTCAACGGGAACGTCCAGCAAATACGTCCTCCTCGGCTGCAGCCCCGAGCTCGCAAACCGGTTGATCGCGGCGATCTCCTTCTTGTCTTGCCCTAAACCGTAGCCTTGATACGCAATGCTCGCATCGATGTACCGATCGCAAAGCACCACCGAACCGCGGGCAAGAGCGGGCAGGATCACTTCGTGCACGTGCTGTGCCCGTGACGCCGCATAAAGGAGCACCTCGGTCTGATCCATCATCTCTTGATGCTCGGGAGACAAAATGATCTCGCGAATTTGATCGCTGATCGCCGTTCCGCCCGGTTCCCTTGTCATGACGACATCCAGCCCGTCGGCCTCCAACTGCTTGCCCAACCTTCTCATCTGCGTCGTCTTGCCGGAACCGTCCGGACCTTCGAACGTAATAAACAAACCTTTCACTTGCGGGCTCCCATCTTTAGTATATTACCAAACCTGAACTCGGTGCCAAGCGAAAGCCTGTCCGTCTCACCCTTCCTTCATTCGCCATACCCGCAATTCGGCAAGCGTCGGGTCTTCCGTTCCTTGAAACGATGCACCGGCTGCCCGCAGCTCGGTCAACTGGCCGACAACGGCATCAGAAATCCGTTCTCCGGGAAGTAATAACGGTATGCCCGGCGGGTACGGAATCACCGATTCAGCGCTGTAAGCGCCTATGGCCTGCTGCAGCGGAAGCGAGAAGCTGTCCTCACGGCCTTCTTCCGCCCTCCCCCCGTCATCCGGGGCGAACGATATCGGCTCCGAAAGCAGCGTCGTCCATAGTTGTTTTATATTCGCGATTTTTTCGCAATTTTCCTGCTTGATCGCCGGATATCTCTCAGTAATTTCCGCTATCGCTTCCAGAAGACGTTCCGCATGAACTAAAGTCGATCCGATACCAAACGCGCACAGCGCATACCGCTCCGTCGCCATCTCGATATCGCACCTTCGTTCTCTCAGAAGCTCCCCGATGCGGAAGCCGCTCCATACCCCGACCGTATCGTAGAGAAGCAGCTTCAACGGGTCCTGACGACCTTGTTCCAGAGGCCCCTGAATCGCAGCAAGGCGCATTCTCCCCGTCCCCATCGCTTCCCTAACACGCTCAGCGGCCGCTAAGCAATCCCGGAAGCCGCCTGCTTTGGCGGCGGCGTACGCCTCCTTTCTCGCCCAATCCAGCGACGCCAAAATCGGATACGAGGGGCTGGAGCTTTGCAGCATGTGCAGACGCCTTTCGAGCCTCCTTCGATCGAAGCGCTCGCCCTGAACATGCAGCATTGCCCCCATCGTCAACGCTGAGAGCATCTTATGGGTGGATTGCACAACCGCATCCGCCCCGCAAGACAGCGCCGACACCGGCAGCCCGTCATAAAGTCCGAAATGCGCGCCATGAGCCTCATCCACAAGCAGCGGCTTGCCGTAAGCATGCGCTGCATCCGCAATGCTCTTCACATCCGTTGCCATCCCATAGTAATTCGGATTCGTAATATATACCGCCTTCGCTTCCGGATACGCCTTCAGCGCTCTCTCCACCGTCTCCGCCGTGACGCCGCTGTACAGCCCTGCAGCCGCTTCTGCCGCCGGCGCCATCATGACCGCGCGAGCGCGTGCCAGCATCAGCCCATGGATGGCCGACTTATGCACATTGCGCTGCATCAGGACAAGTTCCCCCGGCTCGCATACCGCGTGCAGCATCGCCAGGTTACCGACGGTGCTTCCCCCCACCAGAAAATAGGTCTTCTCCGCGCCAAATAGCTCGGACGCCAGCTGTTGCGCCTCCCGGATGGCCCCCTCCGGCGCGTGCAGGTCATCCAGCCCCGGCAGCTCCGTGGCATCGTACGGGCCAATAGCGCCAAGCCATGAGTCTGCCTGAGGATCGCGACGAAAGCTCGTACCCCGCTTATGGCCGGGCACGTGAAAGCTGATCGGCACTCTTTGCGCATACGCCGTAAGTGCCTCAACGAGCGGAGCCGTCGCCTGACGGGGCTTTTCTTGCCCGCGCTCTTCGCTGTTCCTATCAAGCTCTGGACGAGGCACTTCAACCACTCCCTTTTTACCGCAAAATTTGTTATTATCATCTTATCGCGCCTATCGGCAAAAAAAAAGACTTCCCCCGCTCCGCTTCCATCAAGCGCAATAGGAAAGTCTCTCATTGACGATTAAGCATCTTTTTTATACCAAATCCGTTTCATCTGCGTTATAAAATAGGGATACTTGGCATCTCTTACATCCGTGCGAATCATTTCGGCCTCGCATTCACTACAGATGAATACGTTGCAAATGTTGATTCCATCCATACTCGGCTGCTCGCAAATAATGCAATCCACAGTCGTAGTGTTTTCATTGGTCGTATGCATAGGCGGCACATCCTTCTCGCTTTTCTATCCAGTATGACCGGAATTCTATGTTTCTAAACTTTCAACCACTGCTATAACTATACTTGCTAGAAGTCTGTTTTGTCATTGCGCTTCTGTCAATCCGCTTGTTGCTACATAATACATATATATGTCGCCATGCCTTTTCGGTGATTTTAACCGACCCGTCCGGGGTGAAAAAGATGTCCGTTATCGACTCAGAGCCAGAGAAAGTGATCTATCAATACCGGTTGTTGGCCAAAATGCGCACCTTCGCCTTGCTTTCGTACCTATTTTCCTTAGGGTTGATTGTGTCCGGGGTTTCATTTCATATCGTGCTGCAAAACGCGGCCGTCTGGTTTTGGCTGCCGGCAGGCTGCCTCTGCTGGGTGTTCATTTCATATATTGTTACGAAGCTTGTAATCGCAAGGCGACGTGGAGCCGTACCGGAAATGTCGCGATATCGCCTTCTTTTCCGCACCCCGTGGTTTGGATATGTTCCGGTTATGAGCGTGTCCTTCGCTGAATTTCGTTTCGTGCAGTGGCACCTGTTCGTCATCGGACTTATTCTATCGCTTGGGATCGCCGTTTGGGTGCCTGCTCCCGTTGGATTGACGTTGATCTTCGTCCACCTATGGTGCTCGCTTCCGCGGCTGTTTGTATTGCTGAGCATGCAGCGAGCCGCTCAGGCAAACAGCATTATCTTGCTTGCGAAAAACGAAGTGTCGTTGTATGCGCCTTAGATGAGGCTTTCGCGTTCCGTGTTATGTCGTTGTGTCGCATTGGCACATTAGATGCGTCAGCGCAACTCGATGTCCGTTATATTAGGGTGAGCGATGTAACATGGGCGAATAGCGGAACGAATGGTTCGTTACTCAGGCTTTTTAGGCCAAGTGACGGAATTCTGAGAAAGTAGCGGACAACCCGTTCCACTAAACACACCATATTATCACTATTGGCTGGACTAGCGGACAGTGAATTCCTTTAATGGAGA
>LNAP01000298.1_pt1 | contig 56278 bp, 52 predicted proteins | sample 602601 | NCBI WGS metagenome assembly LNAP01 (sample SAMN02440304, study PRJNA202911) | soil metagenome | biome: Subtropical and temperate rainforests or woodlands; isolation source: soil samples (1 kg each in a 20% v/v slurry with milli Q water) were... ...
ACCAGGACGGCGGCGAGGTGAATTTGGGCTGCCAGTCCGTTGCCAGCAAAGGAAAATCCAGAATTTCAATTGGCTTTTTCAGTTTCTTTTTGGCGACCAGCAATGAGGGACTGCACACTGGCACAACGCTGTCGGTATAGAGTTCCACGGAATTCTGCGGAGATGCGCTGTTATGGCCGTAGGTGACGCGAAAGTCGATATCCTCCAGATCGCTGACGGGCTCGGAGTGACTGCCTTTGAACTGGATGGTCAAGTCAGGGTAGTGGGTGTCTTGCCATTCGAAGACCAGGGGCGCGAGCCAGGCTTTCAGTACCGAGGGCAGGGCGCTAACGGAGAGATTGGTCTGGTTCTTGGAGCGTTCCAGCTCGGCCTGGGCTTCCCGCAACCGTTCGAAAGCTTCCGAGCAGGACTCATGAAAGCGCAGCCCGGCTGGTGTCAGCTTCAGGCGCTTGCCATCCTTGAAGGTCAGGCTGGTATTCAAGGCGTCTTCCAGCAGCTTGATTTGCTGGCTGATGGCGCCGGGGGTGATTTGCAGTCGTCTGGCGGCTTCGGCCAGGTTTTGGCTATGGCCTATGACTTCAAAAATTTGCAGGGCTCGAAGAGGCGGAAGGCTGTTCATGTGCTTTCTCTGTAGCAGGTAAGGCAAGACTACGCTTTAGTTATTCTAAACAATAAGAAAGATTCTTATAGAATTATTTGAATTACTATGAGTTTGCGCAATTTGCCTTGATATGAATTGCTTTTTTCCGCTAGGGCGGGTTATTTGGAGAGTCCCATGTTCTTGAGAAATGCTTGGTATGTAGCCGCTTTGGAGCACGAGATCAGTCGCGAGCTGCACGCCACCAAGATTCTGGGCGAGGATATTGTGATGTACCGCAAGCTGGATGGCCAGGTTGTCGCGCTGGAAGATTCCTGTCCGCATCGCAAGCTGCCGTTATCCATGGGACGCTTGCAAGACGATGTGCTGGAGTGCGGCTATCATGGCTTGACCTTCGACTGCTCAGGTAGTTGCGTACGGGCCCCCGGCATGCCGCAGCCAGCGACAGGACACTCATGAGCCCCCGTGCATCGACGCCCACGCTCGTCGGATTCGCCATTCCCGGCACCATCGTGTTTGGGCTGTTCTTCCTGCTACCGGTGGCGGCGGTGCTCGGCGGCGCGTTCGCAGATGGCGGCAGTGCGTTCCACCGACTGGCGGCCGATCCGGTGTTCTGGAACGGACTGCGTGGCACCCTCGTGCTCGGCACCGTCGCGCCGCTGTTCTCGGTGGCGGTCGGCGTCTGCGTCGCGCTGGCGCTGCTGCGGCTGGCGCCGGGCCTGCGCACGGCGGCGCTGATCACCATCTCGCTGCCGCTGACATTTTCCGGGCTGATCGTGGCCTACGGCTTTATCCTTTTGCTGGGCCGTGCCGGTTTCATCACCCTGCTGCTCGCCGAGCTCGGCCTCGACCCCGCCGTCACCGGCGGGTTCATCTTCTCGCCGCTCGGTCTCGGGCTGGCCTATTCCTATTACCTGATGCCGCGCGTGGTGCTGATTGTGCTGCCGGCGATGGGGAATTTCGACCGCAACCAAATCCTTGCGGCGCGATCGCTGGGGGCGGGCGGCCTGCGCGCGGTGATGGAGGTGATGCTGCCGCAGATCATGCCGAGCCTGGTGGCGGCGTTTTGCCTGACCTCCGCCGTGGCCGTGGGGGCGTACGGCACCGCGCTGGCGCTCGTCGGAACGCAGGTGAATATCCTGCCGCTGTTCCTGTACAGCAAGATTTCGGAGACCGGCACCGACCTGCCGGCGGCTTCGGCGACGTCGCTGGTTCTGGTGGCGATCTGCGCCATGGTAGTGGCGATCGGCGAAGCCTTGCGGCCCCGCCGCTAGGCGGGCGCTAGCCGTATCATGCCAGCGGGTGTCGCGGCACGTGCGCGAGTAATTGCTCGATCTCGCGGCCATGATCTCTGGCCTGTTGAGTTTCGCGGACGATCCGAACCCAATTCATGACAGGCTCGTCGCCGCTTGGGGCGACTGGCGACTCTTCGCCGGCGTCGGCGCTCCAGATCGCGTGCGGCCGTTCGAGGCTTGCGTCGTAGTCGATCGACCTGTTCCTGGCGAGCCTGATGATCGCGGTCGTGGCGATCCCTGCCAGCGTCAGGGCGCCGGCAAACGCGGCGACCAGTGTCCATACGGAGCCATCCTCGACCTCAGCGGCCGGTTTGGTCGCAGCGGCCTGCAAGCGCTGTTTCACGTCAGCAACGTCGGCTGGCTGCGACGGGGCGCCTGCGCCGTAGGTGTCAGGATTGCTCGACCAACGTGAGGCAAGGGTCCAGCCGTCGGCATTGGATAGCCTTGAGTCGCCTGCGGCGCGCCCGAGGTTCGCGGCTCCCACAACCGCCGGCTGCGAGATAACGGCTTGCTCCACAGGTTCGGAAACGGCAGGAAGTTCGGCGTGGGCGTCTGCCACCGATTTTTGCAGCGTTGCCGAGGCCTGGGATGTAGCCGGCTGAGCCGGGGATGCAGAAGCCGGTTGCGATCCCCTGCTTTCGTCGCGGACATACCAGCATTGGCGCTTGGTGGTTCGATCGATGCGATAGTACCAATGCGCGCCCTGCGGCGCCCGGCTTTTCGGCGCGGCCAGACAATCGTCGGCGGCCTTCGCTGCGCCGCTCGGTCCTGCCACCAGCGAGACTGCGGCAAGACTACCGATGACGACAGCGGACAGCAACTTCGCGGCTTGGTTGGTCATGTGAATCCCCGGTGATGACTTGCGCGATACCTCGCCCGGCCAACGTTGTTCGGAGATTTGGGTGGCAATGAGCCGCAATTTCGAATTGCGTGCGGCCAAATTCAGGCTCGTCTGGCGGCCTCGAGGTTGAGCCCGGGAGTCGTCTCTCGACACCCGGACTCAATATGCGCTCAGTTCTTCAGCACGATGCGGCCGACCACATGACCCGCGCGCAGTTCGTCGATCCACTTCTGCGCATCGGCCATCGGCTCTTCCTTCATCGGCGTCGGCTTGATCTTGCCGCTGCGCGCCAAGGTCATCAGTTCCTTCGCTTCGGCCAGCGTGCCGACCATGAAGCCTTCGATGGTCATGCGCTTGTAGATCCACTGCACCATAGGCAGGCTGAAGTTGCCGCCCATGAGGCCGGACACCACGATCTTGCCGCCGCGGGCCACGGTGGACACGGCAAAGCCCATCGATCTGTCGTTGCCGGCGAAATCGATGACGCCGTCGAAGCCGCCGTCATTCTCCTTCACCATGCGCTTGGCCACATCGGGCTCGGCGGGATCGTAGGCGAATGCGGCGCCGTTCTTCAGCGCAGCCTCGCGCGCCGCAGGGCTGAGATCGGCCACTGAAATTGGCTGCTTGAACATGGCCTGGGCAAAAGCCAGGCCCATCATGCCGACGCCGCCGAGGCCGATCAGCAGCAGGTTGCGCTGCCGGGGCCGGTCGACCAGACGCTTCAGTGCGCCATAGGCGGTAACGCCGGAGCACATCAGGGTCGCCGCCATGTTGACGGGGAGGGGTTCGTAATCCAGCAGATATTTGGCGTCCGGCACCAGCACATGACTGGCGAAGCCGCCGTCGAGCGCGACGCCGAGATAGCGGTTGCGGGCGCACAGGTTTTCATCGCCGGCCAGGCAGTCGCGGCATTGGCCGCAGCCGATCCAGGGAAACACCGCGACCTTCCTGCCGATCAGATCGTTCGGCGCATCGGGACCGACTTCGTCGACCACGCCGGCTATCTCATGGCCCAGTGTAAAGGGCAGGGTCATGCCGCGGGTGGTGTCGAGCTTCTTGCCGCCGCCCAGATCGGCATAGCCATCCTGGATGTGCAGGTCGGAATGGCACAGGCCGCAACGTTCGATCCTGACCAGAACCTCGCGTCCCTGCGGCTTCGGGGTATCGACGATGGTTTCGCACAGCGGAGCATCGAACTTGACCAGCGATTGACGGCGCATCAGTGACATGTTTTCCGACCCTGTTGTTTTTGTTGGCGGTGGCTTCTTATCGGGTCCGCCGGCCGTCGTCATCGGCTTTTCCGCCGTACTATGTCGGTTTCCAGCGGGCGGACGGAACATTCTCTCCCCCGCGCGACTTAGGTGCGTGTCATCTTTGCAGCAGGAGCCCCTATGGCCGACGACCTATCGCCTCCATTCATCTATGAGGGTGTCGAGCCCGTCGGCGGCGTCGACCCGTCTCCCAGCGTGGCTGAAACCGTGTCTCGCGCCGCTCATAAGGTCAGTGACGCTGCCCATACTGTTGGGGACGCCATCGAGCGGGCCAAGAAGCCCGGCATGCCGCTCTCCATTCTAGCCAATGTCGCCCGGGAAGCGCCGCTTGGCTCGCTCCTCGTCGCGTTCCTGCTTGGCGTCGCCGTGGCTAGGCGCCGCCACTAGCCGTCGTAGAGAACGCCCTACGTCTCGTGGGAAGACAAGTATGCCAACAGACCAGCAGATCTCGATCATGTGCGATGTTGCGCGGTCCGGCGGGGCCGATCTGCCCCGAGAGCATCTGGCCGAACTTTTGGCGCTGATCAGCGATGATTATGTGGAAGGATCGGACTGTTTCGCCGATCGGTACCAGCTGACCTCGAAAGGCCAGGCCTTGCTGGATGAACGCGGGGTCGGTGCCAACGAAGCCTGACAGGCTATGGTCGCCCGGCGGTTCACGCTTGAGGAGTCTCTCGATATCGGGCCAATGCGCGCGCCATGGCGACAAATCCGGACACCGGAACGGTCTCCGCGCGCCGGGTCGGATCGATGCCAGCGGCATCGGCCAGCACGGCCGGGTCGACGATCAGGCCCTTCAGACTCTGCCGCAGCATCTTGCGACGCTGGCCGAAGGCGGCCGCAGTAATGCGTTCCAAGGTCTTGCGATCACACGGCTCCGGCGAAGCGCGCGGCACCAGTCGCACCACTGACGAGGTCACCTTGGGCGGCGGCACGAAGGCAGCGGGGGAAATGTCGAACAGGATTTTGGTTTCGCAGCGCCAGTTGGCGAGCACGCCAAGGCGGCCATAGGCCTCCTCGTCCTCGCGCGCGACGATGCGCTCTGCGACCTCGCGCTGGAACATCAGCACCATGGTGTCGTACCAGGGCGGCCACGGCTCGATGCTGAGCCAGTCGATCAGCAATGCGGTGGCGATGTTGTAGGGCAGGTTGGCAACGATCTTGGCCCGCTGGCTCCCCAGGAGAGGACGTGGATCGAAGGTCATGGCGTCGCCGCAGATGATCTCCAGCCGACCGGGATAGTGCTTCGATATATCCTCCAGCGCGCCCAACGCGCGCTCGTCGCGCTCGATGGCGATGACCCGCCTTGCGCCGAGCGCCAGCAGGGCCCGGGTGAGGCCGCCGGGGCCCGGACCGATCTCGATCACGGTGGCGTCTTCCAGCGGTCCTGCCGCGCGGGCGATGCGGGTCAGGAGGTTGAGGTCGAGCAGAAAGTTCTGGCCGAGCGATTTGCGGGCCGACAGGTCGTAGGTGCGGATCACCTCGCGGAGGGGCGGCAGGTCGTCAATCCCGGCGCTCATCGGCTTTGCGCCGCGGCCATGCGCGCGGCCAGGTGCAGGGCCGCGATCAGGCTGGAGGGATTGGCTCGCCCGCTGCCGGCGATATCGAAGGCGGTGCCGTGGTCGGGCGAGGTGCGGATGAAGGGCAGGCCAAGGGTGACATTGACGGCGTCGTCAAACGCCACGGTCTTGATGGGGATCAGTGCCTGATCGTGATACATGCAGATCGCGCAATCATAGGTGGCGCGGGCAGCGGGATGGAACATGGTATCGGCCGGTAGCGGTCCGCGCACCTCGATGCCGGCATTGCGCAGCACAGCGATAGCCGGCGCGATAATGGTCCGCTCTTCGTCGCCGATGCTGCCATCCTCGCCGGCATGTGGATTGAGGCCGGAAATCGCCAGCCGGGGCCGCGCGATGCCGAAGCGGGATTGCAGGTCGGCGACAACGATGCGCGCGGTGGCGACGATCATCTCGCTGGACAACTGCGCGATGGCGTCGCGCAGCGAGACGTGGATGGTCACCGGCACCACGGCGAGCGCCGGGGACCACAGCATCATCACCGGCATCGGCGTCCGGCCGTCGCACGTCGCCAGTTCGGCGAGAAACTCGGTATGGCCCGGATGGCTGAAGCCGGCGCGGTACAACACGCTCTTGGCGATCGGGTTGGTGACCATGGCGGCAGCGCGACCGGCCTGAACATCGGCCACGGCCTGGCGGATCGATGCGATCGCCGCGGGGGCGCTGGACGCGTCGGGGTGGCCCGGCTGTGCGGTCGTGTCCGGACCGCAGGCCACCACCGGCAAGGCGTCAGCGAACGCCGCCGGCGCTTCCATGGGAGACACCACAGCAAGCCTGATGCCAAGCCCGAGGGCGCGCGCCCGCGCGGCGATGAAATCGGGGGCGCCGAGCAGATAAAACGGCGGCAGCTTTTGCTCATGCCGTCTCAGCCATGCGGCGAACGCGATGTCCGGGCCGATACCGGCCGGTTCGCCGAGTGTCAGCGCGAGAGGATTTGCCATGCAGCCGCCCAGAAGCGCGTTGATGCGCGGAATATCAAGCCAGTGCGGCGTCTTACTGCCGGTATTCGATCATTGCGGCCTTGCGGACTTCTTGCAGGTAGGCCTTGGACTTGGCCTCGAACTTCTCGGCGAACATCTTTTCACGGATTTCGCGCTTCTTCGGCGTGTCGATCTTGGTGGGCTTGCGTGAGCACAGCGCCACCATTTCGATGCCCTGCTTCGTCACCTCGGGTGGGGTCAGGTGACCCACCGGCGTCTTGTCGAGCAGATCGCGCAGGTTGGCCGGAATGTCAGCGGAGGTCTTGGTGACGGTGTCGCGGATCGTGGCGTTCTGCATCGATTTGAAGATGCTGTTGGCTTCCTCGCAAGTCTGCACGCGTTCGCGCACCGCGTCGGCTTCCTTCTTGCGCGACTCCATGAGTCCACCGGCGGCGCCGCGCGGAACGATCAGGACCATGGGGCGCAGCTGATATTCAAAGGCTTCGGTATTGCTGTCGCCGCCGGCGGCCTGGACCGCCGCTTCGACCTCTTTTTCGCCGACCTGCAGGCTCTGCTTGAACCGGCCGCGCACGAGCGCATTCCAGACCATGTCAGCCTTGAGCCGGCTCTTCAGCGTATCCGGCCGGATACCCTTGGAGGCGAGCGACTGCACCAACTGATCGGGCGTGATGCGCATCCGCGAACTCATGCTGCCGAAGGCGGAATCGACTTCGGCCGATCCCGGCTCGATGCTGTACTTCTTGCCTTCCTTGATCTTGACCTTTTCATTGATCAGTTCGTCGATCACTTCCTGTCGGCTGGGGGACTTCTGCGTCGACAGTACCGTCAGCTTGGTCCGCTGCTCGATATCGAAATTGGTGATCGCTTCGCCGTTGACCATCACCGCGACCGACTGCGCCCGCAGCTGCGAGCCGCAGCACGTCAGGATTACGGCCGCCGCGATGATGACGCGGGAGATTCGTTTGGAAGCGGAGGTGCTCATTGTCAGAACTGCCGTATCAACCATGAGTTCAATCTCGATCCGTCGCGCCGCAACTGCAAAGGGGCAACGTTACTGAAGGCTTGCACCCGTGCTGGCGGCAGCCGTGTTTCCGAGCGTCCGCAGTCCGAGCTGGAACCCGAAAACATGGCTCAGGACGGGCGCGGCACCGTTGACCGAATAGGCGTACGACGTGCCGTAGGTGGCAGCCAGAACGAAGCAGTCGTCAACGTAGCCGGCGCCGATCGTATATTGGTTGATCTGGTTCGCCTGCAGATCCCAGCGCGCGGCGCCTGTCACCACCCAGTTGGTGGCGAGCTTGATGGAGCCCGAGGCCAACAGGCCTTCGCGACGCGTCAGGTAACCGAGATCCACCTGGGGCGCGTAGTTGCCATAGGTCAGGCTGACCGACCAGCGGTCGAAGCTGGCGCGACCTTCGGCTTCGAAGCGCGACATGCTCAGCGTCGCTTCGTCGAAACGGGCGCGAGTGCTGAACGTGTAGGTCCGGTTAGGTGAATAGTTCACCCGGGCGACATAGTCGGATCTCGACGTCGCAAGGCCGGAGTCGACGCCGGTATTGGTGAGGTCGGCAACCGCAAACGAGTTCAGGCCGAACAGATGGTAGGACTGGCCGAACAGCACGTTCACCGAACCACCGCGGTCGAACTGGGTGGTGGCCTGGATGCCGACGTTGGCACGACCGCCGCCTTCGACGCGGTCGTAGCCGGAGAACTTGTCGACGCTGAACAGGTTGCTGGCGTCGAAGTTCAGGCTCTGGGCGTCTTCGTTCGGCAGCTTGCCGGCATAGGTCTCGTTGGGACGAATGATGATCTGGGCGATCGGCTCGATGGTGGTGGTGCCCCAAGGCTGAACGTTGATGAAGGGATAGCGATACTCCATGCCAACGGTTGGCATGACCCGCAGCGCCTGGGTGTCGCCGACCGGCAAGAAGGCGGACACGCCTGGCTGGTTGGAGATCGAGGAATCGATCGCATCGATGCGGAGCATCGCGAACGGTGTGAATATCTGGCCAAACGAATCCGTGTAGGACTTGCGCCATTGGGCCTCGCCCGAGAACCGGGTGTAAGTGCCCGGAATCCCATTCAGCATGCAGCTGGCACGGACCTTCGCCGCGGTATCGGCGCTCGTAGGCGCGCATCCGCCGGTGGTAAGCGCACTGAATGCGGCGGTGTCGCGGCTCAGGCTGGTGAAGTTGGTCTTGTAGCTGAATTCGCCGCCGAGAATGTTGTTCTTGATGACGTTGTTGTAGTCCACCACGGGATGGATCACCGGCACCTGGCTCTGGTTGCCGGAAAAGCTGAGGTAATAGATCGTCCGCGCATCGAAGAAGCTGCGTGTGCCGACACCGGTCAGGTAGAGCTGCGAAATAGCTTCGGTCTGCAGATTCAGCAGCGAAGCCATCGGATCCTTGTACAGCGACAGCCGGTAATCCTGCAGGAAGGTGTAGTCGCTGAGCGCAACCGCATCCCAGCCCCAGATCCACTTGTCGTTGATGGCGAACTGGCCCTTGGATTCGACGCCGCCGCGGAAGTCCTTGTCGCCGGGGGCGTTGGCGTAGGCCGTACGATCCTGCTGGTTGATGCCGTACGCGCGAATTGAGTAAGCGCCGTCCATCAGCCGCTGGCGGAATTCGCCCTGCAGCAGCAAGCCCTGCTTGGACGTGTAGCGAGGTGCGATCGTCGCATCGTAGTCAGGGGCGATCGCCCAGTAAAAGGGCGTCTCGATGCCGTAGCCGTTCGCCGTCGTGCTGGTGTAGCTCGGCATCAGGAAGCCGGTCTTGCGCTTCACCGTCGGGTCAGGCGTCGAGAAGTAGGGCATGTAAGCCAAGGGAACGCCGAAGAACTCGATCCGGGCGTCCTCGAAATACAGCATCTTGTCGGTCTGGTCGTGGATGATGCGAGCACCCTTGACCTGCCACAGCGGTGGCCTCTTCGGATCGTCCTTACAGGCCGCGCAGGCCGTGTAGACGCCATTCTGGAACACCGTGTAGTTGCCGGAACTGCGATCCAGCCGGGTTGCCGCCATGCGGGTGGCGTCGGCGGTGTCCATGCGCAGCGAGTCGACGAAGCCGTCGCGGTAGTCGTCGCTGAGGTCGAGCAGATTGGCGTAGGTGATCTTGCCGTCGGCGTCCGTCATGCGGACGTTGCCTTCGGCATGCAGCCGCTTGGTCTTCTGGTCGTAGATGACCTTGTCGGCCTCGACCGTCGTTCCATTATAGAACATCTGCACGCTGCCGACGGCCGACACGCGCGAATTGTTGTAGTCGTAATCGACCTCGACCGCCTGGACGAGCATCTGCCCCGTCTGGGCGGCCGGCGGCGGCTTCGGCCGGGTATGCGGTGCGTTATATGTGAAGCCTTGGGCAGCCGCCGGCGTTACCGCGGCACCGCTGATTACGGTGGCAAGTCCAAACACAGTCACAAACAACGACGCCAGAACGGAAGGCGCCCGGAGCCGGTCACGACGCAAGCTTATGCGCCGCCCCAACACAGGCGTCCGTTCTTGGAGGGCGGCGAAAACGGCCACTACCCGTCCTCCTGGTACAACAAGGCCAAAAAGCCGGTGAGACCGCCCACACACACAGGCAGCCACGCCGCAGCGATCGGATGCATCAACTCAGCCTTGCTCAAATCTTCAGTCACTTTGGACAGAACATAGAGCAGAAAGCCCGAACCCACGCCACTCAAAACCATCTTCTGGACTCCGCCCATGCGGAAGAACCGCAGGCTGACCGAGGCCGCGAGCATGACCATCGCAGCCAGCAAAAATGGCTGTGCGATGAGTTTGTGGTACTGCAGACGATAACCTGCGGTTGCAAAGCCGGAACTCTCCGATGATTTGATATAGGACGGGAGTTGCCAAAATGACACGGTTTCGGGCGTCGAAAAACTGTTGCGGACCTGGGCAGGGGTCAGGGAGGTGGCCAGATACATGGTGTCCTGATCGACCGCCGGCGAATCGAGGGTATAGCGCCGCACCGACTTGAACAGCCAGCGGCCGGTCTCCAGCGATGCCTCGCGGGCCTCGATCCGCTCCATAAACTGATAGTCCGTGCCGAAACGGAACACCGTCAGCCCGGTCAGGCGCATGCCCTGCTGTTCGCTGCGGGCGGCATTGATGATCGCCTGGCCCTCGCTGTTGACCTGGTTGATCCAGAATCCCGAAGCATCCTGCACGCCGCCGCCAGGCGTGTCGCCGAACAGGTCGGCCTCCATCTGTTTGGAAAGTTCGCGCAGATTGGCGGACATCGGATTATAGGCAACGGTGGCCAGCACGCCGAGCAGCAGGGCGCACACCAGCGCCGGCGAAATAAACTGCCATGCCGACACGCCGGCGGCGCGCGCCACGACCAGTTCGAGTCGCCGCGACAGTGCCAGGTAGCAGGTCATCGCTCCGATCAGGATGCAGAACGGCATCATCTTTTCGAGCAACTGCGGCACGCGGAACAGCGACGTCTCCGCCACCATCAGCGCGGAGGCGGTCGGCAGCCCGGACGTTCGCCGCACCATCTCGATGTAGTCGACCAGCACCAGCAGCATGAAGATGCTGGCGAACACGCCGACCGCAGCCGTCAGGAAGCGGCCCGCAAAATATCGCCCCAAGGTGTTGGTCACCATGCTCATGTGGCTACAGGCCGCCGACCCAGGCGCGACCAGCGCAGCAGCCGCGCGTTCGATCGGTTGATGGCGTCCATCAGGCCGGCCGGCGGTTCGATCACGATGCCGCCGGCGATGATCCAGACACTGGCGCCGATCGCGGTGAACAGCATGAGATATTGGAACGGCGCTGCAAGACTCGATTTGGCAGCCATGACAGAGGCGGCAAACCCCGCCATGCGCAGTCCGAACACCGCGGCGATCGAACAGCCGATGGAGAAGTTGCGGCTCTGCCGCGTGGTGCGGGGCGTGCCGAGGAAGGCGAAGGTAAGGGCGGCGAAGGCGAACGGGTAGATGGGGGCCGTGAGGCGATCATGCAGTTCGGCGCTGAATGCGCCAGGCATCTGCACATAGACCGGATCGTCTGTGGGTGGCGAGATCAGTTCCCAAAGGTAACGTTCGCGGATTCCGTAGGTGACATCCTTGCCGCGGTTGGAGAATTTCGACATGTCGAATGCATAGCGGCCAAACATGACCATTGCCGGGTCGGTCTTGCCGGTCTCGAAGCGCTCGAGGTTGCCGTCCTCCAGGATCAGGAACGATCCGTCGTTGTTCTTCAGCACCGTGCCGTGATCGGCGATAATGGTGACCCGCTCCTTGGGATCGCGGCGATCATCGACGAAGATGCCGACCAGCAACCCGCCTGGCTGACGCTCGCGAATGCGAATGGTGAGGTTCTGATCGAGCTGGGCGAAACGTCCGGGCTGCAGGATGTTGGACAGGACGTCCGCAGTGATCTCGGCGTCCCAGCGCTTGAGCCGGCGCATACCATCCGGCGCCAGATACGAGCCGATGAAGGCGACCAGAATGGCAACGACGACGGTTGCGTACAGAAATGGCCGGAACAGCCGCAGCGGCGACATGCCGGCGGCATTGATCACGATGATTTCCGAATCGGTCGCGAGCTTGGTGAGGGTGTGCGACACCGCGATCATCAGGGCGATCGGGGCGATGATGAACAGCAGCACGGGAATGGCGAGGCTGGTCACGCCGAGAAAGGTCAGAATGGTCTGACCCTGGCTCGTCATCAGATCGATTCCGCGCAACGCCTGCGTAATCCAGATCACGCCCGTCAGGCTGACCAGAACCAACGCAAACGACGCAAGCGTCGTGCGGAAGATATACTTGTTGATCGACCCCATTGGTCAGTTCAATCCCATCCCAACCCGAAATCCGCCTGCGTGGCCAATCCTGGTGAGGGATCCCCATGGTCACGCCGCCGTGTTTGGGCCCGCACACTCTCTCACTTACCATCCCTTTGATTGGTCAACAAAATGGCCGGCAGATGGCTCACTGAGGATATGGTTAATTATCCTTTACCATGTGGCCCGGGCGCCACTAGAACGGCCCTGCAGGTCGGCGTTTTGAGGCTCGACCGGTGCTGGCTCCGCCCACGGGGCCTGACCGTGGGCGCCGTAGACATATCCGGACACGGGTGCGCTCGTGTTCGCGCATAAAGAGACGAGACTGGCCGAGCGCTCGGTTGCAATGCCGAAACTGCGGCCGATCGCCGATTTTAGGTCAGAACCTGTCTTGACGGCTCTGTCTGTGGCGACAACAAAACATCTGAACCGCCGCACCGACCGGATTCTCGCCCGACCTCTGCGACAGCCCTGACTTTTTGGAGGATTTGCCCATGCCCGACGCCGTCAAGGTCGGCTTTGTTCCGTTTTCCGCTGCCGCGCGCGGCGTGCTTGTGGTGTTCTGCGACGACTCGCTGAAGTTCGGCGCGGCCACCGTCAAGGCGCTGGGCGACGCTGCCGCCACGGTGAAGCGGGCCGCCGCCGCCAGCCAGTTTAAGGGCAAGAGTGCCGCCACCCTCGATATCCTCGCACCCGAAGGTCTCAAGGCGGCCCGACTGATCGTGATCGGCACAGGCAAGGCAGCGGATCTCAAGGACGCGGATATCCTGAAATTCGGCGGCGTGCTGGCCGGCAAGATTACCGCGGGCACCGATGCGGTCACGGTGATGGCCGAACTGCCGGACGGCGCCATGACGCCGGGGCAGGCTGCCTCCATTGCCACCGGCGTCCTGCTGCGCGCCTACAAGTTCGACCGCTACAAGACCAAGAAGAAGGACGGCGACGATACCGCCCTCAAAGCTGCGGTTTCGATCGCGGTAGATGATGTTCCTGCTGCGAAGAAGGCTTTCGCGCCGGAGGGACACATCGTCGATGGCGTGATCCTCGCCCGCGAACTGGTCAACGAGCCGCCGAACGTGCTGTTTCCGGTCGAGTTCGCCCGCCGGGCCAGCCAGTTGAGGAAGCTTGGCGTCGTCGTCGAGGTGCTCGACGTCAAGGCCATGGCGAAGCTCGGCATGGGCGCGCTGCTCGGCGTGTCGCAGGGCTCGACCCAGCCCGGCCGCATGGTGATTATGCGCTGGAACGGCGGCAAGAAGGGCGAGCAGCCGGTCGCCTTCGTCGGCAAGGGCGTCACCTTCGACACCGGGGGCATTTCCATCAAGCCGTCCGGCTCGATGGAGGACATGAAGGGCGACATGGGCGGCGCCGCCTGCGTGGTCGGCCTGATGCATGCGCTGGCCGGCCGCAAGGCCAAGTGCAACGTGGTCGGCGCCATCGGCATCGTCGAGAACATGCCGGACGGCAACGCCCAGCGCCCGGGCGACATCGTCACCTCGATGTCCGGCCAGACCATCGAGATCATCAATACCGACGCGGAAGGCCGCCTCGTGCTCGCCGACGTGCTCTGGTACGTGAAGGAGAAGATCAAGCCGAAATTCATGGTCGATCTGGCGACCCTGACCGGCGCGATCCTGGTCGCGCTCGGCACCGAACATGCCGGCCTGTTCTCCAACAATGATGAACTGTCGGAGCGGCTCTTTGCGGTCGGGCAGGCCACCGGCGAAAAGGTCTGGCGGCTGCCGATGGGGCCGGAATACGACAAGATGATGGACTCGCAGTTCGCCGACATGAAGAACGCCGGCGCCCGCAATGGCGGTTCGATCACCGCAGCCCAGTTCCTGCAGCGTTTTGTCGGCGACACGCCGTGGGCGCATCTCGACATCGCGGGTACCGCCATGGGCGCACCCAAGACCGAGATCAACCAGAGCTGGGGCTCGGGCTACGGCGTTCGTCTGCTGGACCGGCTGGTGGCGGACTATTACGAAGCCGGCAAGTAGCGCAACGGCCCGACGCGATGACCGAAGTCCTGTTTTATCATCTGCAAGACATGACGCTGGAAAACGTCCTGCCGCCGTTGCTGGAGAAATCCCTGGCGCGCGGCTGGCGGGTGGTGGTGCAGGCTTCGTCGGAAGAGCGAGCCGATGCGCTCGATGCGCATTTGTGGACCTACCGTGACGATTCGTTTCTGCCGCACGCCACGTGGCGTGCGGCGGATGCAGCCGAGCAGCCGGTGATTCTGGCGGTCGAGGAGGGCAATCCGAACGGAGCGCATGTCCGGTTCCTTGTGGACAACGCCGCGCTGCCGGCGGACGGCGAACTTTACGAACGCATGGTGCTGGTCTTCAACGGCGACGATCCCGACGCGCTGGCGATCGCCCGGGCGGCCTGGACCACCAGCAAGGCCCGCGGTTTCGCGGTGACCTACTGGCAGACGGATGAGCATGGCCGCTGGCAACGCAAGCAATAGGTATTGTTAGATATTAATGATAATCTGCGGTTTCGGCAGCGGGGCTTGCCCGCAGCCATGGTCGTGCCGCAAATGGATGGTGTTACAGGCGCTTAGCGCCGTTGTGGGAATTGAGTTCATCGTGCGACACGACAGACATTACCGGACCGGACTGTTCGTTCTGCTGCTCGCCGGCCCACTCCTTGCCGGATGTGCAGGTGTGGGCGGCGACATGTTTTCGTCGGATCTGCTGTCCAAGGACGCCGACTGGTTCTCCAGGCCCGGGCGGGTCTTCATCAAGAATGTGTCGATCGACAGCCCGCCACTCACCCCCGACAAGCCGGTTTCCCCGGACGACCTGATCAGCGCCGATGGCATGTGCCCGGGCATGGCACCGCCCGGAACGACCGGTGCCAATGCATTGGCCGATGGTGCGGCCGGCGCGCCTTCCGCTGTACGGCCAGGCGTGGTCGCCCTCGGTCATACCGAATGCGACGTGGCGCGCGGCAACGGCGCCCCTGACAGCGTCAACCTTTCCAACAATCCGCGGGGCGATCGCGTCGCCGTGCTGACCTATGCGCGCGGCGCGAGACCGGGGATCTACACGTTTACGTCCGGACGTCTGACCATGGTCGAACGCGGGCCAGAGCCCGTGCAGCAGCCGAAGGTTGCCCGCCCGAAGGTGAAGAAGCGCGCGGCGACTTAAATCCTGTTTGGACTGCCCTGCGGCAGAGTGCCTGCGCTCGGCACGGATCCGCCGGCGGACATGGCCTGCTGGCAGCGACCGACGGCATCGGTTCCGGCGATGCGGCATAGATCGAGATCCCACTTACCCCAGCATAGCACCTTGTGGAGCGCGCTCTATCTGCCCGTGCAACCGGTTTTCGGGTCGATCACGGCGGGATCAGCTTGAGTTCGGCATTGCTCTGTTCATCTCTCCGATGTTTCTGCCAGCGGAAAGCGCAACGGTCTCATGCTCGGCTTCGGGGCTCTTCCGTTGCGCAACTGGAATCGAGGCGATGCGCTGCGCCTATTGCATCAGGCGCTGTCGTCTCGATGTCCTCGCGGTAGGACGGTCAGCGTTTGCCGCAGGCCGGCAACAGGGCTGTCACGTCATTGACCATCAGTGGCATTGTTTCGGCGGCCGATCGTCGGGCGGTCACAAGACCCTCCGTGTGCCCCTTAATCACTTCAATGATCTTGAGCGAGTTATCTCCGGGGAACGAGGCCCACTCGGTCAGCACCGAAAGTTGCGCGATGCTGGTCAGATGGTTGGGGCTTGTCTTGTAGAAATTCCCCAGGAGTTCGGGCTCCGTCACTGCGATCCTGTTGCCGGGCATATAGCCGGTCAGCTTCGCCATCTGGGTCTGGCCGACAGCGCCTGTGACGAACTTCACATATTCCCAGGCGGCCTGTTGCCGCGCGGCATCGGTGGCGAACACCATGGCCATGTTGCCGCCGGCCGGCAGCATGCCATTCGGGGCCGACAGCGGGAACGGCACGGTCTTGAACTTGAATCTGCCTGCGATCTGACGCTCGGCCGCAGCAACGTAAGACGTGGAGTCCGCCACAATGGCGATGTTGCCCGCGACGAAGGATTGGCGGGCCTGGCTGAGCGACAGGTTCGGCATGCCGGACTTGCCGAACGCTTCCAGCGTCTGCAGCGCCCACATGCCGGCGTCGTCGTTGAATCCGATGCTGCAGCCATCGGCCTTCAACATGCGGCCGCCTTTGCTGGTGACCAGCGACTGCACCAGCCAGTTGCCGGTCTGCTCCCACTGAAAGTAGAAGCCGGTATTGCCCGGGCCCGCCGCTGCCTCCGCCTTCTTGCCGAACGCGATCAGCGCCGGCCAGGACCGTGGCAGCGCATCGACGGTGCCGCCGGCTTTTTCAACGAGATCGGCGTTGACGTAGAGCACGGGCGTCGAGACCGAGAACGGTAACCCGTAGGTCTTGCCTTTCCATTTTCCGAGTTCGGCGAGCGTTGCGTAGTAGCCGAGCTTGTCGATACCGCCGTCCTTGGCGATGAAGCCGTCGAGCGGCGCGCCGATGCCGCGATCGACGAACAGCCCGATCTGGTTGATGCCATTGAAGGCGACGTCGGGCAGGCGGCCTGTCAGTTGATCGCGCAGAATCTGTTGCGCCGCCTCTTCGTAGTTGCCCGCCGGATTGCGGAACTTGATCTTGATGTCGGCGTGTTGCTCGGTGAAGCGCTTGGCCAAGTCCTGCTGGAGCACGTTGAAAATACCGGGCGTGGTGTAAAGCACGTCGAGCACGATCTCGGCCGAGGCCGGCGCGGTGAAGGCGATGGCACCAATCACGGTCGCTGCGAGGCGTCCGGCGTGGACAGCGGGAAAGTGGAACATGGGGGCGGATCTCCGGTGGATCAGTTGCGGGCGGTAAAGGACATGCTGTCGATGAAGCGTTGCTGCGCGAACAGAAAGCCCAGGACGAGAGGGGCGACGATGATGACGGAGCCAGCCATCAGCGGGCCGAGAAACTGGCCGGCTTCATCGTCGCGGAACAGCAGGATGCCGAGTGCCGGCGTCGACAGCTCGGGGCTGCGCACGGCGATCAGCGGCCAGAACAGGTCGTTCCAGTGGGCCACGACCGAAAAGATGCCAAACGCGGCGATCGCCGGCACGGCGACGGGCAGCATCACCCGCCAGATGATCTCGAATTCGCCGAGCCCGTCGAGACGCGCGGCATCGATCAATTCATCGGGCACGGCGCGGAAGAACTGCCGCATCAGGAAGATGCCGAGCGTCGAAATGATCCATGGCAGGATCAGCGCGGCATAGGTGTCGAGCAGGCCGAACTGATGCAGCATCACGAACTGGGGAATCGCAAGCGCCTGCGGCGGAACGAGCAGGCCCACGAGTACTGCCGAGAACAGCGTATCGCGGCCGCGAAACCGCAGCTTCGCCAGCGCGTATGCACACGGGACGCACACCAGCATCTGCAACAGAAAGATCGTGCCGCAGACGAACAGGCCGTTGATCAGAAACCGCAGCATAGGCACCGCGGTGAGCGCTGCCCGGTAGTTCTCCCAGCCGTAGAATGCCTGCGGCCACAGACGGAACTGGGGCTGGAAGATCTCGCCCGGCGGCTTCAGCGACAGGCTCAGCATCCAGATGAATGGCAACAGTGCAAAGGCGGCTGTCAGCAGCAATGCCGCGTGACGCCCCATGGCGCCGATGCGCCGGCGCGACATGAAAGTCGCGCGCGGACTGACGATGGCCGGGCGAGCAAGGGTCTGTTCCGGGATGCTCATGAATAGTGGACCCGTCGATCGAGAACCTTGGCCTGTACCAGCGTCAGCAGCATCACAATGGCCAGATACACCAAGGTCAGCGCTGCGCCGTAGCCGGTGCGCAGGAAGTCGAAGCTTTCGACATAGAGGCGATGCAGCAGCACTTCGGAGGCGAAGTTCGGTCCGCCTTGGGACAGCACTCGCACGGTATCGAACACCTCGAATGCGCGCGTGGCGGTGAGGATCAGGACGAACATCGTTACAGGTCCCAGCATCGGCAGCGTAACGATCCACAGCCGTTCGAACATGCCGTCCGCGCCGTCGATGGCGACCGCATCGTAGAGCGGCTGCGGAATGGATTTCAGCCCGGCCACGAAGAGCACCATGGCAAAGCCGAACCCCTGCCAGATGCCGATGACGGCGAGCGCTGGCAGGACGGTGCGCTCGTCCCGCAACCAGTTCACCCCGGTGATGCCGAATTCGGCCAGCAGGCGGTTCACCATGCCGATGCTGGGATGAAGCATGCTGCCCCACACGATCGCCATCGCCGCCATCGTCGACATCACCGGCAGGAAATGCGCGGCGCGGTAGAAGCCGCGCAAGGACGGTTGCGCCTCGATCAGCAACGCGACGACAAGTCCCAATATCACCGTGCCGGGCACCACGATTGCGACATAAAGCAACGTATTGACGAGCGTCCGCCAGAAGATGCTGTCCGTGAACAACGCCCGATAATTGTCGATATCGAGAAAGCGCAGCGTCGACGCGCCGAACTGCCAGTCGGTCAGCGAGATCAGCACCACTGCGACGACCGGCCCGGCCATTAGAAGGATCAGCAAAGTGGTGGCAGGCGCGACAGCAAGCCATGCCGTGGCGCGCTCGCGCCGCGTGCGGCTTTCGAGCGAAGCGGCGGTGTCGGTCGCCGCAGCTGGATAAGCCTTTGTTGGGGTGTTCATGCCGCGACCCGTTGCTGCGCACGCAGACGGCGCCCCGACGCATCGAACTGCAACACGCGTGTAGAGTCCGGTGCGATTCCCACCGCGTCGCCAATCGTCATGCGCCGGGATGACGGCGCGACGCGGACGATGACTTGCAACCCGGTTGTCTGGTTCGTCGGCGTGATGGCGACTGTGAGGAAAATATCGGAGCCGAGATTCTCGATGTTCTCGACCGGCCCGGCGAGCGCGCCATCGTGCGGCGCGGCGAGCGCGCAGGCCTCCGGTCGAAACGCCAGCATCGCTGCACCCGGATCGAATGTGATCGTGCTTCGGTACTGTGCGGACAGCGCCGAGACAGGCACGGTGTTGATCTTGGGGCTGCCGATGAATTCGGCGACGCGCAAATCCTGCGGATCGCGGTACAGCTCTTCCGGTGCGCCGACCTGAATCAGTTCGCCGCCCATCATCACGGCGACGCGGTCCGACATGGTCATCGCCTCCGCTTGGTCGTGGGTGACGAAAACGAAGGTACTGCGCAGCCGCCGGTGCAGGGCCGTGATTTCCGAACGCATCTGCACCCGCAGCTTGGCATCCAGATTGGAGAGCGGTTCGTCCATCAGGAATACAGCGGGGTGGCGCACCATCGAGCGGCCGAGCGCCACGCGCTGACGCTGACCGCCGGAGAGCTGGCCGGGTTTGCGGCCGAGCAGATGGGCGATATCGAGGACGGCGGCGGTGTGCTCGACCTCGCGGCGAATGACGGCTTCGATGGCGCCGCGACCGGGGATCAGCCGGCCCAGCAGGGGCGTGCGCTGCAGTCCCGACAGTTGGCGGACGCGCAAGGGCAGAGCGATATTGTCGTACACCGACATGTGCGGATAGAGCGCGTAGGCCTGGAACACCATCGCGACATCGCGATCTTTGGGGCGCAGGCCATCCACGCCGCGGCCGGCGATGGCGACGTGGCCGCTATCCTGGCTGTCGAGGCCGGCGATGATGCGCAACAACGTGGATTTACCGCACCCCGAGGGGCCGACAAGGGTGAGGAATTCACCATCGTGGATATCGAGCGAAAGCCCGCGCAGCACTGGCGTGTCGCCATGGCGTTTGGCTATGTCGGTGAGAGTGATGTCGCCCATTACACCGCTCCCGGGGTGTGAGAATGTGCATCGTGCTGCAGGGCTTGGCCGTCCATGCCGTCCGCAGCGATGCCGAGATGAGCGAGCACGGTGGGCGCGATGTCGATGATGCGGGCCTGGCCCGGACGCGTCGCACCCGGCGTAAAACCGGCGCCGGAAGCGAGCAGGAATGGCCTCTGTTCGCAGGCGGCGAGGCCGCCGTGCTGGCCGCAGCCAAGCCGGTCCGGCTTGCCCATCGCAGGCTTGGCGACCAGACTCGAACCCGGGATTCCAAACGCGTTGGGCGCATCGTCTGCGCGCATCGAGACGGCGAAGGCAAGGCTCGCCACCGGCGCCTGTCCCACGCGGCCGAGATCCTGCGGTCCGATCACTTGCCCGGCCCATTCGCGCGATGTCAGGAATTCTTGGATGCGAGGCATTGCCGCCGCGTGATCCGGATGCACGTAGATCAACGCCGCGGTGCCGTTGGACACCGCCATCATATCGCCGGAGTTGGCATCGGCCTTGAGGCCGGCGTCGATCAGTTCAGCGTCGATGTCGACGACCCCTGTCACGGTCTGATGACCATGGTCCGAGCCGATCAGCAGCAGGATATCGTCGCCTGATGTGCGAAGCTTGGCGACCGCATCTATCACCAGTCCGGCGTGAACGTCCGCCTGCGCCAGCACCGCGAGATGTTCGGGCGATCCCAACGGCGCCTCATGCTGGATATGGTCGGGCTCACCCAGCCAGAGCACGCCGAGCGCCGGCCTGCGCGTGTCCAGAACCTCCGCCACAAATCGCTCCGTCATCCGGCGATCGCCCGCCACGTCAAGCGTCACCTGCAACGCATCTTCCGCTGGGACCGGCACGCGGCCGGGGCCGAATGAACCGGCCCGGTGATAGACAAGGCCATGGCCGTCGGGATCGTGCGCGTAGGCGGCGCCCGGCGAAACGTTGCTGAAGATGATGGCGCCGCCATCGTCCTTCAGCCGCTCCGCCATTGTCGGTGTTGCGAGCGACTGGCCGGTTACGCGACGCTTGTGCTGCAGGAAATCGGGATGGCCGGCATCGCGCAGCACCAGTTGGCCATCTTCCATCAGCGCGACCGAGTTGCCGTGCAGGCCGTGCCGGGCGGGATAGCAACCGGTCGCCAAGCTGGCGGACACCACGCGCGTGCAGGACGGAAACACGGTGCGGTAGTCGGCAAACCGCTCGGCCTGGTCAGCGAAAGCGACGAGATTTGGCGTGGTCTCGGGCGAGATCATGTCAGGGCGAAGCCCGTCCAGAGTAACGATCACGGCGCGGCGCATGATCAGGACTCCTCGCCGCTTAAGGCGAAGGCAAAAATGTCGTACGGAGATGTCATGTCGTCGGAGACCTTTTCAGAGCCGTCGAGCCGATAGCGTGTGTTCGACGAGAGACATAAACAGACCATGCAACACATATGTGACGCATCGGGTACATTTGGGATTTCATTGCAAGGCTTGTGTTGGTAGTGACATGCGAAGCTGTCACTCAACGGGCGATCACGGATAGGAACGGACTGTTGATTCGGATGAAAAACGAGCTATCCGCAGTTCACGAACAGATCGAGGAGCCCGCCGACGCCGCGATGATGGCGCGGATCTGCTGGTACTATTTCAAGGAAGGCCAGACCCAGGATGCAATCGCGGGGCGGCTGAAAATCACGCGCAAGCGGGTCAACCGCATTCTGGGCGACGCCCGGGAAAGCGGGATGGTCCAGATCAGCATCGCAGGCCCGACCGGACCGTGCTACGACCTCGAAACCAAGCTCGTCGCAAAATACGGGCTGCGTCGCGCGGTCGTTGTGCCCTCGCCAATCGTCGGCACCGATGTCAGATCGATGGTTGGCGCTGCGGCCGGACAGTATGTATCCGACAATCTGCGACCGTCAGCGGCCATCGGCATCAGTTGGGGAGGCACCATCAATGCGGCTGTCCAGAACCTGAAGCGGCGCGCCGGCATGGGCAACCGGGTGGTTCTGCTGTGCGGCGGCCTGGCCGAAAGCACGCTGGTCAATCCGTATGACAACGCGGCGATGATGGCCCGCGCGCTGGATGCCAAGTGCTATTACATCACTGCGCCGATGTTCGCTGAGACCCCCGAATTACGGGACGCGCTGGTTCGGAGCGAGCCGATCTGCGGCGTGCTGGCGATGGTGCCGACACTCGACCTGGCTTTGCTCAGCGCCATCGATCTGTCGGAACAATCGAAGTCGCTCGAATACGGCGTCATCAGTCGCGAGACCTGGCAGTCGCTGCGTGATGCCGGAGCGGTAGGTGACATCTGCGGTCACTATCTCGACGAGGCAGGCCGACCCGTCGAGCATTCTTTGACGTCGCGCGTCGTCAATCCTGCGCTCAACGACCTGTTGCAGTTATCGGAGATCGTTCTGGCCGCAGGCGGCCGGCAAAAAACGGCGATCATTCGCGCCGCCATTCGCGCCAGGCTTTGCCATGTGCTGATAACCGATGAAGAAGTGGCAATGGAACTGACGGTCTAGGATCAATTCGAATGAGCGCAAGGCGAACTTCCGGAAAAGCGCAGTACATCTTCATGCACGCTTCCGCGCGTCCGGGATACGGCAGCTGAGATCTACCCGTTGGCCTGATCGTACTGCGTGCTGGCTGCCAGCCATTGCTCTTCGGCGCGGGCAAGCGCGCTCTCGGCGCCGGCGCGGGCCTTGCTGAGCTGCGCGGCCTGCTTGGGATCTTTCTTGAACAGGCCCGGCGTTGCCAGCGCAGTATCGATCTTGGCGATGATGCCGTTGATGCGCGTCATCTCGGCCTCGGCGTCGGCGACGCGCTGCTTCAGCGGGACTTTCTTCTCTTTCGGCTTCGCAGGCTTGTCCTTGTCGCGGCTGTTGTTCTGGCCGTTATTGCCGGTGGCGGCGCGGTCGCGCGAGCTGGCGCGCATGCCGCGCTGCTGCATCACGATGCGGCGGTAGTCGTTGAGGTCGCCGTCGAAATTGGTCACCGTCTTGTCGGCCACGATCCACAACTGGTCGGCGCAGGCCTCGATCAGGTAGCGGTCATGGGACACCATGATGACGGCGCCGGGATATTCGTTGATCGCCTCGGCCAGGGCCGCGCGGCTGTCGATATCGAGATGGTTGGTGGGCTCATCCAGGATGATCATGTTGGGGCCGAAGAAGGTGGCGAGACCGAGCAGAAGCCGCGCCTTCTCGCCGCCCGACAGGCTTTTCACCGTGGTGTCGCCTGCCTTGCCGGAGAAGCCGATGGAGCCGACGCGGGCTCGCACCTTGCTCTCATGGGCGTCCGGCATCAGCTTGCGGACGTGGTCGTAGGGCGAGGCGTCCATCACCAGCTCATCGAGCTGATGCTGGGCGAAATAGGCAATCGACAGTTTTTCCGCGCGGGTGATCGAGCCCGAAAACGGCGCCAGCTTGTTGGCCAGCAGCTTCACCAATGTCGACTTGCCGTTGCCGTTGGAGCCCAGCAGCGCGATGCGGTCGGCGGTGTCGATGCGCAGCGTGACCTTGTTGAGCACGGGATGCGCGGGATCGTAGCCGACCGAGACGTTGTCGACGGCGAGGATCGGCGGCGACAGGATCTTTTCCGGCGCGGGAAACACGATCTCGCGGACGTCCTGGTTGACGAGCGCGTTGATCGGCTTCATCCGCTCCAGCATCTTGACGCGGGACTGTGCCTGCCGAGCCTTCGAGGCGGTCGCCTTGAAGCGATCGACAAATGACTGCAGGCGCGCGCGCTCGGCCTCCTGGCGCTTGACGTTCTTGGCGTCGAGCATTTCCTTGTTGGCGCGGAATTCCTCATAGGCCGAGTAGGTGCCGCGATAATGCACCAGCTTGCCGCGGTCGAGATGCAGGATCTGGTCGACCGAAGTATCGAGCAGGTCGCGATCATGGCTGATGACGATGACGGTGCGCGGATAGTTCGCGAGATGGTCCTCGAGCCACAGCGTGCCTTCGAGATCGAGATAGTTGGTGGGCTCGTCGAGCAGCAGCAGGTCGGGCGCCGAGAACAACGTCGCGGCCAGGGCCACGCGCATGCGCCAGCCGCCGGAAAATTCCGAGCAGGAGCGCTCCTGGTCGGCGGTCGAGAAGCCGAGGCCGGAGAGGATGGCCGCGGCGCGCGACGGGGCCGAATGGGCGTCGATATCGACCAGACGGGTCTGGATTTCGGCGATCCGGTGCGGATCGGTGGCAGTCTCGGCTTCCTCGAGCAGGGCGGCGCGCTCGAGGTCGGCCTTGAGCACCACCGAGATCAGGCTCGGCGGCCCGTCCGGGGCTTCCTGGGCGAGGCTGCCGATGCGCCACCGCGGCGGGATAGTGATGCTGCCGGTCTCAAGGGGTAGCTCGCCACGGATGGCATGGAACAGGGTGGATTTGCCGACGCCGTTGCGGCCCACGAATCCGACCCGGGAGCCCGGCGTGATCTGCGCGGAACCCTCGTCAATGAGCAGGCGTCCGGCGATCCGGATCGAAATGTCTGTAATTGAAAGCATGCGGGGTTGTCACCGCTGCAGCGCACAAACGCAACCCCGATTTTTACCCGAAATGGCCGTTCCCGACCATCGCCCCGCAGCCGGCTAGGTGCGGGCGCGCTCCATGGCGTTGTCGCGGTCCTGGCGTCGCATCTGATCAAGGAGGGACTGCAGGTGCGATGGCAAACCCTCGGCGGTCGGAACCAAATTCTGGCGCAGCCGTTCCCCGATCGCATTGCAGATCGACGTACTGGTGGTGCGGTCGATGCTGTGCTCTGGGCTCTGGTTCACTCGGGCTGTCATGGCAATTTCCGATCGCGCTCTGTCATTTCCTGACATATGACCAAGTCGCGCGCGGCAGAATTGTTTCAGCTTTTATCGAATTCGCCGGCTTTTGGTGAAAACTCGATGAATCTGCCGCCGGCCGGCATGCAAAACCCGGCCGCGGCGGCCGGGTTTTCCAAGATCAGAGGTGCGCGTCAGTAGCAGCGATTGATCACCCGCCAACGCGGCCCCCACGGCGTGGGAACCAGCCGTCGCACATAACAGCCGCCTCCGCCGAAATATGCAGGCCCGCCGACGAAGCGGGGGCCGCCCCAGCCGCGATGCCAGCCCCCGTGGTGCCACCCGCCGCCATGCCACCCGCCATGGCCGCCCCAGGCGGATGCGGAGGTGGGGGCCAGCGCGGCTGCGCCAAGCGAAGCCGCCGCGATCACAGCGAGTGCGAGTTTGCGAAACATGGTGACCTCCTCAGATTCGGCGCCTTGGCGCCTGATTGACAGTGTGGCCGGTGTCGGAACCGGCCGGGCAACAACCCAAGCCTATGGGAGCAAACCTGAACGGCTGCAGGATGCCGATCTCAGGAAGGGTTCATCTTGATGAAATCGCGGCAATGCCGGTGGCTGTGACCGTCCGCGACGGTACCCTGCGGCATTTGGCCTGATCGCTTGCCGTGCGGCATTCGCGCCGATATAAGCGCCGCAATCTTCCAGCGACTGTTTTCAAGGATAAATCATGGCTATCGAGCGTACCTTTTCGATTCTGAAGCCCGACGCGACCGAGCGCAACCTGACCGGCGCGATCAACGCCATCATCGAAAAGGCTGGTCTGCGCATCGTCGCCCAGAAGCGCATTCTGATGACCCGCAAGCAGGCCGAGACGTTCTATGCCGTGCACAGCGCCCGCCCGTTCTTCGGCGAGCTGGTTGACTTCATGATCTCCGGCCCGGTGGTCGTGCAGGTTCTGGAAGGCGAAAACGCCGTCCTCAAGTATCGCGACGTGATGGGCGCGACCGACCCGTCGAAGGCTGCCGAGGGCACCATCCGCAAGGCGCACGCCAAGTCGATCGGCGAGAACTCGGTGCATGGTTCGGATGCTCCCGAGACCGCCGCCATCGAGATCGCGCAGTTCTTCTCGGGCAACGAAATCGTCGGCTAATCGACGTCGACGCCCGGTCCGCGGCTCTGCCGGCGGACCGGGCACCTACTTCAAGCAACATTGGGGAGTTCACCGTGGATTGGTTGCTGCATATCATCGACCCGGCAACCATCAAGTCGGTGATCGTTCAGTTCGAAGCCGAGATGCAGCAGCCGGCGTTCTGGCTCGCCGTCGGCAAGATCATCTGGATCAATATCCTGTTGTCGGGCGACAACGCCCTCGTGATCGCCATGGCGTGCCGCAGCCTTGCGCCGAAGCAGCGCATGTGGGGCATGATCCTCGGCGCCGCCGCCGCGGTGATCCTGCGCATCATCTTCACCGGCATTGTCGCGACGCTGATGGAGCTGCCCTATCTCAAGCTGGTGGGCGGCCTGGCCCTTATCGTGATCGCCGCCAAGCTCCTCGTTCCCGAGGAAGAGGAGGAGGACGGCGTCCACGCCGCCTCGCATCTGTGGGCGGCCGTGCAGATCGTCGTCGTCGCGGACATCGTCATGAGCCTCGACAATGTCATCGCGGTGGCTGCGGCAGCCAATGGCAGCGTTCCCTTGCTGATCCTCGGCCTCGCCATCAGCGTTCCCCTGATCGTGGCCGGCGCGGCGCTGATCATGGCGCTGCTGACCCGCCTGCCGCTGCTGGTCTGGGCCGGCGCCGCACTGCTGGGCTGGATCGCGGGCGAGGTCATCGCCACCGATCCCGCCGTCGCCCCGCTGCTGCACCGGATGTTCGATGGACCTTTCGGGGCTGGTCTCGATGGGATTCTCGCCAAGCTCGGTCTGGCCATGCGGTTCGCCGGCAACGGCCATGGCGGCGAAGTGGCCTGTGGCTTGCTGGGCGTGGCCGTGGTGCTGGCGGTCGGATCGATCTGGCGCCGCAGCCGCACGACCCATGCGGAGCAGGCCGCCTAGGCCGCTCCCCTCACCATTTGAATTCCACACCGAACGTCCCCTGGTGGGACTGGGCGGCTGCACGAAACTTGCCGTCGTAATTGACGTAGATTCGCGCCGTATTGGTCAGGCTCAGCGACGCCGACGCGCCGGCATCGGCGCCGTAGCGGCTTTCGCCGATTCCCTGGATGGTGATGGTCTCGGCACCGAGGCTGACGGTAACCGGGCTAAAGCGTTGCGAGACGTTGTCGACGAACTTGCCATAGGCAGAGAGATCCAAAATCCTCTGCTCGGCGATCCAGTAGTGCCCGATTTCCGCGCCGACCAGCACGCGTGAGCGCTCGGCGGTCGCGCCGGTGGCGGCAACCGGGTCGAGGCCGCCAAATTCCTGCAGCGTGTCCGTCGAGGAATGGACGTATTCAAACGCGACCTTTGGCACGACGCGCCCCTGACCGAGGCTCCAGAAGTAGCTGAGCTCGGTGAGCACGCCGTCGATGCGGGCATTGTAGCCTGCGGCGGCGAAGCCGAATCCGGTGTCGCGCCGGCTATCGATCCTGCCGGATCCGTGCACCATCGCAATCGCCCAGGTCCATGCGCCCTTGTCGATCGCCGCGTTGAAGCCGACCTGGGTGAGATCGAGGGTGGCGGATTGCAGGGCCTGTGGAACCTCGATCGAGGTGCGGCTCTGATCGACCGACAGGCCGACGTTCACGCCAGGCATCAGTCGCGCTCCGAAGCCGACTACACCGCCGGCGGTGTTGCGCTTGTCGCCGACGAAATCGCCGACTGCGCCGGTGTGGGCGGAGACTCCGTAGGCTTCGCCCCACGTGCGGAATCCGGGCGTTTCGGTGGCTTCCGAGCCGCCACCGCCGCCAGCGTTGGTCCGTAGCGCCTTGTCGAAGCCCCAGGTCGCCTGGTTGCCGAGTCGTCGCAGAAAATTGCTGCCGATATCGGTCAGAGCGATGCCGGCCGACAGCCTGGCGTCGATATTGGTTGACGATGGAACGGGCGCCGTGATCGGCGGGGGCAGATCGGGCACGGTGACCGGCGGCGTCACGACGGGCGGGGGCGGACCGGTGCGCTGAGCCAGCGCGGAGGAGGGGGCCAGCACTATCCCGATGATGAAACCGAGCGCGAGCGCACGGGCAGACTTGTCACCTGAGCCGTCAGTGTGCGAGCCCCGTACCGCGCCGCGCATGATTGAGTTTCCAGGATCCAACGCCAACACCGGATGGTCGACCGGGTGATCGCGACGATACTCGATTGCTGCGGGAAAGCGGCAGCACGCAAACCTTGAGGACCGTGATTGGAATCAATTGTGGTGCGATTGCCACAGCCACCTTCCGAAAATGGTGAAATTATTCAGGGCGATATGGCTTTTCGCGCAGCGAGATCCGCCGCCTCTTGGAGTCTGATGCAAGCGCGAGAGCCGGATCGGGGCAATGGATCTGCCAAGAGCCGAGGGTGGCTATCGCAATGTGGCGAAGCTGTCGCGAGCAGCGTCGCCACTTGCTAACGCGCAAATTTCATGTTGGAATTCCCGCACAATCGGATTTAGGCCGTTCGACTGTGCGTTTCGTGAAGGACATTCAGCAGACTACCGAAAGCCGCTTGTGGCGTGGCACGCGTTGAGCGTGGCCGCGTCTTTTTTGTAGCTCAACCAGGAGACCGGCGATGCAGAAGGGCACCGTCAAGTGGTTCAACCCGACCAAGGGTTATGGGTTCATCAAGCCGAATGCCGGGGACAAGGACGTGTTCGTCCATATCTCTGCCGTGGAACGCGCTGGACTCAGCACTCTCAACGAAAATCAGGTTGTGGAATACGACCTTGTCGAAAACCGCGGCAAGTCATCCGCTGAAAATCTGAAGGTCTCGTAACTTCGTCACGATCCGCGCAGACCACCGCAAGGCAATCGAATGTGATGCAATCCCCGGCGCAAGCCGGGGTTTTTATGTCCGGGACAGCCCACGACATCCGCACACTGCGTCGAGGCCCTGGATCGCGCGATCAGCCTTTGGACTTCTTGGTCGCCTTCCTGGCCGGCGCGGGCTTCTTGAGTGGCGCGGCCGCTTTGGCGGCTGGTGCCTTCCTGGTCGGCGCGGCTTCGGCTGCCAATCGCACTGAACGCGCGTAGCTGTCGGCGGCGTTGTCGGCGGACATCAGCAATCGCTTGGCGGCGGCAGCGCCATGCTCCATCGTCGTCTTGGCGATCTGCTTGAAGCGCTCCCTGGCGTCCTTGTCCTTCGCCTTGGCGGCGAGCGCCGTGAAGCGATCGCGCCGGCTTTTGACGGCTGCCATCAGGCTCTTGTTCTGTTGCTTCGCAATGTTCCGGATTACGACATCCAGATCGGCGTCAGCCATTGTTCATTCCCTTAAGTGCCAGCGGGCAATTCGTCGTCATCAACTATGCAATTGCCGGCATCGCTTGGCAATTGTCGCCTGTGAATCATGTGTTTCCTACACGATCGCCGGCGATATCATCGTGTCCCCAAGGCTGACTTTCGCGCCGGTCCTGCACAGATCGCCGTCGAGCCGGGCATCGCCCTCTGCGAGCAACCGCAGCGCCTCTGGATAGATCCGGTGCTCGATCGCCAGCACCCGCGCCGCCAGGGTTTCCGCGGTGTCGTCATCGGCGACGGCGACGGCCCCCTGCATCACGATCGGGCCGGCGTCGGTTTCCGGAATCACGAAATGCACGGTCGCTCCCGAAATCTTCACGCCGGCGCGCAGCGCCTGGCCGTGCGGGTCGAGGCCGGGGAACGACGGCAGCAGCGACGGATGAATGTTCAGCATGCGACCGTACCAGCGTTGCACAAAGTCGGCGGTGAAAAGCCGCATGAAGCCACCGAGGCAGATCATCTCGATCTTGTGCTCATCAAGGGCCGCTTGCAGGGCGGCTTCAAAGCCTGCGCGGTCCTTGCCGAACGGCCTGCTCTCGATAACCAGCGTAGCGACGCCACTCGCGTTGGCGCTGGCCAGGCCTGGCGCATCCGCCTTGTTGGAGATCACGACGACGATCTCGGCGGGAAAGCCGTGGGCCTTTGTGGCGTCGATCAGCGCGGTCATGTTCGACCCGCGCCCGGAAATCAGGATGGCGACGCGGCGGCGCATCACGGCCTCACAGGGTCAGGTCGAGGTGCCCGTCATAGATCACGCGCTCCTCGCCGTCGGTGGCAATGACCTCGCCGAGCTGCGTCACGATCTCGCCGCCCTCGCGCAGGATGTCCATCACCTCCTGCACGGCGTCGGACTTGACGATGGCGATCATGCCGATGCCACAGTTGAAGGTGCGCAGCAGTTCCAGTTCGGCGATGCCGCCTTGCTCGGCCAGCCACTTGAACACCGGCAGCACGGTCAGAGCGGCAAGGTCGATACGGACGCCGAGATGCTTGGGCAGGACGCGGGGGATGTTGTCGGTGAAGCCACCGCCGGTGATGTGCGCGAGGCCCTTCACGGCACCGGTCTCGCGAATCGCGCGCAGGCAGGACTTCACGTAAAGCCGGGTCGGGGTCAGCAGGGCGCCGCCCAGCGTCATGATCGGCAGAAACGGCGCCTGCGCGGAATAGGCGAGACCGGAATTCTCCACGATCTTGCGCACCAGCGAGAAGCCGTTGGAGTGGACGCCGGAGGAGGCGAGGCCAATCACGGCGTCGCCGGCGGCGATGTCCCTGGTCGGCAGCAGCGTGCCGCGCTCGGCGGCGCCCACGGCGAAGCCGGCGAGGTCGTAGTCGCCGTCCTTGTAGAGGCCGGGCATCTCGGCGGTCTCACCGCCGATCAGCGCACAGCCGGATTCCCGGCAGCCTTCGGCGACACCGGCGATGATCGCCGCGACGGCCTCCGGATCGAGCTTGCCGCAGGCGAAGTAGTCGAGAAAGAACAGCGGCTCGGCGCCCTGCACCACGAGGTCGTTGACCGACATGGCCACCAGGTCGATGCCGATGCCGTCATGGACGCCGGCCTCGATGGCGATCTTGACCTTGGTGCCGACGCCATCGGTCGCCGCCACCAGCACCGGATCCTTGAAGCCAGCAGCCTTGAGGTCGAACAACCCGCCAAAGCCGCCGATTTCGGAATCGGCTCCGGCGCGCGCGGTGGCACGGACCATCGGCTTGATGAGGTCGACCAGCCGGTTGCCGGCGTCGATATCGACGCCTGCATCCGCATAGGTGAGGCCTTTTTTCGGGTCGGTCATGGCCGGTTTCCTGGCATTAAGCAAAACGGTGTATTTTCGGCTGGTTACGTCGGATTCCGGTCGCGTGCAATGGCTCGCAAGCGGGCCCGGCATGGACTATGTACAGCGATAGCCGGTCGGGGTCGTCAGCGCCCGGATTGCAGGTCAGACCGGAGCCGGGAAGCCCGCGTGAGTATACCTAACATCATTACACTCGGCCGCATCCTGCTGGTGCCGGTCATCGTCTGGGCGATCGCCTCCAATCAGATGGAAATCGCCTTCGCCACCTTCGTCATCGCCGGGGTCAGCGATGCCGTGGACGGTTTCCTCGCCAAGCGCTTCAATATGGCCAGCGATCTGGGCGCGTTGCTCGACCCGCTCGCCGACAAGGCGCTGCTGGTGTCGATCTATGTTGCGCTCGGAATCTGGGGTGCGGTGCCGCGCTGGATCGTGATTCTGGTGGTGTCGCGCGATATCATGATCGTCGGCGCCGTGATTGTGTCATGGTTGTTCGGCAAGCCGATCCCGATGAAGCCGCTGATGGTGTCGAAGCTCAATACGGTCGCGCAGGTGGCATTCGCCGCTTTGGTGCTCGCAGCGCTCGGATTTGGTTTCAACTCCTCGCCTTACGATTTGATTTTAATGGGTTTTGTGACGATCTTGACCTTGCTTTCGGTGTCGCTCTATCTGGTCGAATGGATACGGCACATGAGCACGATCGAACCGATCCGCTGATCGATCGCTTTAATCAAGGCCGGTCGTTCCGGCATGGAGTGACTGCGTGACAGGCCGCGTTCAACCCCGTCAGCTGGCGTTTGCGCTGCCCCATGCGGAAAGCCTGTCCCGTGACAATTTTCTTGAGGGTCCCGCCAATGCGGCGGCGCTCGGCCTGATCGATAGCTGGCCGGATTGGCCCAACCGCGTGATGCTGCTGGTCGGCCCTGAAGGCTCCGGCAAGAGCCATCTCGCGGCGATCTGGGCGGACGAAGCCGGCGCGCGCTCCACCATGGCGCATGCCCTGACCGCGGCGGCTGTACCTGGAGCTCTGGCAACCGGCGCCCTGGTGGTTGAGGATCTTGATCCCGCCACCCTCGATGATCGTGCGCTGTTTCATCTCCTTAATCTCGCGCGCGAAGACGAAGCCTACGTGCTGATCACGGCGCGGGTTGCCCCGGCCGCCTTGCCGATCGAACTGCGGGACCTGCGCTCGCGGCTGCGTGCTGTGCCGGTCGTCAATCTGATGCCCCCGGACGATCAGCTGCTGCGCGCCCTGATCGTCAAGTTCTGCGCCGACCGGCAGCTGACCGTGGACGAAACCGTCGTCAGTTTCGTCGCTAGCCGGATCGAGCGCTCTTTTGCCGCAGCCCGCCAGGCGGTCGAATTGCTCGATACCGAGGCGTTGCGGCGGGGGCGTCCTGTGACGCGCGCATTGGCCGCGGAACTGCTGCGCGACGCCTGACTTAGCCTCCAGGAGCGCGATGCCGCGCTTGACGGCGTCGCTGGCAAGTTCATCAATGTCATTGAAGTGTCATGTGGTTCGCACATGGTTCGGGCCGATTGTCAGCGCGCCAAGACTGTCTGAACCGGGATGGATCGAAACGTTATGGATTCCACGCAAGATATTGTTATTGAAGAAAAAAAAGGTGAGGTCCAATCCGCTGCGGCAATTGCGTCAGGGCCTGAGCGCTTCATCAATCGCGAACTGTCCTGGCTGCATTTCAACCGCCGCGTGCTCGAGGAATCCGTCAATCCGGGCCATCCCGCCCTGGAGCGGGTACGCTTCCTGTCGATCTCCGCGAACAATCTCGACGAGTTCTTCATGGTCCGCGTTGCCGGCCTCAAGGCGCAGGTCCGCGAAGGCATCACCGAGCGCAGCCCCGACGGCCTGACGCCCGCGGAGCAGTTGGTCCTGATCAACGAGGCCGTGTCGAAGCTGGCCGCCGACCAGCAGGCGATCTGGCGCGACCAGCGCAGCATGCTGGCCGATGTCGGCATCGTGCTGCTCGACGGCAAGGACGCCACCAAGGCGGAGCGCAGCTGGATCGAGGACCATTTTCTCCACAATATATTTCCGCTGCTGACGCCGCTGGCGATCGACCCGGCTCATCCGTTCCCGTTCATCCCCAGCCTCGGCTTCACCATCGCGCTGCATCTGGCGCGCGTCGCCGATGGCAAGCCGATGAACGCGCTGATCCGCATGCCCGGCAAGATCGACCGCTTCATCCGGCTGCCCAGCGCCGGGAAGGACAGTGCGGCCCGCCTGATCACCCTGGAGCAGGCCACCGGCCTGTTCATCGGCCGGCTTTTCCCCGGCTATGTGGTCAAAGGACAGGGTGCCTTCCGCATTATCCGCGACAGCGAACTGGAAGTGGAAGAAGAGGCCGAGGATCTGGTGCGGCTGTTCGAGACCGCGCTGAAGCGCCGCCGCCGGGGATCGGTGATCCGGCTGGAAATCGAAGCCACCATGCCCGCCGAACTGCGCGCCTTCGTCCAGCGCGCGCTCGCCACCAGCGATGACGAGATCCTGCTGGTCGACGGCGTGCTGGCGATGAACGAGTTGTCGCAACTGACGCGCCTCGACAGGCCCGACCTCGAATTCGTGCCCTATGTGCCGCGCCATCCGGAGCGGGTCCGCGACCACGGCGGCGACATCTTTGCCGCCATCCGGCAGAAGGACCTGGTGGTCCATCACCCCTATGAGTCGTTCGACGTGGTCGTCCAGTTCCTGCAACAGGCAGCGCGCGATCCCGACGTGGTGGCGATCAAGCAGACACTCTACCGCACGTCGAACAACTCGCCGATCGTGCGGACGCTGGTGGAAGCCGCGGAGGCGGGCAAGTCGGTCACCGCGCTGGTCGAACTGCGGGCGCGCTTCGATGAGGAGGCCAATATCCGCTGGGCGCGCGATCTCGAACGCGCCGGCGTCCAGGTGGTCTATGGCTTCCTCGAGTTGAAGACCCACGCCAAGCTGTCACTGGTGGTCCGCCGCGAGGGCGGCACGCTGGCCACCTATGTCCACACCGGCACCGGCAACTACCACCCGGTCACGGCGCGCATCTATACCGACCTGTCCTACTTCACGTCGGATCCGACCATCGGCCGCGACGCGGCGCGGGTGTTCAACTACATCACCGGCTATGCGGAGCCCAGCGACATCGAGAAGATGGCGGTGTCGCCGCTGACGCTGCGCAAGCGGATGATCGAACACATCCGCGGCGAGGCGGCTTTCGCCCGCGCCGGCAAGCCCGGCGCGATCTGGCTCAAGATGAATTCGCTGGTCGATCCCGACATCATTGACGCACTGTATGACGCCTCCAATGCCGGGGTCGCGGTTGAGCTGATTGTGCGTGGCATCTGCTGCCTGCGGCCGGGGGTGCCCGGCCTGTCGGAGAACATCCGGGTCAAGTCGATCATCGGCCGGTTCCTCGAACACGGCCGCGTCTATTGCTTCGGCATGGGCCACGGCCTGCCGAGCGCCAAGGCTGCGGTGTACATCTCGTCGGCCGACATGATGCCGCGCAACCTCGATCGCCGCGTCGAGATCCTGTGCCCGCTGCAAAATCCTACCGTTCATCAACAGGTTCTCGAGCAGATCATGGTGGCGAACCTGAAGGACAATGAGCAGAGCTGGCAGTTGTTGCCGGACGGGTCGTCAACGCGTATGAAGGCCGCGAAGGGGGAGGAACCCTTCAACGTGCATAATTACTTCATGACGCATCCAAGTCTGTCTGGCCGTGGCAAATCGCTCAAGGAATCCTCACCGCGCCGTCTCACGCGCAAATCCGAGCGTCAGCAGTCGTCGTAAGGAATCCGCTCGGTGACAATCCGCGCACGCAAACGCGAAGCCAGCGTCGCGGTAATCGACATCGGCTCCAATTCGGTGCGACTGGTCGTCTACGAATCGCTGACCCGCAGCCTGGTTACGCTGTTCAACGAAAAGGCCCTGTGCGGCCTCGGCCGTGAGGTGCAGACCACAGGTCTGCTGGCCGCCGATGCGGTCGGCAAGGCATTGACGGCGCTGCGCCGGTTTCGCGCACTCTGCAAAGTCATGAAGGTTGGCCGGGTCTATGCCATCGCGACCGCCGCGGCGCGCGATGCCAAGAACGGGCCCGACTTCATCGTCGCGGCGGAGAAGATCTGCGGCTGCGAGATCCAGATCATATCCGGTCCGCGCGAGGCGAAGCTGTCGGCGCTGGGTGTGATCTCGGGAATCAACAGGCCGGATGGCATCGTCGGCGATCTCGGTGGCGGATCGCTCGAATTGATCGACGTGAAGGGCAATGCGGTGCGAACCGGCATCACGCTGCCGCTGGGCAGTCTGGCGCTGCAGGACGCTTCGCAGAAGTCGCCGAAACGTGCCGAGAAGATCGTCAAGTCTGCGCTGACTGGCGTCACGCAGTTGACAGCCGCTCATGGGCGCAATTTCTATGCGGTCGGCGGCACCTGGCGCGCGCTGGCGCGATTGCACATCATCCAGAGCGGATACTCGCTCAAGGTGATGCACGGCTATTCCATACCGGCAGCGGAGGCGCTCAGTTTCGTGCGGCGCGTGCGCCGGCTGGCAACCGCCAACATGCTCGCCAATCTCGAATCCATTGCCGAAGCCCGGCAGCCGCTGCTGGTCTACGCGGCGCTGGTGCTCGAACACCTCATTCTGACGGCGCAGCCAAAGACCATCGTGTTTTCCACCTATGGCGTGCGCGAGGGCCTGCTCTACGAAATGCTGCCTCCCGTCCAACGTGTGCAGGACGGGCTGGTCTGCGCCGCGCAGGCAATGAACGTGCTGCTGTCACGGTCGGCGCGCCACGCCGAGGAATTGAAAAGCTGGACTGATCGCTTCGTCAGAGTCGCCCGTCTCAAGGAAACGCCGGAAGACAAGCGGTTGCGCCATGTCGCGTGCTTGCTGTCGGACACCGGTTGGCGGGCGCATCCGGACCATCGCGGCGAGCAGGCGTTAAGCCTGATTACCAACGGCAATTTCGGCTCGATCGACCATCAGGGCCGGGCATTCCTGGCGCTCTCGGTATTCTATCGCTATGCCGGCCTCAGCGAGCAGAACGAACCGCCTTTGCAGGTGCGGGCTCTGGTGACCCCGGCACAGATCGAGCGCGCGCGCATCCTCGGTGCCGCGTTCCGCGTCGCGCATCTGATCTCGGCCGCGCGGCCGGGCGTGCTGCCGGCGATTCACTTCACATCGAAGAATCGCAAGATGATGCTGGTGTTCGAGCATCGCATTGTCGATCTCGTCGCCGATCGCGTTGGCAGCCGCTTCAAGCAACTGGCGCGGCTGGTCGGGCGATCGGGCTCGATCGTCAGGCGCTGATACGTCACCGCTGATTCGGATTACGCGGCCCTGATGTGGGCAAGAAACCGGTCAACTTCGCTGCGAAGAGTTTCGGCCTGATGGGCCAGCTTGGCGGCGGATCCGAGCACGCCTTGGGCAGCATCGCCGGTTGCCACAATTCCGTTCGTCACACCGGCGATGTTCCGCGACACATCGCCGGTGCGGGACGCAGCCTGCTGTACATTGCGGGCGATCTCCTGGGTTGCCGAGCCCTGTTCCTCGATGGCCGACGCGATAGAGGAGGCGATTTCATCCACTTGTACCATGGTCTCGCATATCGCACGGATGGCATCGACCGCGCCGACGGTCTCGGTCTGAACGGAGGCGATTTGGGCGCGGATATCCTCGGTCGCCTGAGCCGTTTGGGTCGCCAGCAACTTGACTTCACTTGCGACGACCGCAAATCCCCTACCAGCCTCGCCAGCTCTTGCCGACTCGATGGTGGCGTTCAGCGCCAGCAAGTTGGTCTGACGGGCGATGTGATTGATCAGCGCCAGGACTTCGCCGATCCTCTCGGCTGCAATCGCGAGGCTCTGTACCCGGTCGTTAGAACGCTGTCCTTCCTCGGTCGCCTTGCTCACGACGATGGAGGATTGCGCCAGTTGCCGACCGATCTCGTTGATCGACGAGGACAACTCCTCGGCGGAAGCGGCGACGGTCTGGACATTGTTCGTGGCATGTTCGGATGCGGTCGACACTGCGAGCGTCTGCTGCCGCGATTGTTCGACGATTGACGACATTGCCTGCGCCGTCGACTGCATCTCGGTTGCGGCGAGTGACACGCTCTCGACAACGCCGCGGACGCTGTTTTCAAAGCTGTCGGCGAGCGAGGCCAGAGTTTGCCGCCTTTCCCGTTCCGATCTGGCTTCAGCCTCTTCCTGCTGGGACTGGAGCTCACTGACGCGGATCGCGTTGTCTTTGAACACCGCGACAGCCTGGGCCATCTGGCCGACCTCATCGCTTCGATTGGATGCAGGGAGTTTGACCGTCAGATCGCCAGCTGCCAGTGCGCGCATCGCCTGCGTAATCCCAAGGATGGGCCGTGAAATCCCATTCGCAATCAACAATCCGGCGGCCGCGGCAATCGCCAGCCCGAGTAACGCCATGCCGATCGCAAGCAATCGCGCGCGTTCGAGCGACGTCACATATTCGCTGTTGTCCATCACGATCTCGACTGCGCCGATCGACGAACCGGAGAAATCCTTGATCGGGGCGAGCAGTGCGGCGATCGGCGTTGCGTCAAGTTTGCCCTGGTGGACAATAAAGGCGCCGTCTCCAGCGCCGCGATATTCCATTGCCGAGAAGAAGCTCTTGCCCTTGAGCGTTCCACCAAAAGTCTTGAAATCGTCTTTCCCGGCGAGATGGAAAGCGATGTCCACGCTCCGGCTACGCTTGAATTCATCGAAGAACGCTTGCGCGAAGGTGAGGCCGAATTCGACGGAGCCAAGATGCTTTCCGTCCTGGACGATTGGCACGACACCGCGAATGCCCAATCCGGCAACGCCGCCTTCCAGACCGACGACCGTCTTGCGATCGGTATTGGTCGTGACCACGGTTTTTCGGAAACTGGAAAGGTCGTCGCCAAACTTTGCCGGTTGATGAACCCGGAGGTACGAGATCGCCGGCGGCGTGTGGAACTGGAACTGATCGACTCCGTAGTCAGATTTCAGCATGGCAAAGCCCGGACCAAACAACCGCATCAGGGCATCACGATCGTTGCGCGCCATTGCGTCCTGGACGGCGGGGATGGCTGCGACAACTGCGCTCATGGCCGCCGCGCGACGCGATTCCTGGCCAATGCGTGACTGGAGCGCATCATAGTGGCTGCGGAGTTCGCGCTCGTCGGCACGATCGATGATCCCGCCTATGATCCACATCGCGCCGAAGACGACAAAGATTGCAGTGGCAGCTGAAGCGAAAGCCAATGCTGCGGTGATACGGGTTCGCAGACCGAAGTTCCGTATCATCTGCGCCTCTGATCCGGTTGATAGGGTCGATCCCGGCCGCCGCGTGGCAGTCGTCCCACAGTTCTATGATTATCCGCATCCTACCCTTAATCCGTTAAGGGATTTTTGAGCACAGGAGGTCCCAACCGCGACCGAGTGGCGCGATTTGAGGCAGGATTCTGCAACGGCGGGAACATTGCCTGGAAGCGAAGAGTGGCTGCCGTAGCTAGCTGCGATCGACGCGGACGACCCGGCCTTTTTCGATCGCCAGCGCCAGGCGTCCCTGCTTCAGGGCGAGGGCGGCTTCGCCGAACATCTCGCGGCGCCAGCCGCGCAGCGCGCCGACGTCGGCGTTATCGTCGTTGGCGATCTGCTCGAGATCGTCCACGGTGGCGATCACCTTGCTGGCCACGGCGTGACGCTCGGAGGTCATGCGCAGCAGCACCTTCAGCAGCTCGACGATGGCGGCGCCATTGGTATTGCCGCGCGGCTTTTCGATCTTCGGCAGCGTCGACGGATCGCGCGCAACGCCGCGCTGGACGGCGGCGACGATATCGCTGCCCCACTTCGAGCGGTCAAAGCCCTTTGGCAGCGAGCGCAGGCCGGCGAGTTTTTCCAGCGTGGTGGGGGCGTGGGTGGCAATGTCGCCGACGGCGTCGTCCTTCAGCACGCGCGAGCGGGGCACGTCGCGGCTCTGCGCCTCCTGCTCGCGCCAGGCGGCGACCTCCATCAAGACCGCAAGCTCTTTCGGCTTGCGCACGCGGGTCTTCAGCCGCTCCCAGGCACGCTCGGGGTGAAAGTCGTAGGTCTTCGGCGAGGTGAGGACTTCCATCTCCTCGCTGACCCAGTCGCTGCGGCCGCGCTTCTTGAGGTCGGCGTCAAGGGCAGCAAACACATCGCGCAGATGGGTGACGTCGGATACGGCGTAATGCACCTGCTCCTCGGTCAGCGGTCGGCGCGACCAGTCGGTAAAGCGGTGGGTCTTGTCCGGGCGATGGCCGGTGATGCGCTCGACCAGTTGGTCATAGGCAATGGAATCGCCATAGCCCAGCACCATGGCGGCGACCTGGGTGTCGAAGATCGGATGCGGCACGATGCCGGCGCGGTGCCAGACGATTTCGATGTCCTGCCGGGCGGCATGAAACACCTTCAGCACCTTCTCGTTCGCCATCAGATCGAAGAAGGGCTTGAGGTCGATGCCGTCGGCGAGGGTGTCGATCACCAGCGCGTCGTCGGCGCTGGCCATCTGCACGACGCAGAGCAGGGGATAATAGGTGGTTTCGCGCAGGAATTCCGTATCGACCGTGATGACGGGATGCTGGGCGAGCCGTTCGCAGGCGGCGGTGAGCTGTGCGGTGGTGGTGATCAGTTCCATGAACGGTCCATAACGCTTCTGCCAAGGCGTTCGGCCGAAAACGCTGTTAAGTCAAGGGTGTTGGGGCAAATTTGATGACGGCGGCGGTGGCCACCCGACGAGTTTCCGCCGGTCAGGTGCCGCAGAACGTCTCCGATACCCGCTCGCCGGGGAGCGGTGGCTCTGCGTAGGCCGCCAGTTCCGGCTGCTCGTCGAAAGGCCTGGCCAGCACGGTCAGAAGCTCATGAAATGGAGCGAAATCGTCATTGTTCACCGCTGCCTGGATCACGGCCTCGATGCGATGGTTGCGCGGGATGAAGGCCGGATTGACCATCTGCATGGCTTTGTGCCGGGTGTCCGCATCCTGCGGCTCTTCGGCGAGGCGGGCGCGCCAACTGGCGGCCCAGACGTCGAAGGCGGCGGGATCGGTGAACAGGGCCCGGAGGTCCGAGTCATGGGCGGGGTTGCGTGCCGCGTCGCCGAGGCGCCGGAAGGTCAGGGTGAAGTCGGCCTGATTCTTCGCCATGGCTGCGAGCAGATCCTGCGCCAGCGCCGGATCGTCATCGCGCGCAGTGAACAGGCCGAGCTTCCGGCGCAGACCGGCCTGATAGGCGGCGTCGAAGGTCTCGGTAAATTCACCGAGCACGGCCTGTGCCGTGGCAATTGCCGCCTTCTGGTCATTGTCCAGCAGCGGCAGCAGGGTTTCGGCAAACCGTGTCAGATTCCATAGCGCGATGCGCGGCTGGTTGGCGTAGGCGTAGCGGCCCATGGCGTCGATCGAGCTGAACACCGTGCGGGGGTCGTAGTCGTCCATGAAGGCGCAGGGGCCGTAGTCGATGGTCTCGCCGGCGATCGAGCAGTTGTCGGTGTTCATGACGCCGTGGATGAAGCCGACCAGCAGCCAGCGCGCCACCAGCTCGGCCTGCCGGGTCACGACCGCGGCGAGCAGGGCGCGGTACGGCTGCGGAGTGTCCGCAACCTCAGGATAGTGCCGCGCGATGACATGATCGGCGAGCGCCCGCAGCCCCGCGATATCCTCGCGGGCGGCGAAGAACTGAAAGGTGCCGACCCGGATGTGGCTGGAAGCAACCCGGGTGAGGACCCCGCCGGGCAGCATGGTTTCGCGGGCTACGCTTTCGCCGGTGATCACGGCGGCGAGCGATCGCGTGGTCGGGATGCCCAGCGTGAACATCGCCTCGCTGACGATGTATTCGCGCAGCACCGGGCCTAGCGCCGCGCGGCCATCGCCCCGCCGCGAAAACGGGGTGGGGCCGGAGCCCTTGAGCTGGATGTCGCGACGGATGCCGTCACGATCGATGACCTCGCCGAGCAGGATGGCGCGGCCATCGCCAAGCTGTGGCACGAAACTGCCGAACTGGTGGCCGGCATAGGCCATGGCCAGCGGATCGGCGCCATCGGGGACGCGCTTGCCGGCGAGCACCTCGACGCCTTCCGCCGTTTCTAGCCAGTCCGGATCGAGACCGAGCTGGATGGCGAGCGGGAGGTTCAGTTGAACCAGCCGTGGCGCCGCCACGGGCGTCGGCGCAACCCGTGCGAAAAAATTCTCCGGCAAGGTCGCGTAGCTGTTGTCGAACGGGAAACGGACTGTCATCGCCTCAAGATAGGCGGCGGCAGCGATAAGACAACCATCCCGGAGGCTCTCCCGGCCGCAAAATGCCGGACAGCCTCTCAAGATGGCGCTGGCAGTCGTGCGGCCTAAGCCGCGCGAACGGTGTGCAGGAAACTGGCGACCTCGCTCTGCAGCCGGCTGCTCTCGACCGACAGGGACTGCGCGGCCGACAGTACCTGGCCGGAGGCGGAGCCGGTTTCCGAGGTGCCGCGGTTGACCTCGGTGACTTCATTGGCCACCTGGGTCGAGAGCTGTGCCGACTGCTGAACGTTGCGCGCGATCTCCTGCGTCGCCACGCCTTGCTCTTCTACCGCCGCGGCAATCGCCGACGACACTTCCGAGATCATCGTGATGGTGGCGCCGATCTCCTTGATGGTGACGATAGTGTCGGCGCTCGCCGCCTGCATGCCGGCGATCTGGGCGCTGATCTCGTCGGTGGCACGGGCGGTCTGCGACGCCAGTGCCTTCACTTCGGCGGCGACCACGGCGAAGCCGCGGCCGGCATCGCCGGCGCGCGCCGCCTCGATGGTGGCGTTCAGCGCCAGCAGGTTGGTCTGCTCGGCGACGGCGGTGATCAGCTTGACCACGTCGTCGATGCGTGCGGTGGCCTCCGACAATTTGACGATGCTCTGGTTGGTCTTCTCGGCCTGCAGCACGGCGGTCGAGGCGATACGGTTGGATTCGTGGACCTGACGGCCGATCTCGTTGACCGAGGAGGTGATCTCCTCGGTAGCGGCGGCGACCGACTGGATGTTTTCCGATACCGTGTGCGAGGCGGAAGCGGCCGAGCCCGATAGTGTCATGGTGATGTCGGAGGTCCGGGTCAGCGTTGTCGCCGAGGCTTCCAGCTCGGTCGAGGCCGAGGCTAACGAGCCGACCAGTTCGCCGATCATCGCCTCGAAGTTGCGGGTGGCGTTGCTGATGGTTTCGGCGCGCGCCATGGTCACGGCGGAGGCCGCGCCGGCGGCCTCGTCGGCGCGGCGCTTGGCGATCAGCGCGTCCTTGAAGATCTGCAGCGCGCTGGCGATGCGGCCGATCTCGGTGTTGGCGCCCTGGTGCGGAATGTCGGCGGACAATTCCCCCTTGGTGAGCTCGCTCATCGGTCTCAGGATCGAGCCGATGCCGCGGGCGATATCGCGGACCACATAGATCGCCGCGCCCAGTCCGAGGACGACGGCGGCGCCGAGGATGACGGCCATCAGGCGGAGCGCGCCGGAATAGGTCGTCTCGGCGGCTTCACCGGCGGTCTCGGCGCCCTTGTCGTTGATCTCCACCAGCTTCGCCAGCGTGGCATCCATGGCGCGGCCGACCGTTACCACCTGCTTGGCGTTGATGTCCTTTGCCCTGGCAAGATCGCCCTTGCTGGCGAAGGCTTGCACCTCCACAGCCGCGTTGATGAAATCCGCCCACTGCTTGTCAAGCAGATCAGCCAATTCGCGTTCCGCGGGCGACGAAACCAGCGGGTGATAGGCCTTGGAAGCCTTTTCGAAGTCGGCCTTGCGGGCCTTCAGGTTCTTGTCGACATCCGGGCGGTCGGCCTCCGCGACGATCAGGTGATCGCGCAGCACGGCGCGGTAACGCGCCGACTGAACCCGCATTTCGCCGATCCAGCGCACGCTGGGCAGCCAGTGCGCCTGGATTTCCTGGGCGGCGCTGTTGATCGCGCGCATCTGGAAGAAAGCGAGGCAACCGACGACAGCAATCACCAGAAACAGAAACGAGACGATGGCGAAAAGCTTGGCGCTAATCGAAAATTTTGAGAGCACTGGCACATTCCTCGGCTGTTCGGGACCGCGGTTCAGGCCGACGATGTGCGACGGCGACGGCAAACGCGGGGGCCTGTAGACGCAATAGGTCGTATCGAAATGGGCCCGCAGATCGCGCAGGCATGGCGAATACACTGAACGTTCAGGGTCAAGTTTTCGTAAATTTTGTTGAAATGAGTGACTTAAGTCCTTGATTCGGTGTGCAAATACCGCAACGCAGCACCGGATACCGTGGCCGGCCGACGTCATAGGTGAACTTCGGTGTGAATTCATGGACTTCCCGCACTGCGGGCGAGCGGGGGCAGGCTCGCCGCCGAGCGCTGATTCAGGACCCGGTCGGCAGCAACCCGCGCGATTTTCGCCGTGCTTCCCTGCGTTTTGGCGACCTTCACTTGGTTGCCGCGCGGAGGCTGCTCGGGTAAACCCTGCGCTTCGCGCTTGGCCGCGGAACACGATTCTGCCCTCTGACGATTTCCAGGATTTTCATGCATCGCTACCGGTCTCACACCTGCGGCGCGCTCCGCGACAGCCATATCGACCAGACCGTCCGCGTGTCCGGCTGGTGCCACCGGATCCGCGACCATGGCGGCGTGCTGTTCATCGACTTGCGCGACCATTACGGCCTGACGCAATGCGTCGCCGACCCGGCGTCGCCGGCGTTCAAGGACGCCGAGATGCTGCGCTCGGAATGGGTGGTGAAGATCGACGGACGGGTGCGCCGCCGTCCGGAGGGCACTGAGAACAAGGACCTGCCGACCGGTGCGGTTGAGATCTACATCAACGCCATCGAGGTGCTGGGCCCGGCTGCCGAATTGCCGCTGCCGGTGTTCGGCGAGCAGGACTATCCGGAAGACATCCGGCTGAAGTACCGCTTCCTCGACCTGCGCCGCGAGAAGCTGCACCAGAACATCATGACCCGCGGCGCGATCGTCGACTCGATGCGCAAGCGGATGAAGGAGCAGGGCTTCTTCGAATTCCAGACGCCGATCCTGACGGCGTCGTCGCCGGAAGGCGCCCGCGACTTCCTCGTGCCCAGCCGCATCCATCCCGGCAAGTTCTATGCGTTGCCGCAGGCGCCGCAGCAGTACAAGCAGCTGCTGATGATGTCGGGCTTCGATCGCTACTTCCAGATCGCGCCATGTTTCCGCGACGAGGATCCGCGCGCCGACCGGCTGCCCGGCGAATTCTACCAGCTCGATCTCGAAATGAGCTTCGTCGAGCAGGAAGATGTGTTCGCCGCCGTCGAGCCGGTGATCACCGGCGTGTTCGAGGAATTTGCCAAGGGCAAACGCGTCACCAAGAACTGGGCGCGCATTCCGTTCGCGGAGTCCTTGCGAAAATACGGCTCGGACAAGCCCGATTTGCGCAACCCGCTGGAGATGCAGGATGTCTCCGAACACTTCCGCGGCTCCGGCTTCAAGGTGTTCGCGCGGATGCTGGAGGACGACAAGAACCAGGTCTGGGCGATTCCCGGACCGACGGGCGGCAGCCGCGCGTTCTGCGACCGGATGAATTCCTGGGCGCAGGGCGAGGGCCAGCCGGGGCTGGGCTACATCATGTGGCGCGAGGGCGGCGAGGGCGCCGGTCCCCTGGCCAACAACATCGGACCGGAGCGCACCGAAGCAATCCGCGTGGCGCTCGGCATGAAGGCGGGCGATGCCGCGTTCTTCGTCGCCGGCGACCCCGCAAAGTTCTACAAGTTCGCGGGGCTCGCGCGCACAAAGGTGGGCGAAGAGCTGAGCCTGATCGACAAGGATCAGTTCGCGCTGGCCTGGATCGTCGATTTCCCGATGTACGAATACAACGAGGACGACAAGAAGGTCGACTTCTCGCACAACCCGTTCTCGATGCCGCAGGGGGGCATGGATGCGCTGCTCGGCCAGGATCCGCTCACCATCAAGGCGTTCCAGTACGACATCACCTGCAACGGTTTCGAAATCGCCTCCGGCGGCATTCGCAACCATCGGCCGGAGGCGATGGTCAAGGCGTTCGAGATCGCCGGTTATGGCGAGAGCGAAGTGGTCGAGCGGTTCGGCGGCATGTACCGCGCCTTCCAGTACGGCGCGCCGCCGCATGGCGGCATGGCGGCCGGTGTCGACCGCATTGTGATGCTGCTGTGCGGCACCAATAACCTGCGCGAGATCTCGCTGTTCCCGATGAACCAGCGCGCCGAGGATCTGCTGATGGGCGCACCATCGGAGGCTTCGCCGAAGCAGTTGCGAGAGGCGCACATCCGGCTCAATCTGCCGGAAGCCTGATCCGATCCATACGCCTTAACGACACATTCGAGTTCGATTGCGCGGGAGCGTTCATGTCATCCTCTTCTGAAGATCTCGCAAAGGCGGCGCTGGCCTATCACCGGCTGCCGCGCCCCGGCAAACTCGAGATCCAGGCTACCAAGCCGCTCGCCAATCAGCGCGATCTGGCGCTGGCCTATTCGCCGGGCGTGGCTGCACCCTGTCTGGCAATCGCCGCGGATCCCAACGAAGCCGCGACGCTCACCGCGCGCGCCAATCTCGTGGCGGTCGTGTCGAACGGCACCGCCGTGCTCGGTCTCGGCAATATCGGTCCGCTGGCGTCCAAGCCTGTCATGGAAGGCAAGGCCGTCCTGTTCAAGAAGTTCGCCGGCATCGACGTGTTCGACATCGAGATCGCGGCCGACACCGTCGAGCGGGTGGTCGAGACCGTCGCGGCGCTGGAGCCGACCTTCGGCGGTATCAACCTCGAGGACATCAAGGGTCCGGAGTGCTTCGAGATTGAGGCGCAACTCAAGGCGCGCATGAAGATCCCGGTGTTCCACGACGACCAGCATGGCACCGCGATCATCGTCAGCGCCGCAATCACCAACGCACTGCTGCTCAACGGCAAGAACCTGAAGGACTGCAAGATCGTCTGCTCCGGCGCCGGTGCGGCGGCGATCGCCTGCCTCAATCTGCTGGTGCACCTCGGCGCGCAGCTGAAGAACATCTGGGTCTGCGACATCGACGGCGTCGTGCATGAAGGCCGCAATACGCTGATGGACCGCTGGAAGGCCGTCTACGCGCAGAAGACCGATGCCCGCACGCTCGGCGACGTCATCGCCGGTGCCGACATCTTCCTCGGCGTTTCGGCCCCCAATGTGCTGAAGCCCGAGATGGTCAAGCAGATGGCCGACAAGCCGCTGGTGATGGCGCTGGCCAACCCCAACCCGGAGATCATGCCGGACGAGGCGCGCAAGGCGCGGCCGGATGCGATGATCTGCACCGGGCGTTCGGACTTCCCGAACCAGGTCAACAACGTCCTGTGCTTCCCCTTCATCTTCCGTGGCGCGCTCGACGTCGGGGCGACGGCGATCAACGAGGCGATGAAGATCGCCGCGGTGGATGCCATCGCGCAGCTGGCGCGCGATCCGCCCTCGGACGCGGTTGCCCAGGGCTTCGATAACGAGACCCAGGGTTTTGGTCCGGGCTCGCTGATCCCGAGCCCGTTCGATCCGCGCCTGATCCTGCGCATTGCGCCAGCGGTGGCGAAGGCGGCGATGGACTCCGGCGTGGCGACGCGCCCGATCGCGAATTTCGACGACTACCTCGCCGGGTTGGAGCGCTTCGCATTCCGCTCCGGACTGGTCATGAAGCCGGTGTTCGCCAAGGCGAAGACGCAGCCTGTTCGCGTGATCTACGCGGAAGGCGAGGACGAGCGCGTGCTCCGCGCGACTCAGGTCGTGCTGGAGGAGAAGTTGGCACGGCCGATCCTGGTGGGTCGTCCATCGGTAGTGGAAGCCCGCATCAAGCGTTTTGGCCTGGCGATCCGCGCGGGCAAGGATTTCGACCTCATCAATCCCGAGGACGATCCGCGCTATCGCTCCTATGTTCAGTCCTACATCGACATTGCCGGACGTCATGGCGTCACACCGGATGCGGCGCGCACCGTGGTGCGCACCAATGCCACGGTGATCGCGGCGCTGTCGGTGATGCGCGGCGAGGCCGATGCCATGATCTGCGGCGTCGAAGGCCGCTACATGAGCCATCTGCGCCATGTGCGCGAGATCATCGGTTTCCTGCCGGGCGTCAGCGACTTTGCGGCGCTGGCGCTGATGATCACCAGCAAGGGCGCCTACTTCATTGCCGACACCCAGGTGCGGCCGAACCCGTCAGCGGAAGAACTCGCGGAAGTCGCGGCACTGGCCGCGATCCATGTGCAGCGTTTCAACATCAAGCCGAAGATCGCTTTCGTCTCGCATTCGGATTTCGGCAGCTACGACACGGAGTCCTCGCGAAAGATGCGCCTCGCCAGCAAGATCCTGGCGCAGAAGCATCCGGAGATCGAGGCCGATGGCGAAATGCAGGGTGACACCGCGCTGTCGGAAGCTGCACGAAAACTGATCCTGCCGCACTCCAAGCTTGAGGGCGTCGCCAACGTGCTGATCATGCCGAACCTCGATACCGCCAATGTCGCCTACCAGATGATCAAGGTGCTGGCGGACGCTCTGCCGGTGGGACCGATCCTGGTGGGACCGGCGCGGCCTGCGCACATCCTGACGCCGTCGGTCACCGCGCGCGGCATCCTCAACATGACGGCCGTTGCCGCCGTTGAAGCGCAGGAGCGCGCCAGCCGTCCGCAGCCGACCCTGTTCGGCTGAACGTGGTCAGAACCGCAAGAGATATGATCGTTTGAAAACCGGCAGGGAATGCTCATAATCGATGGGTTATTTCGATCCGTACCCATTGCGCACGAGTGAGGCCGACCATGCCAGCGTTTATTACTTTCGGACGCGTTCTGTTTGCCGTTCTGTTCATTGCCTCCGGTGCGTCCAAGCTGTTCGATCTCGCCGCCACCGCTGACGCCATCGGCGGCAAGATCATCTTTCCGGCCATGCTGAGTCCCTATACGGAGCAGCTGCAAACGCTGACGGGCATGGAAATGAAGCAGATGCTGGCAATTGTCGCCGGCGTCGTTGAGCTGCTCGGCGGACTTTTGATCGCGCTGAACTTTGGCGCGCGGTTCTTTGCGCTGTTGCTGGTGTTGTTCGTGATGGTCGCGACGTTCTACTTCCACGATTTCTGGAACCAGACCGGTCCCGACGCCAAGAACAACATGATTCATGCGCTGAAGAACCTGTCGCTGATCGGCGGGCTGTTCATCATCGCCGGCATCGGGCGCGGGCCGCGGATGGATAACGTCTACACCGAAGTCTAGCGTCGCGCCGCTACGTGGTCCGGCGCCATGCCGTTACGCTGACGTCGTGACCGGCGTCGAGCGTCCGGATCTCGCCGGCCTTCATTCCGTGGCTTGCGAGGATGGCCTGCGGCGTGCGTTCGGGCACGCCGGGAAAGCATGGTTTGCCGCCGGGCAGGTGGACATGCGGTGCCTGCGACAGCCAGAACACGTCGAAGCGATCGAAGAACATCTCGAACACCGCGGGGCCGCCGATCACCGCCACGGTGCCGGCATGGATGCCCGCGTAGCGGCAAGCGTCCTCGAAGGAGGCGCCGGCCGGATTCCATAACGTCGCCTTGTCGTTCGACGGATCGGCTGCGACGCTCTGTATGCTGCGGCTGAGAACGATCCGCCTTCGCTGGGGGGAGTTTGGCTGGTCTTCAAACGAGAGCCGGCCGTGCACGATCAGGTCGGAGTGATCGAGCGCGGTCGTGAAGAATTCGAGGTCGCCCGGAAACTTCAGCGCGTCGGGCATCACGCCATGGGCGTCGGCGAGCATGCCCTCGGCGGACACGATGACGTAGCCGTTGAAACGAAATGCGGACATCAACTGTGCCGGGCGCCGCTATTCCGAAATCGTCTTGACCACGCTGTTGAGCGGGAGCGTGCTGACGGTCGGCAGCTTGACGTCCTTGACGATACTCTCGTCATACGACGCAATCGACTGCGCGGGCGCCTTGGCCTTCATCAGCACCACCTTGTAGCCGCCGGCCTTGAGCCTGCGGAGCAGGGTGGGCAACGCCTCGGCGGTGTGCTTCTGGAAATCGTGCATCAGGATGATGCCCTTGCCCATCTTGTCGAGCTTGGTCATCACGTTGGAAATCACCTGGTCCGACTTGCGGGTCTTGAAGTCGAACGAGTCGATGTCGCAGGAGAAGATTGCGATATTGCGGGAGCCAAGATAGGTCACCATGGCGGGCGGGTGCTGCAGCGCCGGGAAGCGGAAGAACGGGGCAGGCGATGCGCCGAGCGCCCATTTCACCGCGCTGAGACCCTTCTCGATCTCGTCCTTTTGCTGCTGCTCGGTGAGCTTCTTGCCGTTGAGATTGGCGTGCGACCAGGTGTGTGAACCCACCGTGTGGCCGGCTGCGGCGACCGCCTTCAGCACGTCCGGATAGTAGGTGGCGTGCTTGCCGATCGGGAAGAACACGCCCTTGGTGCATTCGTCGGCCAAAGCCTTCAGGACCGCCGGCGTCGTGGTCTGCCACGGGCCGTCGTCGAAGGTCAGAACCACTTCCTTGTCGCGGAGGAAGTCGAGCTGCTTGAAATGTTCGAAGCCGAAGCCCGGCCCGCCGGTGGTGTCGATTTCCACCACCCGGCCGACGCCGAGCGCATCGGGGTTGGCACAGGTCGATTTGGCTGCGGCTGGTGCTGGCGACGGCGGGGCGGCAGCGGCAGCCGGCGCGGGCGCCGCACTTGCCTTGGGCGGCGTTTGCGCCGACGCGCCTGCTGTGCACAGTGCAACTGCGCTCGCAAAGATCAAACCTGCAGCAATGCGCATCCGTGGCCCCTTGAACGTCGATTCTGTCCCGGACTGCGGTCCGGTACGATGAACGATATGATCCGTCGTTCAAGCATAGCGCAATTTGCAGCCGCGCTGCCACGGTCGCGATTTTATCCCCAGCCGCCGATTTGGGCCGAACCTAGCTCTCGGAGAGATTGCGGGCGATGGCGGTCTTGATCCGCGTGTCGGTCGGCTCGATCGATTCGGGGAAAGCCTCCGCCAGATAGCCGTCGCGGCCGACCAGATACTTGTGAAAATTCCAGCGCGGCACATCGCGAGGGCGCGCGGCGGCCGCCCATTTATAGAACGGGTGTGCATCGGCGCCTTTCACGACGGCCTTGGCGGCCATCGGAAAAGTGACGCCGAAATGCAGCTGCGCGGTATTGGCGATCTCGGTCGCACCACCGGGTTCCTGGCTGCCAAAGTCGTTGCTGGGCACGCCGATGACCGTCAGGCCGCGATCGCGAAATTCGGCCCACAGCGCCTGAAGTCCGGCATATTGCGGTGTGTAACCGCAGAGCGATGCCGTGTTGACCACCAGGATCGGCCGTTGGGCGAAGTCAGCCAGCCTTATCTCGCCGCCGGTAAGGCCTGGAAAGGAGAAACTATAGGCTGTGACCCGGCTCATCTCGCCTTGTGCGGAGGCGTGATGGCCGGCGCCTTGAGCAGCGCCGGCTGCGAGCATTCCGATCAGTAAATCTCTGCGGTGAAGCATCTGCCAGTCCCCGAACCGGAAGGTCCCGCGTGCAGGATAGCCGGATCGCGGAACGGCCGCGCTCAAGAAGTCGTTATGGCGCGGCGAATGGCACCCTAGCGCAGCGGCACGATGAAGTCGGTGCCCTGGCCGGTTTCGCCACCGGCGGCAATGCCGAGATCCGACACAATGAGCGAGCCACCCGTTGCCAGTGCCTCGGTAATCCGCGTCATCGTATCATCCGGGATCGTGAGACGGTCCAGCGCCTCCGAGGCGGAGTTCGGCATCGGCGCGGGTTTCATGTCGACCGCCCCGGTAGCCTTTCGCCGGCGTGCTGCGCTGCTGTCCTCGGCGGTACGGGCCGTCACCGGCAGGGACAGCACTGACCAGTGAAATGTCCCGGCGTCACCCTTATCGGCCCGCGCAGTAAAGACATGGGTGCCGAGCGGGCGGTCGCTGGCTGCGACGGTCACGGGCACCTCGAACAGCGGTGCAAAATTTTGCCGAACATAGAGCTTGCTGTCCTTGCTACTGACCAGCACTGCAATCTGGCCGCTGCGTTTGGGTGCAGCCACAATGGCCGGATCGGATTTGATTGCGGCCGTCTGGTCGGCCTCTGGCTGGCGGTCCTGATTCTTGCCCGACTCCGGCACGACGACAACCGTATTTGCCCCGGCCGCGGGCTTTTCGTCTGTCGCCCCGGCAGTAGGGAGCGTTGATGCCTTGGAGCCGACCGCACCATTTTCATGGCCGGCAGTCGGGATCTCCTTGCGGTCCAGCAGGTTTTCGGTCGCGTTACGGAATTCCGCCGCCTTGTCATCGAACTCTGTTGTGGCTGCGGAATTTAGCCTGGCCGGCTCGGCGCCGGCATTTGCCATAGGGACGGCCGCCCGCGACGCATCTGAAAGGGTCGGCGTGCTGGTTGCCTGAACCATCACACCGCTGGCATCCGCGGTTTGCGTCTGGTCGCGCCTCGCGACGCCGGCGGCATCAGAGGTTGCCGTCGCCGGATTCCCAGCCGACGGCTTCAACTCCAGGCTCGCCGACGACATGTTTGGCCTGGCGTCCGGGGCGCGATCGGGCACCGCTGCCGGGTATTTTTCGGACAATGGTGCGGCTGATGCAACCGGCGTTGGTGCGGGTTTTTGCGCTGTCAGCAATGGGTGAGAGAATTCGGCGGGCGCCAGTTCGCCAGGGGCGATCACCACGCGGGCGCCCATGCGAGTCCAGCCCCACAGCTTGACGGCGAAGGCCATAGGCATGCGGATGCAGCCATGGGAGGCCGGATAGCCGGGCAGCACACCGGCATGCATCGCCACGCCGGACCAAGTGATGCGCTGCATGTAAGGCATCGGTGCGCCGCTGTAGATATTCGAGCGGTGATACTTGTTCTTCTGGATCACGCTGAACACGCCCATCGGCGTCGAATGCCCGCGCATGCCGGTCGACACCGGACTTTCTGCATACAGGCCGTTGGCGTCGTAGATCTTCAGCGTCTGGCGATCGATCGAGATGGCGATCACCAAAGGCCCCACCGGCTTGGCAGCTTCCCGGACGGGCATCACGGCCTTTGCACCGCTGCGGCGCGGCTGCTTGGGGCGCTTTGGCGGGGGCGGCGCCGGCTGCGACATCACCATCGGATCGTCGTCGGACCAGAAGATCGCAGCGTCTGCCGGGACCGCGACAACCAATCCTGCCAAGGTCAACAAAGCGATTCGCAACAATGGATGAGTGAAAGTTATGTTGTGCGGCCGGGCTTGCTGCCGCGCAGCGCCCGAATCCTCCTGAAATACGCCCACGCCCAATTTCCTCGAATCCAGTCTAATAACTTAGTCTCGCAGACGCGAAACGGGTTCACCAGCGGAGCCATTTGGGCTACGGCGATTTGACCATCAGCGTAGCAAAAAAGCCTCACATTGGATTAACGCCAGCCGCCGCCGCTTCCCAATCGGCCATCAATCCCTATTTAATCGGGACCGTTCACGGAGAATTTCATGACACCTGATCGCCCCGGCGCCCGCTCCCTCCAACGGCTGGCCTGCGCGCTTCTCGCCTTCGCTGCTCTCGCGTCAGGGCCGGCCCAGGCCGCCGACGAACCGGATCTCATTTTCCGCCGCTCCACCGTGTTCAAATGGCTGAGCCCGAACGACAAGCTAGCCACCTATGGCATCGACGACCCCGAGGTTGAGGGTGTCGCCTGCCACTTTACGGTGCCGGAGCGCGGCGGCTTCAAGGGCTGGCTGGGTCTGGCCGAGGAGGTCTCGGACATTTCGCTGGCCTGCCGCCAGATCGGTCCGATCAAGTTCAAGGCCAAGATGGAGCAGGGCGAGGACATGTTCCGTCGCCGCCGTTCAATGTTCTTCAAGAAGATGCAAATCGTTCGCGGCTGCGACACCAAGCGGAATGTGCTGGTCTACATGGTCTACTCGGACCGCATCATCGAGGGCTCGCCGAAGAATTCGACCTCGTCGGTTCCGATCATGCCGTGGGGGCAGGCCGACGGTGCAATTCAGAAGTGTGGCGACTTCGTCGAGTAGTATTGGCGCGCTTACTTGATGCCGTCGCGCACGACGCGTTTTAGTTTCAGCCGGCTCCAAGCCTCCAGCTGCATCTCTGGATCACGGTAGCCGACCAGTTGCACCAGCTTCTGCGGATAGGATTGGTTGCCATGGGCGCCGCTGCCCTGCTGTGACATCGCGCCTTGGCATTTGGCTGCGGGGCGCAGATGTTGAACGACAGGCGGCCCGACCGGGGATGCGCCGGCCGGAGTCATGTTGCCTCCACGGAGGATGTCGGTTCCCACCACTGCAGTCCTTCCATTGGATGTGAATACGAAGCACCGTCGACCTGAAAGGTTGCACGCGCACTTGAGCCGTCGATTTACCGAGGTTTTCGTTCAATTTTATTAACGGCGTAAGACAACTGGAATTCTTTTCGGACCGAGCGACCTGACTGGCATTGAAGGTCGAGAAGATGGCTGAAATGAAACCTTCCGATGATGCCGCGTCCGACAGAAGATACTTCCAGCCAGTCCGGTGCGCCCCCTCAGTTCATCCGGAGCCTCCCCGTCGGTCCTCAATGCCGGACGCCAGCGACGGCATCCTCCTTAGGATCGGCACCTGTGACTTTTCATGTTCAATCGTGAGCATCAATATGGCTGCAGCGCGACGCAGTGTCGGCTCACTGGGGGCCATTAGACTCCCAAAAAGACACCGTAGATGTACTTTTTTGGACTGCGGACATCGAGATCGCCCGAACGGTGACGACCCCGTAATCGATTGAAATAATTGATATTATTTTATCGTGTTTCGTCGATCGCGCGACAACGAAACAAATCTGACCGGCCACGAAACCATTTTGCGGGGGCGGCGCCGACGTCCCGAAACATTGGCCGGCTACTGAGTTCTCAGCGAGCAGCGGAGAACGTTGCTCATCGGAGATCGCAAAATGCGCACCCTCAGCTTCATCCTGGCTTTCGCTTTCATCCTGGCCGGCCCCTCCATGGCTGGCTCGGTTGACAAAAGCCTGCCCGGCATCGGCGCGTTTTCCTACAGTGGATCAGCGCTGAATTCTGTGCCGCTGGCCCTGATCGTGGCTGCACGCTAGGCGTCCGTGGCAACAAAGCAGAGATGATGATCCATCCCCGTTTGTTCGCCGCCTTCGTTTTCGTCGCCAGCCTTGGCAGTCTAGCGCCAGGGTCTGATGCGCGTGCGCAGATCTGGTCATGGAAGAAATTGCCCGACCAGCGCGGCGAATTCGTGCGCCTGTGCGCGCCGCACATGGTCAGCCGCTGGGCGCACCCGGAGTCCGTCTGCGTCTGTCTTTATGATCATGCATTGGCCCCCGTCGAAGATCCGGATCTTCGCGAGGCGCTGCTGCGCGGCATCAGCGAGCGCGGCGTGCCGACCATCGAGCATGACTGGGTTCCGCCGTCCAAGCAGGCGCTGATCAGCACAACCTTCACCCAGATCGCCAGGCCGACCATGCAGTGCATGTTCGAGCCCGCGAAATAGCCCTGCCGCGGGGCATTACAGTTCGGTCGCGCGACAATTGTCACTGGCTGGGCCGCGTTGCCGCGCGCGGACGACCCGACGCTAGTTTTTCTTGGTGCCGAGGCGGGGCACGCATTTGCGGACGCGGGTGACGCCGCTGGCGGTCAGGGTGGTACCGGTGATTTCCTTGATCTGCCCCGTGGGACACGAGCCGTCATCGACCTGAATGCGCTGCCCGAGGCGAACCTCCGGGATGTCCGACTCCCGCGAATATTGCTGGGCCGTTGCCGGAACGGTCAGCACCAGAAGTGCCAGCGCGCCGAACAATCCGAATACCTGATGCATCTGAGTTCTCATTACCTGTCGCGCCGGACGCGTCACTTGTTCTGGATCTTCAGTCCGTCGGGACCGAGGTTGATCTGCACGCCGCTCGGTTCCTTCTTGGTCTGATAGAGGTTGTAGCCGAGCACGCCGATGCCGACGATCAGCGCGCCGATAATCAGAAAAAGGACATTGCGGTTGGCGGGCATGACGTCTCCGTGGCTGTTCTACCTATTGTAGAGAGGCGCCCCCGATTCTCATAGCCGCGCCGCCGGCTTCGGTGAGCGAACGACGCGGCTGCGAGTTCCAGTTTTCGTGGGTCGCAGCGCGGACAGCGACGCCTTGGCCAGCTGGTCGGCGGCAGCTTTGAGCTGCGGAAGCGGATGGCCGGCAAAGCCAAGCACAAAGCCCGGCATCGGCCGGGCGCGCAAATAGGTGTCCGCGAGCAGCCAGCCATCGACGCCGGCGGCAGCCTTGGCCTGCGCCGCGACCGCGAGCTTGGTGGCGGCGTCGAAGCGCGCCACCAGATGCAGGCCCTGCGACGGCACCGGCACCGACAGCCGGCCTTCTGATGCCGAGACCAGTGTCTGCGCGAGCACGTCACGCGCCTCGCGATAGCGGCCGCGCATCTTTCGCAAGTTCGCGGCGAAGGCGCCGGAGTTCAGCATGTCGGCGACGGCGCCTTCCAGCAGCGTACCGGGATAGCGGTCGAGTGCGGCGCGCGCCGCCGCGACCTGGCCGATCAGCCGCTCGGGCAGGGCGCAGTAGCCGATCCGCAAGCCGGGAAACAGCGTCTTGGCGAAGGTGCCCATGTAGACCACGCGACGCAGGTGATCGATGCCGGCCAGCGACAGCAGCGGCGCGCCGTCATATCTGAACTCGCTGTCGTAATCGTCCTCGAACACCCAGGCGTCGGCATCCCGCGCCCAATCGAGCAGTTCGAGCCGGCGCGGCATCGACATCTGCACGCCAAGTGGAAACTGATGCGACGGCGTTACATAGGCCGCGCGCGCCGCCGGCGCCGCCGCGCGGCCCTTCGCGACGATCATGCCGGACGCGTCGACCGGCACCGACACTGGCCGCGCGCCGCAATGCTCGATCGCGCGGCGCGCCGCGGGATAGCCGGGGTCCTCAACCCAGATGCGGTCGCCCGGCTTCAGGATCGCGCTGAGCACGATGCGCAGCCCGTGCTGCGTGCCGGAGGTCAGCATGATCTGTTCGGGATCGCAGCGTAGCCCGCGCGCCGACAGCAGATGATCGGCGATCGCCGCGCGCAGCTCTTCGCCGCCGCGGGGGTCGCCGTAGTGCAGATGCTCGTCGCCGAAGGCGCGCAACCGCCGTCCGGCGAATGCCCGGAAGCGGCGCAGCGCCTTCGGATCGATATCCGTGCAGCCGAGCGCCAGCGTGCCGCGCTGCGGCGCCTCGATGCTGAACGACGCTTTCGGCCGCTCGCGCTGCCGCGCCGGAATCC
>LNAP01000300.1_pt1 | contig 56259 bp, 54 predicted proteins | sample 602601 | NCBI WGS metagenome assembly LNAP01 (sample SAMN02440304, study PRJNA202911) | soil metagenome | biome: Subtropical and temperate rainforests or woodlands; isolation source: soil samples (1 kg each in a 20% v/v slurry with milli Q water) were... ...
GTTTTCGCTTCACTCAAGGGCACGCGGTCCTGCGGGCGTTTAGGACCTGCCAAGGAGGGCACGATGCTGGCCAAATCCAGGCGCAAGGTTTGCGAATAATCAATCTCGCCGCGCTGCGGCATGCCGAACAAGCCCTGCGCTTTAAAGTAAGCCTCAAACCGTGCGACATCGCGCGCCTCCCGCCCGGTATTTTTAAGATACGCCACCGTCTGCGCGTCCACCGGAAAGAACCCCATGGTCGCACCATATTCCGGTGCCATATTAGCCACCGTGGCGCGATCGGTGAGCGATAAATGCGCCGCGCCCTCACCAAAAAATTCAACGAACTTGCCCACCACCTTTTCCTTGCGCAGCATTTCGGTAATCCTTAGCACCAGATCCGTCGCCGTCACGCCTTCGGGCAATTTGCCCTGCAGCTCAACGCCCACCACATCGGGCGTTAAAAAATACACCGGCTGGCCGAGCATGCCCGCTTCGGCCTCAATGCCGCCGACACCCCAGGCCACCACACCCGCGCCGTTGATCATGGTGGTGTGGCTATCCGTGCCGACCAGCGTATCGGGAAAGCACACGCCATCGCGCCGTTGCACGCCACGGAACAGGTATTCCAAATTGACCTGATGCACAATGCCTATGCCGGGCGGCACGACCTTGAAGCTGTCAAAGGCCTGCATGCCCCATTTCATGAACTGGTAGCGCTCGTGATTGCGTTCGAACTCAAATTGCATATTGAGGCGCAAGGCATCCTGGCTGCCGTAATGATCGACCTGCACGGAGTGGTCAACCACCAGATCCACCGGCACGAGCGGCTCGATGCGCTTGGGGTCTGCGCCCATTTGCACCGCAACGTCGCGCATCGCGGCCAAATCACACAGCAGCGGCACGCCGGTAAAGTCCTGCAGCAAAATCCGCGCGACAACAAACGGAATTTCATTCTGCCGCGCCGCGTTCGGCTGCCATGCGGCCAGCTCGCGCACATGCGCTTCAGTCACTTTTTTGCCATCGCAATTGCGCAATACGGATTCGAGCACGATGCGGATGGATACCGGCAAACGGCTGATGTGCCCAATGCCCGCAGCTTCCAATGCAGGCAGGCTGTAAAAATGGCTGGCCTCATCCGCGTCAATAGGCAATTTCTGATAGGTATCAAATAAGTTATGGCTCATTTTTGTCTCCTGCTTAATTTATTTACACCATGTTTTGCGGAATAACCCAAGCATCAAACTCTTCTGCCCTAACAAAGCCGGAAGCCAAAGCCGCCGCCCTTAACGACAAGCCTTCGGCATGGGCTTTTTTGGCGATCATGGCCGCTTTGTCGTAACCAATATGCGGCGCGAGTGCCGTAGCTAACATCAAGCTGTTGTTCAAGGACTGCTGAATCTTCGCTTCATCCGCCTGGATGTCCCGCACGGCATAACGCTCAAAACTGCGCATCGTGTCAGCCAAAAGCCGCGTGCTGTGCAAAAAGTTATAGGCAATCAGTGGCTTGAACACATTGAGCTCAAAATTGCCCAAGGCGCCACCGATATTGATCGCCACATCATTGCCCATGACTTGCGCTGCCACCATGGTCATGGCTTCACATTGGGTCGGGTTCACCTTGCCCGGCATGATCGAACTACCCGGTTCATTTTCCGGCAGTTTCAGCTCACCCAGGCCCGCCCGCGGGCCACTGGCCAGCCAGCGGATGTCATTGGCAATTTTCATCAAGGCTGCCGCCAATGTTTTCAACGCCCCGTGCGCAAACAGCAAAGCTTCATGCCCGGCCAAAGCCGCAAACCGGTTGCTGGCCGCAACCCAGGGCAGCCCGGAATGCGCAGCCAATTCAGCAATGGCGCATTGGGCAAATTGCGGGTGGGCGTTGATCCCGGTGCCCACCGCCGTGCCGCCGAGAGCCAGCGCATACAGCGGCTTTTGCGCGGCGGCGAGTGCGCCCTCGCAGAGAGCCAGTTGCGCCCCGTAGCCTGAGAATTCCTGCCCTAAAGTGAGCGGTGTTGCATCCTGCAAATGAGTGCGCCCCAGCTTGATGATGGCCTCAAAAGCGGCTGACTTATCCTGCAACGTTTGACGCAATTGGCGCAATGCGGGCAGCAATAACGCCTCCCACTGCATCACGGCAGCTACGTGCATGGCCGTGGGGAACACATCATTGGACGACTGGCAGCGATTCACATGGTCATTCGGATGCACACAACGCTGCATGCCGCGCCCCCCGCCCATGATCTCCGAGGCGCGGTTGGCCAGCACTTCATTCACATTCATGTTCGTTTGCGTGCCCGAACCCGTTTGCCAGACAGATAACGGAAACTCGTCATCCCATGCGCCGCCAAGCACCTCATCCGCCGCGCCAAGAATGGCTTGCGCAATGTCTGGCCGCACTTCACCCAATCGAGCATTGGCCAGCGCCGCCGCACGCTTGATCATCACCAAAGCACGCACAATCGCCATGGGCATGCGATCCTCGCCAATGGCAAAGTGCGTCAATGAGCGCTGGGTTTGCGCTCCCCACAACCGATCAACAGACACATCGACCGCACCCAAAGTATCAATCTCCATTCGGTAACGACTCATAGCCTCCATTACCTCATCTTGCATTGCCGGATAACCATGATCACCCGGCCGGCATCACAATCAAACCCTATTTTTAGCGTGAAACAACGCCATTTGATGCCGGGTCACGCCGCTCGCGCAGCGAGGCGGAAATTCGCGGCGCCTGCGCCGTGCCACCACAGCCGACTGGCTGTGCAAAGCCGACCGTGTCTCGCCTCGCGGCTGGGCGGGGCGGGTCTTGATGCTGCCTTTCGCAGGTTGCATCATCAGCGGGTGATTACTTACCACCTGAGCGTTTGGGCAGGGATGCACCGCCTTGTCCGCCGCCAAAGGGAATGGCTGGGGTAGTTGGCTTGGTTTTATCTTGCTTGGGTTTTTTCTGTTCGCGGTTGCTCCGCATTTGACCTTTAGCCATGATGGTGCTCCTTAAATAAATGAATGGACAACGGGTCAGCCGAACCGGCTTTAACCGTGTCAAGTGCGCAGATAAACCAAGCGGGCGGGGTTACTTTAAAAAAAGCACCTGCAAAAATTACGCTGACAAAAATCACACTGGCAAATACTACGCCCAATCTGCCTGCGGCGTGGTTTTACCGGTGCTGTTTGCCCCCGTCACCCGGTGGCTTGCCTGGCGCATCCACCCCCAGCGCATGCCAGCCTTCCAGCCCCAGGGCATTCAAGGTGGCCATGTTTTCCTGATAAATCCTGCTCGGATCCGGGTGATGGCGTATGGCACGCGCAAGGCTCGCTTCACGCAACAAATGCAAAATCGGATAAGGCGCGCGATTGGTGTAGTTGCTGATGTCATTTTCCTCGGCATCGGCAAATTGATACTGCGGGTGAAAGCTCGCGACTTGCAATGTGCCGGTGAGCCCTTGCACCTTCAACGTCACCTCAACCAAATCGAGAAAATCAGCGAAGTCGGCAAAATCCTGTAGCGCTTGCGGCAAGATCAGCAAAGTCGTCTCCACCTGTAGCGGGTCTGCCGCAACCAGTATGTCAAGCTCACGCGTCAGATCATCCAGCACCTCATCCACCGTGCGCGCACTACTCACCGCATAACGCACCTGCTCTTTGACGTACACTGATTTTGCAAACGGGCAAAGGTTCAGGCCAATCACCGCGCGCTCCAACCACAACCTGGCCGCAGCAATAATTTCTGCTGCGCCAGGATGCTCGTTTGTGCTTGTCATAGCGGATAGGACATTCCGTTAATAATCCCTTGCGGCAAGTTTTTCACGCCATCCAATCACAACACCTCCGCTGCGTGATCAGCCAAACGTGAGCGCTCGCCGCGCTGCAAGGTGATGTGGCCTGAATAAGGCCAACCTTTGAAACGATCCACGACATAGGTAAGGCCGGAGCTGCCCTCCGTCAGATAAGGCGTATCAATCTGCGCGATGTTGCCCAGGCACACCACCTTGGTACCTGGCCCTGCGCGGGTAATCAGCGTTTTCATCTGCTTGGGCGTTAAATTTTGCGCCTCATCAATAATCAGGAATTTATTCAGGAAAGTGCGCCCGCGCATGAAGTTAAGCGACTTGATTTTGATGCGGCTGCGGATCAAATCCATGGTTGCCGCGCGTCCCCAATCGCCGCCATAATTGCCGCTCCCAATGACCGGATTCGCCGGATCCATCGCGGGTTTATTGAGCACATCCAGATTGTCCTCCAGGGCGCCCATCCAGGGCGTCATTTTTTCTTCTTCCGTCCCGGGCAAAAAGCCAATGTCTTCGCCCACGGGAACCGTCACACGAGTGATGATGATTTCTGAAAACCGCTTGGTCTCCAGCGTCTGGGTTAGCGCAGCGGCGAGAGTAAGCAGGGTTTTCCCCGTCCCCGCCTGGCCTAGCAAGGTGACAAAATCAATGTCCGGATCCATGAGCAGATTGAGGGCAAAATTCTGCTCGCGATTTCTGGCCACAATGCCCCAAATGGCGTTTTTGGCGTGCGTGTAATCCGTCAGCGTTTCCAATTCCGCCGTCTTGCCAGCGCCTGCGCCCTGCGTCCCTTCGGGAGCTTTCACCCAGGCTTGAAACGGTTGCGGGTCATCCTGCCAGACGAATTCATTGACCAGAAAATCAGGGCACATCGGCCCTTGCAAGCGGTAATAGGTGCGTCCGTCTTTCTTCCACGACTCCAATCCCTGGCTATGCTTCTCCCAAAAATTAACCGGCAGCTCGCACGTGCCGGTGTAGAGCAGGTCGGTGTCTTCCAGCACCTTGTCGTTAAAGTAATCCTGCGCTTCCAAACCCAGCGCGCGCGCCTTGATGCGCATATTGATGTCCTTGGACACCAGGATCACCGGCCGCCTGGAAAACTTCTGGCTTAGGTGCATCACCACGCCGATGATCTGGTTATCCGCCTTGGCAGTGGGCAAGGAGCTGGGCAGGATGCCGTTAAATGCCTCCGTCTGCAAGAACAAGTGGCCGCTGGCCAAGCCGCGTGATGCGCCTTCCAGACGTATGCCCTGTGCCATGTGATGCTCCGCGCCGCTCACAATATCGTCCAGCATGCGGCTGGCCTGACGCGCATTGCGCGCGACTTCCGTCATGCCTTTTTTATTGGCATCCAGCTCTTCCAACACCATCATGGGCAGAAAAATATCGTGCTCTTCAAAGCGATAAAGCGAAAGCGGGTCGTGCATCAACACATTGGTGTCGAGCACGAACAACTTGGTTGCTGCAGCAAGGGATTTCTTGCTTGGCTTTTTTGCAACCCCGCCAGCAGAGGACTTGACAGCAGAGGTTTGGGTGGTGGTTGTGCGCTTGGCGTTCATGAGCATCTCACGTTGATGAAAGAATGGCTTCACGATAGCGAGCCGCACGCAAAACCGAGACCAAAAAGAAAGGGTGGATTGTGCTCTTTATTCTCGATTAAGCGACGAGCCATGTCATCAAACCTTCACTTAATCGCCCTTGCCAATTTTTAAAAATTTCTCGCTGGTTTATTTACAAAGCGTTGGCTATTTCCAGCACAGCAGCGGCATTACCGTCCGCTTTTGTGCCGCGCCATTCGTGGCACAACATACCGTCGGCGTTAATTAAAAACGTGCTGCGCTCAATGCCGACAACTTGTTTGCCATACATCATCTTGTTTTTGATGACGTTGAACATCTGGCACAAGGCGCTCCCGGTGTCCGCGATCAGCTCAAACGGCAAACCAAACTTGGCCTTGAAATTCTCATGCGACTTGAGCGAATCACGCGACACGCCCATCACCACGCAACCCGCTTTCACGAATTCGCCATGCAAATCACGAAACTGCTGCGCCTGCGTGGTGCAGCCCGGCGTATTGTCCTTGGGATAAAAATACAGCACCACCGGGTGCCCGCGGTGCGCCGACAGGACAAAGTCTCCACCAGTGGCTGTGGCGGTAAAGTCCGGGACAACCAGACCCAGCGCAGAGGGTGTATACGGTGTGGATTGCGGTGTATCAGGATTCATCTTGCGTACGCCTCCTATAGCGTCTGTGTTTGCCGTGTTGATAAAAATTCCCCGCCTTGCACCATCAAGGTGCCCGAGCGGCCAGATATCTCACCAACGCGCATTTCATGACGAGGCAAAGTCTCCATATCCAATGTATCACGCAACTGGCCGAGCGACACCAACTGATAGCCTTGCTCACGCCAGCCTGCCAGCAGCCGGTCCAGGGTATCAATCAGCCTTAAACCTTCTAGCTCGGCATGCAAAGTGAATACGTGGTCTTTACGCTCAGCCGCTGTCAAACGTAATAAGCGTTGATGCACGTTGTCATTGGTCAGATCGTCCGTGCCAATCAACTCGTCCAGCGTTGGCAGGGTCGTTGGCAACTGCGGGCAATGCACCAACTCGGCATGCCATACCGGCACGAAGGGGTGGCTGCCGCGGCAGTCCGACGCCCAGCGATAGCCTAAGCGTTGCGTCATGCGAACGGCATGCGCATTCATCTGCCAGCCCGCCGCGCCCACGCCGGGCGACGCCTCACCAAAAATCTCGCGATAACGCGCATCGGCCTTGCGCATTTCAGCTTCGGTCCACGCCGCATTCGCCGTCGTCACGCCATCCTGCCATTTCACATGGTCCCAACAGTGAATCGCCGTCTCAAACCCCGCCTCCCGCGTGGCACGCATCACCTTGGCACCACGGCGACCAATATCCGGCCCCGGCAGCAGCGTGCCGTACAACAAGGTTTTGATCCCATAGTGCGCAACGACTGAAGTGCGCTGCACTTTTTTCATGAAGCCCGGACGCAAGGCGCGCCGAATGGCACGGCCGGTGTGGTCCGGTCCCACGGAAAACAGGAAGCTGGCATTCGCCCCATGCTTTTGCAGCAACGCCATCAGGCGCGGCACGCCTTTTAAGGTGCCGCGCAACGTGTCTACATCAATTTTTAACGCTAGCCGCACAATCAATCCATCAACTGCCGCGCAGCAGCGACATCATGGCGATACGCCTCGAAAATACTGCGCAAGGCGTCAGCAAACGCCACTTTTGGCGTCCAATCCAATTCGGCCATGGTGTTCGTGATTTTCGGTACGCGATGCTGCGTGTCCTGATATCCCGCGCCGTAATACTCACCCGAGGTGGTTTCCAGCACGTTGACTTTAGCGGCGGTGTCCGCATATTCAGGAAACTGTTGCGCGAGCTCAAGCATCATGGTGGCCAGGTCGCGCACGGAATAATTATTCTGCGGATTGCCGATGTTGTAGATCTTGCCGCTGGCAATGCCATCTTTATTGGCGATGATTTTCATCAGCGCGTCAATGCCGTCCGTTACATAGGTGAAAGACCGCTTCTGCGCACCGCCGTCCACCAGCTTGATCGGCTCGCCGCGCACGATGTGGCCGAGGAACTGGGTGATCACGCGCGAGCTGCCTTCCTTGGGTGTGTGAATGGAATCCAGCCCCGGCCCGATCCAGTTGAAGGGACGGAACAGCGTGTAGTCCAGCCCTTCCTGCTGGCCATAGGCGTGGATCACGCGGTCCATCATTTGCTTGGCGCAGGAGTAAATCCAGCGCGGTTTATTGATGGGCCCCAAGACCAGGTTGGAATTTTCCGGGTCGAATTCGGCATCCTGGCTCATGCCGTAGACCTCTGACGTGGAGGGAAAAATCACGCGTTTTTTGTATTTGACCGCATGGCGGATGATGGGCAAATTGGCCTCGAAATCCAGTTCAAACACGCGCAGCGGCTCCTTGACATAGGTGGCCGGCGTGGCAATCGCCACCAGCGGCAAAATGACATCGCACTTTCTGACGTGATATTCGATCCACTCGCGGTTGATGGTGATGTCACCCTCAAAAAAGTGAAAGCGCGGGTTGGTCATCAAATCGGCGACACGCTCCGAATTCATGTCCATGCCGTACACCTCCCAATCGGTAGTGTCCATGATGCGCTGGGAAAGGTGGTGGCCGATAAAGCCATTGACGCCGAGAATGAGGATTTTTTTCATGATAAGGAGAGCGTAGGTGTAGCGAAAATTGCGTTGAGCGGATTGTCAGCCGTGGCGACAAGGCAGGAACCGGCGAATTCTACTGCGAGCAGGCGTAAAACCTGTCCGTCGCCACACTCGGCGTACCAGCGACCATCGCGGATAAACAAGGTGGGCTGACCGAATTCGCCGCGCTGGCCTGTCGGAGATAGCGAACGCAGCACGCGCAGGCGGCCTTGCGGCGTATCAAAAAACGCGCCAGGATAAGGCGGGGCGACGGCGCGTATCAGGTTATGCACGGCGGCAGCCGGTTGGCGCCAGTCAATGCGCCCGCCTTCGGCGCAACGCCCGCTGAAATAACTGCCTGCGGCCAGGTTTTGCAGTCGCGGTGTGACGTGCCCAGCGAGCAGATCGGGCAGCACACGGTCAAGCGCGAGTTCGGCCGCCAGCGTTACCTTGCTGAATACTTCGCCTGCCGTGTCATCCGGCAGAATCGGCACCACCTGTTGCGCGACGATGCCGCCCGCATCGGGCTTTTCCAGCATCTGATGCAAGGTAGCGCCGGTTTCACGCTCGCCATGGATGATGGCCCAGTTCACCGGCACGCGGCCACGGTATTTGGGCAGCAACGAGCCATGCATGTTGTAAGCGCCCTGCCGGGGCAGCGCCAGCAGCGGGCTTTTGAGCATCTGCCGGTAATAGAACGAAAACAAAAAGTCGGGATGAAGCGCGGCCAATTCTGCCACCAGCGCAGTATCGTTGGCGTCTTCCGGCAGGCTCACCGGAATATCGTAACGCGCGGCGAGTTCTGCCACGCTGTCGAACCAGATTTCCTCAGCGGGGTTATCCCGATGCGTAATCACGCGCACCACCTCGACACCGTGCGCCAGCAGCACCGCCAGACAGCGCACGCCGACGTTGTGATACGCAAAAACGATCGCACGCGCCATCGGTTGATTCCCTACGCCTTCCGTTCCAGCACGGCTTCGATCAGATAGCGCGGCCGATGGCGCACTTGCTGATAGATGCGGCCGATATATTCACCCAACAGGCCAATGCCGAACAGCGCCAGGCCGATCAGGAAAAACATCAGCGCAAACAGCGTGAACAAGCCTTCGGCTTCCGGGCCCACGATCAGGCGGCGCACGATGAGCAACACAAACAGCGTGCCCGAACCCAAGGCTACCAGCATGCCCAGCATGGAAAACCATTGCAGCGGCACCAGCGAAAAGCCGGTCATCAAGTCAAAATTAAGACGGATCAGACTGTAGAGCGAATACTTCGATTCGCCCGCGGCGCGCTCTTCATGTTCGACCACCACCTCGGCCGGATGACGGGCAAAGGTATAAGCCAGCGCCGGGATGAAGGTGGCGACTTCCTGGCAGCTGTTGATGGCATCCACCACGCCGCGCGAGTAGGCGCGCAGCATGTTGCCCTGGTCGGTGATCTGGATGCGGGTGATTTTTTCGCGCAGCCGGTTCATGGCTTTTGACGCCCAGGTGCGGAACAGGCTGTCTTGCCGCTTTTTGCGGATGCTGCCCACGTAATCGTGGCCTTCGCGCATTTTGGCGACCAGTTTACCGATTTCCTCCGGCGGGTTTTGCAGGTCGGCATCCAGCGTCACAATGATCTCGCCGCGCGCGTGCTCAAAGCCGGCCATGATGGCCATGTGCTGTCCCGCATTGGCGGCCAGCAAAATCGCCCGGGTGACATCCGGCCGACGGGCAAATTGCTCGCGCAACAGGGCTACCGAACGATCGCGGCTGCCGTCATTAACGAAAATGATTTCGTAAGTTTCGCCCTGTTCACGCAGGGTATCCAGCGCCGGATACAGCCGGGCGAACAGCGCGGGCAAGCCGGCTTCTTCGTTATAGACCGGGATGACGACAGAAATTGTAGGACAGCTCATGATCTGGAGAGTATTTTAGCCAGTGCGGCGCAGACTCTATCGACATCCGCGTCCTGCATCGCAGGAAACAAGGGCAGCGTGACGGTCGTAGCGCCGATGCGCTCGGCCTGCGGGAAATCCCCTGGCTTAAAGCCCAGGGCGCGGTAAAGCGAAAACAGGTGCAGCGCCGGGTAATGCACGCCGATGCCGATGCCCTCGGCTTTCATCTTGGCGACCAATGCGCCACGGTCGGCGCCGCCTGGCAGCAGCACCTGGAACATATGCCAGTTGCTGTTGGCAAAATCGGCCAGCGGCAACTGCAAGCCCAGTGCCGGGTCAATGTTTGCAAAATAACGTTGCGCCAGCGCACGGCGGCGGGCGGTGAATTCATCCAGCCGTTTCAATTGCCCCAGGCCAAGCGTGGCGGCAATATCGGTCAGGTTGAATTTGCCGCCCAGCACATCCACATCCATGCCGCCATCGGCGAAGCGCTGCACGCCTTGCAGGCGCAGGCGTTCGCACAATGCAACATCCACATCATCCGGCAGCACCAACGCGCCGCCTTCACCCGTGGTGAGGTTTTTATTGGCGTGAAAACTGAAGGCGACAAAATCACGCCCGCCGCCAAACGACGTGCCGATCTTTTGCCCTTGCCATGTTGCGCCGAAAGACTGCGCCGCATCTTCGATCACGCGCAGCTTGTGTTGCTTGGCAATCGCATACAGCCGCTCGCGATCAACTGGCAGGCCGGCCAGGTCGACCGGAATGATGGCCTTGGTTTTGGGCGTGATGCGGGCGGCAAGTTGATTGAGGTCGATATTGCGCGTGGCCGGATCGATATCGACAAACACCGGCGTCGCGCCAACTTCCAGAATCACGTTGGCAGTCGCAACCCAGGTCAAAGGCGTGGTAATCACCTCATCAGCCACCGTCGCGCCAGCGCCGACTTTTGCCAGGCGCAGCGCCACTTCCAGCGCCGCCGTGCCAGAGCTGAACGCACGCACGGTACGGCCACCGCAATAGGCCGAGAGCGCCGCCTCAAATGCCTGCACTTTCGGCCCGCTGGTGAGCCATCCCGAGCGCAGCACGGCGGCCACCTCGGCGATGGTTTCTTCGTCTATCGACGGACGGGTAAAGGGTAAAAAATCATTCATGATCGCGTCACCAGAATTACGCCCAGCACAATACAAGCAATGCCCAGCAGCTTTTGCGCCGCCAGCGCCTCGCCAAACCATTGCCAGGCGACAAAGGCATTGATGACATAACCAATGGAGAGCATAGGATAAGCCACCGACACCGGCACGCGCGAGAGCGCCATGATCCACACCACCAGGCTCACCGCGTAACACGCCATGCCGCCCATGATGTAGGGCTGGAAGGCCAGCTTCAAGCCAATCGGCACAATGTTGCTGGCATGAAACTCGAAATGGCCCACGACGTTCGTGCCGGCCTTGAGCAAGAGTTGCGCTGCGGCGTTGAGCAGCACGCCGGTGAGGATGAGGGAAAAACTGAGGGCGTTCATGGTGTGGCTCCCGCACAGGGCCGCCCCAAGCGAGGGCCGTTCAACATCACGGACGCTGCGTCTTTTGCCGCGGAACACGCGTCACTCCCGCCCGTGGGGCGGGGGCTGGGAGGTGGGCTGTCTTTCCTGACAATGACACGGCGCGAATCGCGGGCCACTTCAACCATCGGCAAACCCTGTGCCTTGAGCTGCCCCCAGGTCACGGGCGACATCATCGCCCAGGCCTCGGGCGTCTGCTGCCAGACCTTAACAAAACTGGCCATGTCAGGAATGAATTTTTGCGGCTCCTGGCTCACGCCAAAGCCGAGTTCATCGGCATAAGAAACCATGGTCGTGGTGCGCCCGAGATAAAACTGAAAACTCTGATGATAAGCGTCAACGCTGAAGAAGGGCACGCCCGCCGGGACTTTTCCCCGCACCGCCAGCGCAATATCGTGCGCAGACTTCACGTCGCCAAATGCATCGTGTCCTAAAAGAATCGCCTGCCCGCTGCAAAAGCCCATCATGGCCAAGGCCGCAATAGCCAGCAGACGATGGCGCTGCGCCAGAAAGAGCGCCATGAGACCACCCAGCACAAGCAGGCCAGCGGCGGCATACAGCCAGGGTTGATACGACTGATACCCTGCCAGCATGGCAAGCGACGACGCACGCCGCACGACCAGATGAATCGCGCTTAATCCCAGCAAGCCAATGGATACGGCCAACAGCGCATCCAGCCTCACGCGTGAAGCGGCCACGGCGCCCAAACGCCATGCGATCAAGGCCGCGAGTGCCGGAAAAATAGGCAGGATATAAGACGCGAGCTTGGAGTCGGACACCGAAAAAAAGACAAACACGCAAACAGACCAAACCAATAAAAACCGTTGCGGCTGGAAACGCTGGCCCGGGGTTTTCGCCAGGCCTGCTGTCAAGCCCGGCAAAAGGCTAGCCAACCAGGGCAACATGCCCGCCAACAGCACCGGGATGAAGTACCACGTGGGCTCATAGCGGCGATGGACTTTGGTCAAAAACCGCTCAAAATGCTCATGGATAAAAAAGAAATGGGCAAACTCAGGATTGACCACGGAAACGGCGACAAACCAGGGCGCGGTAATCAATAACAGAATCCCCAGCCCGCGCAGCGGACGAATGCGCAAGATGACATTGAAGTCACGCTGCCAGAGCGCGTACAGCACCACGGTCGCCGCCGGCAGGACGATGCCAATCAAGCCTTTGGAGAGGGTAGCCAGCGCCAGAAATACCCAGGCGCCATCCTGCCAGCGCCGACTTTCTTGCGGCGTAGCGCCGTCGCGTTGAGCGATGCACAGCGCAAAAATCGCCGCAGCAAGAAATGCGCTCACGCCCATGTCCAGCGTATTGATATGACCAATGGCATTCCATAAAAAACTGCTGGCCAGAACCATGCCGGCAATCCAGCCGGTGGTTGGATCAAATAAGCGCCCCACCGCAAAGATGGTAAAGAATATCCCCAGGAATCCAGTCAGCGCCGACCAGAGGCGGGCTGTCCAGTGGTGTTCGCCAAAGACAACATAAGCCGCTGCCGTCGCCCAGTACTGCAAGGGCGGCTTTTCGAAATACTTGAGATCGTTCAGGCGCGGCGTCAGCCAGTCGCCACTGGCCACCATTTCACGGGGAATTTCAGCGTACCGGCCCTCGTCAGGATCAAACAGGCGACGATAATCAAGGCTGCCAAACCAGATGACAACAAAAAGCGCTAAAAGCCACAGCGTGCCACGACGCACGGCAAACGTTAAAGAGTCCATTCAGCGCCCGTATTCGTATTCAGAAGTTCTTGCTCAAGCGCCCAGGATCACGGCAGCAGCCACATCGCGCCCTTCCGCCACCAGAATGTTATAGGTGCGGCAAGCGGCAAAACTGTCCATCACCTCAACACCCACCCGCTGCGCCAGCAGTGGCCACAACAGCGCAGGCGGCGGAAAGTGCTGCTGTGCGCCCGTGCCTAACAACACCACCGGACAATTCAGGCTGGCCAATATCGCCATATCAGATGCACACAGAACCTGCCATGAGGTCGGCGCCCAATCCTCGATCAGGCGATGCGGCGTGAGGATGAAACTGCGCTCCAGCCGACGCCCATTCACCGCAATCCCTGCGGTATCGTAAGCTGTGACTGCCAACAAACCGGTTGGCGAGGTGGAATGGAGTTTCATCAGGCGAGGACGGGGCAGTTGCTTATCGGTGCGGCCATGCGAGTTGGTGCGGTAATGGCAGCGTTGTAGCACATTCTGTGCGTAATTATTATACTTGCCAGCCCCTGACAACGCCGAATCTTCATTGCAGCATAGCCAGTGCTTCGCTAAAATTATACCTTTACTGTTGCCGACTCCCTCGGCTGCCTCTTGCAGAAAGGACGGTTGCGTATGCAGCCCGTAACAAAATCGGCCAAACTCAACAATGTCTGTTACGACATCCGCGGGCCCGTGCTTGAGCGCGCCAAGCAAATGGAAGAAGAAGGCCACAAGATCATCAAGCTCAACATCGGCAACCTGGCCCCGTTTGGCTTTGATGCGCCGGAAGAAATCCAGCAAGACATGATCCTGAACCTGCCCAATGCGGCAGGCTACACCGATTCCAAAGGCATTTTTTCTGCGCGCAAGGCGGTGATGCACTACACCCAGCAAAAACATATCAAGGGTGTGACGATTGAAGACATCTACATCGGCAATGGCGCCTCCGAGCTGATTGTCATGGCCATGAATGCCCTGCTCAACACGGGCGACGAAGTGCTGATCCCAGCACCTGACTATCCGCTGTGGACGGCCGCCGTGAGCCTGTCCGGCGGCACGCCGCGCCATTACATTTGCGATGAGGGCGCTGGCTGGCTGCCGGATCTTGACGACATCCGCGCCAAGATCACGTCCAATACCCGCGCTATTGTCATCATCAACCCGAACAATCCGACGGGTGCGCTGTATCCCGATAGCCTGCTCAAGGAAATTGTGGAGATCGCCCGCACACATGACCTCGTCATCTACGCGGATGAAGTGTACGACCGCGTGCTGTATGACGAAGCCAAGCACACTTCCATCGCCGCGCTGTCTGAAGACGTATTGACCATCACCTTTAACAGCCTGTCCAAAAACTACCGCGCCTGCGGCTATCGCGCCGGCTGGATGATCGTCTCGGGCGACAAGCGCGCGGCCAAGGATTACATCGAAGGCCTGGACATCCTTTCCTCCATGCGCCTGTGCGCCAATGCGCCCGGCCAGTGGGCCATTCAAACCGCGCTGGGCGGCTATCAAAGCATTGATGACCTGGTCGCGCCCGGCGGACGCATGCGCCGCCAGCGCGATATTGCCCATGAGCTGATCACCGCCATTCCTGGCGTTACCTGCGTGAAACCCCAGGCCTCGCTGTACATGTTCCCCCGCCTGGATCCAAAGGTTTATCCCATCGACGACGATCAGGCATTCATTTCTGAGCTTTTAGTCGCAGAAAAGGTATTACTGGTGCAAGGCAGCGGCTTTAACTGGCCGTATCCAGATCATTTCCGCCTCGTCTTCTTGCCGCATGAAGACGACCTGCGCGAGGCCATTGGCCGCATCGCGCGCTTTTTAGACTCTTATCGCACACGCCATGGCAAATAATCAGAATACCCCTTCCCACAACGCAACAGAACTCGCGCAGCCCATGAATGTCGGCCTTTTGGGCATCGGCACGGTCGGTGGCGGCACGTATGAGGTGCTCGCACGCAATGCCGTGGAAATCACCCGCCGGGCTGGCCGCCCCATTCGCATCACACACGTTGCGGACAAAAACATCGCCCTCGCCCAGCAAGCCACTGGCGGCCAGGTCGCGGTGACGGATGATGCCTTCGCGGTAGTCGCCAACCCGGATATTGATATTGTGGTTGAGCTCATTGGCGGCTATGGCGTGGCTAAAGAACTCGTCATGCAAGCCATTGCCAACGGCAAGCATGTCGTGACCGCCAACAAGGCATTACTCGCCGTGCATGGCAATGAGATTTTCGCCGCCGCGCAAGCCAAGGGCGTGATCGTCGCTTTTGAAGCGGCGGTGGCAGGCGGCATTCCGATTGTCAAGGCGGTACGGGAAGGCCTCACAGCCAACCGCATCGACTGGATTGCCGGCATCATCAACGGCACGACGAATTTTATCCTGTCAGAAATGCGGGAAAAGGGCCTCTCGTTTGCCGACGCCCTGCAGGATGCCAAGCGACTAGGCTACGCTGAGGCCGACCCCACCTTTGACGTGGAAGGCGTGGATGCCGCGCACAAAATCACCATTCTGTCGGCGCTCGCCTTTGGCATTCCGATGCAGTTTGACCGGGCGCATATCGAGGGTATCAGCAAGCTGGAAGCCGACGATATTCGCTACGCCGAGCAATTGGGTTACCGCATCAAACTGCTGGGCATTACGCGGCGGCGCGAACTGAACGGAAAGGCCGGCATTGAGCTGCGCGTGCACCCCACCCTGATCCCGGCCAAACGCTTGATTGCCAATGTCGAAGGCGTGATGAACGCCGTCCTCGTACAAGGCGATGCGGTGGGCGCCACGCTGTACTACGGTCGCGGCGCGGGTGCTGAGCCTACGGCCTCAGCCGTGATTGCCGACCTCGTCGACGTCACGCGCATGCACACGGCAGACCCTGAACACCGCGTGCCGCATCTGGCTTTCCAGCCCGGCGCAGTGGAAGACACCCCGATCTTGCCCCTGTCAGCCATTGAAACCAGCTACTACCTGCGCCTGCGCGTGGATGACAAGCCGGGGGTGCTGGCCGACATTACGCGCATTCTGGCGGATCAAGACATCTCGATTGAAGCCATGATCCAACGCGAACCCGATGAGGGCGAATCACAAACTGACATTATCATCCTGACGCACATGACCATCGAGCAGAACATTGATGTCGCCATTGCAAAAATCGAAGCCCTGCCCGCTGTCAAAAAACCAGCGACACGCCTGCGCATGGAAGCACTTGGCTAAACCGACACAACTTTACCTGCTGTCAGAAATTGCCTTAACCAATGCACAGAATCATTCCGCTGAATACATTAAACCCATCAATTTAGCGCTATGATTCCGCCACTGTACTTATAATTAAAAAGTTTTTTCAGCACTGGTCTGCCCATCCCGCAAGATGGGCATCACCGGATTTTCACTTCCCCAGGAGGAATAAAAATGGTAGGCGTAACTGAATTAGGCTATTTGGGCATTGGCGTTTCGGACATGAAGGCCTGGCGCGAATACGCAAGCAAAGTCATGGGCTTAGAAGTGTTTGATGAAGGCGAATCAGACCGCTTCTATATCCGCATGGATTACAACCATCACCGTATTGTTGTGCATAACAGTGGCACGGACGATCTGGATTATGCTGGCTGGCGCGTAGCCGGTCCGGAAGAGTTTGAACAAATGTTGCGCAAACTTGACGACGCTGGCGTGAAATACACCCGTGGCACAGAAGCCGAATGTGAAGAGCGTAGCGTGCTGGACCTGGTCAAGTTCCTTGATCCAGGTGACAACCCCACCGAGATTTATCATGGCCCCCGCATTGATTATCACAAGCCTTTCCACCCAGGCCGCGGCATGCATGGCCGCTTCTTGACCGGCGATCAAGGTTTGGGGCACATCATCTTGCGTCAATTTGACACCGCTAAAGCCTATCGCTTTTACATCGACGTATTAGGCATGCGTGGCAACATTGAATACCACTTGCCCGTTCCACAGATCGGCATCGTCGCAAAACCCATCTTCTTGCATTGCAATGATCGCGACCACTCGATTGCCTTCTTGGGCGGCCCATCGCCCAAGCGCATCAACCACTTGATGCTGGAAGTCGATAACATTGATGATATTGGCATGACCCATGACATCGTGCGCGACCTCAAAATCCCCGTCACGGTCGAATTGGGCAAGCACTCCAATGACCAAATGCTGACGTTCTACTCGATCAATCCCTCGGGCTGGTCATTTGAATACGGCGGCATTGGCCGTACCGCAACTCACCAGTCCGAGTACTACGGTTACGACATGTGGGGTCACAACAATGGCGCACCAGGTTATGGCCTGGATATCAACTTCCGCTATGACTGGGCTAACCTGCTGAAAAAATGAGCGTGTAAAATAAGCACCCTCTCGCCGTAAAAATAAAAAAGCCGGGTCACCCCGGCTTTTTTAGCTTTCTACCTTCCATCTGATCATCATGAAATACATCTCGACTCGCGGCCTATCAGCGCCCCAATCATTCTCAGACATTCTTCTCGGCGGCCTGGCACCCGATGGCGGCCTCTACCTGCCAGAATCCTACCCTCAGGTGGCTGACTACTTAAATGAATGGCGCACACTGGATTACGCGGAGCTCGCCTTTCGCATCCTGAGTTTATTTATCGACGACATCCCACCCGCAGATTTACGCAGCATCTGCCAAAAAACCTACACCGCAGAAACCTATCGGTATTGCCGGCCGGGGCGCAACGCGGCGGACATTGTGCCACTCACTTCGCTAACAAAAGATACCCATTTACTCGAACTCTCCAACGGCCCCACGCTGGCCTTCAAGGACATGGCCATGCAATTGCTAGGCAATCTCTTTGAATATGTGCTGGACAAGCGCGGCCAGACCATCAACATTCTGGGCGCAACCTCGGGCGATACCGGCTCTGCGGCTGAATACGCCATGCTCGGCAAACATAATGTGCGTGTTTTCATGCTCTCGCCGAGCGGCAAGATGAGCGCCTTTCAACGCGCCCAGATGTATTCGCTGAACGAACCCAACATCTTCAATATCGCCATCGAAGGCCTGTTTGATGACGCACAGGATATTGTCAAAGCCGTTTCCAACGACGCGGCGTTTAAAGCCCGCTACAAAATAGGTGCCGTCAATTCCATTAACTGGGGCCGTGTCGCCGCACAAGTCGTGTATTACTTCAAAGGCTATTTCGCTGCGACCCGGTCGAACAGCGAAGAAGTCGTTTTCAGTGTGCCCTCGGGCAACTTTGGCAACATTTGCGCCGGCCATATTGCGCGCATGATGGGTTTGCCGATCAAACGCCTGATCCTGGCGACCAATGAGAACAATGTGCTGGATGAGTTTTTTCAAACGGGCATTTACCGGCCAAGATCGTCTGCGCAAACCCATATTACCTCCAGCCCCTCGATGGACATTTCCAAAGCATCGAATTTCGAGCGCTTTGTGTTTGATTTAGTCGGCCGTGACGCTACGGTGGTACGTGATTTATGGCAAGCCATTGATGCTGGTGGCGCGTTTGACCTGAATACCACGCCGTTCATGAAACGCCTGCCCGGGTTTGGTTTTGTGTCTGGCAGCAGCACCCATGCTGATCGCCTGGCGACCATTTGCGGGATTTGGCAAAACCATCAAATCATGATCGACCCGCACACCGCCGACGGCGTGAAAGTCGCGCAAGACCACAACATCAAAGACCTGCCGACCATCATTCTGGAAACCGCGCAAGCCGTTAAGTTTGCCGAGACCATAAGGGAAGCCCTTGATCGTGACCCCCTGCGCCCGGCTGCGCTGGAAGGCATAGAGTCGCTCCCCCAGCAAGTCACCACCCTGCCAGCCGATACCGCTGCCGTCAAAGCGTTTGTTGCCGCGCATTGCTAAGCCCCTCATTTCCCCTTAATTTTCTGCTTTCCATTATGACTGACACTGCCCACATTGCCCTGACCGCACTCTCTCCTTTAGATGGCCGTTATGCCACCAAAGTGGATAGCCTGCGCGCGCACTTTTCCGAATTCGCCTTAATCCGCCATCGTGTGCGCGTGGAAGTTGAATGGCTCAAAACCCTGGCAGCTGCCCCCGAAATTGCGGAGTGCCAAGCGCTCTCAGCATCAACCATTACCGCGCTGGATGCCCTCTCCACCAATTTTTCAGTGGCCGATGCGGCTGCCATCAAAACCATCGAGCGGCGCACCAACCACGACGTTAAAGCCGTTGAATACTGGCTCAAAGAACGCTGTGCAGATAACGCTGAAATCATGCGCATCACCGAATTCATCCACTTTGGCTGTACGTCTGAAGACATTAACAACGTCGCGCACGCCCTGATGCTCAAAGAAGGCATGACGCAAAGCGTTTTGCCTGGCCTGGATCAAATTATTCAACATTTCCGCAGCATGGCGCATGCCTTGGCTGATTTACCCATGCTGGCCAGAACGCACGGCCAACCCGCCACGCCGACCACTCTGGGCAAGGAAATGGCCAATATCGCTGCACGACTCATACGTATTCGCCACCAGCTAGACCAGGTTTCACTGACGGCTAAATTCAATGGCGCCGTGGGCAACTATAACGCGCACCTGTCTGCTTATCCTGCCGTCGACTGGGAAACGTTTAACCGTGGGTTTATCGAACGTCTGGGTCTGGAATTCAATCCCTACACCATCCAGATCGAGCCGCATGACGCCATGGCACAATTGTTTGACACGGTCGCCCGCGTGAACACTATCCTGATTGATGCTAACCGCGACATTTGGCAGTACATCTCCCTGGGCTATTTCAAGCAAAAACTCAAAGAAGGCGAAATCGGCTCCTCCACCATGCCACATAAAGTGAACCCGATTGACTTTGAAAATTCCGAAGGCAACTTAGGTCTAGCCAATGCCGTACTGCGTCATCTCGCTGAAAAGCTGCCCATTTCCCGCCTGCAACGCGACCTGACGGATTCCACCGTCTTACGCAACATGGGCGTGGCTTTTGGCTATACCGTGCTGGCATTTTCTGCCATGCAGCAAGGCCTGAACAAGCTCGAAGCAAACCCTCAACGGTTAAGCGAAGACTTGAATGGCGCATGGGAGGTTTTAGCGGAACCGGTGCAAACCGTCATGCGCCGCTACGGCATTGAAAATCCGTATGAGCAACTCAAAGCCATCACGCGTGGCAAAGGCATAGAACACGCCGCCTTAAGCGACTTCATTCGCACCTTGTCCATTCCAGACGCCGACCGGCAACGCCTGCTGGCTATGACGCCCGCGAGTTACATTGGCAAAGCGGCTGAACTTGCACGAAAGATTTAATAAATATGGCTTTTGCGGACAACCTCAAACAGTTACCCGGTATCGCGCATTTAGCCGCTTTGCGTCTGCTTGATGAAGCAGGCGAAGTGGTCGCGCAAATCGAGAACAAACCGGGCCAAACGGGCTCTTTGACGATTTATAACCATCTCGGACAAACTCACGGTGCGCTAACGCCCAATGCTGTGCAGCAAGGCTTGGCGCTCTATGCCGAACACACGGAAGATGCGCGGCTCAATCCAGGCAAGCACCCCAATATTGACCGCCTGTTGCAATTAGCAGAAACCAAGCAAACGCTGCGCATCAAACACGTCTTTGCCATCCCATCGGACTAACGGATTAGTCTCGATTCGTTTAATATCCACGAACGCGAACGCATTCCATACACAACAACGAACGAAAAGGAGCTCCACATGCAGTTAAAGAAAATCATGCTTGCCACTTGCGCATTCAGCGTATTAGCCATTCCAGCAGCGCACAGCCAAACCATTGGCAAAGCAGAAGATCAAGTCCGCTGGCGTCAGTCAGCCTTCAGTACGATGGGCTGGAGCATGGGGCGCATCAAGGCCAACGTGAGCGGCAGCTACAACAAGGAACAAGTCACGCAAGCCGCTAATACCCTCCAAGCCTTGGCCAATAGCAACATCGGCAGTTTGTTTGCCCCTGGCACAGAATCCGCTAAAGGCTGGAAAAAAACCGAAGTAAAACCCGCCCTGTTTACCGACAAGGAAGGCGCGAACAAAGCCTGGGCAAACTTTGCAAAAGAGGCAGATGAATTAGCCAAAGTTGCTGCCGCAGGCGACGCCGCTGCAGTCAAGACACAATTTGGCAAAGTGGGCCAGGCTTGCAAAGGATGCCATGACAAGTTCAGGGTTGAAGATTAAGCCTTAACCTGGTCAGTTGCTTGAAAAGCCTTGCGGTGAAGATCACTTTCAAGGCTTTTTTCAAGAACGGCAAACTTAATAGCCAGCAGTCGGGGTAACCCATTGACCGCTGGCCATAAAGACAACGGCTAATGCCACAGCCAGCGCAAATAAAAACGCCCCCCAACGACTGCGTTCCATCTCTTGAATTACCAAGCCAGACGCCGCTGGCACCTCTTTCCAGCCAGTCAGCATAGGGCGCACGAGCGATTGTTTTTTAATCCAGACATAAAATCCTATCGCTGCAATATGAATGGCAACAAGGCTCAAAATGAACGGTTCAAACCATTGATGTATTTTGGTTAATTGATCGCTCAAGCCTTTATCGACCAAGGCATAAAGCGGCCCTTCAAACAGGATGTCATCATTGGCGAACAAGCCTGTCAGGGTCAAAGCCAGTAATACGCCCAAAATAGCGACGACCGAGAGCGCACCCAAAGGATTGTGCCCCAAGCCAGACCACTGCCCGCGCAGATAAGCCTTGATGCTTGTCGGCCCGCGCACAAAGTTGATAAATCTTGCGTTGGTTGAGCCAACGAACCCCCAGACCAGACGAAAACTGACCAAACCCAGTACCGCCAAGCCAAAACGACCATGCCAGACCATCGCGTTACCGCCTATGCTTTGTGAAACATACGCGGCGATCACGCAGGCAGCCAGCGCCCAATGAAATATGCGTAGCGGTAAATCCCAGACTTTAACTCGCATCATGAAGACTCCTTTTCACCCAGCGCCCCGATCAGACAACTGCCTCCTGCTTCTCCACTTTAACCTTGATGAATTGCTCACGAGACACCCCAAGCCACATCACCAACGGGCTCGCCACCAGAACGGAAGAGTAAATACCGAACAAAATGCCGATGGTGAGCGCCAGTGCAAAGTAGTGCAGTGAAGCGCCACCGAAAATCAGCATGGAGGTAACCATCAACTGGGTTGAAGCGTGTGTAATCACTGTTCTGGAAATGGTACTGGTAATGGCATGATCCAGGACTTGCGGTGTAGCCATGCCGCGCGCTTTCTTGAAGGTTTCGCGCACCCGGTCAAACACCACGACAGATTCATTCACGGAGTAACCCAGCACGGCGAGCACAGCCGCCAGAACAGGTAAGGAAAACTCCCACTGAAACAGCGCAAAAAAACCCAGGATGATGACCACATCATGCAAGTTGGCAATAATGGCCGATACAGCAAAACGCCATTCAAAACGCAGTGCCAGATAAGCCATGATACCGATCACTACGGAGAGCAGCGCCAGTGCGCCGTCCGATGCGAGTTCCTTGCCCACTTGCGGCCCGACGAACTCAACGCGCTTCAACTGCGGCTTGCTGACCGTAGTTTCAGGCGTTACCGCCGTCCCGCCAGCGCCGACTAAATGGGTATCGTTTTGCATCACTTTGCCCAAGGACGCCATGACACGATCGCCGACTTTAGCAAGGCCCGCTTCCCCTTGATCGCTATCAGAGGCCTCGCCTTTCCTCGGCGGTACACGAATCAGCACGTCGCGTGACGAACCAAAGTTTTGCACTTGCGTATCGGTAAAACCATCGGCTTCCAACTGATGGCGCAAACGCTCCAGCGAAGGCGCTTGTGCATAACTCACTTCCATCAGGGTTCCACCGGTGAACTCAATGGAAAAGTTCAAGCCACGCGTCACCAGAAAAAATGCCGCCAGCAAAAAAGTGATCAGCGAAATAACGTTGAACACCAAGGCATGGCGCATGAAGGGAATGTCTTTTTTGATGCGGAAAAATTCCATAGTAATCTCTCGTAATGGGCGTTGGGAGCGTATCGGATCAAGACTGTTCGTTTACCTTAACCAGCGTCTTTTTTGCTTTTTGCTGACCACTGGCGGCGTTGCCGGCCGGCGTCCAGACTTGTCCGATGGATAAGCTTTCCAGCTTGCGGCGATGGCCGTAAATCAGATTGACCAATGCCCGCGAAACCACCACTGAGCTGAAGATGGAGGTCAAAATGCCCAAGCAATGCACCACGGCAAAACCACGCACGGCGCCCGAACCAAACACTAACAGGGCAATGCCGGCAATCAGGGTCGTGACGTTTGAATCCACAATGGTTGCCCAGGCGCGATCATAACCCGCCATGATGGCAGCCTGCGGTGTGCTGCCATTGCGCAACTCTTCACGGATGCGTTCGTTAATCAGCACGTTCGAGTCAATCGCCATGCCTAGCGCCAGAGCAATCGCAGCGATACCTGGCAAAGTCAAGGTTGCCTGCAATAATGAAAGCAAAGCAATCAAGAGCAACAGGTTGGCGGACAACGCAAGGACGGACACCACGCCAAATATCAGGTAATACGCCATCATGAATACCGCAATGGCCGTAAAACCCCACAGCGTGGAATGAAAGCCCTTGGAAATATTTTCTGCGCCAAGGCTGGGGCCTATCGTGCGCTCTTCAATGATCTCCATGGGGGCGGCCAAAGAACCGGCACGCAGCAACAGCGCCACGTCAGCCGCTTCGCTGGTTGTCATGCTGCCAGATATTTGCACACGGCCGCCGCTGATTTCCGACCGGATCACCGGTGCGGTGACCACCTCGCCCTTGCCTTTTTCGATTAGCAAAATGGCCATCCGTTTGCCAATGCTCTCGCGGGTAATGTCTCTGAAAATACGTGAGCCTGCCGCATCCAGCGTCAAATGCACGGCTGCGCCATGCGTTTCGCCATCAAATCCCGGCTGCGCGTCGGTCAGCCGCTCACCGGTCAGCACCACCTGCTTTTTGACCAACAGCGGACGGCCGCCGCGTTCAACGTAATACTCCGTACCAAACGGTGGCTGTCCACGTGCGGCTTGTGCCATGATGCCCGGGTTGTTGCTGGCTTCATCATCCACCATGCGCACTTCCAGCGTGGCTGTGCGGCCGAGAATATCTTTCGCTTTCGCTGTGTCTTGCACGCCTGGCAATTGCACCACGACACGATCCGCCCCTTGCTGCTGAATAATGGGCTCCGCCACACCCAGTTCGTTAATCCGATTATGCAACGTGACAATGTTCTGTTTTAGGGCGTAATCTTGAACCTGCTTTTCCGCTTCGGGTTTTAAGCGCGCCACAAGATTAAATGCGTCCCCTACCTGTACCTCTGTGAGCGCCAAATCAGGCTGGGTATCTGCCAGGATGCGCCGGGCTGATTCACGCATGGCGGCATCGCGGAAACTGATGGTAATACCTTGTTTATCGCGTTCAATGCCGTTATGCCGAATGTTTTTCTCGCGCAATACACTGCGCAAATCAGCACTCAAGGAATCCAGCCGCTTGGCGAGCGCGCCCTTCATATCCACTTGCAGCAGGAAATGCACACCGCCCCGCAAATCCAGCCCCAGATACATCGGCAAGGCGTGGATGCCGGTAAGCCACGAGGGTGAGTTTGATATCAAATTGAGCGCTACGCTATAGCTTGCGTTCTCGCGGTCCGGATTCAGCGCTTTTTCAATCGCATCCTTGGCTTTTAACTGCGTATCGGTATCTGCCAGGCGCACCCGGATACTCGCGCCGTCCAAGGCCAAGGCGACAGGCTTAATAGCAGCGGCTTGCAAGGCAGCCTCGACAGCCCTCAGCAAGGCGTTATCCACCTTGATCGTGGCTTTAACGCTGGTTACCTGCACCGCAGGTGCTTCGCCAAAAAAATTGGGGATCGTATACAGAAACCCGAATACCAGGGCAATGACTACCAGAAGGTTTTTCCACAACGGATAACGGTTCATGTGCGCAGACCAGTTAAAAACCACAGTAAAAGCCAGCGCCGCCCAAAGCGGCGCGTTGGCAGATTAAAGATGTTCAAACAACTTACAGGTTTTTCAGCGAACCTTTAGGCAGCACAGCCGCAACGGCTGATTTTTGTACGGTCACTTCCACCGGACCATCCTTGCCTTCAGCCACTTCCAGGCCAAGATAGTTTTCACCCAGGCGGCTAATCCGTCCGGCAATACCACCTTGCGTTACCACTTCGTCACCCTTGGCGAGTTCAGAAATCATTTTTTGCTGTTCTTTGGCTTTGCGCATTTGCGGACGGATCATCAAAAACCACAACACCACGAACATGAAGACGATGGGCAACATGCCCATCAAACCACTCATCGGCCCTGCTGCCGCACCCGTAGCTTGTGCGTATGCATTAGAAATAAACACTGACTTCTCCTGTAAAAATAAAGCCCTAAACAATGCGAATTAGGGCCAATTGAAAAACAACGAAAAAATAGCTGAAACTTCGCGTTTGATTATACCTGCTCGCCTCCACGCGCCCCGTGAAAGCCGCGAGTGAAGTCGGTAAATGCACCGCCTTCAATGGCTGCCCTCATTTCTGCCATCAGGACCTGGTAATAGAACAAGTTATGGATGGTATTCAAGCGCGCACCAAGAATTTCACCGATGCGATGCAAATGGTGCAAATACGCGCGGGTGAAGTTCCGGCAGGTATAGCAGCCACAGGTTTCATCCAGCGGGCGCATGTCGGCTTTGTATTGCGCATTTTTTATCTTGATGTCGCCATGCCGGGTGAATAACCAGCCATTCCTCGCGTTGCGCGTGGGCATCACGCAATCGAACATATCTATGCCTTGCCCGACGGCAAACACCAAGTCCTCCGGTGTGCCAACGCCCATCAAATAGCGCGGCTTATGTTGGGGCAAGCGCGGCGCGGTGTGCGCCAGAATGCGGGAGAACTCTTCCTTCGGCTCGCCCACCGACAAGCCGCCAATGGCAAAACCGTCAAAATCAATCTGCTTTAACCCAGCCAGGGATTCATCGCGCAAAACTTCGTGCATGCCCCCTTGCACAATGCCAAACAAGGCATTGGCATTATTTAGCCGATCATGCTCGTCCCGGGAGCGCCGCGCCCAGCGTAGCGATAAGCGCATGGAGGCGGCGGCTTGATCGAGCGTTGCGGGATACGGCGTACATTCGTCAAAAATCATGGCGATATCGGAATTGAGTACATGCTGGATCTGCATGGAAATTTCCGGCGTAAGGAACAGGCGATCGCCGTTGATCGGGGAAGCGAATTTCACCCCCTCTTCGGAAATCTTGCGCAGCTCGCCCAATGAAAAAACCTGGAAACCCCCCGAATCGGTCAGAATCGGTTTATCCCACCCCATAAACCGATGCAAGCCACCGTGCGCCGCAATGACCTCCAGCCCCGGGCGCAGCCACAGATGAAAGGTGTTGCCCAACACCACTTGCGCGCCCATCTCCACCAGCTCATTGGGCGCCATGGCTTTGACGGTGCCATACGTGCCCACTGGCATAAACACCGGCGTTTGAACCACGCCATGCGCTAAGGTCATCTGGCCACGGCGGGCCACGCCATCCTGGGCGAGAAGATTAAATTTCACGGGTTTGCTTTCAGGTTTGCTTGCGGATTGTTTTTGCGCGTGAGCCACATCGCATCGCCATAACTAAAGAAGCGGTAGCCTTGTTCGATCGCATGCCCGTAAGCCTGGCGAATTTCTTTCATGCCGGCAAATGCTGAAACCAGCATGAGCAAGGTGGATTTGGGTAAATGAAAATTCGTCAGCAAAGCATCCACTACCTTGAATTCATAGCCCGGCGTGATAAATATCGCCGTCTCGCCAGCGCCGACTTTTACAGCGGACGATGCACGGGTATCCATTGCGGCTGATTCGAGCGCACGCAGCGAGGTCGTGCCCACGGCCACCACGCGTCCGCCGCGGGCGCGCGTTGCCGCGACCGCATCTGCTGTTGCTTGCGGAATGGTGTAGCGTTCGGTATGCATGTGATGCTCGGCTAAGGCTTCCGTGCGCACCGGCTGGAACGTGCCCGCGCCGACATGCAGCGTGACATACGCCACATTCACGCCCTGCACGCGAACAGCATTCAGTAGGGCCTCATCAAAATGCAGCCCGGCCGTGGGCGCGGCAACCGAACCGGTCTCGTTGGCATACACGGTCTGATAGCGCGTTTCATCGGGCACAGATGCTGCGCGGGCGATGTAAGGCGGCAGCGGCAAACGGCCATGCGCTTCGATAATTTCCAGCGCATTGCCCGGCAGGCACAAACGATAAAACTCGCCCTCCCTGCCCAGCACATCGACGTTTAACAAGCCTTCCAAAATCAGTTGAGTCCCGGGCTTGGGTGACTTGCTGGCACGCACCTGGGCGAGTACCTCATGCTCGCCCACAATGCGCTCAACCAGCACTTCCACCTGTCCACCACTGGCTTTCACGCCTTGCAGCCGTGCGTGCATCACGCGACTGTCATTCATCACCAGTAAATCGCCCGGCTGCAATAGGCTGGGCAAATCGGTGATACGCAGATCCCGCATGGGTCCTGCGCCGACATTCAGCAAGCGGCTCGCCGAGCGCTCAGCCAAGGGTGCTTGCGCAATCAAACGCTGCGGCAAGGCGTAGTCAAAATCAGCAAGCGTGAGCGCGGTTGTTAACTCAGTCATTAAAGGAAAGGAATCAATGGAGAAAACCTGTTGCGTGAATAGAACGTTAGCGCGGCCAGGCGTCAGGCGCCGGCAGTCAAGCCATTGGCCGGGGCGATGGCAGATAGGGGCGCAACAAGCCTAACTTGCCAAGACGCCAGCCGCCCTGGCAAGCCATGACAACAAGAGGAACTTATGCCAGAAAGGGATGGCGCAACACGATGGTTTCTTCGCGGTCAGGCCCTGTTGAAATCATATCGACGGGCACACCGCAATGCGCTTCCATGCGTTGAATATAGGCGCGCGCTTCCGCAGGCAAGCCATCCAGCGTTTTCACGCCCACCGTGCTGCCTTGCCAACCGGGCAGTGTTTCATAAATTGGCTCGCAACAAGCCAGCTCGTCTGCCCCGACGGGCAAAATATCCGAGACTTGCCCGTTAATGCGGTAACCCGTGCAGATTTTCAGTTCTTCCACGCCGTCCAGGACATCCAGTTTGGTAATGCACAAGCCAGAGACGCCATTGATTTGAATCGCCCGCTTTAAAGCGGCCGCATCAAACCAGCCGCAACGCCGCGCGCGGCCTGTGGTGGCGCCAAACTCGTGGCCTTTGGTGGCCATGTGTTTGCCGACGGGGTCTTGCTTGTCCACCGCATCGTAAAGTTCAGTCGGGAAAGGCCCGCCGCCCACCCGCGTGGTGTAGGCCTTGGTGATGCCCAGGACATAATGCAGCATGCTGGGCCCCACGCCCGCGCCCGCTGCTGCTGCGCCAGCCACGCAGTTGGACGAAGTCACAAACGGATACGTGCCGTGGTCAATATCCAGCAAGGTGCCTTGCGCGCCTTCAAACAACAGGTTCGCACCCTCTTTGTGGGCGTCATACAAGGCACGCGGCACATCGGCAATCATCTTGACCAAGCGCGGCGCCATGGCCATCGTCTCATCCAGCGTTTTCTGGAAATCCACGGGCGCTGCCTGGTGATAATGCGTTAACACAAAATTGTGATAGTCCAAGAGCTCGCCTAAGCGCTCGGCAAACCGCACGGGCTTGGTCAAGTCCTGCAGCCGGATCGCACGGCGCGCCACTTTATCTTCATAGGCCGGGCCAATACCTCGCCCCGTCGTGCCTATCTTGTTGCTGCCGCGGGCGAGCTCGCGGGCAACGTCAATCGCCTGGTGATAGGGCAAAATCAGGGGACAGGCTTCAGAGAGTTTCAAACGCGGCTCGGCATCAATGCCCGCGGCTTTTAACTCATCCAGCTCTTTGAGCAAGGCTTCTGGCGAGAGCACCACGCCGTTGCCAATATAGCAAGTCACGCCCGCGCGCAAAACGCCAGATGGCACCAGGTGCAGCACGGTTTTCTTGCCGCCAATCACCAATGTATGGCCGGCATTGTGGCCGCCTTGAAAGCGCACCACGCCTTGTGCATGATCGGTGAGCCAATCAACAATCTTGCCCTTGCCTTCATCGCCCCACTGCGTCCCAATTACTACAACATTTCTGGCCATTTCAATCTTCTCTCAGAGGTTCCACGATCCATTTACCCGCGCGCCAAACCAGCGCACGATCACAATCTGCAGCACGCCAGGTACCATCATGCCCTGGCAGGGCAAATACCACGCGCTCGCCGGCCTCCCGCAACTGCTTGACTTCGGCATGCATGGCGTCACTGGCAGCTTGGCTATCCGGCCAGGGTGCCAATACACCGCACTGTGGCTCAACATGGGGCGAGAGCCTGGCAATCTCGCGCAAGTCCATGGAAAAACCGGTGGCAGGCCGCGCCCGGCCATAGGCTTCACCCAGTCCATCATAACGCCCGCCCAACGCCACGGCGGTCGCGCTACCGGCGCAATAAGCGGCCATGACCACACCTGTGTGATAGTTATAACCACGCAAATCGGCTAGGTCAAAACCCATGGACAGGCCTGGCACATTCGCCAGGCTCTGCGCCATGCGCTGCAAATCGGCCAGCGCGGCAGTAATTGCTGGCAAGGCTGGCAGCACTTGAACTGCCTCATGCAATACCTGGACATTGCCCTGCAGCGTCGGCAGCGCGAGGAAGGCAGACCGCAATGGCTCGTTGACTGTCGCCAACAGCTCACGCAAGAGCGGAATATCCTTGCCTTGCAGCGCAAGGAAAACATCTTCTGCACGGGAGTCATCAAAATGGGCCGCCGCACTTAAGGCATTGAAAACCGCCGCGTGGCCAAACTCCAGACGCAGGACCTGGATGCCACACAACCGCAAGGCAGAGGCGAGCAAGCCCACCACTTCAATATCCGCTTCCAATCCACTGTGCCCATACAGCTCCGCGCCAATCTGCAACGGCTCCCGCGTGGCTTCAAATGAAGCAGGCAAGGTATGCAGCACGCTGCCGCAATAACACACGCGCGTCACACCTTGCCGGTTCAGCATATGCGCGTCAATGCGCGCGGCTTGCGGCGTGATGTCCGCGCGCACACCCATGCTGCGGCCAGATATCTGATCGACCAGCTTGAATGTACGCAGATCCAGATCGCTGCGCGCGCCGATACCTGGCAACAGTGACTCGACGAATTCGAGCATGGGCGGCATGACGAGCTCGTAACCGTAGCTGGCAAACTCATCCAGCAAACGACGGCGCAAAACTTCAATATGCGCGGCTTCACGCGGCAGCACATCGGCAATGGATTCAGGCAATAGCCAGCGACGATTTCCCATGCTTAGCGCTGTAACGTCAATAAAAGTATGCCTAAAAGAACGGACGACAAGCCAATAAAGCGAATCTGGCCGTCGGTCAATTCCGTCAAACGGCGAAACACATTGCGCCACGCCTGTGGCGCTAAAAAAGGCATCAAGCCTTCTAGCACCAGCATTAAGGCAACAGCAAGTAAAAGTGATTTAACCATGAAAAATACGTCGCTGATCTATCGTTTGGCTTTTTGCATTACTTGATGATGGCTTGATTGGCGGGTTTGACAAGTTGCCTGGTATTTTGCCAAACCCTATTTGCCCGCGCGCCCGCTGCTTTTCAAATACTTGAAAAACTCGGAATTCGGCTCAATCACCATCAAGTCACGCTTGTTTTTAAAGCTCGCCCGGTAGGCTTCCAGGCTGCGATAGAACGCATAAAACTCTGGATTCCCGCCAAACGCCTGACCGTAAATAGACGACGCCTTGGCGTCTCCCTCACCTTTGACCTGTTGCGCGTCACGATAGGCTTCTGCAATGATCACTTCGCTTTGCCGATCGGCGTTAGCGCGGATCTTTTCGGATTCCGCCGCACCTTCTGAGCGCAACTCATTGGCTACGCGCTTGCGCTCCGTCTCCATCCGCCGATAAACCGATTCAGAGACTTCCGGCGGAAAATCCACGCGCTTTAAACGCACATCGACAATCTCAACGCCGATCGCACGCATATCCGCATCGGCTTTTTTCTGCACTTCCACCATGATGCTATCGCGCTTGCCGGAGACCACATCATGCACGGTACGCCGACCGAACTCCTCACGCAATCCGGAATTCACCGTTTGCATCAAGCGCGTCCTGGCGACCGCCTCATCCCCACCGACGGAAATGTAGTACTGCTTCACATTGTGAATGCGCCACTTCACGAAGGAATCGACCAACACAGGCTTTTTCTCGGCGGTTAAAAAGCGCTCGGGCTCGGCAGAGTCCAGTGTCAAAATGCGCTTGTCAAAAAAGCGTACGTTTTGAATCATGGGCCATTTGAACACCAAGCCTGGTTGAGAAATCACTGACTTGACTTCGCCCAACTGGAAAATAATGGCAAACTGGCGCTGATCCACGGTGAAAATGGTCATCGCCGCCAAAACGAGCGACGCAAAAACCAGCGTTAATACAAAGGAAATTGAGCGTTGCATTAGCGCGCACTCCTTTCACGCGAGAGCACCCTGTCTCGCCCACGCCCATCACCAGGCGCGACTTGCTCCCTCTGCGGCGGCGCTGAACCTGAAAAAGTCGGCGCTGGCAGAACGGCGCCGGACACAGCGACTGGCGTGCCATTCTCAGCCTCGGCAGCCGCTGCCGAACCAACACCTGCGGCCTGCGCTTGCATAAGCTTGTCGAGCGGCAAATACAGCAAATTGCCATTGCCTTTGGCGTCCACCATCACCTTGGTGGTATTTGAAAACACCTGCTGCAAAGTATCCAAATACATCCGGCTACGCGTCACCTCAGGTGCTTTCTTGTACTCCGCCAGCACTTGTTTAAAGCGTGCCGCATCACCTTCGGCTGTGGCAATAATGCGCTGCTTGTACCCGTTGGATTCCTCCATCAAGCGGGAAGCTGCACCGCGGGCGCGCGGAATCACGTCATTGGCATACGCCTGGCCTTCATTCTTGGCGCGTTCGCGATCCTGGCCGGCTTTGACTGCATCATCAAAAGCTGCCTGCACCTGCTCTGGCGGCTGCGTTCCCTGCATGCTTACCGAGCGAACCTGTATGCCTGTCCTATAACGATCGAGGATTTCCTGTATCAGCTTTTGCGTATTAGCGGCAATCTGATCACGCCCTTCATAGAGCACAAAGTCCATTTTGCTTTTACCCACAATTTCACGAATCGCAGTCTCAGCGGCCTGCATCACGGTTTCATCCGGGTTGCGGTTATTGAACAAATAGTCTTTAGGGTCTTTTAGCAAATACTGCACGGCAAATTGCACGCTCACGATGTTTTCATCATCCGTCAGCATCAGGGCCTCTTGCGGCACCTTGTTTTTATCCGTGCCCCGATAACCAACTTCAACCGTGCGAACGCCGGTCAAATTGATCACTGAATGCGACTCAATCGGCCACGGCAAGCGCCAACGCAAACCCGGTTCGGTGATCTCTTTGAATGCACCGAACTGCAACACCACGCCGCGTTGCGATGCATCCACTGTATACATGCCGCTGCCCAACCAAATCGCGGCAACCACCGCGATGATAATGCCAATGCCCCCACCAAACTGCCTGGCGCTGATCGGAGGCATCCCACTGCTGTTGCCGCCATAGCCACCCCCTCCCTGGCCGCGCTGCGTTGAATTTTTATTGCCAAACAGACCCGACAAGCGCCTGTTCATGTCACGCCATAAATCATCAAGATCGGGCGGACCCTGCTTATCTCCGCGCTCGTCCCCTCCCTTGCTGCCATCAGGCTTATTACCCCAGCCATGATCATTCAACGACATCAAAACTCCTGTGATCACAATGAAAGAACTCCATTAGGTAAAAGCGGCGATGGATGGCCGCAAAACAGCAATAGAAAAAGTAAAAAAACAAAACGTTCAAGAATCGCTTTCATGACCAATGATCAAAAGATGCGCAGTCGGCATCAGTTCTTGCCACGGATTGAAAATCAACTGTTTTGCGCAGGAAAAATGGCAGAAATGTTACCACATCAACTGATGGAAGGCCCCTGCGTCCGGCCTGCGGTGGCACCCGCCAGCTGACAGCCATTGCAGGTTGCGTAGCCCAACCATTGACTCACCGCTTACTCGCCCTGCCCTTGGGAAAAATCAACTGCGCGCACTGGCACGATGGTTGATATGGCATGTTTGTACACCATCTGCGTAACGGTATTTTTAAGCAACACAACATATTGATCAAAAGAATCAATTTGTCCTTGCAACTTAATGCCATTCACCAGATAAACAGCGACGGGAACATGCTCGCGCCGCAAAATATTCAAAAATGGGTCTTGTAACATTTGCCCTTTATTACTCATGAGTGACTTCCTTTTAGGGTGATTCTGATCGTTCTTGAAATGAAAAAACTCTTTGATCCGTGTTACCTGAAAATGGTTCATCTGACATTCTAACGCCGTACCACGAGCGCCGACTTTTCCAATTGTTCTTCACGTACTTTTCGTCCATCAAACAGCATGAAGTTTTAATGCTCGCCGGGCACCCGCACAAACCTTGCTGCAGACAACCTAGCGCTCAGTGGAAAACGGGTTTTTCGAGGTCTTGTATTGAACCCGCACCGGTGTGCCTTGCAGCTTGAACGCTTGCAAAAAGTAACGCTCAAGATAGCGCGTATAAGACGCCGGAATATGCTCCAGGGCATTGCCATGCACCACGATAATGGGTGGATTGCTGCCGCCCTGGTGCGCATAGCGCAACTTCGGCCGGAACAAGCCATGCCGTGGCGGCGTTTGTTTTTCCACGGCAGAAATCAGCACACGGGTCAACTTGGGCGTCGCCATTTTGGCCATTGCCGCAGCGTACGCGCGATCAACCGACGACAAAACACCCGCAATCCCCTGCCCCTTCTTGGCCGAAATGTAATGCACCTGGGCAAAGCCCAAAAAATTCAGCTTATGCTCAATAGCCTCTTTGACCTGCTCACGCCGGTACGAGTCCACCGCATCCCACTTATTCACGGCAACCACCAGGGCGCGCCCGGCATCAACGCAAAACCCGGCAATGTGCGCATCTTGATCGGAAACATCCTGGCTGGCATCCACCATCAACACCACCACATTGGACGCTTCAACCGCCTGCAAGGTTTTGATCACCGAGAACTTTTCTATGGTCTCAAAAACCCGGCCTTTACGCCGCAATCCGGCCGTATCTATCAGCGTGTAGGCTTTACCATTGCGCTCGAAAGGAATTTCAATCGCATCGCGCGTCGTGCCCGGCATATCAAACGCGATCACCCGCTCTTCGCCCAGCAGGGTATTGATCAGCGTGCTCTTGCCCACATTCGGCCGCCCGGCAATCGCCACGCGCGGGCCTTCGCCGCTGTCTGGCACCGCCTCTTCCACAGGGAATGGCGCCAAAGCCAATTCGACCAGCTCGCGCACGCCATCACCATGCGCTGCGGATATCACGCAGGGCGTGCCACATCCCAGCTCGTAAAATTCAGCGCCGACCACTTGCCGGTCCATGCCTTCGCCTTTATTCACGGCCAGCAGCACGGGGCGTCCGCTACGGCGCAGCAAATCGGCGATGACCTTGTCCTGCGGCGTCAGGCCAGCGCGGGCATCGACAATAAACAGCAGCATGTCCGCTTCAGCAATCGCCGCCTCCGCCTGCCGCGCCATCTCATGCACAATGCCTTCTTTTGCCTGCGGCTCGAAGCCGCCCGTATCGACCACCAGATGGGGCTTGTTGCCCAGGCGGCCATGCCCATAATGGCGATCCCGCGTAAGCCCCGGTTGATCGGCCACCAGCGCATCGCGCGAGCGGGTCAAGCGGTTAAAGAGTGTCGACTTGCCCACATTCGGGCGGCCAACAATGACCAAGGTAGGTTTCATTGATTACTTAACCGCCATCCCATAGACACCACCATTCACTGTTTGCACAACCAAACCTGTCGCATTACTGGCAGGGTCTCCACGTACCGCACTGCCATCCGTGTTCATGCGGCCGACCAAGGCACCCGTATCCTTACGCAAAGCATGCACAAAGCCTTCGACATCAGCCACCACCACAAAGTCATCCACCAACACGGGCCTGGTAGGGCTACGCGTCATCAATTTGTCCATCAGCCACATGCTGGATCCACTATCGCGACTCAGCGCCTGAATACGCCCCAGCGTGTCGGTAACATAAATCTGCCGCTCGTCCGCCGCAAGGCCTACGGTTGAAGACATCTCACGCGACCACTGCTGGTTGCCGGTATTGACATCAAAACAAGCCACCCGCCCCTGATAGGCTACAGCGCACACGGCATTACCCGCCAGCACAGGCGAACTGATGACATCCGTAATCCGCTCAAGTTCCGTGGTGCCTTTGGGGGAAGCCACGGTCGCCTCCCACGCAGTGCTGCCATTGTTGCTGGCCAGGGCAACCAGCTTGCCGCCAGCAAAACCCACATAGATGGTCTTGCCCACGTTGAGCACACTGGCATAAGAGCGCAAAGCCAGCGCCGGCACATTGCGCTGATACATCCAGCGCCGCTTGCCGTCCGCAGCCTCCAGGCCGACAATGCGCGCATCCCCCGAACGCACCACCACCAAGCCATCGGCGATTGCGGGTGGTGCCAATACTTCTGAGCTCACGCGCGTGGTCCACAAGATCTTGCCCGATGCCGCATCCAGCGCCAGCACCTCGCCTTTGGCCGTACCCACCGCCACCAGCCTGCCATCGCTGCCCACGCCGCCAGAAATTACCTGGCCCGTCGCGGTACGCCAGACCTGCTTGCCCTGGTCAAAACGCGCCACCGAACCATCCGTTGCCGCAACGAAAACACTGCCATCAACAAGCGCCGGCGTCAAACTGTAATTGCCCGATTCGCCAATCTTTGCCTGCCACATGGCGTTAACCGCCGCTTTTGCTTCAAATGCAGGCAAGGGCTTGACCTTCACCTTGGGCGTACTGCTGCTGAATGGATTCAGGCTATCGAGCGAAATGCAGCCGCTGAGCAAAAACACGCTACTCAGCAATAAAATGCCCAAGGCTTGTATGCTGACTCTCCTGACCATTACCGCCACAGGTCGGCGCTTTGTGCTCACGATTTGGCCTCCGCCGCTGGTGGAACAGTAGCGTTCAGCGCATTCCGCTTGCGTTGCACAAGATCACGATATGCCGCGCGCTTTGAGCCCCTCACGGAGTCATCCGCAGCTTTCTCTTGCGCATCAATGGCCGCCAAAGCCACATCATACGCAGCAGCGGCCTCAGCCATTTTTCCTTGGGCATGATAAATATCGCCGCGCACATCGGCATAGCGTGGCGTAAAGGGCGCTGGGGGCGTTGTCGCCAGCTGCGCCAGCGCTTCATCAAATGCCTTATCGTCCAGCAGGACAACCGCCAGGCGCAACCGCGCCAAGGCGCGCAGTCCTTCATCTTTTGCATGCCCTGCCGCCCAGGCCAACTGCGCACGCGCCGACTTGTTATCCCGTTGATCAACCTCCACACGGGCTGCGATCAATGCGCCCATCCCTGCATAACTCGTCCCCGCATATTTTTCGATCAACTCGCCACTGAGCAACTTGACTTGCTTGAGGTCATTTTTACCTGCTGCTTGCTGTAAGCCCGCATACACCGCCGAAGCCTTGCCTGCCTGCTGATTTTGCCACCACTGCCAAGCTTGCCAGGCGGCAAAGCCTATTGCGACAACCAGCACCAAACTGCTCACCCGTCGGCCATGCTGCTGCCACCAGGTTTTGAGCTCTGCTAATTGTTCCTGCTCTTCAAGATCAAAAGTTGCCATCATTATCTTCCACGGTAAAAAGAAGCTCGCCCAAATGATCAGCCAGCTGCTCAAAATTAACACGTACCTGCGTTGCAGGCGGGTTTGCAACCGCACCCGGTTGTTCCGCCGACCCGCCCGGCGCACGCAAAGGCTTCACGCTCACGGCGTTAGCCGCCGTCTCATCATCGCCGACAATTAAAGCCAAGGGCGCACCCGAGGCATCCGCTTTTTTCATCTGTGACTTGAAGCTGCCGCCACCACAATGCAAATGAATGGCATAGCCTTGCCCGCGCAAATGTTCGGCCACCCTAAAGGCAAATCGGCCAGCAGCTTCCCCCTGATGCACCAAATAAGCATCCGGCGCCACAGGCTCATGCCGCTGGCCCTGATCCTGCCAGAGCGCCAGGAGCCGCTCAATGCCCATGGCAAAACCGCAAGCGGGCGCGGGCTTGCCACCCAGCTGCGCCACCAGGCCATCATAACGCCCACCCGCACACACCGTACCCTGCGCGCCGAGCTGATCGGTCACCCACTCGAACACCGTGGCATTGTAATAATCCAGCCCGCGCACCAGCCGTGGATTGATGCGGTAGGGAATCGCCACATCCTTTAACAGTTGCTGCACGCCTTCAAAATGCTTGAGCGAATCTTCACCCAGATAATTGATAAGCTGCGGCGCACCAGCGACTAAATCATGCATCGCCGGGTTTTTCGTATCCAGAATGCGTAGCGGGTTGGTATGCAAGCGCCGTTGCGCGTCCGCATCCAGGAGCGCCGTGTGCGCTGACAAATAAGCAATCAAGTCGGTCCGATGCCTTGCGCGCTCCTCGCTTTGGCCGAGGGAATTGATTTCCAGGCGTATGCCTTCCAGCCCCAGGTCATCCCACAGCCGGGCGCACATGGCAATTTGTTCTGCATCAATATCGGGACCGGCCAACCCCAGCGCCTCGATACCCACTTGATGAAACTGGCGGTAGCGTCCTTTTTGCGGCCGCTCATGGCGAAACATGGGCCCCATGTACCACAGGCGCTTGGGACCGTCATACAGCAAGTTGTGTTGTATCGCCGCGCGCACGCAAGAGGCCGTGCCCTCGGGGCGCAAGGTGAGCTGCTCGCCATTGAGCGCGTCGGTGAAGGAATACATTTCCTTTTCGACAATGTCCGTCACTTCGCCAATCGCCCGGTGAAACAAAGCCGTAGGCTCGACCATGGGCATGCGTATAGGCCGATAGCCGTAGGCGCGCAGCCAGTCACGGATCGTCTCTTCAAACTGTTCCCACAGTTCGGCCTCCATGGGCAATAGGTCGTTCATGCCACGAATGGCTTGCAGGGTCTGGCTCATGTTCTTAATTCAAATACGGCTAGGATAAGTGCGCGCCACATAGTCCGCCACTAACTGGCGAAACTCGTCCGCAAGATGCTCACCACGCAACGTAAGTGCGCGCTCACCATCAATATAAACCGGCGCTACCGGTGCTTCGCCCGTACCGGGCAAGGAAATGCCGATGTTGGCATGCTTGCTCTCGCCCGGACCATTGACCACACAACCCATCACAGCGAGCGTCATGTTTTCCACGCCCACATAGTGCTCGCGCCACACGGGCATTTGCTCGCGCACATAGGTTTGAATGTCTTGCGCTAACGATTGGAACACCGTACTGGTGGTACGCCCGCAACCGGGGCACGCCGCCACCAGCGGCGTGAAAGCACGCAGCCCCATGACTTGCAGGATTTCCTGCGCCACAATCACTTCGCGGGTCCTGTCGCCGCCGGGCTCGGGCGTGAGCGATACCCGCAGGGTATCGCCTATGCCTTCTTGCAGCAGCACGGCTAACGCGGCGGTTGACGCCACAATGCCCTTGCTGCCCATGCCGGCTTCGGTGAGCCCGAGGTGCAATGGATAATCGCAGCGGCGGGCCAGATCACGATATACCGCAATCAAGTCCTGCACGCCCGAGACCTTGCACGACAAGATGATGCGATCCCCCGCCAAGCCCAGCGACTCGGCTTGCGCGGCAGACTCCAGCGCGGAAGTCACCATCGCCTCACGCATGATCTCCACGGCATTTTTAGGCTCGGCGCGTTGCGCATTCTCGTCCATGATGCGCGCCAGCAGTTCCTGATCCAGGCTGCCCCAGTTCACGCCGATGCGAATCGGCTTATCAAACCGGCAGGCAATCTCGATCAACTGCGCAAACTGCTCATCGCGCTTGGCGCCCTTGCCCACATTGCCCGGATTGATCCGCAACTTGGCCAGACTTTCAGCGCACGCCGGATATTCCGCGAGCAGCTTGTGGCCATTGAAATGGAAGTCGCCAATGAGCGGCACGTCCACATTCATCTGCGCCAGCCGTTCGCGAATTTTCGGTACGGCTGCGGCGGCTTCGCGCGTATTCACAGTAATCCGCACCAATTCAGAGCCTGCTCGCGCCAACTGCGCAATTTGCATGGCGGTGGCAAAAACGTCTTCGGTATCGGTGTTGGTCATCGACTGAATAACAATCGGCGCCGTCCCGCCAACGCCGACTTTTCCAACCAGCACCCGCCGTGACCCACGCCGCAGGCCAGGGGAAAACGCCCTAGCGCTCATTGCACAGTCAAGCGCGCAACGCCCGCCCGCGCATAAGGTTGTAAATCAATACGACGCTCGCCCAGGCTAACACGCACCGCAGGCGCTTGCCCGACCCATACTTGAAACGGTAGCTTGCCCTCGACTTTTCGCACCGTACCGGCAGCAAACTCCCCGCTTAAAACGACGTTATTGGCGGCATCGCGCACTTCCACCCAAGACTTCCCATCAAACGTCAAACTGAGTACCGGCTGCGCAATTGCCTGCGGCAGTGCCGACGCAATAACAGGAGAAGCGCCTTGCGCACCGACACCCCCCCCCGTCGCCATGGCAACGCCTTCGTGTGGCCATGCAGCGCCATCCACTGCGGGGCTGCTTGACGGTTTATCTGCAGAGACAATCGCCCCCTGCATTGCTGATACCGGGACAACTGGCGCAACAGAGGCCAGCGGTGCCGGGCTGCTCGTTGTTGCAGCCGCTTTAGCCTCAGGACGCTGCCCTGTCTGCACCTCAGCTGCACCCGTTACACGCTGCTGGCTCACAACGCCATAAACGCCATAAGCAACCCACACCAACAACAAAACCAATCCAATCGCAACCAGTCGCTTGAGCAGCATGCCCATCCTGCCGTTGGCGGATTGGGCAACCCCCAAGTCACTGGGTGGCCGCACGCTCATAACCGTCACAGGCGCGACAACATCCATCATCGCCAATAAAGGCAGCGGATCCATGTGCACATATTTTGCGTAACTCCGCACAAACCCACGCACCATCGTTAAACCCGGCAAGCGCTGGTAATCATCGCATTCCAACGCCTCAATTTGCGCCGGGCTGAACCGGGTAGCCTGCGCAATGGCACCAACAGTCAAACCAAGCTGCTCGCGCTGCAAACGCAAGGCTGCACCAGGCAGGGCAACAGGCGCCCGATCGTCAGGCGTTGCCCCCATGCCATCACGCCCAGCCGCGCCCAAGTCTTCAGATGCCACTGCATTCATTCATAAGCCCCTTGCGAGAGAAGACGATGCTCAGGAGAGTCCGCAAAGCGCTTGCGCAACTGCGTGGCCAGACGGAACTCCGCTTCACGATTACCCAATCTCCGTTCAATCCGTAAAGCCAGCCAGGTAAGCATTGCATCCAGTTCCTGCAATTTTTCTATGCTCGACATCCAGCGCCTGGCTTCCGCATAGTTTCCTTGACGATAATCCATGTCTGCCAACCAATACATCGCCTGCGTGTTGCCGGGCGCCAGCCGCAGCGCTTCCAGCAAATAAGCTGCAGCGGCTTTATCGTCCTTCATGCGGATGGCACAAATACCCGCATTGGTATTAGGTTTCGTTGGCGTTGAATAAAGGGGATTATTCGCCGCCAACGCAAAATGCGCCATCGCCTGCTTTTCGCGGTTGTTCTGGCACAAAAACCAGCCGAAGTTATTGTTGATCTCCGGGTCGCCAGGCGCTATGCGCAGCGCCTGGCGAAAATTATCTTCCGCCAGCCCTGGCTCATTCAGGCTCATATGCACCAAACCCAACAGGTTATAAGCCGGTGCGTAGTTCGCATCCACCGACAAGGCAATTCGCGCTTCCTCTAACGCAACGGCTGCCCGGCCATCGACAAAATACAATGCACCCAATTCCGTATGCACCTTGGCACGCTGCTGTGTCTCATTCTGGGGCGTCTGTTCAGAAACCGGCAGTTGCGCACCCGCCTGACGACCGGCTGACCCTACCCCTGTCGTAGCACAACCAGAAGCCAGCAACGCAATCGCCATCAAGGAACCCGCCAGGCGAGAGATCAAATTCTTCATTGCATCGCTCCATTCACAGAAACCGGACCGATTGCAATCGGCACAGACCGTTGCATGCGTTTCGATTTATCGAGTACCTTGCCAGCCAACTGACCACAGGCTGCGTCAATATCGTCACCGCGCGTCCGTCGCACGGTAGTCACCAAACCGCCATCGCTCAAGATAGCCGAAAACCGACGCACTCGATCAGCCGTAGAACGGGTAAAGCCTGAATTCGGGAAAGGATTAAATGGGATCAGGTTAAATTTGCAGGGCACATCCCGCACCAGATGAAGCAAGGCGCGCGCATCTGCATCACTGTCATTGACCCCGTTCAGCATGACATATTCAAAGGTAATAAAGTCCCGCGGCGCATGCTTCAAATACCGATGGCATGCAGCCATCAATTCCGCCAGCGGGTATTTGCGGTTAATCGGCACCAACTTATCCCGCAGGCCATCCGTTGGCGCATGCAAGGACACGGCCAAGGCAACAGGACAGGCCTGCGCCAGACGATCAATCGCTGGCACAATGCCTGAAGTCGAAACCGTCACCCGCCGCCTGGACAAACCGTAGGCATTGTCGTCCAGCATCAACTGCAAAGCGGGAACAAGATTTTCGAAATTCGTCAGTGGTTCGCCCATGCCCATCATCACCACATTGCTGATAACGCGCGCACCCGCCGGATCACGACCCAATGCACGGTTCGCCTGCCATACCTGGCCGATAATTTCAGCTGTGCCCAAGTTGCGATTAAAACCCTGGCGCCCGGTGGAACAAAAAGCACATTCCAAAGCGCAACCTGCTTGCGACGAGACACACAAGGTTCCCCGCATACCATCCGGTATGAAAACCGTTTCAACCGCATTGCCATTGCCCACATCAAACAGGAATTTGCGCGTGCCATCATCGGATAGCTGATCGCTAATGATCGGTGGCGGCAAGACAGTGGCCAAAGACAACAGCTTCTCGCGTAATGCTTTGGCCAGATCACTCATTTGTGAAAAATCATTCTCCCCAAAGTGATGCATCCAGCGCAACACCTGACGCGCACGAAACGGCTTCTCGCCGTGTTGAGCAAACCACGCCGTCAGGTCTTGCGCATCAAAATCGAGGAGATTCACTGCCATCGCAAGTTAACGGGAATAAACACTCATCGCCGGGAAGAAGTAAGCGATTTCAACAGCCGCCGTTTCTGCCGCATCGGAACCATGTACCGCATTAGCATCAATGCTGTCAGCAAAATCAGCACGGATGGTGCCAGGCGCCGCCTTTTTAGGATCAGTTGCACCCATCAGATCACGGTGCTTCAGGATCGCATTTTCACCTTCCAGAGCCTGAATCATCACCGGGCCAGAAATCATGAAACTCACCAGATCATTAAAAAATGGACGCGCTTTATGCACGGCATAAAAGCCTTCAGCTTCCTGACGCGACAACTGGTGCATACGTGAAGCAACGATCTTCAACCCATTTTTCTCAAAGCGGGAATAAATTTCACCGATGACATTTTTAGCAACTGCATCGGGCTTGATAATTGACAGGGTGCGTTCTACAGCCATGAGACTCTCCAAGGTGGATGGTTTGACAGAAATAACTTCTTATTTTATCGCATATTTCCTTGCATTCCCCTGAATAGGGACGGCCTTTTGCTGCAGCAAAGACATCTTCCAGCCTAACGCCCATGATAAGCAGATGCCACCCGCTGATGATGAAGCACGCGAAAGGCAGCATCAAGGCCCGCCCCCGCCCAGCCGCGAGACGAGACACGGCCGGCTTGCACAGCCAGCGGGCTGCGGCGGCGCTGCGCGAGCGGCGTGGCCTGACATCAAATGGCCTTGTTTCACGCTAAGATTTATCTTGCTTTTCAAAATACAGCAATTTGCGCGCCACCCACAGGCGGTAGCTGTGCAGATCTAATCGCGGCTGGCGGTCAGGTGCTGCAGTGCGAACTTGCCGAACAAACTCATTGAGCCTGCGCTCATCGGGCAATTGGACTTGCTGCGCACTTAACAAGGAGCGCACCAGGTTACTCGCACGCAATTCAGTCAAACGCCTTAATATCGAAATTTCAACTGGAAACGTTAGCTCAGTTTTTTTTAAATCCTGCAACGCCAGCTCATCCAGCAATGCCTGGGCTTCAGAGAACTTTCCCGCCGCCCGCGATATCTGTTCGACAGCCCTGGGAAATCTTGCGCTCATTGTCGGCAAAACTTCGTGCCGCAAATAATTGCGCGTGAAATAACGATCGGCATTGCTCTCATCCTCAATCCAGGCTAACTCATGCGATAGCGCATAGTTTCGCAAGGTTTCCTTACGCACTGAAAGAAAAGGCCTTAATACGCGGCCATGAAATTCAGGGATCCCTCCGGCGCCCCGCAGCCCGGTTCCCCTGAGCATGTTATGCAATACAGTTTCTGCCTGATCGTCTGCATGGTGTGCCATACAGATCAAATCCCCCGCATTCGCGAAGAGGGCTTCGCGCCTCGCTTTTCTAGCAGCTGCCTCTATTCCCTCACCCGAACATGAGTGCACGTTGACTTTGGCGGCAATGAATGGAACGCCTGACTTTTCAGCAAATAATTGACAATGGCGCTCCCACAGGTCTGCGTTGGGACTCAGCCCGTGATTGATGTGGATGGCCGACATACCAACCTGAATCGGAAGATCAGTTTCCCGCAGAACGCACACCAAGGCGTGCAACAGCACGGTCGAGTCTAAACCGCCAGAATAAGCAACCGCGATATGCCGCCCGTCTAGCCCGAATTTTTTTAATTTTTCCTTTAGGGGGAGGGCTACCCCGAGATCAAACGGCGACTTCCTTGAATCGGCCATAACTCATCAGGCGATCAAATCGACGGTCAACCAGATCCTTTGCCGATATCCCGGATAATTGTTTTAAAGCAGACCGCAAACATTGCCTCAGTGCTTGCGAAGCTTCTTGATGATCACGATGCGCGCCACCCAACGGCTCATCAACTATCTGATCAATTAACCCCAAAGACTTCAAGCGTTGCGCTGTGACACCCATCGCCTCAGCGGCATCTGACGCACGCTCAGCGCCCTTCCAAAGGATGGATGCACACCCTTCAGGAGAAATCACGGAATAAATCGAGTACTGGAGCATCATGACCATATCTGCAACAGAAATTGCCAAAGCGCCGCCTGAGCCGCCTTCCCCGATCACTGTAGAAATAATGGGGACTTTCAATTCAGCCATCACCAATAAGTTGCGCCCAATGGCTTCCGACTGTCCGCGCTCTTCAGCACTGATTCCCGGATAAGCGCCCGGCGTGTCAACAAATGAAAATATCGGCAACGCGTACTTTTCAGCCAACTTCATCAAGCGCAATGCCTTACGATACCCTTCAGGTTTTGGCATGCCAAAATTACGAAGGATTTTTTCTTTCGTATCCCGCCCCTTTTGGTGCCCAATAACCAGGCAAGCCCGCCCCTCAAAGCGAGCCAATCCACCGACAATTGCGGGATCTTCGGCAAAATTCCTATCGCCGTGCAACTCTTCAAAGTCCGTGAAAATATGCCTTAGATAATCCAACGTATATGGGCGATTAGGGTGACGCGCAACCAAAGCACACTGCCACGGCGTTAGCTTTGCGTAAATGCCCTTCGTTAACTGCTTACTTTTGACTTCGATTTTAGAAATTTCTTCAGAAATATCCACTGCAGAATCCTCTTGAACCAGCCGTAACTGTTCAATTTTCGATTCCACTTCTGCAATAGGTTGCTCAAAATCAAGAAAAGATATTTTCATTGCCGAATTTTATCATTAGCAATGGCTCCTTGCCCACACTTTAAGCACGTGTTGATGGACGACGCTTAAAAGTCAACCGGGTACGCAATGACTCTGGCGTATTGCCGGGAACAGGACACTGCCCGCACACCCGCGGTTCAAGGATCAAGGATGGCTCGTACCTGAGTCAGGCCGCCTCACAAGAAAATCGCTCACCGTTGCTGTACCTTATTCAAGGTTTCCCTAATCCATCCCAAGTGGCGCAAGCAAACCGCAACCGGCGCGTACCAACTCGGGCTGATCACTGGTCAGATTGATGACAGTGGTCATTTCACTCCCGCAGTGCCCTGCATCAATAATGCCATCCAAACGCTTGCCCAACTGCGTGCGAATCTCCTCCGCACCGCAAAGCGGCAGCGCCTCATCCGGCAGGATCAAGGTGGAACTGAGCAAGGGTTCGCCCAACTCGTCCAGCAAAGCCAGCACCACCGGATGATCTGGCACGCGCAAGCCGATAGTTTTGCGCTTCGGATGCAACACGCGGCGCGGCAGCTCTTTAGTCCCTTCGAGGATAAAGGTATAGCCACCTGGCATGGCGGCCTTCAACAAACGAAACTGCGCGTTATTCACGCGGGCATATTTGGCCAGTTCAGAAAAATCGCGGCACATCAAAGTGAAGTGATGCCGATCGTCCACGCCACGAATGGTACGAATGCGATCCAGCAAGGCTGCGTTTCCGGTGACGCCCACCAGAGAATAAGCCGCGTCTGTCGGTACAGCCAGCAAACCGCCACCACGCAACAATTCAGCCGCCTGCTTGATTAAGCGGGGTTGCGGGTGAGAGGCGTGAATCTGAAAAAACTGTGCCACTTAAATCATCAACTCCATGAATTAGCGCCAACCACTTTAATTGACACACTGAATCCAAAAGCCTTCATGCCGGGTCATGAAAAGAACTAAATCCAAGCCGCCCACACGGGCGTTAAATCCGGCGGCAACGCTGGCAACTTGCCCAGATCTACCCAGCTCTCGCCCGGGCCATGAAAATCAGAACCTCGCGAGGCTAAAAACCCGAACTCGCGGCACACGCCAGCCAACTCGCGGGCTTCGTCATGCCCTTGCGAACCGGATAAGACTTCAATGCCCAGCCCGCCTGACTCACGAAATTCCGTAAACAGGCTGCGCCGCTGCGCCTGCGTCAAGCGATACCGCCCTGGGTGCGCAATCACCGCCGTCCCGCCAGCGCCGACTATCCACGCCACCGAATCAGCCAGCGTTGCCCAGGCGTGCGAGACATAGCCCGGCTTATCCTTGGCCAGCCAGTAATCAAACACCGTTTTGGTGTCCTTGACATACCCCTGCTCAACGATGTAGCGCGCGAAATGGGCGCGGCTGATCATTGCCGGGTTGCCCGCATCCGTGCGCCGCACGCGCTGCGGGTCGGTCTGCATGGTGCGGATTTTCCTGATGACGGATTCCGCATCCTCGCGCAACGCAATCGTGTTGCCGTAGGACTTCGACACCTTCTGCCCATCCAGTCCCGGCATGCGCGCGGACGCCGTCAGCAGTGCATCGGGCTCCACCAGGATCATCTTGCGCGCGCCTTCCAGCCAGCCGAACAGGCGTTCGCGGTCGCCCAGCGAAAGGCTCTGCGCTTCATTCAGCAGCGCATGCGCTTCGGCCAGCGCCTCATCTTCGCCCTGTTCCTGATAGCGCGTGCGCAACTCGTCGTAAAGCTTGGCGCGCTTGTTGCCCAGTTTCTTCACCGCCTCGCGCGCCTTGTCCTCGAAGCCCGCCTCCTGCCCATAGAGATGATTAAAGCGGCGGGCCAGTTCACGGGTAAATTCGATGTGCGGCACCTGGTCTTCGCCGACGGGCACCTTGTCCGCCCGATAAATCAGGATATCGGAACTCATCAGCAACGGATACCCCAGAAAACCATAAGTCGTCAAATCCTTGTGCGACAACTTCTCCTGCTGATCCTTGTAAGTCGGCACGCACTCCAGCCAGCCTAGCGGCATCATCATCGACAACAGCAGGTGCAGCTCGGCATGCTCCGGCACTTTGGACTGAATGAAAATCGTCGCCTGCATCGGGTCAACGCCGGCCGCCAGCCAGTCGATCACCATCTCGTAGGCGTTTTCGGTAATCGTGCCGGGCTCGTCATAAGCCGTGGTCAGCGCATGCCAGTCGGCGACGAAAAACAGGCAGGGAAACTCATGCTGCAACTTGATCCAATTGGCGAGGACACCGTGATAGTGGCCAAGGTGCAAACGCCCGGTGGGGCGCATGCCGGAAAGAACTCTTTCTGCGTACATATCAAAAACCGAACAGGCGGGTTAGCAAGGAGAAATATAGCGTTAACAACGAGCGCAAAACATGGTCAAGCACGCCCAGAAACAGCAGGGCGACAAGAATCGGCAGCCCCCAGCGCTCAAGTTGCGCGAACTTCCACGCCGCGCGCGGCGGCAACAGGCTGGTCACAATGCGCCCGCCATCCAGTGGCGGCAGGGGCAGCAGGTTCAACAACATCAACACGCCATTGATGCTGATGCCGACTTTCGCCATGGCGAACATGGCCGCTGAATAGGTGTTTTCCGGCGCAGCAATCGCAAACTTCAGCAACAGCGCCCAACCCAGGGCCATCAACAGATTCGCCGCCGGCCCGGCGGCTGCCACCCACAACATGTCCTGCTTAGGGCGGCGCAATTTACCAAAATCCACCGGCACCGGCTTGGCCCAGCCGAACAGCATGCCACCACTCGATACCAGCAAAATCACCGCTGGCACGATGATCGTGCCCACCAGATCGATATGCCGTATCGGATTGAGGCTGATACGCCCCAGCTTCCATGCCGTCGGGTCGCTGAAGTGCCGCGCGGCATAGCCATGCGCGGCTTCGTGCAGCGTGATGGAGAAAATGATGGGCAGGGCGGAAATCGCCAGCGTCTGGATGATATTCATGGAAGGCCTGATCCTAACAGGCTGCCAGACTTGGATGCGTACGCAGCAAGGAGGCTGGCCAAACGCGGCGAACTACCTGTTACGCTTGCTGGCTATCCTGTAGATAAGGCGTCGACGCACGCGTAGGGCAGTGTGATCCCGTTGGCGACATCTTCAATGCCTTCGATGTGGATCACTGGCGCAACAGATTGGACAGCGCCAAAAATCGTGGCAAATGAAACATCTGCCGCATCTCGCCCAGTACCAAGCCGGATAATGCCCATCGGCAAGGCCATGCCGGAAGCATCGAACAAATACCAACGGTCGCCGAGAAAAACTTCGACATAGGCATGAAAATCCGTCGGCCCAAAGATGGGATCAGAACCATAATCAATGCCCGTTGCAAAGCGCGCAGGAATATTCAACGCACGGCACAAGGCAATCATCAAATGGGCAAAGTCACGACAAACACCGACCTGCTCAATCAGCGTATCAACCGCAGATGTTGTGAAATTGGAACTGCCTGAAGTAAACCGGGTGCGCCGATGTACCCAGTCCTGAATCGCCCGCACCCGCCAATAACCTTGCGGCAAACTGCCAAATTCGGTGCGCGCGAGCTTTGTTAGGCGATCAGACTGGCAATATCGGCTCGGGTAGATATAAGCCAGGGTTTCCGGTGGAAGTTCCGCAATAGGTACTTCACGGACACTATCGGGGGAAGCAATGTGATGCCTGATATCTACGGTCGCGTCGTAGCGCACCGCAAGCTCACCCGGTTCAGCGCGTAGTCGTGCATAACGGTTGTGATGCAACGGATCAGTAAACAGCGAAACAGCCACAGGCTGGCTCACCTGGAAGTTCTCCACAACCACGGATTGACAAGCCGTTTCTGCCGCGTGAAGGTTGAAGATGAAATCACTCGGATAGTCCATGATTGTGTATTTCAGATCAATGGAAAACTTTAGCCGTACCATTTCATGGCTCCATGAAATTCATAAAGGACTGCGCCCATTGATTACCCTGAGCAGGACGACGATGATCGCAATTACCAGCAGGACATGGATCAGGCCGCCCATGGTGTAACTGGTGACCAGGCCCAGGAGCCATAAAATGATAAGCACAACCGCAATGGTATAGAGCATGATGTATTTCCCCTCATCTATGTGGGTAAGCGGCATACAGCCGCAGCAAATTAGCGGCAAGAAAACGCTTCACCGCGTACGGTTTTCTTCCTTCTGCGTGTGTTGCCAATCTGCAATCTGTTTCTCTGCTTCGTCCTTGGTGACACCGTAAGCTTCCTGGATAGTGCCGACCAGCTGGTCACGCTTGCCCGCAATCACTTCGAGGTGATCATCGGTGAGCTTTCCCCATTGCTGTTTGACATTGCCCTTGAGTTGCTTCCAGTTGCCTTCAATGCGGTCCCAGTTCATTTTGGTTTTCCTTGTGTTGGGTATTGGGTCAATTGATCAGGGCGCGAGGACAACAAGCAAGTTGCCCGTCCATGCCCCGTGAATCAAAGCAATCTTTATTTGAGCCGCATATCATCCTTGACAGACTTCACGCCGGTGACGCCCCGGGCAACCTCGGTTGCCTTTGTCGCACTTGCCTGGGAGCTGACGAAACCGCTTAACTGAACAACCCCCTTGAAAGTTTCAACATTGATTTCCGCGGATTTCAAGGTCGGTTCATCCAGGATCGCCGCCTTTACCTTGGTGGTAATGACGCTATCATCAAGATATTGCCCCGTGCTCTCCTGTGTTGGCGTTGATGAGCAAGCACCCAGCGTCGCGAATGCGGTAGCGGCAAATAATGCAAGTAAAAAACTCGTTCGTTTCATGATTTTATTCTCCAAATTAATTTCAAAATTGACTCATTTCAGCAGTGCGCTGTCATGCGTATATCGCAAACTTTCTGCACGATTTTTATTTCCCTACTTGATTGCCGATGACGCCCCCAACGGCCGCGCCACCGACTGTTCCCACTGCGCTGCCGCCCGTCAGGATGGCGTCACCGACTGCACCGACACCCGCGCCTACGGCCGTGTTCTTGTCGCGCGCGGACATCCCGCTACACCCAGCCAAACCAAGCAGTATTGCTGCGGCAAGCGAACGAACGAACTACCAATGTTTGTATCGTTTCATGTTTCATGTTGAAATCCTCATCTAAAATTCGGTGGAAATAAATTCATCTAGCTATGCCAGCTATCTGAACGGCATGCCCCTTTCCTGAGCGATTACTCAGTCTCGCTACGCAAAAAAAATGTATTAGTGAATTGCGCCTGGTTCGGCGCAACTGCGTTCATTCCCCAGGAACCCAGGGTTAGGTTGAACGCTTAACTTGAATGCTCTGCCGATTGCCGACAGCCTGTGTTACGATACTGACCGGTAACTCTCTTGTCAACAATTATTATTTGACCCATGGCCAAGAAAAATAAATCGCCGGCAAATCCGGAAGCGCCTGCCGCAAAACGCCCCAGCGCACGCGACCGGGTTTTCAGGGCGGCAGCGGAGCTTTTTTACCACAAGGGCATACGGGCGGTCGGCGTGGAAACGATTGCGGCCGAAGCGGACACCACCAAGATGAGCCTGTACAGGAGCTTTCCCTCCAAGGACGAACTGGTCGCCGCATGGCTGCACAACCACGACGCTAATTTCTGGATAGCGTGGGATGCCATGACGCAGCAATACCCCAAGGATCCCCGCAAGCAACTCCGCACCGCGTTTGCCTTGCTTGCCAAACACGTTGCAGACCCAAACGCACGAGGTTGCCCTATGGCGAATGCCGCGGTGGAACTCACCGAAAAAGACCATCCTGCGCGTCAGGTGATCAAGGCGCACAAGGCCAAGCTGCGTACCCGGCTTGCCCAAATGTGCGCCCAGATGAAGGCCAATGAGCCGGAACTACTGGCTGACGAGCTTTTCCTGCTGATGGAAGGCGCGCAAGTCAGCATTCAGACGCTGGGTATCGCAGGCCCGGCAACAAAAGTCGCGCGCGCGGCTGATGTTTTGATAGATGCCCATCTGCGAGCACTTTGACTCGTCGATAAGCAGTTTTAACCAACCAAAGGAGCTTGTATGTTTAATTCCAGCAAAAGCGTCATTAAGGCAATTGCCCTGTGCATAGCCATCATCGGGCTGTCCGCTTGCCAAAAAGAAGGGCCAGCCGAACGTGCAGGCAAGGAAATTGACTCAACCGTAGAAAAGGCCGGCCAGAAAATTGAACAGGCTGGAGAGAAAATTCAGGATGCCGCCAAAGACAAAAAACAATAAATTCCGGTAGCGAAAACCCGCGCAGTGTGCATTCTGGCTACGCCAGATGCGCCTGTTTTGGAATGCTATGCAGCACAGAGAGTCGAACAGAAGCTTTTACCCAATGCCAAAAGGCGCCAGCGCCCCGCGGCCCGCACGCACCAGTTCCGGCTGGTCGCTGGTCAGGTTGATCACCGTGGTCATTTCGATGCCGCAATGCCCTGTATCGATCACCGCATCGAGCCGCTTTTCCAGGCGTTCGCGGATTTCGCCGGCATCGGCCAAAGGCAGCTCGTCACCCGGCAGGATCAGCGTCGAGCTGAGCAGCGGCTCATCCAGCGCCGCCAGCAAGGCCAGCACAACGGGATGGTCCGGTACGCGCAGGCCGATCGTCTTGCGCTTGGGATGCAGCAGGCGGCGCGGCAATTCCCGCGTGCCTTCGAGGATGAAGGTATAACTGCCCGGCGTGGTGGCCTTGAGCAGGCGAAACTGCGCGTTATCCACCCGCGCGTATTTGGCGATTTCGGAAAGGTCGCGGCACATCAGCGTGAAGTGGTGTTTTTCATCAACACCACGAATCGCGCGGATACGTTCCAGCAAAGGAGCGTGGCCGGTCACGCCGACCAGCGAATACGCAGCGTCGGTCGGGACTGCCAACAGGCCGCCGCTGCGCAGAATTTCTGCGGCCTGTTTAACCAGGCGCGGTTGTGGGTGCTCGGGGTGAAGCTGAAATAATTGCGCCAAGCAATTAACTCCACTGCGCCCAGACGGGCGTCAGATCCTCGGGCAAATCCGGCAGCTTGCCCAGATCCATCCAGCTCTCGCCGGGGCCGTGAAAATCCGAACCGCGCGAGGCCAGAAAGCCGAACTCGCGGCAGACGCTGGCGAATTCCTGCGCATCGCCGGGCGATTGCGCACCGGACAACACCTCGATGCCGCGTCCCCCCAGATCACGAAAGGCGCTAAACATCTCGCGGCGCTGCGCATTGCTCAGCCGATAACGCGCCGGATGAGCAATCACCGCCGTCCCGCCAGCGCCGACTATCCAGGCCACCGAATCTTCCAGCGTCGCCCAGGCGTGCGAGACATAACCCGGCTTGCCCTTGGCCAGCCAGTAATCAAAAACGGTTTTCACATCCTTGGCGCATCCCTGCTCAACAATGTAGCGGGCAAAATGCGCGCGGCTGATCATCGCCGGATTGCCCGCATAGCGCAGCGCGCCTTCATACGCGCCGTGGATGCCCACCTTGTCCAGCTCCGCCGCCATGTCTGCGGCGCGCACATCGCGGCCGCTGCGCACTTTTTGCAAGCCGGCCTGCAATGCAGCGTTATCCGGATCGACGTTCAAGCCCAGGATATGCACGGTCTGGTCGTCACCCCAGGAAATCGAAATTTCCACACCATCCACAAAGCGCAAACCCAGCTCATCCGCCGTCGTGCGCGCTGCGGGCAAGCCGCTCAATTCGTCGTGGTCGGTCAGCGCCAGCAACTCCACGCCATTGGCATGCGCACGGCGCACCACCTCGGCAGGCGGCAACATGCCGTCTGACAAGTTGGAATGGCAATGCAGGTCAGCGTTGAGTGCTTTCATCGGGAAATATCGTCAAATGTGTAAAGAATCCATCAATCAATTGTGCCACTTTCTGCGGCTGATCGTGGTGCATATTGTGCCCCGCCTCGGGAATGACCACTTCACGCAGTTGCTGGAAGCACGCCATGCGCACTTGATAAGCATCCGCCCCATCCGCTTCATGGGTCATCAGCGAACGCACAAAAGCGGACTCCGCCCCGCGCAGCCAAAGCACCGGCGCACGTACCTGCCGCCAAATCGCCATCGCGTCCGGCAAGGAATAAGGCAGCGGGCTTGTCCAGCGGTGGCAGGGGTCAATCGCCAGATGGATCAGCGACGCCCCACGGCCATCCACCTTTTCCACGCCCAAATGCGTGGCCAAAAATGCCGCCTGGCCACTGGTCAAACGCGGGTTATCCGCCGCTAGCCGTCCTGCCAGCGCCGCCCAATCGGCATACGGCCGAAACCCCTGCGTGGCCGACGGCGCATTCACCGCACCTGCCTGCGCCAACCATCTTGCGTAACGGCTGGGCGCCTCCGCAACCCGCCTGGCGGGCAGTCCAAAACCTTCCAGAGTCACCAAGCCCGCCACACGCTCCGGCCGCAACCCGGCATACAAACACGCCACATTGCCGCCCATGCTGTGCGCCACCAAATTCACAGGACGAGTGGGTGAATAGTGATTGAGCAAGGCATCCAGATCTGCCACATAATCCGGAAACCAGTAGCTGCCGTTATTCCATGCAGACAAGCCAAACCCGCGCCAATCGGGCGCAATGAACCGCCAGTGCGGTGAGATTTCATCCACCACAAATTGCCAGGTGGCAGACACATCGCCCCAGCCATGCAACATCACCAGCAAGGGCAAGGCAGGATTGTTTTGCCAGCAGCGTACATGCATGCGCTGCCCGCGCAGGGTTAAAAATTCAGACTCACAGGGTTTCATCAGTTAAGTTTAGCAGCGCAATGAAGCCGGCTTTGATGCGTCAATCCCCATCTTGCACCGCAAAAAATATGTCAACACAGCTGCGGCAAGCCAAGTCTGACGGGTTCACAGTCTCATGTTGCGCGTCGATTACAATCCGCCCGGTTCTTTTTTACTTGCACCTATTTAACTCTTCGCTGCCATGGCCACCAAAGCTTCTGATAAACCCTCCAGCACCTATGACGAATCCTCCTTTCGCGTCCTCAAAGGCTTAGAGCCCGTGAGGGAGCGTCCGGGCATGTACACCCGCACCGACTCGCCCACCCACATCATTCAGGAAGTCATTGACAACGCGGCGGACGAAGCCTTGGGCGGGTTTGCCAAAACCATTCACGTCCTGCTCAAAAAAGACGGCAGCATTAGCGTCACCGACGATGGCCGCGGCATCCCGATTGGCCTGCACCCGGAAGAAAAAGTACCGGTAGTGGTCTTGGCGTTCACGCGCCTGCATGCCGGTGGCAAGTTCGACAAACGCTCGGGCAATTCCGCCTACGCCTTCTCCGGCGGCCTGCATGGGGTGGGCGTGGCGGTCACCAATGCGCTATCCACACGCGTCGCCGTTGAAGTGCGCCGCGAAGGCAAAGTCTGGCAAATCGAATTTACCGGTGGCGGCGAGCACATCAGCCCGCTGGTTGAAACCGGCAGCTGCGGCCGACAAACCGGCACGCGCGTGAGCGTCTGGCCGGATGGCAAATACTTTGACAATCCCAATATTTCACTCGTTGAGCTGGAACGCTTGTTACGCTCCAAAGCCGTGCTGCTGCCCGGTGTGGCAGTCACGCTCGAAGTCGAACAAACGGACGGCAGCCTGCGCAGCAAAACCTGGAAGTATCCGCAAGGCCTGGCCGGTTATCTGGTCGAGCTCGCAGGCAGCGCTGAAAACATCGCGCCGCTCTATGCCGCTGAAAAATATGCCGATAAAGATAATGCCGACTTTGCCCCAGGCGAAGGCGCGGCCTGGGCGATTGGCTGGTTTCCCGATGCGGTGGCATCCGAATCTTACGTTAACCTCATCCCGACAGTCGCCGGCGGCACCCATGAAGCCGGGCTGCGCGCAGGCGTGTTTGACGCCGTGAAATCTTTCATCGAGCACCGCGCGCTGTTGCCGCGCGGCGTGAAATTGCAGCAGGATGATGTCTGCAGCCGCATGGTGTATGTGCTGTCCACGCGTTTACTTGATCCGCAGTTTCAAGGCCAGGTGAAAGAAAAGCTCAACTCGCGCGAAGCCGTCAAGCTCGTTGCCAGCATGGTGCGCGACCCGTTTGAAATCTGGCTCAACCAGCACGTGGAAGCGGGCCGCGCGATTGCAGAACTCGCCATCCACCAGGCGCTGGCGCGGCAAAAAAATGCGCAGAAGGTAGAAAAGAAAAAACAATCGGGCGTGGCTGTTTTGCCCGGCAAGCTCTCGGATTGCGAATCCACCTCATTGACCGAGAACGAGCTGTTTTTAGTCGAGGGTGATTCAGCCGGTGGCTCAGCCAAAATGGCGCGCAACAAGGAAACCCAGGCCATTTTGCCCCTGCGCGGCAAGGTGCAGAACGCCTGGGAAATCGACGCTGGGCGCCTGTTTGCCAATGCCGAAATCCATGACATCGCCGTCGCCCTGGGCATCGACCCGCACGACAAGCCCAGTGCCGATTTATCCGGTTTGCGCTATGGCAAAGTGGTCATCATGTCAGACGCCGACGTGGACGGCGCGCATATCCAAACCTTGCTGCTCACGCTGTTTTACCGCCACTTCCCGGCCTTGATCGCCGCAGGCCATGTGCATATCGCGCAACCGCCGCTGTACCGCATCGACGTGCCCGCCAGCGGTAAAAAGCGCCCGGCGCGCCGCCTGTATGCGCTGGACGAAGGCGAGCTTGCCGCGATGAAAGACCGGCTCGTACAAGAAGGCGTATCCGCACACGCAATTGAAGTCGGCCGCTTCAAAGGCCTGGGCGAAATGAACCCCGAACAGTTGCGCGAAACGGCGATGGATCCGGCCACCCGGCGCGTGTTGCCAGTGACCGAGCGGTTGGCCGCGCAAACCAGGCAAATCTTCAACCTGCTCATGAGCAAAGGCGAAGCCGCCTCGCGCCGCCTGTGGATGGAAGAAAAGGGACACCTGGTGGAAGCGGACATTTAAACCCGGAAACCCCAGCCAACCGCCGTCAATGCCGTTGGGCCGCTGTCCGGAAAATATCACCGTCACATTCATGACAAAATCATCCAAAAAAAGTCGGTGCTGGCAGGACGGCAGGAAATGGACACCCCTGTGGAATACCACAGCGCGGACAAATATGCTCTATATAATGCCAGGATGTTGCAGAGCAACACGAGGGGGAGTTCATGCATAACGAAGCAAACAACACCGTCAAGCCACGTTTAGCCCTAGTTGCCATCGCCGCGATGGGCGTGGTGTTTGGCGACATTGGCACCAGCCCGCTGTACGCCATGAAAGAAGCCTTCAACGGCCCGCATGCGGTGGCGGTCACGCCGGAAAACATCCTCGGCATCCTGTCGCTGATCTTCTGGGCGCTGACGATTACGGTGACTTTCAAGTACGTCGTGTTCATTACCCGCGCCGACAACCGCGGCGA
>LNAP01000301.1_pt1 | contig 56217 bp, 51 predicted proteins | sample 602601 | NCBI WGS metagenome assembly LNAP01 (sample SAMN02440304, study PRJNA202911) | soil metagenome | biome: Subtropical and temperate rainforests or woodlands; isolation source: soil samples (1 kg each in a 20% v/v slurry with milli Q water) were... ...
CTCACAGGAGGACAGGGCCTCTTCAAGCATTTTTGAAGTCAATGGTTTCTCCTTCGACCATTACGTCGGTGAGGTGCAGGGAGCGGTCCAGGCGCACGCCGCCCAGGCATTTGGACACGGTGTGGCTGCCCAGCTTGTATTCGCCGTCGGGCATGCTGGCGGTGCCGGGAGCGAAGCCCACCAGCTTGGCGGACTCATCTGAGGCGTTGATTGCCTGGATGTGCTGCGGGGCACGCACCACGGAGGACGCTGTCAAAGTTGGTTTTGTGAGGATTAACTTTTCGCTATTCCTCACCATTAATCACCCATGACCATTAGTTTCAGTGGCAATTCGACTTTCTTCTGAGCACTACCGGCGTGCAGGTCTAGCGTTATATTGATCCGAGTCTTTGGCACTTCATTTTGGAAACTATTTGAAGCCATACCCCCCCTCCCCTCCAGGCTTTTTTGCAGCAGCAAGTGCTGAAGCGAAACCAATACTGAAACCAGTGCATATAGCCGACGCGTCAAATAGCACACCCGCCATAACACATAAGTTCCATTCCTAAAGAGGGCATAAAGCGCTTACACGTTGCTCGCTTTTGCCCGGCCAAGACCATGGTGAATAATTTCAAATGGTGATTACTAGCCTTCACAGCGCGCCAGGGATCATTCAGAACAAAAATTAGGAATTATCCTACAAACAAACTGATTAACATTCGGAACCCGCTCCGTACTTGTAGGAGGGGTATGACTCACTCACATGGGTTACAAATCAGTTCACGCACATAGGTAACAGTTACTGACTGGCAGGCAATTACTGATCGTCGGGTACCTTCAACTACCTACAAGACACCGACCAAAGCTGATCAAGTCTTGTCGTATAGCTCTGACTCATAAGCTCCCGCCGCATCGCCCCGTCAGGATTCGCCGGCACTCTGGCTGAACGCAACGAGCCCCGGCCCCAACAACCATTAATCTGATCCAGCACGCTCATCACCCTGGACACGTTTACAGGTTGCGACACTGCAAACAAATCTTCAGTGTACTGGCCTCAGTCATTGAGGCAGGCTGTCCTCGTGCCGGCTCATTTGATTTTCTCGGTATCCGGCGCACGGGAAAGGCTAGACCCGGTCACGCTCAAGAAGCGTGCCGAGCAGAGGGTGTTGCGCCAGGGTAAGCAGGTCGTGGGCAACGTCAGGAACAAAGGGCCGGTTCTGAAGCCCTGACATACGCCTGGCACGCCCGCAGCGCGATCAATCCTTGGTCGTAGGTGTTGATATTGCCTATACTCGGCGACCTCAAGATAAAGACAAAGGAGCAAATTTGAACAAGAACTCGTATCGTTATCTGGTGCCTTTGATTTTTGGAACGCTGCTCTCTGCTTCCTTGCTTGTTACATGGCATAGCCATATTTACTCCAGAACCTTCTTCAAGCCAGATCTACAACAAAGCTTCCTTATCGCCTCATCAGTACTAGCAATCATCACTTCGCTGGGCATGTTATTATTTAAATCAAACATCACACCAGGCAACACTCTCAAAAACATAAAAATCATTATCTGCACGCCAATAGCCGCACTTATAGTGTGCATGCTTATATTAGTCATTCCATTTTCACTTTCAATCTACCTTTCCACTGGAACTCAAAGCAGCTACACGACTGCCTATAAAAAAACCTCAGGCGGCAGAAGAAGCTGTAGTGGGATTGAATTCTTCGAGCCAGAACTGAATAAAGAAATAAAAATATGCCGATCAAACGTTATCGACAATACTGGACAGGTAAGCGTTTACAAAACCAGCACTCATAACGGCATAGTCATAATAGGCACAAAAATTTAATGGTGTTCTTAGGCAGGGGGTTAATATTTTAGGGAGCTGTAAACTATCCCCTCCCCCTATCCGACAGGGTGAACAACTGGCCCTGGGCCCAGTCAGTCATGCCCCGGTAGATCGCCGAGATGTCACGCAGCAGCGAGCAGGCATCAGCCTTGTTCTGCAGGTTCAGGTTGCAGATGAAACGCAGCTCCAAAGGCCGAGACTTTGACCGGCCTGCCATCACCCGCAATGACAGGAAAACTGCACGAAAAACCGAGCTTGGGTACAACAATCAGTTTGCGCAAAACGCCACCTGTCGACCCAATACTGTTCACCCTCTTCCCCCCGGCACCCCAACACCCTGCAAGCTGGTGAACTCCAGAGCGACGGTAAAACGCTGCTGCTCCAGAATTACATCAATCTGCCAGCCCAATTTTGCACATAACTGACGCATCAACTGCAGCCCCAGGCCGTAGCCGTAATCGCTGGACTCCTCCCTCGGCTTGGCCTCCCTGATGTGGTTGGCAATTACCAGGCGCGGGTAGTTGAAGCTGATTTCTACCTGGCCCTCTTCCGCGTATTGCAGGGCGTTGCGCAGGAAGTTACCGATCACGATGCGGCACGCGGTGGGGGGGAGTCGGCAGGGTTCGCTGTGGATGTCGACAAGCAGCTCGATATCCCGATTGCCGATCAGGTAGCGATGTTTGTCAATCAGCTCGCCGACCAACGCGCTCAGGTCTATATTTTCCTCAGGCAATGGTTCTGGGCGTTCGCGGCTCATCCACAGCAAGGTCTCGGCGATAAGTTGCATGTTCAACACCGAGCGCTCAATGCGCTGCAGGGAAGATGGCAAGACACCGCCGGCCTGCAGGGTCAACAGTTCTATATTGGCCTTGAGCACCGCCAATGGGGTTCGCAGTTCATGGCTGGTGTAGCGCAACAGGCGGCCTTCACGCTGGCTGGCAGCTTGTACTTGCTCAACACTCTGGGCCAGCGCATCGGCCAGGGTATTGAACTCCTTGAAGCTGAAATCCGGGCGCTCGCCGGCCCGGGCATCCGGGTTGTTCAGGGTACTGGACCATTGGGCCAGGCGTCCGAGCGGCCGCACCAGCCACCAGACCAACAGGGCGATAATGATCAGCGCCGGCACGAACACCGCCAGGCTGACAAACACGACGCCCTGCAGTACCTGATCAAAGTAGGCATCGGACAGCGGCGTCTCGACCTCACCGCCCTCTTCGTGATCATGGTCAATGTCATACATATAAAGGGTCTTGCCGTCACCCAGGGGCTGGGTGAGGACTGCCCGGATCTCAGCATCGTCATCATCGGAGTCTGTATCACCGAAGACCTGAACGGCACCGAAGGACATGCTCGGCGGTGCCTCGAGCAGTTGGCGCACGCTCGCCGGCAAGGCTTCCTTGCCGATAACGGCTTCGAAGAAGTAGTTGCGCGGCGGTGGCGTGGTCGGATCCTTCTTGTAATGCCTGACGAAATACTGAGCCTCTTCTTCCATCATTGCGCTGGCGGTGTAGAGCAGGCCACGCACGGTGTATACCGGCAGCAGTTGGCTGTAGATCAGTAACACCACAGCAATCAGGAACAGGAAGCTGCCACTGATCACCCACTTCAGACTCAGGCGGTTACGCATGGGGCTTCACCTGAACCCCGACCCCAGGCAGGGTGTGGATCAGCGGCCGGTCAAAGGGTTTGTCTACCGCCTTGCGCAGCCGGTGCATGTGGACTTTAAGCGTGTTGCTGTCCGGTGGTTCATCGCCCCAGATCGTGGTTTCCAGGCGCTCCCGGGGCACGAGTTCAGGGCTGGCGCGCATCAGGTACTCCAGCAGGGTCCAGCAAATGGGCGACAAATGCAGCTCCTGCCCGGCGCGGCTGACTTTGCGGGTGGTCAGTTCCATCACCAGGTCGTCCACCTGCAGGCGGCTGCTCTGGCTGCTGCGACGCATGCTCAGGGCACGAATCCTGGCCACCAGTTCGGCCAGTTCGAATGGCTTGACCAGGTAGTCGTCAGCGCCCGCGGCAAAGCTTGCGAGCTTGTCCGAAAGGGCATCCAGTGAAGTGAGCATCAAGATCGGTGTCTGGCTGCCTTGCTGGCGTAGCCGTTCGCACACTTGCTGGCCGTCCAGGCGCGGCAACATGATGTCCAGGAGAATCACGTCGTAATGCTGGTCGAGTGCCAGGTTAAGGCCGGCCTGGCCGTTAGTGACGTGGTCGCAGACCATGCCGCTGATTTCCAGGTACTCGATGATGGTCGTGGCCAGGTCAAGGTTGTCCTCGACCAGCAGCAGGTGAATATGCACGGAAAAGTCCCCTCGGACAGGTGTTGCGCAGAGGGTTGAAGGATAACGGAAGTCGGGCATTTCCCGTGGATGTTTACCTCGCGTTAACCCGGCACTCTCTAAGCTGGGGCTCTTCCTATCCTGAGCTCATCACCGTCATGAACCTTTACTCGATGGTTAAAAGAGTCCTGTTGGCTTTGATTCTATTCGGCCTGATGGCCAGCGTCCTGCCGTCTCGCGGGCAATTGGTCAACCTGGGAGGCGGCAGCCGGTTTCTGGTGGGCGAGCATCTCGAGCAGGCAGCTGCGTGCTGTGTCGCCAGTGCGTTCCGATAACGTAGGCGCCAGTTACAGCTGGCAGGTGCTGATATGCCTGGGGCTGATTGTGGGTGTGTCGATTGCGATGGGTAGCTACATCGTTCATTTGAATGCGCGCATTGATAAGCAGCGAGAACTGTCGCCGGTGTATCTGCACCAATGTGGCAACGGGCGCGGGGGGTTTATTGTGTACCCCGACGGCAGGCGCAGCAGTGATGACTGCTACCCCGCCGATGACCTTGAATCGACGAGCACTGATCAGCCACAGGACGTACCAGGCACACCCCGCGAGCAATGGCTCAAATACATCCTGCCTGCCGTTGAAGGCCTGCGCAGAATGACCTCCAACAGTCTGATCAGCACCTCCAGGCCCCGGCCGAAACCCCGGCACGCCAGCCTGCCAGGCACATCTGATATGCTTTTTTCTTTAACACCTGCATCTGTACCGAACAGTGCACAACCCGGACAATGGCTCATCGGCAGGAACTCCCCGGCCGCCCTTCTTCCTTTTGGAGGCCCCATGGCTAAGATGGCATTTTTTCTTTTAGGGTTTCTGGCACTGACCGTTGGCATTGGCCTGCTGGCCACGATCTCACCGGTTTGAGCCCCGGCCCGTAAAGGCCTGGACTCTTTAGCCGGCAAAAAACATCGGGTACAACGACAGCACCAACAGCCCCGCCATCGACCCGTTGAACAGCTTCAACCAGCGGGGCTCACGCAGGACATTGCGCAAGCCGGTGCCACACCCCGCCCACACGCACACACTCGGCAGGTTGACCACGGCAAACACCACGGCGATGACCAGCACGTTAGTGAAGTAGCCTTCAGCCGGCGTATAGGTGGTGATCGCGCCCAATGCCATGACCCAGGCCTTGGGGTTGACCCACTGGAACACCGCAGCGGCGAGAAAGGTCATGGGTTTGCGCTTGCCGTCGGTGTCGTCCGACATTGCGCTGGAGGTCGCTATCTTCCACGCCAGGTACAGCAAGTAAGCCGCCCCGATATAGCGCAACGCGGTGTACGCCCATGGCAACGCCTTGAACACCTCCCCCAGGCCCAGGCCGACCGAAATCACCAACAACATAAAGCCCACGCTGATCCCCAGGGCATGGGGAATCGAGCGGCGAAAACCGAAGTTCACCCCCGACGCCAACAGCATGGTGTTATTGGGGCCAGGGGTGATCGAAGACACGAAGGCAAACAGCGCGAAGGCCGATAGCAAGCTGGTGGACATGAACATGGTGCGTCATCCGGCGAATTATTGTCGCCTTGACAGTAGAGGGTTATGCCGCGCCTCGCCCCGTACAGCTAGGGGCAGATCGAGAGATACAATTCATCAAGGGTGGGAGCTGTCGAGCCCGGCGAGGCTGCGATGGCGGCACAGCCCCCAGCACGATGACAACTTCGCCAAAGCCTGACAGCAAATACGAAACAATTGACGCTTAAACCGGACTTGGCACTTGCCGATAGGTGACTGTTTGCCCCAGCGCGATGGCACTGGCCTCAAGCCGCAGACGCTCGGCGTCAAGAAAGCCATGCAACGTTTTGAGATGACCGATCTTGAGTTGAATCTCAGCCATTTTGTCGGCCACCAACGCAGCGCCCTGGGCACAGTCAATCGTACTTTGCCGCTTGGCTTCGAGGATTTCGCCGACTTCAGCCAGGGAAAACCCCATCTTCTGCGCCATCTGAATAAACGCCAGGTCCAGTGCCGTCTGCTCACTGTAAACGCGGTAGTTATTGGCTCCCCGCTGCACGGTGATCAGCCCCAGCGCCTCGTAATACCGCAAGGTATGGCGCCCAAGGCCGCTCCTACGCTCAAGCTCTGCGACTTTCACGGTAAATTTTCCTTGACTGTAGAGGTAGCTCCACAGTTTAGCCTGCGCACCTTATCCAACCAAGGAATGCGCCATGAGTACTCAATGTTTTGTCACCGGCGGCAGCGGATTTATCGGGCAGCATTTGCTGGCCCACCTGAGCGCTACAGGGCACGAGGCCTGGGTGCTGATGCGCCACGCCGCAAACCTTGAAACGCTCAGGGAGCAGGTGCGCCTACTGGGGGGAGAACCCTCGCGCATTCAGGCCGTTCAAGGCGACCTCAATCACCCGAACCTGGGGCTGAACGCGACTGACCGCCAGCGTATTGCCTCAGCCCGCGTGGTATTCCACGTCGCCGCCCAGTTCGCCTGGGGCCTGTCTATGGAGCAAGCCCGCGCGGTCAACGTCAAAGGTGCTCTGGAGGTTGCCCGGTTATCGGCAAGCCAACACAGTCGGCTGCTGATGGTGGGAGGCTACATGCTGCAAAACACCGCGCACTTGACCAGCATTGGCATTGATCAGCAACGTCCAGAACACAGCGATTGGCCCGCCGTGTACAGGCGTGTGGGTGGGTACGAGGCAAGTAAGCTGGAAGCGCATTTTGCGGTCATTCGCTACATGCAGGCGCAACGGGCCGACTACACCATCGTGCACCCGGCAACGGTCTGCGGGCATAGCGAGAGCGGGCATATCCTGGCTGGTCAGCCGGTAGCAGAGCTGATTCGCAACCTGGCGACGGGCAAGTTGACGGCGATTCCTGGATCAACCCGCCACTGGCTGCCATTGGTCAGTGTCGATTACCTGGTGGCGTTGATGGTCGCGGCGGCATTCGACCCGGCAATGGCAAATCAGCAGGCCCTGGCACTGGACGAGCTCAGCCCCAATCTGCAAGGACTGGTCACACACATCGCCCACACCCTGGAAGTGCAGACTCCCCGCCGCCACCTACCACTGGGCCCACTCAGATGGCTGCTGAAAATACCGGGCGTGGCTAAGCACTTTGGCACTAGCCCGGAATCCCTGAACTTCATCCGCACCGAGCGATTCGACATGACTCATAGCCGCAAGCTGGAAAGCCGATATCAGCTCAAGCATGCTGATTTGGCATTAACGCTGGAGAAAACTGCGCGATTCGTCAGGCATGGACTTCTGAACTGAAGGAAGTTTTGCCCCCCAACAAATGACATGAGCACTGTTGAGTGCTGGCGTAGAATCCAGCCCAAAGCACAATCATATTCAGGGAAATCCGGATAATGCTCTTCGAGAACCTCGCGCTGTTTTTGTTGATTGTCGAGAAAGGCGGATTGTCGGCGGCAGGCCGCGAGGTCGGGCTTTCGCCCACGTCTGTGTCGGAGCGGCTCGGGGCCTTGGAAAGGCACTACGGCGCGACACTACTGACCCGTACGACCCGCTCAATCAGCCTGACGGACGAAGGGCGGACGCTGATGGAGGGCGCCCGGCGCCTGCTCGCAGAAGCTGAAGACATCGAGAGCACTATCAAACTGGGCACCGAACGAATCTCGGGGCTGATACGCCTGAGCGCTCCCGTCGACCTGGGCCGCAACCGCATCGTGCCCATCCTCGATGATTTTCTGCAGAAGCATCCCAACGTCAGCCTCGACCTGAACCTGACCGATGGCTACCTGGATCTCGCGGGGCAAGGGGTTGATTTCGCCATTCGATATGGCGCCCTGTCCGACAGCACCCTGCGCGTCAGAAAACTCAGCGAGGGCCGTAGGGTCGTGTGTGCATCCCCCGCCTATCTCAAGGCCCATGGCACGCCCCAACACCCATCGGACCTGGCGCAGCAACAGTGCATCCTGATGCGCTTTGGCAGCAGCATCCACCGTGAATGGCAGTTCCGCGCCGCTGGCCGTACGTTCAAGGTGCTGGTGTCGGGCAGGCGTATTGCCAATGATGGCGATCAGGTGCGCCAGTGGTGCCTGGCCGGCCACGGCATCTGTATCAAGTCCTACATCGATGTACGTGATGACTTGGACGCCGGCCGACTGGTCGAGGTGCTGGAGACCTACTCCCTGCCGGGCGTGGACTTGCAGATTGTCTACCCTTCCGGCCACGCAATGCCGCGCCGGGTCAAACTGCTGATGGACGAAATCTCCTTGAAGCTGGCGACCTGAGCGCGCCCCAAGGAGATTCTTTGGACCTGACCTACCGCTTTCAGCCCTACTGAGCCCAGGCGGCAAAGTCCGAGTAACCACGTTCGGTACCGCCAAACAACTCAGCGCCTTCCAGACCGGCTAACGGGTAACCCTTCTCCAGCCGCAGTGGCAGATCCGGGTTGGCCACAAACTTGCGTCCAAAGGCGATAAAGTCTGCGTAGCCTTTTTCCAGGACCCACTCAGCAAGTTCCAGGTCGTACTTACCGGCCACCACAATCGCATTACGAAAGCGCTCGCGCACGGCCTGGCGGAAGTCTTCGGGAAACTTGGGGGCATCATCCCAGTCCGCTTCGACCAGGTGCAGATACGCAATATTTTTGCCCTGCAAATAGCGGGTCGCTTCCAGCAACGTCGGCAGAATGTCCGGGCAAGCCATGCCACGCGCCGTAAGAAACGGCGCAACCCGGATGGCTGTGCGATCGGCCCCCACTTCATCAATTACCGCATCCATGACTTCCCTGAGAAAGCGCAGACGGTTCTCGCGCGATCCGCCGTACTCATCCGTACGCGTGTTCGACGTGGTGCGCAGGAACTGGTCGATCAGGTAGCCGTTGGCCCCATGCACTTCGACACCGTCGAAACCTGCCGTCATGGCATTACGCGCAGCCTTACGATAATCGTCGACGATGGCGTGGATTTCGGCGCGCTCCAGTGCCCGTGGTGTCGGGCACGGGGCCATACTGCCGACACCCGACGCAGAATCTACTTTCCAGATGCTGCCATCAAACGCAATTGCAGACGGCGCGACCGGTAATTCGCCATTGTGGAAGTCGGGGTGCGACATGCGCCCTACATGCCACAACTGCAGGAAAATTCGTCCGCCAGCGGCATGCACCGCATCGGTCACCAGGCGCCAGCCGGCGACCTGTTCGTCACTGTAAATCCCTGGGGTGAATGAATAACCCTTGCCCTGGGGCGAGATCTGCGTGGCTTCAGTCACAATGAACGCAGCCGACGCCCGCTGCGCGTAGTACACCGCGTTCATAGCGTTCGGCACATCGCCAGGCTGGGTGCTGCGCGAGCGAGTCATGGGCGCCATGACGACACGGTTGGGCGTGCTCAGTTGACCAACAACGCCTGGGGTAAAGAGTGTGGACATCGGTGTCTCCTCGTAGATAGTCGGTGGTGCCAATGACCACAGCGTATCTGCGAGGGGATTTCTTGATAATCGACTCAGTTCGGGAAACATATTCCGGTTAATCCGGATAATGCGATGGTAGGCAGACGCAAAGCCCGCATGATCAAAAGACGGTCGGCAACTCAGGCGCCAAAATTAAAGGCAATAGAAATGCGCGGACGCGCGCCTTCAAAACGTCTTACGGAATGCATCAGCCACGACGGAAACATAATGAACGTTCCACTGGTAGCGGCATAAGTCGTACTAAAGCCAGCAGTAACACAATCTTCCACCCTCATGCGCAGCGCAGGATTGTAGATCGATGCAACCATCCCGCGGGGGTCGATAAACTCAAGGTCACCGCCAACAGCCGGATCTTCCTCTCGCCCGCCGGCATCCACCCAATAAACCCCCGACCAGAATGCCCCCGGGTGGCCATGCAACGCATTGCTGTGCCCTGCCTGGTTAACGTTTGCCCAGGCATTGAGTTTCCATGCAAAACTCGGCTCAGTTAAGCCGTACTGCTCGCTATGCACCGCCGTCAGTTGAGTGGCGAACTCGGTGGCAAAGCCAACCAACGCATCGCAGGCCTGCCCGCCCCATTCCGGGAAGTCGCTCGCCGACTGCCAGCCGCCGTCATTACTGCGCTGCGTGCCGCCCAGATCGTCCGCCATGCGACAAGTGATCAGGGTTTTCAGCTCTGTATTGAGTTTTTCTGCATCGGGGTACTGGAGACTGGCCAGGGGAGTTGCAAACAGCCGTCTGATGTTTATCAGTTCAGGGTTTAGCGGGTTATTACTCGAGTGCATTGCGATGCTGACCAAGTTGCGCTAGTTGCAAAAAACTTTACCCGACCCACTAAATAACAGCTGTAAACCTTTGTTAAAATTTGCTGGACATTAGTTAACCATACCCTATCAAGTTGCCGAAAAGTCGAATTCAACCTCAGTCCATATAAGCCCCCACCGACACACTCAAGCTGAATACTGAGTGATTACCAGCAGTATCCCGAAGCTCACCAGCAAGGCGCCAAAAGCCCGGTCAATCCATTGTCGTGCAGCCATCAGTTTTTCGCGCACCCTCCCAGCGGAAAAGCACAGCGCAATAAGGCTGAACCACAGCACATGCGCCCCCGCGATAAATAGCCCATAGGCCATTTGCACGGTCAACGCGGTGTCCGGTCGTACTACCCCCATAAACAGACTGACGATAAAAATCGATGTCTTGGGGTTCAACGCATTCGTGAGAAACCCGGTACGCAACGCTTCCAGGTCAGACATCGCGGCAGGTGGCGCGTCCAGCTGTTCAGTCGCAGGCCGGGAACGCAGCATCTTGATCCCCAAGTAGACCAGATATGCCGCTCCAGCCAGCTTCAACGCATTGAACAACCAAGGAGTCTGTTGCAGCACCAACCCTAATCCGAGCAGCGTGTAGCCCACATGAACCAGCACCCCCAGGCCGATTCCCACAGCGGTGAGCACACCTGCCCGCCGGGACAGGAGCAAGCCGTTACGAGACACCATGGCGAAGTCCGGCCCTGGACTGATGCATGCAAGGAGTGTGATGGTGATTACTGCTATCCATTCGCCCATGTTGTAGCCTTTGAATTATTGGTTGTGTAAGGCAATATTTGCAGATCCTCTGCTTGGGTAATAACGATGATTTCTGAAGAAAATAGTGACTACAACTCACTGATTTCTGAGACGCGCATGCCCTCCCTGCTTGCATTGCGCTGCTTCGAATCCGCCGCACGCCTGGAAAACTTCGCCCGTGCGGCTGACGAACTGCACCTGACACCCGGCGCCATTAGCCGCTCAGTGCGCCTGCTGGAAGAGGATTTGGGCGTTGACCTGTTCGAGCGACGCAGCCGAAGGGTGTTTTTAACGGAGCCCGGAAGACGCCTGGCAAAAGCCGTCAGTGAAGGGCTCGGGTTGATGAACCAGGCCGTGCGCGCGATACGCAGCGACGCCCGTCGAGCGCGCCGGCTTGTCTTATCCTGCGAGCCAACGCTGCTGATGCGTTGGTTGATCCCTCGCTGGAGCGACTTCCAAACACATCATCAAGGGCTGGACATTCACCTGGTTGCCGGCGGTGGCCCCTTCTCATTCAACCAGGGCATCGACCTGGCCATACGGCGGGACGATTTCCCACGGCCTCCCGACTACCATGCCGAGACACTATTCCCAGAGAGGGTCGGCCCTGTATGCCGGCCGGACAAAGTAGCTGAGTGGTTTGGTAAAAACCGCAAATCCCTGCTCGCCTCGGCCCCGCGCCTACAGACGACTAGCCGGCCTACGGCTTGGCAAGAGTGGGCCAACGCAAAAGGCCTGCCCACTCCGACCATGGAAATGCAATCCTTTGAGCACTTTTACTTCAGCATCCAGGCAGCGGTTGCAGGCCTTGGAGTAGCCATTGGCCCGTGGCACCTGGTGCGCGACGATATCGAAAGCGGTGTATTAGCCGCGCCATTGGGGTTTGTTGAAGATGGCTCGCGGTACTGCCTGCTATCGCCGGCAGCCCCCAAGCCAGGCAGCATGGAAATGGTGTTACTTAACTGGTTGCAGGAGCGATCCTAAATGCCAGGCAACATTCACCCAGCGAAGGACAGACAGTGCTTATCGTATTCAGCGGCCTTCCCGGCACCGGAAAAACCACTCTCGCCAAGGACCTCGCCGCGACGACAGGCGCCGTCTACCTGCGCATTGATACCATTGAGCAAGCAATCCGAAACTCCGGAGCGCTTGCCCAAGACGTGGGACGCAGTGGTTACATGGTCGCTAATGAGCTTGCACTGAGCAATCTCCTGCTAGGCCGCACCGTCATCGCCGATTGTGTAAACCCGGTAAGCGAAAGTCGAGTAGCCTGGAGCGAAACCGCCTCAAAGGCCGGTGTTCGGCTAGTCAATATTCAAGTGATTTGCTCTGATAAAAATGAACATCAGCGACGGGTAGAAACACGGACGGTGGATATTCCAGGGCTGACGCCACCCACCTGGCAGTCGGTGCTCAATCATGAATATGAAGCGTGGGACCCCGCCCCGTTTTGCATAGACACTGCCCTGGCTTCGCCGGCGCAAGCGGTGTCGATGATCACAAACCAATTCCTGCCCAGAGGAGAAGGTGTGATTAGCGAGCAATGACATCGACAGGGCTGTAAATGTAGGATTTATGCAAAATGGTCTGGAGAGGCATATGGACGTTGCAACACTCGCATTATTCCTGCCCGCCTGCTTTGCACTGAATATGGCGCCAGGGCCCAACAACCTGCTGTCCATCAGCAATGCAACGCGCTACGGATATCGCACAGCCTGTATCGCAGGCGTGGGGCGCTTGCTGGCATTCGCCATCATGATCGCACTTGCTTCGGCGGGCCTGGCGGTGGTGTTGCAAACGTCAGAGCTGATCTTCTACGGGATCAAAATAGTCGGCGCGGCGTACCTTTTCTACCTGGCGTATCAGCTGTGGAACGCCGCACCGCAAGCAGCAGCCGAATCAGAAACCTCTGGGACGGGGTTGTGGGGGCTGGCCAGGCAGGAGTTCCTCGTCGCTGCCGGCAACCCCAAAGCCATCCTGATCTTTACCGCGTTCCTACCTCAATTCGTTGACCCAACGGCAGACGTTGGCGCTCAGTTCCTATTGCTCGGATTGCTGTTTCTGATACTGGAGTGGATCGCCATTGGCGCCTATGCCTATATCGGGCTGCATATGCGCCGCTGGTTTACGCAGCCTCGCGGCAAGAAATTTTTTAATCGTTGCTGTGCCGGTTTGTTGTCTGCGGCTGCCTCGGCTCTATTGATGGCGCGGCGTACCTGATCCTAAAAACAGGAGCGTTTTATTTTCGAAGCAGCTGCACCAGTGCCCCGGACGCATTGTGTGTCGCACACTCGGGCGAGGCCTGTGTCAGGACGCTGGCCCGGTGGCACTGGATTCTTGCTCTGCCACAACCTGGTTACGCCCCTGTTGCTTGGCGCGGTACAGCAATTGATCTGCCTTATGGAACACATCCTCCATCGAGTCGCCGGATCGCCAGAGCGCAACCCCCAGCGAGACAGTAATGTGACCAACAGTCTCCAGGGCGGTGGATGCGATCGAGAGTCGCAAACGCTCTGCGATGTCTACAGCGGCAGCGATTGAGCTATCGGGAAGCAGCAAAACGAACTCCTCCCCCCCTACACGGCAAAGCAGATCGCTCGGCCGAGAGTTCTGTTTCATCAGTCCTGCTACCGATCTGAGCGTCTCGTCACCTACGTCGTGGCCAAAGGTATCGTTCACTCGTTTGAAATGATCAATATCCACGGAAATCACAGCAATCGTCTTCTTCGACTCCAACCACACCGTGAGCGCGTCTTGCATTGCGCGACGGTTTGCCAGCCCGGTGAGTGGATCACTTTGAGCCTGGTGGTTGAGCCTGCCGATTTTTTCCTGCAGTAGGCTCACGCTAAGCAAAAGTGCCCGACGTAACTGCCAGCTTTCCAGGTAGTCCACAGGGATGGCGCTGATGCGCTCATAGCTTTCCGGCACGTCCAGGCGTCCGGCGCTGTCCGCCAAGCGGGACAACGGGTTGGAGATTCTCGACCCCGCCCACCATATTAGTAGCAAACCCAGCAGGCCCAGTGGCACGATCCCTTTAGCCACCTTCAGCGCGGTAACGCTCAAAGTTTCCTGAACAACGGCCATTGGCTGTTGCGAGACAATGCCCCAACGGCTGCTGGGTATGCCCGCGTAACCCGCAAGCATTTCATTCCCATCCCGGTCGACCGCCTGGAGTGAACCATTAGCCTGACTCAGTGCAGCATCTACAATCCGATCATGGTCAATGAGCCTGCCGATTTGTTGAGGGTCAGGGTGGTAGAGCACACGTCGCTGACTGTCTACGAGATAGACATATGCCCCATTTTGTCGACGGTTCAAATCCATCAGCGCTTGAAGCGTATTCTGCTGCTCCAACCTGAGAGTCCCGCCCACCAGCCCGAGGTACTGCCCACTTGCATCGAAGACCGGCTGGGATACGAAAACCACCAGATTGCCAGTGATAGAGTGAAATGCATTACTGACCATTGGCTTACGCCGCTCGAGCGGTTCACGGCGTTGAAGAGATTGGCCGTTTAGCTGCAACCGCTCTGGCGCAGATGCGACGATAGTGCCGTCGGCGTTGGCAATCAGCACTGAGTTGAAGCTGTTGTCTTGCTCAAGCAGCCGTCGAGCCTCGACAGCCAGCAGCTGGCGGTCAGAGAAGTTCTTTGAAAGGATGGCCGAGCCATATTCAAGGCGGTCTAGATCAGAACTCAACACCCCTTCTACCGCTGCTGCGATACGAGCAGCGTAAGCTCGGTTGCCTTCCAGCGCGTTTTCAATGAGCTCTCGCTTTTGGATCTTGAACATTACCCAGAATGTATTGGCAAGAGTGACTGCGGCACTGAACAGCGCAAAGGTGAGCAGTACGATGCGTAGGTTCAGTCTGGGTTTCGGCTGAGAAGGCATTCGGTGTTCCAAGGATATGCAGGTGTAATTTGCTGAAGTCTCAGCCATCGGGTAGAGAATGCACGTCCGAGTGCTTCTAGCTATTGGACAACACCTGCAGGATCTTAAATGGTGCAACGTCAATGGTTAGTGTCTCATGCAAAAGCCCCAGTCACCAACGGCCAGGCCCTGATGAACAGGCCTGGCCAGCAAATAGGCACCGTGGCTCACGCGATTGGGGCATCTGATGCAACTCGGCCTACACTGTTAACGAGAACAAAAAACAGGACAGATTTATTTTCGCAGAGCCCACTACGAGAAATAAATCTGCCCCCGTTAGGCTTACTGCTCCAACTGCCCCAGCAGATGCCGGTACCCAGCCGCTTGAATGAAATCGGCCAAATGCCAAATCGCTCCGTTGGCTGCCCAGAAGCCATCTGTGACTTCATCAAGGATGATCGAGGTCATGATGATTCGATGGTCGTCCGCTGCTTGCGACCGGGTGACGGCTTGATGCAAACGCTGCACATAGTCACTTCGCATGGCCGCATTCAGCACACCCCCGGGGACCCTGACCTGCACGATACAGGGGATGGCGTGAGCGCTGATATCCACTGAACCACATGTCCAGTAGCCAGAGGCCACTTCATCAATGAGCACCCAGCACAGACTTTGTTGACGGGGATCGTCGCCGACTTGCTCGACCTCGCTGGCCACTTTCGTCACCTCTTCGCACAGCAGTACTCGTTGTTCGCGAGAAAAAGAACCTTGAGGCACCTTGATCAGTATATTTGGCATAGGGGTTAGCACTCGATGAAATGGAGGCGTTATTAAGCCAACCCTCGAGCACCGCAACCAGCGACCGATTTGACATCTTTCGTGCATAATCGGCCAATGAACGACTTCACAATCCTGATAACTGCCGGCGCCTTTGCCTCCAGTGTCGCACTGACTCTGGATATCCTCTCAACGGCGGCCTTGCGCGCCCAGCGCTTGGGCACCGCTGTACCTCGCTGGCAAGTCTGTGGGCTGAACACAGATTGCGTGACGCTCGGCCACGGTATGCAGATTGCGGTTCAGCCCTTGGCGATCAGCCCGCACGACCGTTCTTGCTGGATCATCCCCGGCATCGGGGTGGCTGACGCCCTCATGATTGAGCATCGATTGCAACAGGCGGATATTGCGCTGCTGACGACGGCATTGCGCGCGCATGTGCAGGCCGGGGGGCATGTCGCCGCATCATGCTCTGCGGTGTTCGTGCTACAGGCTGCCAACCTGCTGGCAGGACACTGTGTGACCACCTCTTGGTGGTTGGCTCCCTTACTCCAGCAGCGGGCACCAGAGTGCCAGGTAGATGCCGAACGCATGGTGATCCACGACCCGCCGTTGATGACGGCGGGCGCCGCGCTAGGTCATACCGATCTGATGCTGCATCTTCTGCGCAGCCATTTCTCCCCTGCTTTGGCAGATGACGTTGCTCAGGTGCTACTTATTGATGGTCGGCAACTGCAGTCGCCGTTTATGGTTCCGGCAATGATGGCCCAGGGGAACGAATTGATCGCACAATTGACGGCTCATATTGAAGCTTCGCTACCGACAATTATCAGCGTCAGTACACTCGCATCCGACTTTGGATTGTCAGAGCGGACCCTGTCTCGGCATGTCCACAAGGCCACCGGATATAGCCCGTTACGGCTGATCCAGCGTGTCCAGGCTCATAAAGCACGGGAACTGCTGGCAAACAGTAAATACTCGATCGACACCATTGCCGAACACGTTGGATACAGAGATGCCACCTCCCTGCGACGACTGATGAAAAAAATGCTGAACGTAACACCACGGCAACTGCGTTAACTGCCAAGCCGGGACAGATCTATTCTCAGGGAGACTCAATAAATAAACCTTTCCCCTTTTCTCAAGCCTCTCAGGGCGTCGCCCTTGAGCAAACTCGGCTAGGCGCGTTCACGTCGGTATAGCGGACTCTACTGGCGACCGTACTTCCAGGAGCTTTTCCAGTGTCTGACATGCCGACCCATTTTGCTTACACACAACGCTTCAACGCCGTGCTCGCCTACATTGATGCCAATCTCGAAGGCGACCTGTCGGTGAAGACGTTAAGCGGTGTAGCAAACTTTTCGGCATTTCACTTCCACCGACAGTTCACCGCGTTCGTTGGCGTGCCGGTCTCACGATATGTGCAACTGATGCGCCTACGCCGTGCGGCACATCGCCTGGCGGCCGTCGCTGATCATTCGGTACTGGACGCCGCACTCGACGCCGGCTTTGAAAGTCCCGAGGCATTCTGCAGGGCGTTCAAGCGGGCGATCGGTATGACGCCGAGTGCGTTCAGCAAGGAACCGAACTGGCAAGTCTGGAATACGGTGTTCGCAATCCCTCACTTTTCCAGGACTATCATCATGCAAGTAAGGATCGTAGATTTCCCTGAGGTCAAGGTAGCAGCGCTTGAGCACCGCGGGCCAGCGGGGCTCGTCAGCGAGAGCGTGCGCAAGTTCATCGAGTGGCGTATGCACAGCGGACAGTCGCCGCAGGCATCGAGTCGCACCTTTGGCATTCCCTATAACAACCCCGATACGACACCTCCACAAGCGTTCCGCTTTGCGATCTGCGGCGAGATTCATGAGGCTGTGGCGCCAAATGAGTTTGGCGTGCACGCGCTCGTCATTCCTGGCGGCCGCTGCGTCGTGGTGCGCCATACGGGTTCACCGGATCATATTGGCGAAACGATCTATCCGATTTACCGCGACTGGCTTCCCACCAGTGGAGAGGAACTTCGTGACCAGCCGCTGTTCTTCAATTACCTGAGCGCCTACCCCCAGACACCGATGGATCAATGGCAAACAGATATTTATGTTCCACTGCAGTAGGGGAATAAGCTGCCTTCGACCTTGAGTTGACGGTAGCGAGCGTAAATCGGGGCAGGTGTATTTTTAGAGGTAAATCTGCCCCTTTTCACTCACATATCCCCCAACGCTCTCGCAATCAGATCGACAAAATGGAGGTTGATGTGGAGGATCGCAAGCAAAGCCGAGTCGTCGTCATAGGCGCGGGCATAGTGGGCGCGTCCCTGGCTTATCACCTGGCAGGCAAAGGTGCAGATGTTACGTTGGTAGACGCCGGAGATATTGCGTGCGGCGTGACGGGGACCTCATTTGCATGGATCAACGTTTCTCACAGCGGGTTCGACCCTATTGCGCAACTGCGCGGCTTGGTCATCAATGAGTTCCGTCGACTCGACATGGAATTACCCGACCTGAACGTTCGATGGACAGGTGCCCTAACTTACGGCACGAACCTGGATGAAACGCTGCAAAGGGCAGGCAATACAACTGCAGAACATTTAGTGTCCCGCCCCCAGATTGTCGATATTGAACCCAATCTCAAGCATCCCCCTGAACAGGCCTTATACGAAACCCAAGCAGGTGCCTTGGATGCGGTACGAGCAACGCACACCTTGATTGCAGGCGCCAAAGCGCATGGGGCCAATGTATTAACCCATACACGGGTTCTCGGATTTAGAATGCTGAATACTCGAGTTACAGGACTCGAAACCACAGCGGGAATAATTGACGCCGATATCGTTGTAATCGCAGCGGGGATTGGTACCAAGAAACTCACCGATATGCTTAACGTTTCTCTTCCTATAGAAGAATCTCCAGCCATTTTTATTCGTTACAAGGCACCCGCCAACCTGGTGCAGACCATAATTTCCAGCCCCGCAATGGAAGTCAGACAAGAAGAGGATGGGACATTGCTAGCCGCAGAGGATTATCTGGGTGATGCCCTGGACAACCAGGCAGAAGCGATTGCGCTACGAACAGCCCAGGCCATCCGGGACGAACTTCATGGGGCTGATTCCATTGAGCCGGAATTGGCATGTGTCGGGCTAAGACCATTTCCCGCTGATGGCATTCCCATTGTCGGTTACTTGCCCACAGTCAGCGGTGTATATGTTTGCACAATGCACCCTGGCGTTATCCTTGCCCCGATAGTAGGCCGTCTGGCCAGCGAAGAGATAATGGACGCCACTCTGGCCCCTGCCCTCGGCCCTTGCCGCCCTGACAGGTTCATTCAACCTTAGTCCGTGCTGGTTGACACCACCATGGCCACTAACTTTCCATGCCTGAGGCTGTCGGCTACCAGTACATTGTTTGCCAGCAGCAGCCCATGACCGGTGATCGCAGCGCTCACTGGGTTTTGAGGGTGGGCTAGTTCTACTGTGGGTGCCACTGGTGGCATGGTGGCTGGAAATTTCCTGGTGGGCTGCACTGGTCACCGATCTGGGGCTGTTCGTTTTCTTCTTCTTTTACGCGCTGGCGTTTCAGTGGGTCTTTGATAGGGTGTTTGATGTACCAGAGTCCGCGAAGGAGCAGGTTTCGGTTAACCCGTAATCCGCCCGGAATCCCGATTGGCCCACCTGTAGCAGCACTAGGATTTGTGCATGAAAAACGCCACCAAAGCGATTGAGAACTACATCTTCGGCAAGGACGGAAATCGGCCTGACTTGTTGCGGCATGCTTTCAGTCCAGACGCAACTCTTACCATGCTGGTGCAGACAAGCACCATCCAATTTCCCCCCAACGTCCAGGGGCGCGAAGATATTGCTGAAGTACTGGTACGCAGCTTTAGCCTGCAATATGAGAACGTTTATACATTCTGCTTCGGTGCCCCTCCAAAGCCCGAAGCACATGCTCATAGGTGCAAATGGCTGGTTGGCATGTCAACAAAAGCAACTGGAGAGTTGCGCGTAGGCTGTGGGGAATATCATTGGGTCTTTTCACCGCAAAGCGGCCTGGCCATGCAACTGTCCATTACTATCGAACACATGTTGGAGTGCCCTTCCCAGCATATGCAGAAAATAATGGATTGGCTTCAAGGTCGCAGCTATCCATGGTGTGAACCTGCCGACATGCTCGATTCGGCACCGCCACTCACTTGCCTCCAGCCGGTTCTTGTCTACGTTGCTGCATGACCCCTATGGTTGTAAACGTTCGCGAGCGTACGCGTTCTTTCGTGTAGCCAAACTGGCGCTTGATCACACGAAAGGCATGTTCAACCTTGGCCCGCACCTACGCTTTGGCGTATTCAATCTTGCGTCGCATACAGCCCGATCAAGCTCTTTTTTCCGCGCCTTCTATAGCTGCTAGGACGCGCGGCGATCGCCCACATCATCGCGCGGTTCTGATGCTCGGCACGCTTCTCCTCACCGGTACAACCCGCATCGCCGCACACATACGTTTGCCGGCATACTCGGCATCGGCGAAGGACATCTGTTTCTCGGTGCAAAAGCGCCTCGCATAATGGACGTTATGGCTAAATTCAGCGCCGATACTTCGCTATTATCCCAGCGCTAAATGCCTCGATTCCGACGGCATAGCGACCATAACGTCACAGACATTATGCTTAACACCGATAGCGACCTGGAACACCGCGCGCCAGATTCAAAAGCAGCCACCGTAGTCCTCGGCTGACCGGCCTTCGTTTGGCCTTTGGGCCATCGGACTTTTACGGCTAGTCAGCACACCGTTCACCAACACTATGGTGAACTCGATAACTTTGCCCGTCGTAACGCAGCACTGGAAAACACAAGCCCGGGCCACCGACCTCAACATCAGGCCAACCATTACTGCCTTTGCTAGCGAGAAACTCAGCGACACCGCTTTCTTTGAGCATGAGTTTCCAGTGGCCGTCAGGCTGCTGACTTACCAGATAAAATCCAGTACCTGCTTGCCCATAACAGTAAGTGCTGCCTTCGGTAATCAACGCATCCGGTCGGCCGTCACCGTTCAGGTCCTCAACCAATTCCATGGTTACCGGCCTGTAGCTACCAGTTTCCTGAATTTCACACTCCGACGTCTCTTGGTTAAATCCAGCAGCGTGGAATGCTTTTATCTGCTCGCTACGCGGTAGTTCATCTGCCTGCGCCGTAACACTGCTCACGAAACATGCCACCCATAGACCTAACGTAAAACTTCCCTTCATATCGACCGTCCCTTTATGATGCTCAACGTTATTAAGTATCGTGCATGTACCCACACAAGCATCTTGGATAAGTTGGCCGTTTCACATGGGTACGCGTGCGGTACAGCATGCCTTCCGCAGTACCAGCGACGCTAACGACACCATCAGGAAAAACAAGACCACGGACTGCATTTTTACAGGTGCCAATGATCATTTCGACCGCACCCAAGGCTCGGCCTTCACGGAGGTAAAACCGGCGATTAAGCCACCCTCCAATGGGTAACCTCGCAGCTTATGCGCGCAAGGTCACGGTCAAGCCGATTAACTCAGCACCGTCGTACCTAAAGCTCTTCCTTGCCAAGCCGATAGCCCGACGAAGCTCTAATAAAGCCGCGTCGATAATAAACGCTTCGTAAGGACGACCTCCATGCCCACACTGCGCTCCATCCAGACCCGCTACACCCTGTTCCTGGTGCTGTTCGTCCTGGTGTTATCGGTACTAACCGTCGTCGGCATCGGCCAATTGGTCGCCCCCACGTTAAAACACACTGAAGAACAGGTGGTGCTCAACCGCATCGCCGAGGTAGCTGTGCAGATCCAGGGCGAACTCAACAAGGTTCAAGCCCAGCAACGCAGCATCACCCAAACCATCCCGCTGCTCGACAGTGACGCCATCGACAAGGTGCTGCCCGGCCTGGTGGATCAGTATGGCGAGCTGAAAGTCTTCGGCGGCGGTATCTGGCCGCTGCCCAACCAGCGCACGCCGGGGCGCAACAAGCACAGCACGTTCTGGCACCGCGATGCCTCGGGCAAGCTGGCGGTGAATACGTTCTGGAACAGCGACGCCGCACCCAATTATTACGACCAGAGCTGGTACAAAGGCGGCCTCGCCTCGCCCCGTGGCCAATGCGCCTGGGCCGCCGCCTACAAGGACGACGCCAGCCAGGAGCCGCGCACCAACTGCGCCATGGCCATCCAGCGGGACGGCGCGGCCTACGGCGTCGCCACCATCGACGTGACCCTGGGCTTTTTCAATGAGCTGGTGGCCAGCAAGGAAAAAGACATCGGCGGCCAGATGCTGATCGTCGAAGGCGACGGCAAGATCATCAGCAACAGCACGCGCATCAGTAGCCCGGTGGTGCTCAAGAACATCAGCGAACTGACCGGCACCTCGGCGTTTGCCGCCCAGGTCAGCAAGGCCCTTGCCCATCGCGACCAGGCCCTGCAGCGCGGTGAATTCGACAACCAGGGAGTGGCCAGCACCTTTTACATGCGCCCAATCGAGGGCACCCCCTGGTTCCTCGCCACTGCCCTGCCCACCTCGCTGATCACCGCCCAGCGTGACGATGTGCTCGGCAGCCTGGCGCTGCTGCAAATCCCGATGGTACTGCTGCTGGTGCTGCTGGCGTTCTATGCGATTCGCAATCTGGTGCAACGCATGAAGTCGCTGCGCACCAATATCGACTCGCTGTCTGCCGGAGATGCCGACCTGACCAAGCGCATCACCATCCGTGCTGAGGATGAAATGGGCGCCATCGGCCACTCGGTAAACCGCTTTATCATCTACCTGCAGAACATGATCGGCGAAGTGACCCAGGCCACGGGCGCCATGGCCTCGGGGCTTGAGCAATTGCAGCAGACCTCGGCGCAGACCAACCGGATTCTGGTGCGGCACGCCTCGGAAACCGATCAGACGGTCACGGCCATCACCGAAATGAGCTCCACCGCCGACACCGTCGCGCAAAACGCCGCTGAAACCGCCTCGTTCACCCAGCGCGCCAACGAACACGCCGACCGCTCCCGCGTGGTGGTGGGCGAAGCCTCGACCAGCGTCAGCGCTCTGATCGGCGAAGTGGCCAGCGCCACCCACACCGTGGAAAACATGCGCCAGGACGCCGCACGTATCACCGAAACCCTCGGCGTGATCGGCGCGATTGCCGGCCAGACCAACCTGTTGGCACTCAACGCGGCCATTGAAGCGGCGCGCGCTGGCGAACAAGGCCGTGGATTTGCGGTGGTCGCCGACGAAGTCCGGGCGTTGGCCGCACGCACCCAGGCCAGCACCTCGCAGATCAACGAGATGTTGGCGCGCCTGACCACTGGCGTGAGTTCGTCGGTGACGGCAATGGAAAACACCCAGGCCAGCTGCCAGTCAGCGGCGGATGCCACGGCACGCGTCAACACTGGGCTGGACGAAATGGCCGGCTCGGTCAGCCATATCAACAACCTCAGCACGCAGATCGCTACCGCCGCCGAGCAGCAAAGTGCGGTGACCGAAGAGATCAACCGCAGCATGGTGCAGATCCGACATATGGTCGAAGAGCTGGTGGAAAGTGGCCATGCCACTGAAACCAATACGCAAAGCCTGCTGGATGCCAATGGCCGGGTGATTACGTTGATGAGCCGCTTCAAAGTGCGCTGATAAATGAGTGAAACACTCCCGTGCAAACCACGGGAGTGGGACTATTCTGGCAGATCCCAGTGCGAGATTTCGCCACATAGGCGGTGTGTCATGCATGCTGCTGGGCATTCTGTCCATGTGGAGCGGTCAGTCGACTAAAGCGATCAGAGAGCTTGAGCTTGGGCTCCCCAAGCTACACCGCGTAACGATGCAAGCCTCGTCATTGAACCTGGAAATCGAAGGGCTGATTTTTATTCCAGACCAGAATCCACTGAGGGGCCAGAACTGCCGGGGCGCAACAACCGCCCCCATCACAAAGCCGGAGGTGTGCGCCACAGCAGCGCGCGCCATTCCTGCCGATAACGCAAAGATCGTTTGCCTCTGCTCCGCTGTCAGGTCGTTATTGCTCACCTCTCCCTACAGCTGGTTAGCCTACCGCTACCCAATGCTCGTTCCCCAAGTCCTGAAACTTCTGCGCCGGCGCTTCAAAGCCTTTTGACTTGATCGGGCTTGGTTGCTCGAACTCATGCAAGAGCGCCTTGAAATCGCGCTTACGGTCAACGTCCGGCATTGGGACGGCGCTGAGCAGGCGCTTGGTGTAAGGATGTTGAGGGTTGCCCAGGACCTGATCGCGGCGGCCAATCTCGACGATCTGACCGCCGTACATGACGGCCACACGATGACAAATGCGCTCGACCACCGCCATGTCATGGGAAATGAACAAGTAACTGAGCCGATGCACCTCACGCAAATGCTCAAGCAATTCCAGCACCTGAGCCTGAACCGAAACATCAAGGGCCGAAACGGATTCGTCGGCGATGATGACTTTCGGGTTGAGCGCCAGCGCCCGTGCGATACAGATGCGCTGGCGCTGGCCACCGGAGAACTGGTGGGGGTAGCGATATATCGTGTCGACTGGCATGTCGACTTGGCGAAGCAGTTCAGCGACCCGTTCCTGGCGTTGCGCCAGGGGCAACTGGTGGTGAATCAACAAAGGCTCGCCCACCAGTTCCAGGATGTTCTTGCGTGGGTTCAAGGCCGCATAGGGGTCCTGAAACACCATCTGGATATCCCGCCGCACCGCATGAAGGTCGGCGCCTTGCAGGCCGTTGAGCTCTTTGCCGAACAACTTCACGCTGCCCTGGTAAGCCTGCATGTTCATCAGGGCCTTGCCCGTACTGGACTTGCCGCAACCGCTCTCCCCCACCAGCCCCAGCGTTTCGCCCTGGCGCAACTCGAAGTTGACGCCCTCGACCGCATGCACTTGCCGGTTCTCCTCAAACCAGCCGGTACGCACGGGAAAACGTACGGACAAATCGCGAACCTGCAAAATCACCGGCTGCTGGCTGATGTTCTCCGGTTGACCCACGGTGCCCAACACCGGAACGGCTGCGAGCAATTTACGCGTGTAGTCTGCCTGCGGCTCTGTAAACAGTTGACGCACCGGTGCCTGTTCTTCGGTACGGCCATGATTCATGACGACCACTTGGTCGGCCATTTCCGCGACCACGCCCATGTCGTGAGTGATCATCAGCAAGCTGGTGCCGTACACCTGCTGCAACTCGCGCATCAATTCCAGAATCTGCGCCTGAATAGTGACGTCGAGTGCTGTGGTCGGTTCATCAGCAATCAACACCTTGGGCCGGCAAAGCATGGCCATCGCGATCATCACACGCTGGCGCATGCCACCGGAGAGTTCATGGGGGTACTGCTGTAGACGTTTTTCGACCTGCGGCATGCGTACCGACGCCAGCATTTCCTTGACTCGCAGGCGTAGGGCCTGACGCCCCAGCGGTTCGTGGCGCAGCAGCGTTTCCTCCAACTGCTGACCAACGGTCATCAGCGGATTCAGCGAGGTCATCGGTTCCTGGAAAATCATGCCAATCTCTTTGCCACGCAACTGCTGAAGTTCGCGCTCAGGCATCCCGATCAGGTTGCGCTCGGCAAACCTGATAGCACCCTCCGCCACCCGCACGGCCTTAGGCAACAGCCCCATGATCGCCAACGACGACAGTGATTTTCCGCTACCGGACTCTCCGGCGATACACAGCGTCTGTCCCGGATACAGGTCGAAATTAAGGTTATCGACCACCCGCCGGGGCGTGGCCCCCAGGCCGACATCAATGGATAAATGCTGCACCGACAGAATCGGCTTGGAGATCCCGTTACTCATCAAAGCTCCTCGCGATTGAAGCGGCATACATCAAGCCGCTCGCAATGAAAACGCATCAGGCAAACACGACTTTCGGGAAGTAGAACGACACCACCCAGTTGGGCAGGTCGACAACTTCACTGATACGCAGATCGCCGCATACCGAACACAACATATAGGCCTGCTCTGCCGGCATAGCGTGTTCACGGCACAGCCAGTCGATGGTATTGCTCACGGCTTGACGCGCCGCTTGCATCAGGTCCGGGCCGATCCCGGTGAACGCTTCGTAGCCGGCAGAATCGAGGTGGCGTGTGACCGGGCCAGGTGTGCTGAAGCGCGGGGTTGCCAGCGGGGTATCCTTGATCAGGTCGATTTTCACCACCACGTCCATGGCGCTTTCAATCGCGGTGCCACACACCTCTCCATCACCTTGTGCCGCGTGGGTATCACCGATCGACAGCAATGCGCCACTGACCTCCACCGGCAAGTACAACGTGGTGCCAGCGGACAGGTCCCGAATGTCCAGATTGCCGCCGACCCGGCGTGGTGGAACCACCGAATGTAACCCTGCCTGCGCTGGGGCCAGGCCGATGGTGCCAGCGAAAGGTTTGAGCGGAACACGGGCAAAATCACTGAACGCCGCAGGGGCCAGGTTGACCTTGTCGTAATGCCACAGGGCCAGGGCCGGGTCCTTGAACTGGTCGGCCAGCAGGCCGAAGCCCGGAATATTCGCCGTCCAGCCAAAGCCGCTGGGCTTGAAACTGTCGAGGGTAATTTTGAGCACATCTCCTGGTTCAGCCCCTTCGACGAAAATAGGCCCGGTAACCGGGTTGATTTTGTCGAACGGTACCTTGCCCACGTCACTCACCACCGAGTTGGGCGTAAAGAACCCGTTGGACGAATCAAGGCAGCAGAATTCAAGCATAGAGCCCGGCGTTACCTGTGCGGTTGGTTCGAAGCGGTTGTCCCAGCCAAAATGGCTGTTGACACTATGAATGGTCTTGACCAGGCAGTTCTGGCACATAAGGGAAGGTCTCCGCGTTGAAGGCCACACCTTTTGGCAGGCGTGGCAAAGGCTGATCGTCAGGTCGACCGCGCGTTACTTGAGGTAGATGTAGTCGTAGTTGACCGGCACGTGAACCGGGTCGACGTACAGCGAATCGGAGCCGCCCATGCGCGCAGAACGCACGGTGAAGCGCTGCTCGTTGAAGATTGGCACCCACGGCGCGTCAGCCATCACGTCGATGAAGATTTTCTTCCACAGCGCGATGCGCTCGGCTTGTTGCTCCGGCTTGGCCATGCTGTCGGCTTTGGCCGCCAGTGCATCCAGCGTCTTGTTGCAATACAGTGCCCAGTTCCAGCCGCCGTCAATCGCACCGCCGCAGCCCAGGATCGGCCCGTAGAAGTTCGACGGGGCCGGGAAGTCGGCAATCCAGGCCATGCCACCTGACCACACCATCGGTGCCTGATCCTTGGAACTGCCGGCTGCAATCACGTTGGCTTGTGCCAGGGATTTGATCTGCGCCCGGATACCGACCTTGGCCAGGTCTTGCTGGATGGCTTGGGCGATACGCGGTTGCGGATCGGTGTTCATCACGTACAGTTCGGTGTCAAAGCCCTTGGCGAAACCGGCGTCTGCCAGCAGTTTTTTCGCCGCCTCGACGTCGTAGGCATAGCCTTTATAGTCCTTGTCGTAGCCCGGCATGGCCGGCGGCAGCGGCTGGTTGGCCGGGACCGCACGACCATTGATGATGCGCACGATACGATCCTTGCTGATCGCCATGTTCACTGCCTGGCGTACCTTGAGGTTGTCGAACGGCGGCATCGTGGTTTTCAGGGTCAGGTAGCCGGTTTGCAACTGGTCACCGGTCACCACCAGGTGCTTGAACTTTGGATCGTTCTTGAATTCCAGGAACTTGGCGGGCGGCACACCGTCACCGGCGATGTCGACTTCACCCTTTTGCAAGCGCAGCAGGGCGACCATCGGGTCCTGGCCCACTTCAAAGGTGATGCTGTCCAGGTGCGGCAGGCCAGCCTTGAAATAGTTGGGGTTTTTCTTGAAGACAATCTGTTGTCCAAGCTTCCACTGCTCCAGGCTGTAGGCACCCGTACCGACCGGATGCTTGCCGAAATCGGCGCCCCACTTCTCGACTTCTTCCTTGGGCACCACAGAGGAGAAGTTGATCGCCATCACATGCAGGAACGTCGCACTCGCCTCCTTGAGGGTGATCTTGACGGTGTAGTCGTCCACCACTTCAATGCCCGACAAGTGTTCGGCCTTTTGGGTGCTCATTTCGTCATAGCCCACGATCGGGCTGAAGAAGCCGGCGCCCGGGCTCTGGGTTTTCGGGTTGACGGTGCGCTCCAGGGAGTACTTGACGTCGCTGGCCTTGAGCTCGCGACCGTTCTGGAACTTCACGCCTTTACGCAAGGTGAAGGTGTAGACCGTGCCGTCATCGGAGATGGTGTAGTCCGATGCCAGGTCCTTGACCAGCTCCGTGGTTCCGGGCTTGTAGTCCATCAGGCTATCGAACAGGCTTTTGATCATCGACCAGTTCTGCCAGTCGTAGCCAATGGCGGGGTCAAGTGTGGCCACGTCGTTCTGATAGGTAATGACTGCGGCGCCACCGTCTTTTGCGTTTGGATCGAAGTCATCGGCCAGAAGATTCCCGGCGAACAATGCAGCCGCGATGGCCAAGGATAATGCTTTGCGATTCATGCTCCAGCCCCTTACCTATGATGTGTTTTTTAGTGTTTTTGGATGTCGATGCGCGGATCGACCCATGGGATCACCAGGTCTGCGACCAGATTGCCCAGCACGATGGCGACCGCTGAAACCGTGGTCACGCCGACAATCACCGGAATGTCCACCTGCTGAATGGCTTGCCACGTCAACTGGCCGATTCCCGGCCAGCCAAAGACCGACTCGACCACCACCAGCCCACCCATGAAGATGCCGATATCGATGCCGATCATCGGGATCACCGGCACAATGGCGTTGGGGAGTACATGCCGCAGAACCACGCGCACCCGGCTCAGGCCCTTGGCCCGGGCGGTGCGAATGAAGTCCTGATGCAACACCTCGATCATCGAGGAGCGCACCATGCGCGAATACCAGCCGCTGCCGAGAATCCCCAGGGTCAGCGCCGGCAGCAGCAGATGCTCGAACCCGCCATAGCCCCCTAGTGGAAACCAGCCCAGTTTTACGGCGAAGAAGTACAGGAAGAGCATCGCAGCGATGAATTGCGGGGCTGACACGCCGATGAACGAGAGCGCCATAAGCGCCTTGTCGGCCCAACTGTCGCGCCGCAACGCCGCGATCACACCCAGGCTGATGCCGATCAGCAATTCGAAACCAATACCGGCAGCCATCAACTCAAGCGATGGCCGCAGGCGCGAGCCGATCAACTCGGTCACCGGGCTGCGCTGGATATAGGAGCGCCCCAGATCACCTTGCACCAGGTTGCCCAGGTAGTTGGCGTACTGCCGATAGAACGGCAAATCCAGGCCCAACTGCGTACGAATCCCCGCCACCACTTCCGGTGTGGCACTGCGCCCGGCAATCTGGCGCGCAGGGTCGGCAGGCAGCATGAACAGCAACAGATAGGTGATGAAGGTCACGCCGAGCAAAATCAGCAACGAATAGCCGATGCGACGAGTGATGAAGGCGAACATTCAGCTTCTCCCTTGCAGGGTAGGATCGAGTTCATCGCGCAGGGCATCACCGACCAGGTTGAAAGCCAGCGACAGCAGGACAATCGCGATACCGGGGAAGAACACCAACCATGGCGCGGAGGTGAAATAGGTCTGGCTTTCAAAAATGATGTTGCCCCAACTTGGCGTTGGCGGCTGGACCCCCACTCCCAGGTACGACAGGGTGGCTTCGAGCAGCACCGTGGTCGAAATACCCAGGGTCGCCCATACCAGAATCGTCGGCAGCAAATGGGGCAGCAGGTGCGAAAACAGGATGCGCAGCGAGCTCGCGCCCAAGGTCCTCTCCACCGCCACGAAGTCACGGGCACTCAAGGCGATGGTCTCGGAGTAGATCACCCGGGCAATCTGCACCCAGTTGACCATGGCGATGACCAACGCAACGATCCACACGCTGGGTTGGAAAATCGCCGACAACGCAATCGCCAACAGCAGCGCCGGGAACGCCATCATCAAGTCGGTAAAGCGCATCAGCGTGCTGCCGATCCAGCCCCGCAGAAAACCTGCGCTCAAGCCCACCAAGGTGCCGATCAGCACGGCCAGGCCGTTGGCAAGCAGGCCGATGAACAGTGAGGTACGTGCGCCGTAGATCAGGCGCGACAGCAAGTCGCGACCCAGCAGGTCAGTGCCCAGCCAATACGGCATATCTGGCGGTAGCGGCGCGCCCTCCATTGACAGGCCTTCGACAAATTGTTCGGACGGATCGTGAGGGCTCATCCACGGTGCAAACAGCGCCAACAGCACCACGATGACGATGTACAACAACGACAACGCCACCGCGGGCCGGCGAATCAAGGCGCGCAACACTTTCATTGGCACGCCCCGCCTTGCTGAAGATAATCGGCGGCCATGTCCGCACACAGGTCATCCAGGCTGCGATTAAGGTGCATCGACAGGCTGCGCAGGCGCTCATAAGCCTCGCGCTCGTCAATCTTGTGCTCAACCATCAACCGCGCCAATGCCTGGGCCAGCAGAGGTCGCGCATCGAGGCGCTGGCGCAGCGCTTCGAGGGTTCGCGCATCACTGTCCAATCGCTCACGCAAACTGATCGCCATCATCAGCGTGGTGTAGACAGAGCCCTGGGTAATCGGTTTGTTCAACAAGGCGGTCGCCCCCAGTTCGATGGCGCGCTGGATCTGCGACAGGGTTTCGTGGGGCGTCAACGCCACGATTGGCACACCGGTGCTATTAAGCCGTTGCAGGGTGGCGGGACTGGCGAAGTGCTCCAGATCGACCACGGCGGCAAAGCAGCCTTCAAGCGAATCCAGCGCGTCTTCAAACAGCGCCTGCGGCGTGATGCCCAGGCGTTGCAGGCTTTTCTGCAGACTGGCCAACGTACGCGGTTCGCAGTCAACCAACAGCAACCGACCACTTTCGAAGTCCGGGCGTTTGAGCAGGCTCATTTGACGATCCTCAGGCGGGGCGCTGGCGCAATCGTGCGCAGGCGTTGGAATTCACTCAGGTCAGTGGCAGTCAGGTAAGGATCGGCTGGCAACGATTGCGCTTCACTGTGCAGTACGACAAAGCGCCCTTCGCGCAATTCGGCGATATGGCAAGGCTGGCTGCAGTGATTGTTGTGCGCAGAAATGTTTAACGTGCCGAGCACACTGTGCTGGGGGTGTTCGTAGAGGTAGTTGCAAATGAGCTCGGGATCGTCGCTGCCACACTGGTCCAAGGCCTTTGCAAACAAGTGCAAGGCGACGTACATCCCGGTGTAAAAATGCGACAACGGGTACAGTCCATGTTGGCGGCGTTGCTGCTGGCTGAAAGCCCGGTCTACATCCTCAAAAAATGGGCCGCACGACAACAGGCGCAGGCTCCGCATGACGCCGACTTCAGGCAGCTCGGCTTCCGTCAGGTTGCAGCTCAACACCGGTAGATTCAAGCCGACGGCAAGACACGCCGCGTCCAATTGCTGCAAGAAGACGTAGGAGGACTCACCGACTAGATTATTGAGCACAAACGCCGGTTTTTCAGTTATCAGGGTCTGGATAAGCTCACTGAAGCGAGTCGTGCCCAAATGCACGTACTTTTCCAGAAGCACAGTGCCGCCTGCGACATCGAGCACTTCCCGTGCGACGCGGTTACTTTCCCAACCCCAGATGTAATTCGAACCGATCAACGCAGCGCAAGAACCAAACGCCTGCAAGGCATACCTCAACAACGGGATCAACGTCTGATTCGGACACCCGCCCAGATAAAGGACGTTCTCACTGCTTTCAAAACCTTCATACGGACAGGCGTACCACAACAGGCTCCCGTTCTGCTCGAGGTCCGGAATGATTTCCTTGCGGCTGGCCGAGGTCGTCGCACCAAAAATATGCCGAACCCCGGCCTGCATCAATTGAACAGCGCCTTCGCTGTAACTGTGCAAGAAGCCCTGCGGATTGATATGGGTAACTTGTAAGGTAAATGGGTAATCGGGATTGGCATTGATTTCCTGCAGTGCGTGTGTGGCCCCTGCCAGAGCATTCCGGCCTATGCACTGGTAAGTCCCATCGATAGAGAGCAAGAGTCCGACATCGATTGTGTGGCGCATTTATTCACTCCAAAAAAAAACCTGATAGACCAGTGGACTGGTCGATCAGGCTTCATTACCTGGCGCTTGGGCGCATGATGTAGGCAAGACTTAAAGGCCGGGGCCTGGCTTACTCGTTTATTTCTCTATGGAAAAAGTGTGCCAAATTGGTTTTTTGCTGAAAATCGGCCTTATCCGCAATGCTCATGACAGCCAGCGCACCGGTCTGAGCCGTAGCACTGTATTTTGCACCTAAGAGGTGCACATCAAATGTGAGGTTTTTGACGGGAACACTGCCCGCTTTATGAATGGGTGTGTAACGTAAATTCCCAGGTCGCCGACCTTGGAAACTGACAAACCTCAATAGCCGGTGTGACGCAACGTAATAAAGGGCACGCTGATGTAGTACGCGCGGCGTAGCAGAAGCGAACCGCCCTTGTATCAATCGGGTGTGGGTTCCATCTAAGACGAAGAACACTAAAAATTAACGCTTCAAGCTAGGGTTAGCAAAGTCAGTTACGGAAGCGATCGTCAAATCTTAGGCAATAAAAAACCCGTGGACCGTTGATCTACAGGGCTTTCAAGATGCGAGCGCTGACGCCATCATCGATGTTCCTCCGGATGTCCTCAAAGCAGTGAATGTCGGTCTCGGTGATTCTTTGAGCATTGAGCGGGTCGACGAATCGATAGTGCTAAATCCAGTCAGTGAGGTTGACGCGAAGACCTAAGGCCGACGCTGTTGAACACGTCTGTTTTCCCAAATCACCAGAAAACCGCTAGCTAAAAGCACGTTTTTTGTACACGGTTATGTAAAGCCCAAGCCCAAATACCTGTGCGGCGACGCCGGGTTTAAATCTCATGCGCGTGCTTTTCTGCCGTGAAAACCACATCCGACTTTTTCAATAATATCGGCCAAAAGCAGGCTGCCATATAAAGTGCGCCTGTGCCTTCGCTGGCTCGAAGCTGATGGGCGATGAGTTTGCTAATCCGCTCAAGTACTTGCTGGCATTGCGATGCGCTATCCTAATCAACTCGTTAAACAAGGAAGAATAATGTGCTCGTCGTCATTTCTGTCGTATCTCAAACTCCCGGCTGTTCTGCTGATTACCTGTCTTACAACCGCTTGTTCCAACTACCACTACAAGGATTACCAAGGCGATTGGGTGCCGGACTTGATGACGCCATATGACCTGTCCAATAACACGGCCAATGCGCCGGTGGTGTATTTCGCCACCACCCGCTTTCGCGGACTGGGAATAAAATTCCATCGACTGTTGCTGGCCACGCATGTGGACGACCAACTGCTAGAGGGCGCCGGGCGGCGCTCGATCCTCGACGTTTCCGGCAAGCAGGCACTGCGCTTGACCCCGGGCAAGCACTCGTTGAGCTGGTGTTGGGTCTCGATGAATGCCTTGGGTACCGGTGGCGCGAAGTGCGGCTTCGGTGCGCGCGATGTGGAGTTCCGTGCAGGCCAGCGATATGTCGTGGACTTCACCACTCGCGACGACATCAATGGGCCTCCTGGGCGTCAGGTCTCGACCATTACTATCGAATCCGAGATTCGAAATCTGGATACCCATGAAGTGATCTACCCGCTGAAAGGTATTGCAGAGCTGGAGAAGGAATAACGATTGCGACGATCACCGTCACAAACTGAGTTGGTCGGTGATCGGAAGCTACGTGGCAGAGGACAGCTTCCGACTGAATGTTGCCCTTAGCGAGAGACTGCAAACGGCCCAAAGCAGCTGCTCTACAAGGCCTGCTATCGACCCTTCACGGCAGGACATGCCGGCCAAGAACGGCCCTAGGACTTCAATTAAATCGGATATGATTACCCGAACGTTGGAGGCATGAATCAGGCTTAGGTCGGTGCCTGGCAACTGCTTAAATCAAAAGGGAGCCCGCATGAGCAAATATCTGGTTTTGTTGTTGGTTGGCGCCGCAGGCGTTGCTCAGGCTCAATCGGCGTGCACTTACCCATGGTATCAATCGATCGATAAGATACTGCATACAACTGACGGACAAGGGCATGGGCCGGATATAGGCTCCGATGAATGGAAATCGGTGATCGAATTCAAATTAGGGGTTCGCGATGGGGCAGATGTCCCTGAACGAAGTTCCGATCAGTGGTGCCAATACATTGATCAGCATATCAATGGGAAGCAGGCGACCGGGGGCAGTACGGGGAAATCGTCGATAGTCAATGTGACACTTGGCCCTTCTTACGATTGCGCCAAGGTGAAGCCTGGTGCTATCGAAGCGATGATATGTGAGGACAAGGTGTTATCCGCGCTCGATCGCAATCTGTCGGAAGTATATGCCAGCGCGAGAATCAAGGCCGGCAACGAGCACCCACCCCAGCTTAAAGCAGAACAACGTGGATGGATAAAGGGTCGCGACGACTGCTGGAAGAGTGATGACGTCCGTGCATGCGTGCGCATGGAGTACCAGCGCCGCATCGCCGAGTTGCAAGCACGGTACCGATTGGTACCGGGAACCGGGCATGTCTATTACGAATGCGAAGGCAACCCTGCCAGCGAGGTTGCTGTCATGTTCTTTAAAACCGATCCGCCGACATTAATCGCCGAGCGTGGCGACAGCGTATCGCTCATGTACCAGCAGCCAAGTGACAGTGGCGTAAAGTACCTTGGACGCAATGAAACGCTTTGGGAACATCAGGCCGAAACTATAATTACTTGGGGATACGGGGCGCCCGAATTACATTGCAAAAGAAAGCTTTGAGCAACGACCCAGTCAGCTGGGTAATTGCATTTTGGCGAAGGCTAGTAAGTGGCCGGAGGTGGCGTTCGTGAACGGATTCAAACGGTCCAGAGTGTGTAAAAACGCATATGGACTCGCGGTGACGGTTACGCACCGGTTCGAAGACTGAGCCGCCCCGGGCTTCGTAGACGCCCTTGGTGTCCGTTTTTGGCGGTTAGTGGATGTTTAGTCTCCTTAGTCTCGAGCACAACCCCATGTCCAATCGAGGAGAGGCATAGCGATAACGGCGTCTTAAATTTCTCGAAAGACGGCAGGGTTGCGAAAGCGATCCGAAAAATTGCGGAAGCGATGACCAAATGGCAGACAATAAAAAACCCCGTAGACGTTAATCTACGGGGCTTTCAAGAATGGAGACCGAGGTCGGAATCGAACCGGCGTAGGCCGATTTGCAATCCGATCTGGAAACGTAAGCGGGCTGTGACCTGTAGAGATATTTACTTCCGAAACCAGCACAAAAAATCCCCTCTGGAGACCGCGTAGAATGCGGTCTATCTTCTTTATTTGGGAACTGATTTGCCCCTCCCCTAGCGTCCTGCCGACCGAACACAACCCACCACCAAGCAACCCAACTGCTACGCTGTTCACTCCAAGGAGGAACACCGATGCCGAACTCAGACCTGCTCCCTTACTTGGTGCACCGTCGCCCAGATCGCCTGAAATAGAAGGAGGCGCAGACGGAGGATCACTGGACCCAGGTCGAAGAGCTTGGGTGAGCCTGACTGGCGGCCATGGTGCTGATCGGATTCATGAGACCACTACACACTCTTTCAGGCGTGGATGGCGTCACCCAGTACCTAACCGAGCCAGAGCAGAAACGATGCGGGCCCCCTTCCCTATGCAGGACGATGAAGCAATACCGAGGGCATGGCAGCGTCCCCCACCTATCCGCGTACTTAAATCGGCACCTTCTACTGCATTGCAAACCTTCCTCGCCTGCTTATAATTAAGATCAATTCTTATCCGCATCTTGTAACTAGGAAGATCTAGGTGTCCTACCCTCAGTCTCCCGAATCCTCCCCCCAGGATGATATGCATGCGCTCTATCGCGACCACAGCCAATGGCTTCAGGGCTGGATTCGTCGGCGCCTAGGTGATGCAGATCGTGCCGCGGATATCACCCAGGACACGTTCTTGCGCCTGATCAGCAGCGCACTGCGCCAGCCATTGAGAGAGCCGCGCAGCTTCCTGGCCACGGTGGCCCGAAGGGTGATGATCGACCAATTGCGCCGACGCAACCTGGAGCAGGCCTACCTTGAGTTTCTGGGCAGCCAGCCGCTCCTCGAGGAGTGCTCCCCCGAACAGCGCCTACTGATGCTGGAAACCCTGATGCAACTGGATGCCATGCTCGACGGCCTGGGCCAGAAAGTGCGAGATACCTTCCTGTACGTACAGCTCGATGGCCTGAGCTACCCTGAGGTCGCGCAGCGCCTCGGGGTGTCCGTCAGCTCGGTGACCAAGTACATGGCCAAGGCGACAGAGCGGTGCCTGCTGTTCGCTTTCGATGCGCAACTATGAATCCTTCCGATCAACGCAAAGCCCTGCGCGAGGCGGCGCAATGGCATGCGCGCCTCCACGCGGCGCGTGACTGTGCGGATAACCGCAGGCAGTGGCAGGTCTGGCTCGATCAGTCGCCGTTGCACAGTTGGGCGTGGGAGCGCCTTGAGCGGTTGCAAGCAGATCTTGCCGGTGTTCCCGGTCCGCTGGCACGGCACACCCTTGTCGCAGGCCATGGGGAACTGGGGCGGCGTACGCTACTCAAGGGCCTGGTGCTGGGTCTTGGCGTTTCAGGGGCTGTCTGGACGGGTTATCGCCACTCGCCGGTTTGGTTGGCCGACGTGCGCACCGTCAAGGGCGAACGCCGCAGCCTGACCTTGGAGGACGGTACGCGGCTGACGCTCAATACAGATTCTGCCGTCGATATCCGCTACAGCGCAGACCAGCGGCTGATAGAACTGGTCGAGGGAGAGATTGCCGTTTACACCGCTAGCGACCCACGCCCGTTGCGCGTGCACACGGTGCATGGCCGAATGCGCGCCCTCGGTACCCGCTTCAACGTGCGCCTGCATGCAGACCGCACAGAGCTGATCGTCATCGAACACGCTGTCGCGGTGCACAACGCCGCAAGCGAACACGAAGTGCGGGTCGATGCTGGCATGGCCCTGACCTTCAACAGCGGGCCGCTATCCGAGCCCCGTGCGGCTGACCTTGCTAGCACTGAGTGGCGCGAAGGTCAGTTGGTGTTGGACGGCTGGCCGCTGCGCCGCGCTCTGGCCGAACTCCAGCGTTACCGCCCGGGCGTGTTGAGCTGTAGTGACGATGTGGCGCAGCTGCGTCTCGCCGGGGTGTACCCGTTGGATGACACCGACCGCGCACTGGTGGCAATCGCCGGGGCGCTAAAGCTGAAGGTCAATACCTGGACGCGCTATTGGGTCAGGCTCACCCCGGCCGCTTAAACAAAACGAATGAAAAAAATTCTCAGTTGCATTGTTGGATTGGCCACTCTCGTACGAGCTCTTCTGAAAACCGCCCAAACAGGCATTTTAAGGAGCTGTCATGTCTAGAGCGACAATCTACCCACACGCGCGCCGAAAACACCTCACCCCCCTGCTGCTTGGCAGCGCCATAGCGCTGCAGGTCGGGATGCTGGCCCCGCTGCTGTCAACGGATGCCCAGGCCCATGCCGAACAGGTCAGCCGCGTTTACGACATTCCCCCGGGGCCGTTGGTAGCAACCTTGAACCGCTTCGCCCGCGAGGCCGGGGTGCTGCTGTCGTTTGATGCGACGCTGACCCAGGGACAACAGAGTCGCGGGCTAAAAGGTCGCTTCAGCACCGAGCAGGGGTTTGCCCAACTGCTGGCTGGTAGCGGGCTGGAAGCTCTGCTGGTGGGTAACAATTGGGTGCTTGCGCCTCAGGCGCAGGCCGGTTCAGCGCTGCAACTGGATGCAACCAGCATCACCGGCCAAAGCTTGAGCGTCACCACAGAAGGCAGTGGTTCCTACACCACCGGCGCAACTGCCGCCGCCACACGCCTGGACCTGAGCCTGCGCAAGACTCCACAGTCAATCAGCGTAGTGACACGCCAGCAGATGGACGACCAGAACCTGCAAAGTGTTTCCGATGTCCTGAAGCAAACCCCTGGCATCACCGTCAACCAGGAAAGCTCCGAGGCCTTCACTTTCTATTCGCGCGGTTTCAAGCTGGATAACTTCCAGTTCGATGGCGTGCCCAGCCTGTCCTCGGACGGCGGCTCATTGCGCGACAACTACAGTATCGGCAACAGCCTGATCTATGACCGAGTCGAAGTGCTCAAGGGTGCGACCGGCCTGGTCAACGGCTCCGGCAATCCTTCGGGGGTCATCAACCTGGTGCGCAAGCGCCCGACTGCCGAGGCGCAGGGCCATATCAGTGTCGGCGCAGGCTCCTGGGATAAATACCAGGCCGATTTTGACTTCGCCGGGCCGTTGACCGACAGCGGCAATATCCGTGGCCGCATGGTCGCGGGTACGCAGTCGCAGCGCAGTTATGTCGATTACCTGACCGGCGAACAAAATACCTTCTACGGTGTGCTGGAAGCCGACTTGAGCGAGAAAACCCTGCTCACACTCGGCCATGACGTACAGAAAAACTATGACAACGGCAGCACCACCGGTGCCCTGCCCGCGTTCTTTATGGATGGCCGCAGGGCCAAGTTCGATCGTGACACCAACGCTGCCGATCGCTGGACCTGGCGCAATCAGGAAACCCAGCGCACTTTCGTGGAGTTGGCCCACAGCTTCGACAACGACTGGGTCCTCAAGGGGGTCGCCAGCAGCCGCGACTACCGTTCGAGGGAGCTGATCTCGGGCATCAGCAGTGAGGCCATTCAGGCCGACGCAAGCATCTCCCACGGCTTCATCGCCGGCAACGTCGACCGCGCCAGCGGCTATGTGAACAACAGCGGCACCGCGAGCAAGTTCAACACTACCAGCAAGGAAAAAGGCCTGGACCTGTATGCCCGCGGCCCGTTTTCGCTGGGTGGTCGCATGCACGAAGCCGTATTCGGCTACAGCATCGCCCATACCGAATCCACGTCCAAGCGCCACGACGGGGTTACCAATGGCATCATCAACGATGTATTCCAATGGGATGGCTATGGCGATACACCGAGGGACTTCGAATGGTGGTCGACCTTCAATATCGAAGCACGGCAGAAAGTCGGGTTCGCGGCCACCATCCTTAAACCGACCGACGCGCTGGCAGTGATCCTGGGCGCCCGTATCGTCGACTACAAATGGGACATCGACACGATCAACGCCATCGGTCGCCGCCTTCCGGCCAGCGCCACCAACTCCAGCGAAGTCGTGCCTTATGCCGGTATCACCTACGATCTGGACGCCTACCACACGGCCTACGCCAGCTACACCGACATCTTCAAACCGCAGGCCTACAGCCTCGGCCCGGACGGTAAACCTATCGACCCACTCTCCGGCGAAAGTCATGAGGTCGGCATCAAGGGCGCCTACTTCGACAACCGCCTAAATGCCAGCATGGCGCTGTTCGAGCTCAAGCAGGACAACTTCGCCGTACCCACCGGCGGTAGCACACCGAGTGGTAGCAGTGCCTATCGAGCAGAGAAAAGCGTCACGACTCGCGGCGTCGAGCTGGAGGTGAACGGCGAACTGATGAATGACCTGCAGGTGATGGCAGGCTACACCTTTGCCGAGTCCCATAACGCGGATGACCGGCGCGTGGCCACCAACCAGCCGCAGCACCTGCTCAAGATGGCAACCAACTACCGCTTGCAGGGCGATTGGCACAAATTCACCGTGGGCGGCAATGCCTACTGGCAGAGTTCGACGTTCTTTAAGCCAAGCGACGAGGATTGGTACGAGATCAAAGACCCCACCGCCAAATTCGAGCAGAAGTCTTACGCACTGGTGGGGCTGGTTGGCGGCTATGATGTCACCCGCGACCTGAAGGCGACTCTCAACGTCAACAATCTGTTCGACAAGCACTACTACAGTGGTATTGGCAATTACGGCACAGTGTTCTGGGGGGCGCCGCGCAACGTGATGTTCAATGTGAAATACAGCTTCTAGGCGGTTTCTCGGTAGTACGCTTACCCCCTGGGCCAAGGCGCCGGGGGTACGACGAGTACGTTCAGGCCTGGGAAAATTTAGCTCAAGCGCTTGAGGCAACGCCGAAAACACTTTTGAATCGCCCCTTATTTCATCGACGCGTTCAATTGTCTGACTTTTGCCAATTAGCCTGTTCTGAATGACGGAAGCGGGTCATAAGCCGCCTGACCCGATCGGCGGCTTTTGGCCGAATGCGGCCCCTCATGACAGACAGCAATCAGCCAGAAGCGGTCATCTAAGTTGCGCGCTCTCCGGAATGACTTAGGCCTCGACGTTAAACCTGCTCAACAATGCGGCACCGTCAGTGACACCAAGAATCTGATCGATTGCAGCGATTTTAAAGCTTGCCTTGGCGATCTGAAAATCTGCGTTGTTGTATGCAGCCTCCGCCTCATTGTGGAGCGCATAGGCCATATGTGCCGCGACACGGACACTCATAGGAGCATCTACATCTCTGCCCAGGTAATCGGCAAGCAATGTCCTGATCTCAAGCAGTGCGAGCGCGAGTAGCTTGGTCTGGTCAGTCTGCATAAAGTGATCCCGGATTCTAAAAGCGAGAGTGCTAGCGGATTCGTGAGGTTACATAAACTCTTGGTCAGTCAAAAGCGGACGCTAATGAACGGAAATGCTTAACTATTAACCGATTAAAGACCTGATGCCCACAAATTCGTATCCTTAATGTAGAACTTGTCACTTTTCTCCTTTGCCCGTGTTGAGCTACTGGCACTCGGCTCAAGACTCGTGGATTACATACGACGAGGGACGGCCTGCGACACAGGTGGCGTAAAAAATTTATCATTTGTATCGCCCACTTCTAGTTAGGTGTTGAGACTATGCGCACCCAAGATCATAAATTGGCGTGGCGCTGGACCGATCCAGCGTATGCCGTGTTGCCAAATAAAGTCCTCGCGCAAATGCACTCAGTGACCTCCGATGAGGCGAAGGCGTTGTATAAGCGGGCGCAAGGGTTCATGGGTAATCACGGCCTGAGCACCGAGCTACGTCCTGAAATGGTCAGCGCCGAAGAGGCCGCATCGGAGGCAGGTTCCAATTGGCTGAAGCAACATCAGCCACATTTAGAGCAGCCAGTATCGCTTTCTTGGGATTCAGAGACCGCGCTGCGTACAACCTGGGGAGTGTTCATTTCATACTGGCCGGAGTTCTGCTATCCGGCTTCAGACGATCTGGTCGTGTTTCCAGAGTCAGAGGCGTGGATGCTCTTGTACCATCATGAGCGTGAGTTTCACTTTGGTAGACGAGCCGCCAAAGCCTAACCAGTTGTTCCAACTGAGTACTCCGCCGCCGCTTTACTCCAACGCAGGATTCCACGCATGCATCACATGAAAAAGGCAATTGTTGTACTGGCAATCACGGGCCACATCGCAGGGTGCCAAACCTCCAGGCCGCCAAGCTCCTTTGAACAAACTCTGGCCAAAGTCCAATGCATACTTTTTGAGGGCGTAAAAAGCCCCACTGCAGAAGATGTTCAATACATTCGTAAAGCCAGCGATGACGGCAACGTGCGTTGTAAGATCGCGCTCGGCGGTTTGTACGAATCCGGCCGTGGCGGTCTGCCACAAGATTTTGGCAGGGCCAAATCGCTCTATGAATCCGTCGCTGCCGTAGATGGCGTCGGTAACGAGAGACTGGCGCGCATGGCCGAAGAGGGCCATGGACAAGCACGCAACGACGTGGAAGCGCGACGGCTTTATCAGTTGGCGCTGACCAACAGCGACAGCGATAAAAGTAAACTCGCATTGGCCAGATTGATGGAGGAAGGCCGCGGTGGCCCGCAGGATTTGTTCGGGGCAATGATGTATTACGTGGAAGCCAGCCAACATTCCGGCGATGTAGCCTGGAAGGGCATTCAGCGGATCCGCTCTCAAGGGTTGGTGCTGACGGCTGCACAGACACAGCGCTACAACGACGTCTGGAGCGATACCAGCCGCAAGAGTCTAAACCGTACGACATTGGACATCGAGATTGCCTTGAACAAGCAATTCAAACGCGGCAGCGCCAGCAAACCGGTGACGCTGCAAGTGCAAGGCAAGCCGGGTTCAAATGTGCCGAAAATCGCATTGATAGAAAGCTCGGGCAACGCCGACGTAGACCAGGCCGTCGTCAAGGCATTCGGTAAATACCGCATTCCTGCCGAACCAACATTGCAAGCAGGCCAGGACTCCTGGTCTTCCGAGCGGTCCATCAAAGTCGGCTTGAATTGAAGCGCTAGCGCCGTTTACCTAGACCGAAAAGGAGACGGATTTATTTGTTTCTTAAGTCCGCTGTCGCTTAAATGAACCCGCCTTCTTTTGTCTTTAGGTTGATGTCGCTCGCTTGTGCATGAAGCTGGAAAAGGCGTTCTGCGGGAAAGGGGGCCGGGGTGGATGTTGACGCATAATGCCCGGCCGCTCCTTTTACTTCGCTGTAGAGACTTCTTTTGCGTAGGCCTGACAGGCTCGCCGCGCGATCAATCCTTGATCGCCGCTGTCGGTAATGGCAATAATTCGTTGAGCATGCGCTGGGTCAAGTTGGGCTCGACGGGCTCCATGAACCACGCCGACGCCGCCGGTGGTGGCAGGCACGTTGAAGTCACTGGCTGAATCCGTGGTCTCGAGAAGGACTGACAGCCGCACATCAGCAGTAGCAAGGCGGTCACGCAGGAGAGCCTGGCGGCGTTGAGCATCGGAAAGTTCTCGGGTGTGTTGTTGATCGGATGTGGCCAGCGTCTGCTCCAGGTCCAGGCGCCCGCCCTGCTCAACGCTCACCTGATTGGCGGCGGCCGCGCTGACGGCAGCCAGTTCGCCCTGGTGCAGGCCGACCTGCTCGGACAGCCTCTTGCCCGTGCGCCATTCCTGCACCTGCCAGGCGGAGCCGGCGGCGCTGGCCATCAGCACCAGGATCAGCACCATCAGCCCGGCCAGCTTCTGCACGGGCGTCATCACGGCACATCCTTGAAAAAAACGTGATGCCCGAAGCGCAACGTCTGCTTGGCCTTCGCCGCCCAGGCCGGAGCCTTGGGCATCGTGGTTGCGTAGTAGTGCGTGGCCCCGCCGGTTGGATCCGGTATTGATCAGCTCCGCTTCGCTCGGGACGCCATGGACGAAAAGATCAAGGCTGCCGAGGCAACGCCAAAACGCGTGGTTTGGCGAGTCTGTCGTGGCGGCGTATGCGTGGGCAACTACCCAGAGGATCAGTACGAAAAAGCAGCCGACCACCTGCTGCGCATCTTCAAACCGAAATTCATGGAAGAGGCAGCGGGCTACGTGAAGAAGCCCTACGGCACCGAGACGTTCCGCCGCGAACTGCCAAGCATCGAGATCAATGCGAGTTACCCAGTTCGAATACGACACCGAGTGGCTCCCCTCCAAATCCTAAACCACCTTCTGCTGCCCAGCGCAGCAAGAACGGGGATGCGCGTGTCTCAACAAATGCTGCGTAACAGATGGGACGACGCCCGAGAAGCTGCTCGCTCCTTGGCCGCCAGTGAGGGACGAGTTGATCACGCGGAGAAGATCCAACAGTTTCAGTTCAAGGATATCCGACCGAAGGCGGCATCCGAAATTACTGATATCGCAGACGCCAGCCTCCTGCTCGGGCACTCGGAGCAGGAGATCACCAAGCGCGTTTACCGGCGCATCGGTGCGGTCGCGCAGCCTTCAAAATGAGATAGTTTCGGAACTCCACCCTCTAAAGTTTCGGAACTCCAGCACTTTCCTACAGGCAATAAAAAACCCCGTAGACGTTAATCTACGGGGCTTTCAAGAGTGGAGGCCGAGGTCGGAATCGAACCGGCGTAGGCGGATTTGCAATCCGCTGCATAACCATTTTGCTACTCGGCCTCAAACGATCAATGCCCAAACCACTGACATTCACCGCATATAAACTTGAGTGGGCTATGTGAAGCTTGCCTCTACTCTATCTCATTGAAAACATTGAAGTTTTTTATGCTTCAGTGCGTTCGATGGCGGCAATTATGTACTGATTTGCCGGGGCTGGCAAGCCCTTGATTTCAAAAAATATTCTTCCGTGGAGCAGAACAGGGGCGGTTGGCCCCTGCTCTGCCTGGGCTTAGTAGCCCAGGGACAGTCCGGTATTGCGCCGTGGGTCGTTGGCGCCGTAGAAGCGGTTGTTGCCCACGGGCTTGCCGTCCAGGGACGGGGCGCCGACGAGGATGGCGGCCAGGTGGTTGGCGTCTTGGGGGCCGGCGAATTTGTGGCCCCAGCTTTCGAGGATTTTCTGGGTGTCGGGGCTCAGGGCGAAGGTTTCGAGGTTGGTGGTGTCGGGCATCCATTGTTGGTGGAAACGTGGGGCGTTGACGGCTTCCTGGATGTTCATCTTGTAGTCGATGACGTTGAGGATGGTCAGCAAGGTGGCGGTGATGATGCGGCTGCCGCCGGGTGTGCCGATGACCATCACGGCCTTGCCGTCCTTGGTCACGATGGTCGGGCTCATGGACGACAGGGGCGCCTTGCCCGGGGCGATGGCGTTGGCTTCGCCCTGGACCAGCCCGTACATATTGGGCACGCCGACTTTGACGGTGAAGTCGTCCATTTCGTCGTTGAGGATGACCCCAGTCTTGCTGGCCATGACGCCGGCGCCGAACCAGTCGTTGAGGGTGTAGGTCACCGACACCGCGTTGCCCCATTTGTCGACGATGGAGTAATGGGTGGTGTTGCTGCCCTCATGGGGCGCAACGCCGGGTTTGATAGCCATGGAGTCGCCGGCTTTTTGCGGGTCGATGGCGGCGCGCAGTTTGGCCGCGTAGTCCTTGTCCAACAGGTGTTCCACCGGGTTCTGCACGAAGTCCGGGTCGCCCAAGTAACTGTTGCGGTCGACGTAGGCGTGGCGCATGGCTTCGATCTGGTAATGGGTGCCCTGGGCCGAGCCGTAGCCCAGTTCGGCCATGGGGTAACCTTCGAGGATGTTCATGATCTGGCAGATCACCAGGCCGCCCGAGCTCGGTGGTGGTGCCGAGACCACGTGGTAGCCACGGTAGTCGCACTCGATGGGTGCCAGCTCGCGGGTCTGGTATTTGTCCAGGTCGGCCTGGGCGATGATGCCCTTGCCGGCCTGGCTGGAGTCGACGATGGCCTTGGCCACCCAGCCTTTGTAGAAGCCATCGGTGCCCTTGGCGGAAATTTCCCGCAGGGTCCGGGCCAGGTTTTTTTGCACCAGCTTCTGCCCGACCTGCAGCGGCTCGCCTTTATTGAGAAAGATGCCACGCAGGTCCTGGTCTTTTTTGAACTCTTCGGTGGCGCTGTGCAGCATGTCGATATCGCCCTGGTCGAGGGCAAAGCCGTCTTCCGCGAGCTTGATCGCCGGTGCGATCACTTGGGCACGTTTGAGGGTGCCGTATTTGCTCAGGGCCAGTTCCATCCCGGAGACTGTGCCGGGCACGCCGACCGCCAGGTGGCCCTTGGCGCTGAGGCCGGGGACGACATTGCCGTCCTTGTCCAGGTACATGTCGGCAGTGGCCGCCAGCGGCGCTTTTTCACGGAAGTCGAGGAAGGTCTTGCGCCCGTCCGCCAGTTGCACGGTCATGAAACCACCGCCGCCGAGGTTGCCCGCAGCCGGGTAGACCACCGCCAGGGCGTACCCCACCGCCACTGCCGCGTCCACGGCGTTACCGCCAGCCTTCAGCACGTCCACCCCCACATGGGTGGCCAGATGCTGGGCCGTCACCACCATGCCGTTTTCGCCGGCCACCGGGGCCTGGGAGGCGGCCTGCACGCCACTGAATGTCAGGACCAGGGCCGTCGCTATCAAGGTTCGGGTAAGGGGTTGGTAGTTCATCCGTGGATACTCTGTTTATTAGAAGCATTAAACGTAGCTTCTTTCGCACGGCAACCCCAGTCAGGTGGCGCGTTTCAGACAGAGCGTGTCGGTGACGGAATGCTATATTCGCCCCGCCCTCCTCATTGCCCTGAGACACACCGATGCCCACGGTCGCCGACCCGATTCACGCGCTGTACCACAAGATCACCTGGAAGCTGATCCCGTTCCTGTGCTTCTGCTACCTGGCTGCCTACCTGGACCGCATCAACATCGGTTTTGCCAAGTTGCAGATGCAAGACCAGCTGCAGTTCAGCGAAACCGCGTTCGGCCTGGGCGCCGGCCTGTTTTTTGTCGGCTATATCCTGTTTGAAGTACCCAGCAACCTGATCCTGGAGCGCGTCGGCGCGCGGATCTGGATTGCGCGCATCATGATCACCTGGGGCCTGCTGTCGGCTTGCACGTTGCTGGTCACCTCCACCACGCAGTTCTATGTGCTGCGGTTTTTGCTGGGCGTCGCCGAAGCCGGGTTCCTGCCGGGGGTGTTGTATTACCTGACCACCTGGTTCCCCACCCATCGCCGGGGCCGGGTGATTGCGCTGTTCATGATCGGCCTGCCGCTGTCCAGTGTGATTGGCGGGCCGTTGTCCGGCTGGATCATGGGCCACTTCGGCCAGATCGGTGGCCTGCGCGGCTGGCAGTGGCTGTTCCTGCTTGAAGCCCTGCCCAGCGTGCTGTTGGGGGTATTGGCGTTCTGGGCGTTGCCCAATACCTATCACCAGGCCAAATGGTTGTCAGCCGCCGAAAAGACCCTGCTGCAACAGCAGTTGCAGGCCGATGACAGCCAGGCCAGTCAAAGCCCACGGCGTTTTCGCGAAGGGTTCTTCAACCTCAAGGTGTGGATGCTTGGCGGGATCGACTTTTCGATCCTGCTCAGTGCCTACGCCATGGGTTTCTGGATGCCGACCCTGATCCGCAACGCGGGGATCAGCGACACCTTCCATATCGGCCTGCTCACCGCCCTGCCCAGTGTGGCCGCGCTGGCCGGCATGCTGCTGATCGGCGCCAGCTCCGACAAACACCGCGAGCGCCGTTGGCACATTATCGTGCCGTTTGTGGTGGGCGCCGTGGCCATGGCCGGCAGCACGTTCTTCACCCATAACGTGGTCGCCACCGTGGCCCTGTTTGCCGTGGCCTCGGCAGCAATCCTCGGCGCCGTACCGGTGTTTTTCAGCCTGCCGGCGACCTTCCTCACCGGCACCGCGGCGGCCACCGGCTTTGCCCTGGCCTGCTCCCTGGCGAATATCGCCGGGCTGGTCAGTAACTCGTTGATGGGCCTGGCGATAGATATCACCGGCAGCAGCGCCGGGGCCATGTGGTTCTTTGCCGCCAGCTTGCTGCTCAGTTGTTTGTTGGTGATTGCGTTGCCGGCGAAATTGGTCAACCGCTAGGAGCGAGCACGAAGCTATACACCCCTGTGGGAGCGGGCTTGCTCGCGAAAGCAGTGGGTCAGTCAACATCAATGCTTGCTGGGCCGACGTCTTCGCGGCGATGCGGCGATCCGACAAGCCCGCTCCCACATTTGATCTTCACTGCCTTGAGCATTGCGTTCGCTTAACTGATCGGCGTTAGGGCAAACCCGCTCCCACAGGGGGGCTCAATGACTGCTATGGCCCATGCCATTCGGCTGCTGCAACAGAGCCAGGTCAATCTCCTCGAAACGCAGCCCCCGCCCGCCGGTATCGGCCGCGATTTTCTGCGCCACCGCCTGCTCGGCAAACGAGGCCAGCACCACGCCCATGGCGCCCTTGAGCCCGGTGCCGAGCACGTAGTAGGCGGTCTTGGCGTCGATCAGATGGGCATCGTCCGGGGTATCCCAATGGCTGCGCCCCATGTCATGCACATACAGATTGGACTGGGCATGATGGTTTTCCGGCTGCAACCACCAGCCGAGCATTTCTGCCGTAGAGCAAAACTTCTTCGCCGCGCCCTGCTCCACCACCTCGCCCTTGGGCCCCGGGAACTCGCTGATCACCATGCCACACACATGGCACTCATCTGCAGGATGGAACGCCACCGGCCCGTCACCCGCCCCCGCCGCCACCGGTTTGTCACAACCGACCAACAGCAGGCTCAACAGTAAAACCAACCCCATCTTCATGCTTACGTGCTCCACCGATAAAAAATTCATGCCGCGCGCCGGCCGAACAGCCAATAGGCCCAGACCAATGGCCCGGCGACCCACGCCGCCAGGCACAGCCACAACGCCGCCTCCGGCACCGCCAGGTCTGCGCCCAGGGCCATTACGCCCATGGACGCGGGGCCGGCATCGAAACCCGACAGGTTGATCAGGCGGTACACATCCGCCGGGTTGAACAGCAACAGCCAGGGCAGCAGCGTCGGGCTGAACTGGCCTTCGCTGAGCACCAGCAGCGCCAGCAACGCCAGGTCGAAGACCAACACAAAAAAGAACCACACCCCCAGGGCCAAGCCGGCCGCCGTGGATTTCTCCGCCGAGACGCTGCTCAACACATACGCCAGCCCCAAAAAGCCCCAGCCAAGCAAGGTCGAGGTCAGCATGAACCGGCCAAAGGCCCAGAGCAGTAGGCTGAACTCGACGTCATCCACCAGCAGCGCAATGGCGAGCATGGCGCAGCCGAATCCGATAAAGGTCGCCAGCGCCAGGATCAACCCGTGCCCGACAAACTTGCCGAGCAGGATCTGCCCGCGCCCCAGGGGATAGGTGAGCAATAGCAGCAAGGTGCCGCTTTCGTCCTCGCCGACAATCGCGTCATAGGCCAGCAGCAGCGCAATCAACGGCATCAGGAAGGTCGCCAGGCTGGCCAGGCTGGCGATGGTTGCCGGGATAGAGGTAAAGCCCAGTTGCCCGGACGCCGCGGCCCCGAGCCAGGCAATGCCGATGGCCAGCACCGCAAACAGCAGGCTGATGGCCAATAACCAACGGTTGCGCAGGCCATCGCTGAATTCTTTGCGGGCCATGTTCCAGATTGGCGTCATTGGGCACGCTCCACAGGGCTGTCCATGTAATGGCGATACAGGTCTTCCAGGGACGGCACGACAATTTCCACATCGCTGGGGCTGTCCTGGTCGAGCAACTGGCGCAGCAGGTCCAATTTATTGCCATTCAACGCCGCCACTTGCAGCCCTTCCGCGCCCCAGCGCTGGGTCACGTGGCCAGCCTCGCTCCAGCGTTTTTGCAAGTGCGCCGCACGTTGCAGGCCGCTGCTGCGGATCAGGGTGGGCAGCCCGGCCTCTTCGCGCAACGCCGCCAGGGTGCCGAGGGCCAGCAGACGGCCCTGGGTCAAGATGGCGGCGCGGTTGATATGGGCCTCCACACCGGGCAACACATGGGAGCAGAGAATGATGCTGGTGCCCTGCCCGCGCAGGCGGTCGAGCAAGCGATACAGGTCCTGGGTGGCAATCGGGTCGAGGCCCACGGTGGGCTCGTCGAGCAGCAGCAGGCGCGGCTCGCCAAGCAGGGCCTGGGCCAGGCCGAGGCGCTGGCGCATGCCCTTGGAATAGGTCTTGACCCGCCGCCGTGCCGCCGCCGTCAGGCCGACGTCTTCGAGCAGGGTCTGGACCTGGCTCATCGGCGCGCCCTTGAGCCGGGCGAAATGCTGCAAGGTTTCCAGGCCGCTGAGTTGCGGGTAGAACGTGACGTTTTCCGGCAAGTAGCCGAGCATCTGCCGCACATGAGGGTCGCTGGGCGCGCGACCGAACACCCGCACCTGACCACTGCTTGCCTGCAACAAGCCGAGGATCAGTTTCATGCTGGTGGTCTTGCCCGCGCCGTTATGGCCGAACAGGCCCAGCACTTCCCCGGGCGCCAGGCTCAGGCTCAAGTCGTGCAGCACAGTGGCGCGCCCATAACGCTGGGTCACGCCTTCGATTTCGACAACGGGCATCATGCAGGCTCCTTGAGCAGGGAAAGCGTGGGGTCTTGCATCAGCGGATGGCTGTCCATCACCCCCGGCGACTTGATCACCGGAAACGCCCGCTGCACCCAGCGCAGCAACTCGATGCCGGGGCTGTTCATCAACAGGCGCACTTGGGGATACAGCCACAGCAGGCGGTCGACGTTATCGTTGGGCTCGTAGGCCACATCCCCCAGGCCATCGCTGTTGCGGTCCCAGCCCAGGTAGTCGCTCCAGTAATTGCCCCGGCCATCCGCCGACCACTCCTGCAAACGTGTGGCCACGTACTTGACCTGGCGCTGATTGCCGACAAAGGCGTTGCCGGCAATCCGGTTGTCTTCGGAGCCGGCCGTGAGGTGAATGCCCACCGCACTGCGCCCGAAGTGGTTGTGTTCGATGCTGTTGAACAGCGAGTTGTAGATAAACAACGCCTTGCCTTCGGCCCCGGTGATCATGGTGTCGCCGGTTGTGCCGTCGCGCACGTCGTTGACCACGTTGTCGCGCAAGGTGGAATAGGTGATGTAGTTCATCAGGATCCCGTAGTTCTGATCCTCCTCGGAGCGATTGCCGATCACCGTCAGCTTGCGGCTTTGCATCAGCGCATAGCCGGTGCGGGTGCGGCGAGTAATATTGCCGAGCACCTGGTTGTCGTTGGCGAACATGTAGTGGATGCCGTAGCGCAGGTCTTCCAGGGTGTTGCCTTGCAGCAGGTTGCCGTTGGAGGTGTCGATGTAGATGCCATCGCGGGCATCGCGCACCTGGTTGCCGATCACCCGCGCGCCTTTGACTGCGTACAGGTGGATGCCATTGCCCCGGTCCTGGGAGCGCATGGTCGGGTCGCCCTGGATCTGGTTGTCGATCACGCTCACATCCGCCGTGCCATCGACCCACACGCCAAAACCCTGGCCGCGCAGGCGGTTGTTCTTGATCAGGGCGCCGTGGGCCTTGGGCTGGATGAAGATGGCCGCGTTCATCGCGGTGAGGTCATGGCCCCAGTCGAGGAAGGTGCAGCCCTCGACGGTGACGTCGGCAGCGTTGATCAGCAAGCCATTGCCCAGGCCTTGGCTGTGGATCACCGCACCGGGTTCGCAAGTCAGTTGCAGGGGTTGGTCGATGCTGAAGGAGCCCTGGTAGTCACCGGCAGGCAGGCGCCAGTGCTGCGGGCCTGCGGCGATCAACGGCAGGTCGGTAATGGGCAGTACAGCAGCGCCGGCGGCGGCCGAAAATAGCAGCCACACACACCCGGTCCATAACGTGCGGGGTCGAGCCACGGAGTCTTCCTTTTGATCAAAGCCCAATCTGTGGAGCGACACAGATCTGGTGTGAGAGCTGGCTTGCCTGCGATGGCGGTGTACCAGCCACCAAAAACAGTGGCTGAACCGCCGCTATCGCGGGCAAGCCCGCTCCCACATTGGTTGGTGCTCGCCGTTAAGTGCGCTCGACCAACATCCGCCCCACCATCTCCATATGCAGCGCATGGCAGAACCAGCTGCAGTAGTACCAATGCAGCCCCGGTTTATCGGCAATGAAGGTGATGGAAGAGGTCTGCTGCGGGCTGATTTCCATGCTCACGCCATGGTTGGTCATGACAAAGCCGTGGGTCACGTCCTCGATCTGGTCGATGTTGGTGATGGTCACAGTGACCTCATCGCCATGCTTGACGGTGAACTCCGTCAGGCCATAGGTCGGCGCCATGGACGTCATGTACACCCGCACTTTCTTGCCGTCGCGGATCACCTTGTTATCGGTCTCCAGCTTGATCCCGTCCTTGGCCGCAATGGCCACGGTTTCGGCGAAGAAGGGGTCGTTGCGTTCCCAGATTTTCTTGGTCTTGATCTGGTCGCGCCGCGCCATCACACAGTCATGGGGTTCGGCGAAGGTCGGGCCGTCGTGGACCAGTTTCATTTCATCGCCCGAGATGTCGATCAACTGGTCGTTTTCCGGGTGCAGCGGGCCGGTCGGCAGGAAGCGGTCCTTGGAGAATTTGCTCAGGACCACCAGCCATTGGCCGTCGGCATCCCGGGTCTCGGTGAGCGAGGCATGGTTGTGGCCGGGTTGGTAGTGCACATCGAGCTTCTGCTTGATGTAGTTGACCTTCTCGCCGCCGTAGGCGCGGATGGCTTCGGCGATGTTCCACTTGACCACCTGGCTGTCGATAAACAGCGTGGTGTAGGCAAAGCCCCGGCCATCGTAAGTGGTGTGCAGCGGGCCCAGGCCCAGTTCCGGCTCGCCGACCACCACGCCGCGCGGGTCTTTGATCTTGTCGCTGAACAGGTCGTCGAGCTTGTCGATGGCAATGATGGTGCAGGTCGGCGACAGCTTGCCGTTGGCGATAAAGTACTTGCCGTCCGGCGAGGTGTTGCAGCCGTGGGGGTTCTTCGGCACCGGGATATAGCGGGTGAATTCGCTGTCCTTGCCATCATCGCCCTTGCGCCCGTCCACCACCGGCACCTTGACGCCGTCGAGGTTGATGAACTTGCCGGCCTTGATCGCCGCCTCGATGCGCGGGATGTTGAACACCACCACCCAGTCGCGCTCGTTGCGCATCATGCCGCCCAGGTCGGAGGCTTTCTCCGAGTTGTAGCAGGTGGCCGCCGCGTATTTACCGGTGTAGTCCATGTCGGCGTTGTCGAGGTTGCCGTCAACGATGACCTGGAAGGCCATTTCCATCTTCTCGGCGTCGATCGCGTTGAACATGGTGAAGCTGTTCTTGTCCTGCAGGTCGAAGGTATGGCCGTCATTGGGGTGCGGGATGATGAACTCGGCGTTGCAGAACACGTACTTGGTGTACGGCACCTTTTGCAGGCGCAGGCCGTGGATTGCCTGGGCGTTGGGCACGGTGACGATCTTGTCGCACTTCATGATGTCCAGGCGGATCCGCGCCACGCGGGTGTTGGCCTTGTCGTTGATGAACAGGTATTTGCCGTCGTAGCGGCCATCGGTGGTGGACAGGTGCGGGTGATGGCAATCGCCGTTCTGGTACTTGGCGCCCTCGCCCAGGATGCGCTTGCTCTCGTTGGTCAGGCCCCAGCCGGTGGCGGAATCGACGTTGAACACCGGGATACGCATCAATTCACGCATCGACGGCACACCGAGTACCCGCACCTCACCCTGGTGGCCGCCGCTCCAGAAACCGTAGTACTGATCCAGCTCCCCTGGGCCCACATGGATCTTCGACTTGGCTTCTTTGGCCGCCGCCGCAAAGGACTCGCGGGTAAACACCGTACCGCCGAGGGCCGAGGCCCCTGCCAGCACCGCGCCGGTGACTGCGCCGGTGCCCAGGAAGCCACGCCGGCTCATGCCTTCAGGTTCCGGGGTGGCCCCGGCTTTTTTCGATTCACTGTCGTTCATGATGTGCTCCAGATGGGAAAAGTGAGTGCCCAAGGCCGTCATTCAGGCACCGCCACCTGCACCACCGGGATCAATTGCCCAGTGGCGGGTGCGGCCTTGTTGCGTTTCTTGCGCTTGTTGATCAGTGGCGGGCATTTGTGGTCGTTGTGCCAAGTCATCTGGCAATCCAGGCAGTAGTGGCATTCATTGGCGTTGATATGGCCGTCAGGGTGAATCGCCTGGATTTCGCATTCCTTGGCGCACAACTGGCACGGATCGCCACACTCTTTGCGCCGTTTGAGCCAGTCGAACAGCCTGAACTTGCTGGGGATCGCCAGCGCGGCGCCCAGCGGGCAGATGTAGCGGCAGTAGACTTTGCGCGTGAACAGGTTGATCACCAGCAGCGCCACCGCGTACAGCACGAACCACCACTGGCGGTCGAAATGCAGGGTGATGGCGGTCTTGAACGGCTCCACTTCGGCAAACCGCTCGGCGGTGGCCATCGACTCCAGCGACAAGCCAAACAGCCCCAGCAGGATCAAATACTTGATCGCCCACAGCCGCTCATGCACGGCAAACGGCAGCTCGAACTGGCGCACTTTGAGCCTGCGCGCCGCCTCATTGATCAGCTCCTGCAGCGCCCCGAACGGGCACAACCAGCCGCAGAACACACCTCGGCCCCACAGCAGGATGCTGGCGGCGGTGAATACCCAGAGCATGAAGATCAGCGGGTCGGTGAGGAACAGCTCCCAGCGGAACTGCTGGAACAGCGCATGCACAAAGGTCAGCACATTGACCACCGACAGCTGCCCCAGGGCGTACCAGCCGATAAACACCACGGTAAACAGCAGGTAGCCACGGCGTACCCAATGCAACAGGCGCGGGCGCCGGGCCAGGCTGTCCTGCAAAAACAGAATCACCGTCAGCAGTACCAGGGCGGCGCCCAGGATCAGGATCTGCACGTGTTTCTGGTACCAGATCGTCAGCCACATCGGCCGATTCGCTTCGTCGATGGCAGCCTGCTCGGCGGCAGTCGGCAACGGGCGCTCCAGATACGCCTCGGGCATCTGGTAGGGCAATTCAAAACTGCTGAAGGTGCCGCTGACCGGGCCGGTCTGGCGCCGTACCAGCAGTTCCAGGGTCCAGGCCGAGCCAGGGTCGAACCCGGCCTGGGGGCGCACGATAAACACCGACATCTCGTCGAACTCGGGCATGCCCTCGGCGAACACGTCATACAGGCGCTGGTGGTCCATATCGCGGAAGCTGATGACATTGCCGAACTGGCGCAATTGCACCCGATCAAAAATCCCGCCGCGCACGTAGCCCGAGCCCTTGAACGAAAACAACCCACGCCCCAGCACCGCAATGGCCTGCTCGCCGGGCTTGAGGCCCTGCATCAGCACCCGGTATTGCGCGTCGCCCAACAGGTTGCGGCCGATGGTCGGCGCGTTGAGATCGGCCACATACAGGTCAATAAAGGTCTCGTCGACCTGCCCCGGCCCCGCCACTTCCACGCCTTCGGCCTCGGTGCCCTTGAAGGCCGCGTCTACTTGCCCGCGCGTCAGGTGCAGGCGGCGCACCGCGCCGTTGCCGGTCAACTGCGCCCAGTTGGCCGGTTCGAACAGGTCAGCGCGCACCAACGCGACTTTCTGCGCGGTACTGGCCTTGTCCTCGATCAGCTTGAGCGACACCGCCACTTCGTGGGCGGCGCGCATGATCACCTCATTGACCACCATGGCCGTGACAGTAGCGCCGGCCACCGCGTCCACGGTCACCGCCTGGCTGTCGCTGGAGTGCCCCACCACCACCCGTTGCTTGACGTTGATCCCGCTGTAGCGGGCGGTGAAGTCATGCAACTTGGCCTCGGGAATGCCGATCAACAGAATCGGCTCGTGGTGCTCCAGCACATAGGCATCACGGATCACCCCGGCCGGGTCGAGGATCACCTGGGTGTTGATCGGTTTGCCGGAGTACGCCGGGATATCCACCACGTCCAGGCTCTGGAACACATAGCCGATGACCGCGCCGTTGGCCGACAGCGTGCGCACCTTGAACTTGCCTTCGGCGGCGGAAATGGCGTCGGTCTGCGGGAAGATCTTGTCGATGCGCTGTTGTTCAATCGCGCCGTAGGACTTGGCCTGGGCCGGGCCGGCCAGGCTGAACAGCAGCACCAGGACAACCAACCAGGTGACGGGACTTGCGGCCAGTGTAGCGAGGGTCGAGGGCTTGGTGCGGTTCATGGGCTCACTGACTTCAACGGCCGGAATATGAAGTCGATGGTAGGTGGCAGCTGGCCAGTGAGCCCTTGATTGAAATCAAGTCTGGGGGCGGTGCGGCGTTTGGGCGCTGGGCGTTGCGCCCCCACTTAACAGTCTTTGACAGTTTCCCGACAAAGCTGTCAAAGACCCCTGCCCACGCCGTCCCTAGGATTTGAGCCTTCCTTGGAATGACGAAGGCCATCATGCGTTCAAAAACGATTTACCTCGCTGCCACTTCTGTGTGCCTGATCACCTGCACCCAACTGTCAGCCGCCGCCGACTGGCAATACAGCCTGCAAGCCGGGGCGGCCAACCTGCCGCGTTACAGCGGCAGCAATGAGCGTATGACCGCGCCATTGCTGGGCGCAAACGTCGTCAGCCCGTGGGGGATTTTTCTCGATACCAACAAGGGGCTGGGCTGGGGTTATGAGGATGACAACCTCAGTTTCAGTGCCTATGTCGGCGCCAGCACTGCGCGCAAGGACCAGAAGAAAAGCACCAGCCTGGGCTCCGACCGGCTCAAGGGCATGGGCCAAATCAAGTCGCGACCGCAGTTCGGTGTGAGTGCCAGCTACACCTTGGGCACGGCCGTGCTGGGCGCGACCCTGGAACATGCGCTGGAGCAAGACGATAAAAAAGACAGCGGCAAGGCGTTTACCTCCCTGGAGCTGAGCATTGGCACCAACCTGTATGACGGTGACTACGGCACCGTGGACGCCAGCCTCAATAGCCTCTTTGGCGATGGCAACTATGTGCGCACCTGGTACGGCGTCACCCCCGGCCAGGCCCAGCACAGCCGCTTTCGCGCGTATGACGCCAAGGGTGGGATGGTCAGCCGGGGCTTGAACCTCGATTGGAGCGTGCCGCTGGGCGACCACACAACCTTCTCTACCTTGCTGGATGTGCAGTATTTGTCGGGGGATGCCGGCAAAAGCCCGATTGTGGAACGCCGGATGCAAACCTCCGTGATGGGTGTGCTGAACTACAGCTTTTGATTTGCAAACCCGATCAGACAGGGGGGGGCTGGCTTGCCGGTCGCTCCATTACTGCGATGGTCATTCGCTCTTTTTGGGTTGTTGGGGGGGGGTGTACATATCCGTTGCTGCGGTCACGGCGGCTATTGGTTCCGCCCTTACGGCGGCTCACTTTGGAGAAGCGCCAAAGTAAGCAAAACGCTTTTGCCCCACCACTCGGTGCCTCGCCTAGGCTCGGCATGCCCGCAGTCAGGCATTGCTCCGTGGGCCCGCCGCGATCGGCCATCCATGGCCGTGTCGCGG
>LNAP01000805.1_pt1 | contig 56117 bp, 49 predicted proteins | sample 602601 | NCBI WGS metagenome assembly LNAP01 (sample SAMN02440304, study PRJNA202911) | soil metagenome | biome: Subtropical and temperate rainforests or woodlands; isolation source: soil samples (1 kg each in a 20% v/v slurry with milli Q water) were... ...
TCCAAACACCCTTATCCTACCACAAACGTCCCCGGGAATGACAACTCGTGCGCACGAAATTGAGTTGCTGCCTGTTTTTGTCGGAACCTCACCGAACACCATAAATTCCACTCATTGCCCCAAGACCACCGCAACCGTCTCGGCGCAGCGGCGGCAGAGAGTCGGATGGGCCTCTACCTGACCCACATCGGCCGTATACGTCCAGCAACGCTCACACTTCTCCCCCTGCATCGGCCGAACGAGGACGTGCAGATCGGGGAAGGCTATTGCCGCTTCGTCGCGCTCCTTCTCTGGCGCAACCAGGCGAACAGCGGAAACGATGAGCAATTTGTCCAGTTCGGGCAACTGTCCCAACAGGGCAAACACCTCTTCACTGGCGCAGTACAAGGTGACTTCTGCTTCCAGCGAAGATCCAATCACCTTTTCTTTCCGCGCCAGTTCCAGCGCCTTCAAAATGTCATCGCGCAGGCGCAAAAATCGGTCCCACCGCTCCAACTGCCCTGCGCTCAGCCACTCGTTCTCATCCTTGTCAAATTCCGTCAACTGTACGCTGATCTCTTTCACGCCAGGGATAAAGCGCCACGCCTCGTCCGCCGTGTGGGGCAAGATCGGCGAAATCCACTTGACCAGAGAGAGCAGGGTCTGGTAGAGGACATACTGGATCCCTCTGCGCACCGGAGAATCAGCCGCCTCGGTGTACAGCGCGTCTTTACAGATGTCCAAATAAAAGGAGCTGAGATCAAGACCGCAAAAATTGTGGATCGTCTGGTAAACCACGTGAAACTCATACGCTTCATACGCCTTGCCCACGCGCTGGGACATTTCCTGCAGCCGTTGCAGCATGAAGCGATCCAGCTCGCGCAGCCGCACCGCGTTGAGAGGGTGACGCTCCGGAGTGAAGTCCTGCAAGTTTCCGAGCAAAAAGCGCAGCGTGTTGCGGATCTTGCGGTAGACTTCGGAAATATGCTTCAAGATCTCATTGGAGATGCGCACATCTGCCTGATAATCGACAGAAGCCACCCACAGGCGAAGGATATCGGCCCCCATCTGGTCCACGATCTTCTGTGGTACCACCACATTTCCCAGCGATTTGGACATCTTGCGTCCTTCTCCGTCGAGGATAAACCCGTGACTCAACACCTGCCGGTAGGGAGCCTTGCCCGTGACCGCCACAGACGTGGAGAGGGAGGAGTTAAACCATCCGCGGTACTGATCCGACCCTTCCAGATACAAGTCCGCCGGCCAGCTCAATTCCTCCCGCTGCTTTAACACCGCCTCGTGGCTTGACCCCGAGTCAAACCAGACATCCATGATGTCCGTCTCTTTGCGGAATTCGGCATGGCCGCATTTGCCGCAGGCCGTGCCTTCGGGCAGCAGTTCCCGCTCCGTCTTGCTGAACCAGGCGTCAGAACCTTCGCGTTCGAACAGATCGGCCACATAGTCGATGGTCGCATCATTGACAAGCGTTTCCCCGCAAGAGCGGCAATACATTATCGGGATGGGCACTCCCCAGACGCGCTGCCGTGAAATACACCAATCGCCGCGCTCGGCAATCATATTATGCAGACTGATTTCGCCCCACGCCGGCGTCCACTGCCGAGTTTTCAGCGATGAGTCTGGCCGGGGCTTCGAGCGCCCGGCGAAGAATTTGCAGACCCGTCCTGGCATCGCCCTCATAACGGGCTTCTTCGGCCGCAATAATGGGAACGGCCTTGAGCAGCGCGAGCCCGCCGCCCGGAACAATGCCTTCGGCAATCGCTGCCCGGGTCGCCGAAATGGCATCATCCAGCGCATCCTTACGAGCCTTCATTTCGACTTCGGAAGGCGCCCCCACCCGAATCACCGCCACACCTCCAGACAGCCTGGCGAGTCGTTCCTGGAGTTTTTCCCGGTCGTAATCGCTCGTGGTGCTGTCCATTTGCGTACGAATCTGTTGCAGACGCGCCTCAATGGCCTCCCGTGTGCCTGCCCCACCAATCAACGCCGTGCTGTCTTTTTGCACCACAACGCGGTGCGCACGTCCAAGCTGGCCCAACTCCACCTGCTCCAACGTGATGCCCAAATCGTTGGAGACCACCGTTGCCCCTGTTAGCACAGCCATGTCCTGAAGCATTTCCTTACGCCGATCACCAAAGCCCGGCGCCTTGATCGCCACCGCTCGCAGGATGCCGCGAATCTGGTTGACGACCAGCGTGGTCAATGCCTCGCCTTCAATGTCATCTGCGATCAAGGCCAGGGGTTGACCGCTTTTGGCAATGAGTTCAAGCAACGGAAGCAAGTCTTTGAGTGCACCGATCTTATGGTCACAGAGCAGCAAGTACGCATCATCGAGTTCAACCAGCATTTTCTCGGCGTCAGTGACGAAATACGGTGAGACATAACCGCGGTCAAACCGCATTCCTTCCATGACCTCGACCACGGTTTCGGTGGTCTTGGACTCCTCGACGCTGACGACGCCTTCAACGCCGACCTTTTCCAACGCGTCTGCCACCAATTGACCGATGACCGCGTCGTTATGCGCCGACAGGGTGGCAACCTGAGCCTTTTCCTTGGGCGTGCTGACGGGGCGCGACTGGGCGGCGAGTGATTCCACGACCAACGTCAACCCGCGATCCAGGCCGCGCTTGAGGTCGATCGCACTGGCGCCCGCGACAACGTTGCGAATGCCTTCGGCCAGGATGGCATGGGCCAGCACCGTTGCGGTGCTGGTGCCATCCCCTACCGCGTCGCCCGTGCGCTCGGCGGCCTGTCGCAGCATTTGCGCGCCCAGATTTTCCTCGGGGTCTTGCAGGTCAACGCGTTTGGCGATCGTCACTCCGTCATTGCAGACCGTCGGGTTGCCCCATTTGTTTTGAATCAAAACCGATTTTGATTTCGGACCCAGCGTCACGCGAACGGCGTCCGCCAACTGCGTGGCACCACTGAGGATTTTCTCGCGAGCCGCAGCACGAAACACGATTTTACTGTGAGCCATCTGGGTGCACTCCTCGCCACTTGTATCACCAACACTATTGGAATGCTTCTATGGAACGGCTGATTCCATGTTGACTTTTATCAACAAAAACACAGGGGCAACCCGCCCTCCTTCCACCTGTCGCCTGAGGGTGACCGACTGGCGGATCGCGCCTTGGAATTGACAAAAACAATCCCGGTGCAAAGAGACCGAATCCCAATAAAGTCATGAAATCCAAGCTCCAGTCACAGGGTGAATCGAGCGGCCCAAAGATTTTGATATCGGCACTGCGCGAAGCAGTCGAAATCCGATCGGCCAAACGCGGTCATGCTATACGCCCAAGTCAAACTGTTAAGCGCAAGACACTTGGTCTGAATACGCCGGACAGCCCGCATTCTCTGATTTAAATCAAACAGGTTTTGTGTGTTCACGCATAAATTGGAATCAGCATCCTCACCATGGATTCGGTCAAATGGGACTGTTGATCGGGAAGGCAAGAGCCTTGCTCGATCGATGTTTTGTTCCCACGTTAGCCGTGTGAATCCAGAGCCCGTGATGCGTTTTTCAGGGCAGACTCATGTACCGGATGTTTTTCAGCTTGCCTTTTAACCAAGAGGAGTCATGAAAAATGAGCAATTCCGTGAAAAAAATGCCGATTAAAAACGAAGACAAAGCTATCCAGCACCCAGTGTCGACAGACTTTTGGCGGCCACTGGAAAAACTGCGGCAACAGGTTGATCACCTATTCGAAGATTTCAATCGCGGCTCCAGCCTGTCACCTTTCAGCCGAGGGCTGTTCGATGTCGAACCGTACTGGCACCGGGAATTTTTCAGTCATCGTATGCCAGCCGTAGACATCACAGAGAAAGACAAGAGCTTTGAAATCACCGCCGAGCTGCCCGGCATGGATCAGACGAACATTGAGATCAAGCTGTCCAATGGCAGTTTGATCATCAAGGGGGAAAAGAAAGAGAACAAAGAAGAAAAAAAGAAAGGTTATCACCTCAGCGAGCGTCACTACGGTTCCTTTGAGCGAGTGTTCAACCTGCCCAAAGACGTGGATGCCGAGAAGATTGAAGCGAGTTTCAGTAAAGGCGTGCTGTGTATCTCACTGCCGAAAAAGCCCGAAGCCATGAAATCGGATAAGGTCGTGCCGATCAAGGCCAACTGATGCTGGCAAAACTGCCCCCCTGCCGAGAAATCAGCCGGGGGGCTTTTTTCATTCTTGCCTGATTTCTGAGGCATCGATGCCGGAGAGTTCGACGCTATCGCGATACTCCGGCACCGAAACCGACCACCCCAACTCCAGGCTGATGCGACGGCGCAGAACATCCGACGCGTTAGGTTCCCCATGCACCACGAAGGTGTGTTTTGGAGGGCGCTTGAACCCGCGCAACCACTGCATGATTTCATCGGCATCAGCGTGTGCGGACAAGGTTTGCATCGGCACGACCTCAGCCCGGATCGGCACATCCTTACCGTGGATACGCACAGAAGGAGCCCCCGCGACAATTTGTGCGCCACGGGTACCACCGGCCTGAAAACCGGGCATCAGCAGCGTGTTGATTGGATTGGGGGCCAGTGCCTTGAGGTGATGGACCACCCGCCCTCCGGTCGCCATGCCACTGGCGGCGATGATCACCGCTGGGGTGCCTCGCTGATCGAGCTCTCTCGAATCCTGGACGGTCCGTACGAACTGCGCCACATGGCACATACCTTCGCAGTCCTCCAGAGATAACCTGTGCTCGCTACGAAAGCGCTGGTACAGAGACGTGACGTCGGTGGCCATCGGGCTGTTCAGGTAGATTGGAATATCGGGAATCGCCCTTTTCCGTTTCAGTTGATACAAGTGATACATCAACAGTTGGGCACGTCCTACCGCGAACGATGGCACCAGCGTAATTCCTCGGCGCAGCGTAGTACGGGTGATCACCTCAGCCAATTGCTCCTGCGGCAACTCGACTGGATGTTGACGATCACCATAGGTGGACTCCACCAGCAGGTAATCCGCCTGCTCGACGGTTTCCGGAGCGAACATCAAAGGATCCTCAGGTCGCCCCAAATCTCCGGAGAAGACCAGGGTCATGCCACCGGCAATCACCTCCACCGTTGCCGCACCCAGGATATGCCCGGCGCATCGAAGCTCAATGGTCATGTCCGAGACAATTTCAACCTTGTGGTGCAGCTCCACCGGCTGCAAGAGTTTTAGTGCTTGTTCGGCATCTTGTTCAGTGTAAAGCGGCAACGCCGGGCTGTGCTTTGAGAAACCATGCCGATTGGCAAACTCGGCCTCTTCTTCCTGCAATCGGCCACTGTCCAGCAGCAGGATTTTCACCAGCTCACAGGTCGCTGGCGTGGCGTAAACCGGGCCGCGATAACCATTGCGCACCAGTACGGGCAGATAGCCACTGTGATCGAGATGGGCATGGGTCAGCACAATCGCATCCAGGTCGCTGACCGGGAGCTGAAACGGGTCCCGGTTGTGTAATCGCAGTTGCTTGTAGCCCTGGAACAGACCGCAATCGATCAGCACATGTTGGTTACGATGTTCCAGCAGGTACTTACTGCCCGTGACCGTACCCGCAGCACCCAGAAACGTGATTCGCATGGTCGTTTCCTTGAACATTCAGGGGAGTGCTATTGATCGCTCCTTTTGGTTAACGGCCAGTTGATTTTTATCAACCGCAGGCTCGACAGTGCCCCGTCAATCAAGTGGGGGCAATGGTTTGACGATCATCAAACTGCACGGTGCCCGGTTCAACACACTCTCAGCAGTACCTCCAATAAACGGGTCATTGCCGTGGTGATAGACGGTACCCAACACCACCATGTCAAAAGCATTCCGTTGCGCGAAGCGTACGATGACCTTGTGGGGGATGCCCGTCAGTGAATGTCGGTGCGTATCTTTGATGCAATAGCGCTCAGCAAGCGTATCGAATGCCTCTTGCTGGGTATCCTGGATCGCGTCCCTCAAACTGTCATCAAGACTCTCTATCGGCACACTCAGTGGCGCATCGCTCATGACTGACCAATGGCTGACGTTAAGTAAGTGCAACTGAGCACCGCAACTGGCCGCCAGAGTAGATGCCAGGTCAAGTATTCGATCATTTAAACCCTGAGTCAGCTCTTCCAGATGGGACAGGTCGATCGCCGCGAGAATTTTCAAGGGTTTTGGGTTATTGGCGTTGGTAACCAGGTGCAGGTGGGTCGGACACTCACGTAACAATCGCCAGTCCACAGGCCGGTGAAAGGCTCGGTCGAGTGCCGGTACATAATGGGTATCCTTGATGACCAGATCCGGAACAAAGTCATTCACGTACTCCAGCAGGTGCGCCAGGCTCGACCGGGCCCAGACCACTTCAGTGGTCACCTGTATGCCGTTGCATCGTTGAAACCGGGCTTGTTGCTCCAGCCAATGCCGGTGCACCTGGAGATAACCTTCCCGTGCCTGGGCCATCGCATCGTGGTCAAGCAGACCGGCTACAGCAAGCGCCGGGACATAATCAAACGCGACGATGTGCAATAACGCCCCCGTTGCACAAGCCAAGGCTCGTGCACGCTCAAACGCCGGGGTAACGGTCATTTCGCTTGGGGCTATCAATAGAATGCGTTTGAGTTTGAGCATCACATGCCTCTCCCTGAAACCATTTACCTGCCTGATTGCAAGCCCGATCTCCTTTCATCGGGCCTGAGGCAACCACTTGTTACTTGCGATTCGCTTTCTCCAGCATCCGTCTGGCTCGTTCGTTCGCCTCATCGGCGGTACTTTGCGCCTGTGCGGCCGCCGCCATTGCCTGCTCAGCCTTTATGAACGCCTCATCGGCCCTGAGTCGTGCCGTTGCAGCATTGTTTTCGGCGGACTCCAAACGAGCGTCGATCTCCTGCGCATACTTATGACTGCAACCGGCAGTCGTCACCAGCAGAATGCCCAGCAATGCAACGGATAAGCACTTGCTCATGATCTTCACCCTCGGACTATCGCAACGAGAAACCTCGTTGTTCGAGTATCTTGCCTAACCCGGCGGGAACTATGATTTTTATCAACTAAATCGTTGGCTATTGCTGGCAACGCACTTCCTTTCGGCTCATGAAACCATTGTTGATTTACCTCAACGACTTTCCTGTTCTCAGGCGTAGAAAAACACAGACAGGCCATCATAATTCGCCATAACGATCGGACCTCACAGAGGAGGTCATCGTGAGCGACTTGAGCCTGCGTAAACCCAGTCTGGAATAATCCGAATTCCAGCCCGCCACCGCTGGAGATCCGCCATGCTGGCAGTCGCGTTGATCAATACGTTGGTGGTCATAATCGTCGTAGTGATCCATTACGAATGTCTGCTACGCCTTAATGATTGGCTACCCCGGCTCAAGCTGTGGAGCCGCTTTAGAATTGTCGTCGGGGTATTCGGCGCACTGCTGGCCCACGCAACTGAGGTCTGGTGCTTCGCGTTGGTCTACTACCTGATGGTGCACTCTGGTAGTTGGGGTAGCCTGACGGGTAACTTCGACGGTTCGCTGATGGACTGCGTTTACTTTTCCTTCACGACGTACACGACGATCGGCTTCGGCGATATTTCGCCGGTGGGCCACCTCAAATACTTGACCGGCCTGCAGGCCCTGACCGGGCTGGTACTCATCACCTGGACTGCATCTTTTCTGTTTCTGGAGATGCAGAAGTACTGGAGGCGAAAATAATCCCCTTCTCCACCCATATCAGATTCAATTGTCGACCGCTAAAAGCAGGCTATAGATAAGCGGTCCGACACCTCAACCGACGGGGAGGTTCTTTCCCCGTTCGTCTCTTACATCCCCAATAAGTTGTATCTAGTGATTATCAGAGCTGTTTGAGCGCCTATGCTTACTCCAGTTATACGGGGGCATACAGATAATGTCTGAAGCCAAGCCGCCTCAAAGTCACTACCTTAAGTCTGCATGTGCCAACTGCAGCGTGTTGGAGTTGTGCCTACCGCTTGGCCTGACTGGTGTGGAAATCGAGCGTCTGGACACACTGATCATGCAACGACTTAAGGTCAAAAAAGGCGCAGCTCTCTACCGCGCAGGCGATCCGCTGCGCTCGCTTTATGCCGTCCGAGTCGGTTCGTTCAAGACCAGCGTGCTTTCGATCGATGGTCGCGAGCAAGTCACGGGATTTCAGATTCCTGGTGAAATGCTCGGTCTGGACGCCATCAGCACCGATCTGTATGCCTGTAATGCCGTTGCACTGGAGGACAGCGAGGTCTGCCCCATTCATTTCACGCACCTGGAAAAACTTGCCCGAGAACTGCCTTCGTTGCAGCACAACCTGAACAAAATCCTCAGCCGTGAAATCGTTCGCGATCACGACATGCTGATGATGCACGGCGCCATGAACTCGGATGAACGCCTGGCCGCTTTTTTGTTGAATATGTCGCAACGTTTGAATACGCGGGGTTATTCGTCCAGCAGCTTCGTGCTGAAAATGCGTCGGGAGGAAATCGGCTCCTACCTGGGTCTGCGCCTCGAAACCATCTGCCGGGGCATCGCGCACCTGCGTGACCTGGGACTCGTGCAAATAACCGGACGCGAAGTCAACATTCAGAACATGGATGGGCTCAAGCAACTGATCGAGGGATGCCATCGTCACCTGAGGTGACACCTGCCCCTGGAGAGTCTTCATGCGTGCCATGGTCCTGCATCGTCCCGGCCAACCATTACAACCCGAAGAGCGCCCTATACCCACGCCTGGCTCACAGCAATTGTTGATCAAGGTCCTGGCCTGCGGTGTGTGCCGCACCGATCTGCACCTGGTGGATGGCGAGCTGCCCCAAGCGCGACTGCCGCGGGTGCCGGGACATGAAATTGTCGGCGAAGTCTCGGCAGTCGGTGCCGACGTCGCGCCCGAGTGGATCGGTCGGCGGGTGGGCGTTCCCTGGCTGGGCTGGACCTGTGGACACTGCGTGTTCTGCCGCTCGGGCCGAGAGAACCTTTGCGATAAAGCCCGCTTCACCGGTTGCCATCTGGACGGAGGTTATGCCGAGTACACCATCGCCGACGCACGGTTTTGCTTTCCGATACCCGAAGCGCTTTCCGATGCGCAGGCTGCTCCGTTGCTGTGTGCCGGCCTGATTGGCTTTCGAGCCCTGCAAATGGCCAAGGGCGCCCACCATCTGGGCCTTTATGGTTTTGGTGCGGCGGCACATTTGGCCATCCAGGTCGCTCGTGCACGCGGACAGATTGTATATGCCTTCACCCGTCCAGATGACAGCGAGGGCCAGGCTTATGCCCGATCATTGGGCGCCGAATGGGCCGGACCTTCGGATCAGCCGCCGCCGCACCTGCTCGACGCCAGTCTTATTTTCGCCCCGGTCGGGGCGCTGGTGCCGCTGGCACTGGCCGTCACCGTCAAGGGGGGCTGCGTGGTTTGCGCCGGTATTCACATGAGCGACATTCCAACCTTTCCCTATCGCCTTTTGTGGGGCGAGCGCAGTATTCGATCGGTGGCCAATCTGACCCGCGACGATGGCACGGCATTTTTCGAGGAGTTGCAGCACACACCGGTACACAGCGACGTCACCTGTTTTGCCCTCGACGATGCCAATCAGGCACTGGAACGATTGCGAACCGGGCAATTCAACGGTGCAATCGTGCTCATCCCCTGACGTGCTGCCTGACCGCCAGAATGCTCCCCGGAACCGAGTACAACGCCCGCTCTGTATTGCTGCCGATCAGCCGGTCGATCCCTACCCTGTGCACAGCGCCCATCACTACAACATCGGCCAAATACTCTTCGACAAATCCACTGATCACCGGCACCGGCAGCCCCATGACGAAATGGCGTCGTTCAGGCGGCACGCCGTACCGCTCCGCCAGTGTAACAAACGCCTGGTGCAAGGATTGACGTATCTCCTCGATGAAGTCCACGCCCCAACCGCCACCGGCCAGCGGGGCGTCGCTGTTGAAAACAGGCGACAAATCATAGGCGTACAGCAAGTGCAGCGGCGCATCGCATTGCAGAGCCAGGACGTTGGCGGTCTGGATGATGGTGTCGTTCAAACCGCTGATTTGTGTCGACGGATCGAACGGGTCCACTGCGGCCACGATCCGATGCGGCAAGCTGTAACGGACTTGATTGACCAGGTGCGTAGGGACCGGGCACTCACGCAACAAGTGACAATCGAGCGGGGTAATGAAAACTCGCTTGAGCACTGGTTCCAGGGCGACATCCTTGATCAACAGGTCAGGCTTGAGATCTTCGACTGTCTTCAAAATGTCCAGCAGCGGATGGGTAGTGAAAATGGCCTTGACCGTCACATCCAGCCCCAGGTCGCTGAGCCGATCGAGCTCTTCGGTCTCCCAACGGCGGTAGCGATGCAGATAGCGCTGCTGCTCTGCGTCGTCGATTTTTTCCTCCCACAAATGAACCACCGGCACCGGCTCTACAAAGGCCCGCACATCCAGAACTGCCCCGGCTGCCTTGGCTAACGCAACGGCACGCTGCATGGCGGGAGACTGCTGCAGGCTTTGATCGACGATCAACAGCAACCGTTGATATTGACTCATCACACACCTCCGTTCGACCCCGGCCTCACATACCGGCATGCTTAAACACTGCACGCTGAAACCTCATGCGGGTTGATTTACATCAAATACACACGCATTGATGCCCCCAACACCAGTCTCTGATCCAAATCAAATTCCAGCGCAGACAGCAGCGTAAAAAGGAACCAAACGTGGCTTTGTGCCGCCCGATCACCTTTTAAACCGCACTGGAGGAACACCTCATGCTCACCATTAAAGAACACAATGATCGGGCTGCGGCAGCCTACGCCAAGGTCGACGGTCAATACTGGATCGAGGCGCTCAGGGACGGCCGCCACGTGCTGATTCGGCCACTGACGGAAACGGATCGCGACCGTGAATATGCTTTCATCAAACGGTTGTCTCCAGAGTCACGGCACATGCGTTTTCTCGCGCAGATCAACGAGCCCAGCGCTGCAATGCTCGACCAGTTGATGGACACCGACAATAAACAGCGCGTGGCCTACGTTGCGCTGGTCCACGACAACGGTCAATTGACCGAAATCGGCATCAGCCGCTACGCGGCTACCGGGGAACATGAATGTGAATGCGCCGTCACGGTCGCCGATGAATGGACGCACCTGGGCCTGGGCACATTGCTGATGGAGCATCTGATCAAGGCCGCCCGCCGGAACGGGTATCGCCAGATGTATTCGGTGGACGCTGCCAGCAATGTCCCGATGCGCGACCTGGCTAAGGCACTGCACTTCGAGAGACACAATGATCCTGATGACACCCGTCAGGTCATCCATCGTCTTTACCTGTAAAAAATCGCCCCGCAATGTTCCGGCCAACGGTCCATTGCGGGGCGATCCAGGCCTCAGGACTGCAGCATCCGCCCCGGCTTTATCGCCAGGACACTGCACGGCGCCCTATGCAAGAGTTGCTCGGCCGTGGTGCCTAAAAGTTTGCTCAAACCCTTGTGTTTCACCGTGCCCATGACGATGACATCTGTGCCGTGGTCGGCGGTGAATTCACAAATACTCGGCACCGGTGCACCTTCGATGAAGTGCCGATGTTCTGGAGGCACGCCGTGGCGTTCAGCAATAGCCGCAAACGTCTCATGCTGAGTTGTCCCTAACCTTTCATATATCGCGGTGGCCAGCGGCAATGCGCCGAAGCCCATGTCCTGGGCGTATACAGCCGTCCAGTCATACACATGCAGCAGTTCAAGACTGGCATCACAAACCGCCGCCAGTTTCGCCGCAGCGTCGATAATCTGATCGTTAAACACACGGTCCTGATCCTCATCGCGCAGCACATCAATAATCGCCAGTACGTTACGTGGCCGAGGATTTAGAGGCGTGGTCACCAGATGCACCGGCACCGGACACTCACGCAGCAGTTGCCAATCCAGCGGCTCGAAAAACACGCGCTTGAGCAACGACTCTTCCTGGGCGTCCTTGATAATCAGTGTCAGCGGCATCTCGTGGATAAAGTGCAGGATCTCCTCGTACGGATGCTGTACCCATACCACCTCGCTGGTGACCTCGACACCATGCTTGCTCATCAATCCGGCCTGATCCGCGAGCCATTGGCTATGGGTTTTCAGATAGCCGTCCCGGGCCACGCTGAATTGTTCCGGAGCGAACATCCCTGCTACCGCCAAGGCCTCTGAATAGTCGAACGCCACGATGTGCAACGGCAAATGCATCGCCAGCGCCAACGCCGCGGCCCGGTCGAATGCCGGGGTACGATTCATGGCAGAAGGGGCGATCAAGAGTAAACGTTGAGTCTGCGACATGGGACACCTCGGCACGCGGCCATTTCAATCCAGTAGTAGAACTACAGATTGATTGCCAGCTGTTCTGACCACTTGATTTTTATCAGTTATGCGTGCGATTTCCATCAGGACACCCCCATGCCCGCCCACATCGCCAGCGTCAGCAACACCTGGCCCGGAATCACGTAGGCGGCGAACCGTCGCCCACCGCTGACCCACGCCACCACGCATTTACTGATGGAGTTGCTGCTGATCGCAATCAGCACCGGGCCGACAATGGCATCGAATGACAGCTGGCCGGACTTGGCCAAACTGGCAATCGACGCCGTCGAGGCATGCGCATCGGCAAAACCGGTGAACATGGCCGTCAGCATTACCCCCACCTGGCCGAAATGACTGAGCATCATGGACGAAACAAAAGTGATGCCGGTCATGGCTAAGGTGACGATCAGGGCCAGTTTGAGGTTGAACGCGCCGCCGACCTTGATCGGCTGGTTGGCGCTGGTCGCCGGTTTGGGGAACATTAGAAATAAGCCATATAGCGCTGCTGCAATAGCGCCGCCTATCAGAGGCCCCCACATGTGGCGTAGAAAACCGGGGTCGACCGTCCCCAGGATCAGACCGACCTGAGTGACGGTGGCCATATTGGACAATATCGCTGCCGCGCTCAGTACTTTCGTGTTCTCGGGTTGCCGCGCGACGAGGTGGCCCATCGCAGCAATCGTCACGGTGCTGGAGGCAAAACCGGAGGCAATGGCGCTGATTGCGTAACCGTAACGGGTGCCCAGGGTACGAACAGCAATATGCCCAATTGCCCCCACTGCCATTAGCAATACGGTCAGTGTGCAAATGGTACGCAAATTGATGGCAGTGTAGGGGCCGATAAAACGGTCCGGCGCCAGGGGCAACACGACCAGCGCTGCGGTCAGCAGGATCAGCCCGTCACCCAGCTCGGCATCGGTCAATTGACTGCGGGCGAAATAGTGCAACTTCTGTCGATAGGCCAGCAGCCCCGCGATCGCCACGCCGATGGCAATCGCCAGCGTAGGTCTTGAGCCACACAGCCCACCCAGCACCAAGACACTGAGCAACGCTACTTCACTGGTCACACCGGGGTCATCGCCCAAGCTCCGCCAGTACGCTACGGTGACCAACACCCCCAAGATGATCGCGACGATGCTTATCAGCAGGTTGCCACCGAGCTGCATCGCCACATAACCCAACAATGCCGTGATCGCGTACGTCCGCAAACCGGCACAAGCACGGGTCTCCTCCTGCCCCTTGTGCCGTTCGCGTTCAAGGCCGATGAGCATGCCAATCCCCAGCGCAGCAGCCGCACCCGCCATCCCGAATGTTTCGTTCATTGGGTTCTCATCGGCATGAGTCCCGCCCATTGCTGGCCCACATCGTTACTTCACGAGGTCGGCACGAGCCTGTTCGTCCTTGGGGTAGGCCGTTCGATGGTCAGGCATCAGTCTGGTATAGGCTGCTTGGCCCAAGGGCATCGGCCAAGCATGCGGAGCTTCGATTCGTGCCTTGAGTTGGTCAACGAAAGCCTGTGCTTTGCTTAGGCTATGGAATTTCACTTCCAGGGCATCCATGTGCACGACCCAGCAATGGCTTGTCGGACTCTGCGTGATATCAATGATCATAGATACCTCCGTTCGACGTCGAAATTCGCCCCGCACACCCTTACGGCGTAATCGCAACCTTCATCACTCCGTCCCGTTGGTGGGCAAACAACTCATAAGCCGCCTCGATATCATCGAGTTTGAAATGATGAGTCACCAGCGGCGAAAGGTCCACGCCACCGCTCTGCACCACCGCCATCAAGCGGCGCATGCGTTCCTTGCCACCGGGGCACAGGGTGGTAACGATGCTGTAGTCGCCCAACCCGGCGGAAAAGGCATCGAGGGGAATTCGTAGATCGCTGGAGTACACACCGAGGCTGGATAGTCGGCCACCCGGACGCAATACCCGCAGCGCGGATTCGAACGTCCCCTGTGTCCCCAATGCTTCGATGGACACATCGACACCCCGACCATCGGTCAGGGCCATGATCTGATCGACCACGTTACCATCCTTGAAGTTGACGACATGAGTCGCGCCCAATCGTCGCGCGACGTCCATCCGCTCAGCCACGGTATCGACGCCAATGATCTTCGTCGCGCCTTTAAGTCGTGCACCCGCTACCGCACACAGGCCAATTGGTCCAAGGGCAAACACGGCAACCGTATCGCCGATGCTCACCTCGCCCCGCTCAGCCCCGGAAAAACCGGTGGACATGATGTCTGGGCACATCAACACCTGCTCGTCACTGAGCCCGTCGGGAATCGGGCACAAATTGGCAATGGCGTCTGGTACCAGCACGTACTCGGCCTGGCAGCCATCGATAATGTTGCCAAATTTCCAGCCCCCAATGGCCCGGAAACCATGGCGGGTATCTGGTCCATCCTGGGAGGCGCAACCACACAGGCAGGCATAACTTTGTCCACTAGGCGTGATGGCTCCGGCAATCACCCGCTGCCCTTCGACAAAACCGCGCACCTGCGAACCGAGACGCTCAATGATGCCTACCGGCTCGTGGCCAACGGTCAGGCCTTTGGCTACCGGATATTCACCACGCAGGATATGCACGTCGGTGCCGCAAATAGTCGTGGTGGTGATACGGATCAAAGCGTCCTGGGGCCCGACTTCAGGAATAGGTTTGTCTTCCAGCACGATCCGGTTCTGTTCAACGAAAACAGCCGCTTTCATGGTTGCCATGGTGATCCCTTCTTTGCCGCACGTAAGTCAAAGCTCAGCACGAGTTCAAAGACTGCGCCGGAGTGACGGACGAAAGATTGATAATGGTCAATAATTTCGTCACTGGACGAGACCCGAGCAACCGCACGTCGGGCCACATCATCTCTCCTCATTCCATTTGACAAATATCAACCTCCTCGCCCTGGCTCGAAGCAGCATAAGTACAAGGCTTCACTGCCCAATACTGCAGCCATTGCAGCAAGAGATTGGCGATTACCTGCCGGAGATCTGACATGTCTGATCAATCACGTTTCATGCTGATCGTCTCGCCGTTGATGGAGAACAGTCCCGCCTTCGACCGGGCTGCCGCACTGGCCAAGGCCTCGGACGCGGCACTGCACATCGTCGCGTTCGATTACCTCGAAGGGTTGGCGACTGCTGGAATGGTCAACGAACAAGCACGGGAACAAATGCGTTTGGGCTATGTTGAGCGCCATCGCCAATGGCTTGAAGACCAAGCTAGACCGTTGCGCAAAATCGGGGTTCACGTCACCACTGAAGTGGTCTGGGTGGAGAGGCCTTTGCCGGAAATCCTCATTCATCTCAAAGAACAGCCGATGGCTGTATTGATCAAGGCGCTAGAAAACGAGTCTCTGCTGTCACGCCTGATGTTCACCCCATTAGATATCCACCTGCTGCGCGAATGCCCCGTTCCGCTGCATTTTGTCAGTCATATGCACCACGCATTGCCGCGCAAAATCGTCGCTGCTGTCGACCCTTTTCATTGTGATGACCAATACGAAGGTTTCAACGACAGGATTCTGCGCGAAGCATCCAAACTGGCCACCACCTGCAATGCCGAGCTCGACGTAGTCTACGCCCATGACCTTTCATCCATCAGCGCAGATGAATGCGGCTTCAGTAATGGCTCTGCATTTTTTTCTTCGAGCAAAGCCAAGACCCTGTTCGACGCTCAAGCCGACGCGTTCCGCAAGCTTTCGGAGCGCAACGGTATTGCGCCGGAGCGCCAGCACATGATCATGGGCAATCCGGCCAAGGTGCTTTGCAGCTATGCCGGGAGTTATGACACTGATGTCATTGTCATGGGGCGCGTAGGTCATCGCGCCATGGAGCGGTTGGTCGGCAGCACTGTGGAACATCTGCTGTACAAGATGCCATGCAGCGTGTGGGTAGTTTCGCCAGAAGTAATTTGAACGATGGACAATCGCTGATCAATTCAAATACGTGACGGGAGAATGAGAATGAGCGCTCAACCGACCAAAGCCGCCAATCTGCTTCTTGTCTGCCTGCTTTCCCTGGCACCTGCAATCGCCGGAGCCGACACTCTTGAACGGGTGCGCAACAGTAATTCAGTGGTTCTGGGGTATGTGCCTGACTTCGCACCGTTCAGTACCCAGGCGGGTGACAAGGCCAGCGGATATGCAATCGACCTCTGTCAGGACATATTCAACACAATAAAAACCGAGTTGAACCTGCCCTCATTACAAGTTCGTTATCAGCCAGTTCAATTGGGCGAAGAAATCAGCGCCGTCAGTACTGGAAAAGTCGACATTCTCTGCACACCGACACCCGTAACACTGGAGCGTCGCAAAACAGTCAGCTACTCAATTCCAGTCTACACAGCCGGCCTATCGGCCGTAGTCAACAAAAAAGCGTCTAATGCGCTGCTCAAGGTTCTGAACGGTGATGTGGCCAAAACCGGCCCGACCTGGCGCACAGACATCAATCGCGCATTGGCCAACATGACTTATGCCACGATCGCTGGCGGTGTCACCGAACAGTGGATAAATCAACAAATGCGAGCCTTAGGGGTGGTCGCCACGCTCGTCACGGTGCAAGACACTGCCGCGGGTCTCCAGCGTGTTGCCGATGGCAAGGCAGATGTTTTCTTCGCCGAGCGCACGATGCTTAAACATGACCTCGCCGACCAATACGCCACCGGGAATCTTGTACTGCTCGATCGCATTTTTGAGTACGCAACGACCTCAATGATGGTCGATCGGGACGATGAAAACTTCCGGCTACTGGTCGATGGCGCGCTAAGCGAAATGTACCGTAGTGGTGCAATTGAACAGGCATACGACAAACATTTAGGGGGTGTCAGCGACACATCCCGGATGTTGTTCAAGCTCTATGCCCTACCTTGATTGAAGAAGCGTCGCCATACGCCAACTGCTGATCGCCGCCCTCGCCGCCCAGACCATCGTCGCGCTGGCGGCTCCAGCGGAAACCATCAGGCCAGACGGTCAGGAAATGACCTGTTGGCCTGTTCGATCACGGTCAAGAGACCGCGGGAGAAGTTGCGCGGTGTGAGTACCCTTGAGGTCGATTCTGCTGCGCCCGAACCCTGGTGACTGCTGTGTGTTCTGTTCGTTTGGCACGATGAGGTCCCCTCCGTTCCATGAGCAGCACGGATGCAGTGGTACGGATTGACCCCGGTTTTTTCGGTTTATCAAACGCCCTCTAACGCGTCTCAAACCGTGGTTTTGGGAGGTTCGTATCATGTGGAGTGACGCTCTGGTGTTCGCGATGGTCTACCTGGTTATCACCCTCAGCATCGGCTGGTTGTATACCATTGCGCTCCTGTATTGGCTTTAACCCAGTGGGTGACGATCGGTCCAGGCCGAGACCGGTGCATTCGCCGTGGCACTGACGCCGGTAGCTAACAGGTCACAACTCTGTTTCGCCCGTTCTGCTTGGCCAGATAAAGCCTTTCATCGGCTAGTCTCAATACCGAATCGGAGGTCGACGCCTCCTCTCGACAGGCCACTCCGATAGAAAGCGTCAGCTTGCCTACCGAAGGCACATCGCTGCACGCCACGTTATCCCTAATCCGTTCCGCGATGGTTTTCGCGATGGTCATCGACGTCTCTGGCATTATCAATACGAATTCTTCACCCCCCGCCCGGCAGGCCAGGTCGCTGGCTCTTGAATTGCGTTTAAGAATCTCGGCGATGTGCTTGAGCGCTGAATCTCCAGCATAGTGGCCGAAGGTATCGTTCACGCACTTGAAGTGATCGATGTCCAAGGAGAGTACGGCGTATGGCTGTTCCGTCTGCGTCAACATCTCCAGGAGGCCCACCATGGCCCTTCGATTCGCAAGACCGGTCAGGGAGTCGCTCAGTGCTTCACGACGGAGAAGCCCAAGCTTTTGTTGAATAAGTTTTACACCGCTGAGAAGGGCTCGCCGGATAGCAGAGGCATCGCGGTACCAGGCTTGCACGCGCAGCAATTGGCTCTCGGCTTCTGGGGCCGTCAACTGGGTAGCAACGATCGATAGCTGGCGCAGCGGCCGCGATATTAGGGTAGTGCCGGCCAGAATCAACCCCAATCCCACGATGCCTGCTGGAACCATTCCCATGATGATGAGACCCATCATGGGGGCCAGTGAAGCGAGCGCTCGCTCCCGAGGTTGCAGTGCTACCACTGCCCAATGTGCATCCGGTACCTGTGCGTAGCCGGCCAGCAACTGGCCTCCCTTGTCATTCGGAACTTCCATCGCCCCGTGCTCGCCCCGCAACGCCGCGTCCACCATCTTGCTTGGGTCGAGAATTTCGCCGATTCGATGCTGGTCGGGGTGATACAGAAGACGCCGGTTCCCGTCGGTAACGAATACGAAGGTGCCTTCATGGTGGAAATGCCTGCTTATTATCGTATGCAAAGCGCTCTGCTGCATGAGATAGACGGAGCCGCCGATCACGCCGAGAAACTGGCCCGATGCACTGACGATCGGCTGGGAAATGAATACGACCAAATGGCCGGAGGCCGAGGTATAGGCTGAGCTGACCAAGGGGCTGTGCTCTCTGAGGGCCTGCTGCAGGCTCGCCGAATCCAACGCGGAACCCTCGGCTTTCAGAACCTCTGGTGCCGTCTGTAGAACCTTGCCACTAGCATCGGCTATGGTAATCGCATTGAGGTCCGCATCCTGCTGTTGCAAGCGATTTGCCTCGGATTGGAGCGCTTCTGGCTCATCCCAATGAGCTGCCAGGACGCCCGCGCTGTATCTCATTCGTCCCTGCGCCGATTGAAGAAACGCTCCAATGCTCGAGGCTACTTTGGCGGCATAGGCGCTGTTGGACTCGAGCGTCAAATGAATCAGCGCATCTCGCTGGACCCGGTAGGCAACAATAAGGCTGTTGCTGAGAGTGGCAAGCACTGACAGCAGGACAAAAAAGAGAATAAGTACGCGCAGATCGAGCGGCAGAGGCCATAAGCGCTTCATGTCACATCCTGAGAAGGTCACCGAAGTCACCTTCTACAGGTTAGTTCGAGTTACGCGTGGATGGTTTGGCTGCGCAAAGGTGTGTTTTCCGGATGGCCAGGCTTAATGTAGGCATACGGCCCACTATTTCGTCTTGTCATCGGGTAGACCATCGTGCTCATACTCCTGGCTATTGCGAGCGCTGGATCGTTGATGGCCACAGCAACTGCCGTGTTCGCCACTCTTATTGTGTTCATGTCCGCCATGCCCATGCCCATGCCCACGATGCATGAAAAAATGCATCAGTGGACAGGCCAGTAGTAGCAGGAATGGCAGATACGGAATGACGTGGGCCCTGTGCTCGGTGAATAGGAAATAACCGACGATGGCAAGGAAACCTAAAAAGTACCAGTTGGTACCCCTTGCGCGGTGCTGGGGCAAGTTATGTTGATTCATGATGGCACTCCTTTGAGGGAACGGGAGGGACGGTCATAACGCAAAGACACTTCCAATTTTGCTGGAACGCTATCGCAGGTGTGATCATCGCGAGCCAGACCATCGGTTTACTTGTCCAACGCGTCGGCAATTCAGGGTGGCGAGTCGGATGATGTGTCAAGGCAGTTTCTTCTTTTTCAGTTGCCGATAAACCTCGGCCATGTCCTTATCAAATTGGCGGACGCCGCGCATAAGTTGCACCCCGACCAAGATCGGGCACAGCAGGAAAATCGCTGCCAGGACGAATGATTTGCCAGTCAGTCCCAACAGGTAAACCATCGTTGTGATACCCACGGCACTCACCAGGAGGCAGATAATCAAAACTTCGCGTTTCATGATCCGGCCTCCAGACTTAAGCCAATACGGGCACGTTTCAGCAGCGCGGAGTTGGCGATCACAGACAAGGAGCTAAGTGCCATAGCGGCGGCGGCGATAATGGGGTTAAGCAGTCCAAATGCCGCGATTGGAATGCCAATGCTGTTGTAGATGAACGCCCAGAACAGGTTTTGTTTAATCTTGACCATCGTTGCGCGCGACAGCTTGATCGCGCTGACCACGTCGCGTACATCGTTCTTGAGCAAGATGATGCCGCCGGTCTCCTTGGCTACATCGGAACCCGAGCCGATGGCGATGCCGATATTCGCGGTGGCCAGGGCAGGTGCATCATTGACACCATCGCCCACCATGGCCACGACCTGCCCTTCGCTTTGCAATTGACGGATCACTGCGGCCTTGTCGTCCGGCAAGACCTCGGCAATCACTCGCTCGATACCCACCTGGCGTGCAACCGCTTCGGCAGTACGGTGGTTGTCGCCGCTTAGCAGCACGACCTTGATGCCGCTTGCCTGCAACGCCGCAACGGCTTCAGCCGCCTCAGGTTTAATGGTATCGGCCACAGCAATCACACCGACCAAACGGTCATCGACTCCGACCAGCATGGCGGTCTTGCCATCGGCTTCCAGACGGATGAGGTGCTCCTCGGCAGCCTCGGTCGAAATGCCTTGGCGGGCGAATAAACGCCGATTGCCCAGCCAGATTGTGCGATTGTCGATCCTGCCTTCGATGCCGTGACCGGCGATCCCATTGATGCCACTCGCTTTCGGCAGGCTGATGCCGCGATGCCGGGCGGCGCGAACTATCGCAGCGCCGAGTGGATGTTCTGAACCGGCCTCCACGGCAGCTGCGAGCATCAAGACCTCGTTTTCCAACGCTGTACCCAGCGCGATCACGTCGGTTACGTTGGGTTCTCCTCGGGTAATAGTGCCGGTTTTGTCAAACACCACCGTACTCAGTTTTTCTGCCCGCTCCAGCACTTCGCCGCCGCGGATAAGGATGCCGTTATCGGCCCCCTTGCCAACACCGACCATTAACGCGGCGGGCGTCGCCACACCCAAGGCGCAGGGGCAGGAAATGATCAGCACCGCGATAAAGGCCAACAATCCCTGCGCAAAGCTCCCCGCAACAGACCAGCCGATCAGAGCCAGTATCGCGACGGTCACCACCGCCGGTACAAAGTAGCCCGTGACCTGATCGGCCAACCGCTGGATCTGTGCCGTGCTGGTCTGCGCCTCTTCGACCATCTTGATGATCTGCGCCAGTGCGGTGTCGGCACCGATCCGGCTCGCCTTGAAAGTGAACACGCCACTGCCATTGAGCGTGCCTCCGATCACCGGACTGCCTGGATGTTTGTCGACCGGCATCGACTCGCCGGTCAGCATGGACTCATCCACCGTTGACTGACCTTCACTGACATCGCCATCGGTGGGGATTTTTTCGCCAGGCTTGACTACCAGGAACTCGCCAGCCATGACGTTTTCAGCGGGCAAGTCGACCTCTTGCCCGTCACGAATCACATGCGCGATCGCAGGCTTGAGATCAAGTAAGCGCCGTACCGCTGCTGAGGATTTTCTCTTGATGATCTCCTCCATGTACCTGCCAAGCAGTACGAAGGCGATGATGACCGCCGACACCTCGAAATAGACGTCGCGCTCGGCCACCTTGACCGGAAGGACGCCAGGGAAGAACAACACCGCGACACTGTAGAAATAGGCGACCGACGTGCCGAGGGCGACCAGAAAATCCATGTTGATACTACGGGTGCGAATGGCGTTCCACGCCCCCTTATAGAAACTCCAGCCACCGATGAACTGCACCGGTGTTACCAGCAGGAATAGCCAGATACCCCACGTGAACCAAGGGAGCGCCGGGATCGGCACCCACGTCAGCAATGTGGCACCCGCGGCCAGCGCGATGAAGGCGCCCGCACGCAGCAGCGCCAAGGCCAGTACACCGGTCAGGGCGATAGTCACGCGGGTTTTCATCGCCTTCAGTTCATTTTCTGGCGACTCGAAGATGCGCACGCAGCTATCGCTGCAAAAGTAATAGGTGCGCCCGCCACGTTCTCGTGACAACGCCATGGTCGTATCAACCATCATCCCGCAGATCGGATCCTTCGCCATTTTCCCTGATGCAAGCGCCTGCTGGTGCTGGCTGTGCTGCATGTGTGATTCGCTCATCGCGGCCTCCTACTCGAAGCGGCTATCAAGGCCTGCCATGGAGCTTGGCGGACAGCCACGCAAACAAGGTACCGACCACCGCGCCCCATACACTCAAAACCAGCAGTGGTCCGACGAAAGTCGTCACACTGTAGTCTTGCGGAGTTTGAAGACGACCGAAGTCGAGTCCATGAAACAAGGCGTTGAGAAAGGCAATACCCTGCGCCGGCCATAGCGCATAGAGCAACGCACAGATGGTGTAGGAAATGGCCATGGTCAAGGCCAGAGAAATGCCGGTTTTCCAGGGAGCGTTCATGGTTGTTTTCCTGAGCTTGGAGGGGCACCAGTAGGAGTGTTGGGGCTGTGGGGGGTTGACCAGGGCAGGAATGCCGGAGTCTGTTCACAGTAAGTTCGGTAGGCATCGCCGAAATGCGTAAGCATCTCCCGCTCTTCGCGCTTCGCCAGCTTGGCGTAGACCACCAGGAGGATTGGAAACATCACCAAGGTGATCAATGTCGGCCACTGCAACAAAAAGCCAAACATAATCAGCACGAAGCCGGCGTACTGTGGGTGACGGATCCTCGCATAAGGGCCCTCAAGCGCTAGTTGCCCAGTACTTTGGGCCTTGTAGAGCACACGCCAGGCGGCCGCTAATAACCAGAAGCCGCCGGCGATCAGCAGGTTGCTGACAATGTGGAATGGACCCCAGTGTGGATTGACCTCCCACCCCATCACTGTTTCGAGCAAATGCCCCGCGTCGTGCGAGAGGAAGTCGATGCCAGGGAAGCTACGAGTGAGCCAGGGCATCAACAGGTAGATAGTCAGCGGGAAGCCGTACATCTCTGTAAATAGTGCCACCAGAAATGCCGAGAACATGCCAAAGGAGCGCCAATCGCGGCTCGTCTTGGGCCGGGTGAAGCTGAAGGCGAACAAGATAAACACTAATGAGTTGATGATGACCAGCGACCAGAGACCGTAGGCTGATTGAGTATGGTTCATGGTTGATGCTCCTCACTTGCCTGGTGTGTTTGCAGTTCGCGCCTTCGCTGATGATCGCCGTGGTCGTGAGGCATAAACAGGTACACAAGTAGGCAGGTTGCCAGTTGCAGACAGGGTAAGGCGCTCTGCACGTGTGTGGTGCGCTCAGTTGGCTGTAAGGCGCTGTAAATAGTGCCCATGGCCCAGAACATCTCGCGGCTCTGACTGTTGTCCGCTTGTGGTTCGTGATCCATATCAACCTCCTGCCGCCAAGGAGTCATCAGCGTCGGCTCAGTCAGTGGCTTCGCCATGCTGGATTCTTTAACAACACACATCAGACGGCTGGGGTCTGCGTTACCCCAGCCAGCACCAGTGCTTTGTGATTTGCAGCAGTTCTACTGCACGTTTACTTTTTCATTGGCATTTCCATCATGGACGACTGCTGCTCCATCATCTGCATCATCATGTCCATCATCCCTTTGCCTCCACCATCCTTAGCTCCAGACATGTTCATACAGCCCATTGCGCTCTGCTCCTTACGCATCATGGCCATGCTGTCCTTCATTGCTTTCATGCCTTCTTGCATGGCGGCCTGGCGCTCAGCGGGAGTTTTAGCCGCAGCCGCTTTGTCATGTGCAGCCTGCATTTTCTCAATTTGCTCAGCCATGGCTTGAGTCACGGCGGTCGACGTTGGGGCTGTGCTCTCGGTTGCGTCGCCTGGTGCGTCGGCTGGGTGATGCGCATCCTCGGCAAAGGCCATGAGTGCACTGCTAGCCAAGACGGCAGCTAGAACGAACTTGGAATGCTTATGCATGATGAACTCCTGAAATTGTGAGGGGATAAGCAGGACTAACTGAGGCACGAAAAAACGGCGCAGCAGAACGCAGCACCCAGTGCTATGCCACTCGGAGGTAGGGGTTAATCGTTGAAACGGACGAAAGTCAGGCGGACTGGGCCTTCCGGCGGTGCGGGGCGCTTAAGTGCAAGAGCGGCAAAGGAGGATTTTCCCTCGGGATCAAGCACCATTATTACTGCCGCAGTTAACAGTAAAAGGGCGGTCCACTGGATGGGGTCTAATGCTGGAGTCTGCAATACAGGTTTTATCGCCGTAGCAGTGGCCTCACAGTTTTGAAGGCAACCACTGGTGTGTTGAGCATGGTCATCTACCATGTACTGCTCGGCATGGTGTGGCGCGGCGATATTGTGATCGGGTTGCACCAAACAACCCTGGATTGCCATCACGACCACAGCTAACACCCATACCACGAGGGTAAGGTGCAATAGGCTTTGGCGGTGACGGCGGAACCAGTACATGAAGTACAACCTCGACTTATTACGTCATGTTGGTTTTCAGTCTAGCTAGCAAAGCAATCGAGAGGTTGATCAAAATCAAACTAATGGATAACTCAATGATGAAGGCTCCCCAGCAGTGCCAGCACGGGGATGAGAGCAATGCCAAGATATATTCACCAGACGCTTACGCTGGAACTGCACAAGCAGCATGCATAGGAAACGCCCCATGCAACCAGTCTCAGCTTTTTTAGAAGCCTGCGGTTCGCCAGGTCAATCTCGGCAACCATGGACAACAAAAAGCCCGCACCAGGCAGGCTTTTTTGTGGGCTTTTCGGTGATTTTGGATGCCTGACTCAGACCGGCTCCCTTTCATGCTTTTCAAGATCAATGGAAATTGATTCGCCCTCGAAGCAGCCATTCTGGATAGGGGATCCGGTGCGATTCACGATATGCCTTTACTATATCGTTAACACCACAGTGCCCGTTGCCTGGTGTGCTGCCATTTCAGAGCGAAGCGCACCAATCAAGCTTGCAATAGCATTGCTGGACGTTAGCTCGCTAGTCGTGACCGCAGTGACCAGTAGATCAATCCGCCCAGAGATCGAATCGAACACTTTGATCATCAATGATCCATCCGGGTTGACCGTGCAGGTACAAGAGAGCGGTTGAAATCCACATTCGAAGATATGGCGAAGCTGAAACATAGAAATCATGGCTCATGTCCATAGGGTTCGGTTAGGTGAATCCAGATACCTACCGATACGAGAATCGGATTTAATCGCACCGGTGGGACATCTGACATGTGTTTGGCCCAGAAAACCAAGCTGGCACCTCCATCATACAAACGGCGCCCCTCTTCAAAGCAGGGCGCCGTTTTTGCTTGAGAGTTTTACACCACGCCGACGAAATCATTCGCCGTCAGGGCCACATGGCCAACCAGGTCAATTTGGAAGTCTGCGCCATTACCGCTGTTCACATTGCCCTCCACATAGGTGTGATCGACTCCGCCGACGTTGACGAAGTGGTACTTCAATTGCGCTTGATTGTTGAACTCGTTGCCAACTCCGCTCCACTCGCCCAGGAAGTTGAAGTCCTGATTGCCGATTGCACCTGCACCGGATGTCCGAGCATCGATCTGGGTCAGATCTATATGGTCGGTACCCTGTGCAAAGTCGGTGATCACGTCGCGGCTCGTAGCCGAAGTACCCGAGTCGTTGATCGAACTGAACATGAATATGTCTGACCCTGCGCCGCCGATCAGGGTATCGCGGTTGCCATTACCGGTCAGCGTATCGGCACCGCTACCGCCGCTCAGAGTGTCGATACCACTCTGCCCGGTCAGCGTATTGCTGCCGTTGTCACCGGTCAGGCTGTTGTTGCCGTTGCCGCCGACGACATTCTCGATGCCAATCAACGTGTCATTGCCAGTCTGCGAGCTGCTGGCCAGGCCGGTGGACAGGTCGACTGTTGCATTGGCCGATGTCCCCGACAGGTCATAGGTATCGTTGTCGGCACCGCCGGCGTAGATATCATTGCCATCGTTGACTGACGCCCGAATGCTGTCATTGCCAACACCGCCGAACACACTGTCCAGTCCTTGTCCACCTACCAGTGTGTCGTTACCGCTATCACCATCCATCCAGTCGTTGCCGCCCAGGCCTTGCAACAGGTTACCGACCCCATCACCTTGAATGTGATCGTTGCCCGAACTGCCTGTGACGTTCTCGATGCCCGTCAGTGAATCACTACCGGTCTGGGCACTGTTTGATAGACCCGCTATGAGATCGACCGTCGCCGCCGCCGAAGTGGAGGACAAATCATAGGTGTCGACTCCCGAGCCACCATCATAGTGGTCGTTGCCATCGTTCAGCGATGCCAGGAAAGTATCGTTGCCGGCATCACCGAAGAGCGCGTCATTGCCCGACAGGCCACTGAGTTGGTTGTTGCTGTTGTTGCCATGGATGACATTGTCCAGAGCGTTGCCAGTGCCATTGATGTTGCTGGAGCCCACCAAAGTCAGGTTCTCGACGTTCGCGCCCAAGGTGTAGCTCACAGAAGACATCACCGTATCGATGCCCTCGTCAACATTCTCCTGGACCACATCGCCATTGGCATCGACCATGTAGATATCGTTGCCAGCATTACCTCGCATCGTGTCGTTACCGCTACCACCGTCGAGCAAGTCGGAACCCAGGCCACCATTGAGGACATCGTTGCCCGAATAGCCCATCAGGATGTCCTGATAATTGGTGCCATCGAGCGTGTTACTGAAGAAATTGCTGCCCTCAATGAAACGCCCGACCGCCTCTGACGGGGCCGACGTCAGTTGTTCCACCGTCCCCATGTTGTCCGTATAAGTTGCAACCACCCGCAGTTGCTGGCCGAACTGTTCCGAAGTGGGCGCAAAGGTCGAAGCATTCGCTCCAGCTATGCTCAACCAGGTCGCGCCCACCAGTGCTTGCCACTGATAGGAGAAACCGCTTGGCCCTGGCAAACCGTCGGCGTCCTGGATAGCTGAAATGTTGGCCGTCAGCCGATATTGGGCCGGCACCGGGCGACTTGGGGTAGTCGGTGCGGTGGCATAGCCAGACAGCACCACATTACCGGTCGGCAGCTGGTTAGCGAGGCTCAGGTTGATTGTACGGTCGGCGAAACGCAGTTTTTCCACACCGGTCACGATATCGGTGCCGTCGACGTTAGCCGCGCCGAGTCGCAGATCCACCACTTTGAATGCCGTGATCAGCTCTCCCCCCGGCCGGGTATCGGTGAACCTGGTGATGCTGTAGTCGGCAAAATTGCCGCTGAACAGTGCCGCATCCGCTGCGCCGTCAGCCGTACCGGAGGCTGCGTGGTTGTCACCCAGTATGAAATCCGTCCGGGTTGCTTGCAGGCCCGTAAAATGTTGTGCGAAGCCCTGGCTGGCGAGCAAGTGATTCAAGTCGGCGAGCTTGATCGAATCACCGACGATCACGTCATTGCCGCCGTTCCCTTGGGAGAGATCATCGCCACTGCCGCCAATCAGCCAGTTCTCCGTGGCATTGCCGATCAAGCCTGCAAGAGGGTTCGACGGGGTCGCCGCGTTCGGACGGCTGTCGCTGAATCGAGAGCCGACCAGGCCTTCAATGTTGGTCAACAAGGCGTTGAACGGCTGGAACAATACTGCAGTGCCTGGTGCAGCCACGATGTTTTGGTTATTGAGGTCTGCCGCTGCATCCAGGGCGATGTTCACATCGCTGAAGGCAGCAATATCGAAACCCACGTCACCCAAGGCCTCATCACCGTCCCCCTGACCCGGTGCGCCACCCAGGCCAGGCAATAGAATGTCGTCACCGACACCACCGAACTCCTGGTCGCCGGTGGAGCCACCGGAAATGATGTCATCACCGTCTTCACCGAACAGAATGTCCGGGCCGTCGCCGCCGTAGATCTCATCGTTACCGTCACCGCCATGCACCAGGTCTGTGTCGCCACCGGCATCGATGTAGTCATTGCCGGCACCACCGTACAACTCATCAATTCCGGCCTCGCCATAAAGATGATCGTTACCGCCAGAGCCGATCACCACATCGATGGCACCGGCGCTGGTCCCGGCATAGATGATGTCGTCCCCTTCCCCGCCATCGAGGAAGTCTTCGATATCACCACCGTAGATAACGTCGTTGCCATCACCACCATAGATATGGTCGGCACCCGCTTTGCCATCCAGAATGTCGTCGCCACCTTCGCCGTAGATCGTATCGTCACCGTCACCGGCGTCGAGCCAATCGTTGTAGTCGGTGCCAGACAACACTTCGTGTGAGTTGTACCCCACTGCCGCGGTGCCATCAGGGTTCTCGCCCTGATCCGGGCGGTAGTCTCGGATATAGGTTTGAGCGGTATGCGTTTCCGGATTGGTCAGGCTGACCAGCAAACCGTTACCGCCAATTCCGCCCGCGCCACCGGTCGAGTAAACACCCACGTGGTTTGCCGCGATGAGCGTGCCGTACTTGTGCTCGCTTTTGTACGCGGTGTCACTGGCACCGGAGTCGGTGTTGCTCAATTCGATGTAGCTGTCGGCATAACCAAACACATCGCCGGCCAGATGACGGGCATCGGTGGTGCGCTCGATGATGTCCTTGAATTGTTCGGTCACCACCTGCTCGTTGAGGTTGGTCATTGCTGGCAAGCCCAGATCCAGGCGGAACAGGTAGTAGAAGCGGTCACCGTCCATCAACCGCTCCATCTGGTCCTCGAAGATGGCGTTGAAGGTGGTGCCCAATTGTCCGGTGTAGACATGTTTTTCCGCCAGGCCGCCGATCCACAGGTCTATCGCGTTGTATCCGTCATAACCGGCCACATGATTGCCGTTGGCATCTGCGGCGCCGGAAAGAAAATACGCCGCCTCTTCAGCCGTGACGCTTCCGCCAGCGTAATTGACGGTCAAGCCTGAGGCATCGGCATCAATAATCGCCTGGGCATGTGCCTTATCCCCATCAAAAGAATACGCCGCGATGAAATTGACCAGCGATTCCGGGTGAATCATGTTGTTGGCGAAGTCACTCCAACTTGTATAGGGCGTCAAGGCGTCCACGATCAGGTTGGTGTGGTGCTGTGCGCCAGCCGGTGACGCCCGCTCGGCAATCAGCGCATCGTGTATCTGCTGACGCGCCTGGTTCAGTGTGGGTAGTCCCAGGTCACGCCCACGGGCCAGGTTGATGGTCGCCAGGTCCAACGGCTGACCGAGCAAGCCTTGTTGCAGCGCCGGGGTGACGAATTCGTCGATTTCATTGCTGATCTGTCGGGTCATGCCCAAGGCAATGGCCGTCGGCCCAACCTCGGCAAAACCGCCGGGATTGAGGAACGCCTGCTCCAGCGCATAGTGGGTGATCGAGCCGGTCAGGTCATAGGTACCACTGGCATTTTTCTCCAGGGCATCGATGGTTTCGCGCAGTTGAGAGTGACCGAAACGGAACGCCGCCTGGCCGTATTCGAGCGATATATTGGCGTTGATGCTCGAGTCATAGGTCACGAACTCTGGCAAGTCGGGAGTGATCAGCCGGGCGTACTGATCAATTGCGACGTGCTGGTATTCCATTTCCACGGTCAGTTTGGTGGCGTAGAACAGCTTGTCCTGGTCCCAGGAAACCGTAACGCCATCAGCCAGGGTGAAGTTGCCGTTGGCATCAGTATAAAAACCACCACTGCCATTGCTGACCTGGACCTGCCAGTTGTGCCGCACGTTAGCGTCAGACTGTGCCAGCACTTCGTTTTGCAGATTGATCAGTTGTACGTTGTGGTCTTCATGGAAGACATGGTGGATCGCGGTCAGGCCAAAGTTTTCGTTCACCCTGCCGTCACCGGCAATGTAGTGGTCGCCCACCGATTGCAGCAGCAACTCGTTGGCCACCGCGTAATCGGCACTGCCAGGTGCGGCACTGATGGAGAAGTCAGCAAAATTGACAAAACTGAACAGGTTCTTAGGGCCGGAATTGTCGTAATTGATGACCATCCCGAAAGGATTGTTCGGATCGAAAGTAATGCTGGAGATATGCGCGTCCAAGGACATCAGTTTCGCCTGATCGATATGCACATCATCGAAATGCGGATTCATGTCCAGCAGGATCGCCTCGCGGGTATACACCGCCTGCACGCCGGGAGTGCCGGGGTCGGCATCCAGCACATGGCCGCTGCCATCGCGCACGCGAAAGTTGGCGATGTCATCCCAGGTCAGATCGTCACGGCCGGTAGCCAGCACATGGGCGCGCAGTTCGCTCAGGGTTGGCAGAGTCTGGTGGGTCAAGGCCCCATTGAGGGTCCAGGCTGCTTCGTCACTCAAGGTTGTGCCATCGAACAGCGCTGCGCCGGCAATGAACTGCCCTGGATGATTGGGATCTGCCACCCACTGGCGCAGTAATTGCGTCACCGCGTCAGTGGAGCCGTAAGTCTGGTTCTGATCAATATAGGGCGAGTCGAGGTTGACGTATTGCGCCTGTCCCTGCCCGTCCACCTCACTGACGGTGGCACGGTGCACCTTGATCGAGTACACAGGCTGCCCATCCGGACCGATCGAGCCGTACAACGGGTCGTCTGGCGCAAGGGGAATAGTTATCGTAGCGTTTTGATTGGGCTTGTTGATGAAGTCCAGCCCATGGTCAAAAAACTGTCCGAACAGTGTGAACCAGCCGGTGGTCGACGGGTCGCCGCCTACAGTATTCTGATTTCGGATGTAGTACTGGCCGGAGTCCGGCGAAGTGGTATCGACTTCGCCAATGGTGCCCAGGATTCCCGGATCCGTGACGATCGCAACGCCCGTGGCAGTATGCTGTATGTGCCCGTTGGCATCGGTTGCAAACGTCACTCCGCCACTGGCGATAGTCTGACTGATCATCCGTGGTGTGTAGTCCACCAGTGAAACTGTCGGATCGCTATACAGTGAACTATTGTCAGTGATAGGCGTGCTACCCACAGGGACACCCGCCCCCGTCAATGCGGAATTGCTCAGGTTCTGATGGATGTAGTGTGTATAGTCCGGGTGGGTCAGGCGTATGAAGTTTTGCCCGAAACTGCCCCAGGCCTGCCCATCCAGGGTCATGTTATTGAAGTGCCCCGAGACGTTGCGCAAGCCGATCGGGTCGCGGGCGCCGTTGTACCAAATGGCTTCACCAAGAGGCGCGTCCAGCGGGTTGAAACTTCCCAGCACGCCGAGCACGTGGACACTACCATCCGAGCCGTTATAGCCATAGAGCGGATCACCGACACTGTTGTAACCGACGACATGAATGGTCGGAAAGGAAACCTGCTGGTCAAGAAACAAAATGTCTTTTTGATTGAGAGTAAAGCGCTTTAACTCATACATGGCAATCTCCAGATATCCGTTGAGTGGCACGGGTTTCCAACCAACTTGTCACCATGTTCAGGGAGTCCGGCCAATGGAAAAAGATGCAAAAGTCGAATCAAAAAACGAGACCTTTATCGCGGGCGAGACTGAGACTTTAGTTGTACCGCCCTCAGTTTCCGATGTGGCTCACAAGGGAACCTGGCGCAGCCGGATAACGGCCCTGACGCGCAAGCTGAGTCGCTCGGCCCAGTTTGTGATTGCCGCTGCGGTGATCCTGGGGCTGACCATGTTCTTCGTCGGTGAGCTGGTGAGCGCACGAATAGAAAGCGCAGCGGTACAAAGTGCGGCAGAGGCAGGCGCCCACTACATGGAAGCGTTTCTGGAGCCCTATGTGCAGGAGATGGGGCAGGAAAACAGTCTCTCGGCTGCAAGTGTCCAGTCCCTGGACCGTCTCATGGAAAGTCGTTCGCTAAACCAGCACATTGTCTCGATCAAGATCTGGCGAGCGGATGGCACGGTGGTCTACAGCACGAATAAAGCCATCACCAATAGCGTCTTCCCAACAGACGAAATCGCCGAGGCACTTAGGGGCAAAGTGGTCACCGACCTTGAGGATCTGAGCCAGGATGAGAACAAGTTCGAGCGCGCGCTCAACGTACCGCTCTATGAAATCTACGCGCCGCTGCGGGATTTCAGCTCCGGGAAGGTCATCGCAGTGGGCGAGTTTTATGAAAGGGCCGAAAGTCTGGAACGCGAGATCAAGCGGGTCCGACAGCAGGTATGGCTGGTCGTTGGCGCCGCGACATTGGCCATGCTGACGCTGCTTTTTTTTATCGTGCGACGCGGTGACAAGATTATCCAGCGACAGCAAGTGGCACTGCGCTTGCGGCTGCAGGAGCAAATCCGCCTGCGCATTGGCAAGGCCGCACTCCAGCGCAAGATGGCGACGGCTACCGAGGAGTTTTCCCGGGTCAATGAACTCACGTTGCGGCGCATTGGTGCAGACCTGCACGATGGTCCAGCGCAACTATTGACCATGATTCTGATCCGACTCGATGACCTGGTCGAAAACTGCTCCGCAGTCGATCAGGAGTCGCTGGAAGCCATTCGTGGCGCCGCCACCGACGCATTGCGAGAGGTCCGCGATTTATCACGAGGTCTGGCACTTCCGGAAATCAACGACATGAGCCTGGAGGAAGAGTTGCGACTGGTGGCGCAACGGCACGAGCAACGTACTGGCACCAAAGTCGCATTAGCCCTGGGCCCGCTACCGAAGGCCGCGCCACTGCCGCTCAAACTCTGCTTGTACCGTTTTGTGCAAGAAGCCCTCAACAACGCTTACCGTCATGCCAACGGTGAGGGTCAGGTCATCCAGGCGCAATACATTGATAAAGTATTGAACATCAGCGTCAGGGACAGTGGCCCAGGCATGGCGACGGACGCCATGCTGGTCGAGAAATCCGGCAGAACCCGATTGGGGCTCGCCGGTTTGCGTTATCGCGTTGAATCTCTGGGCGGGTTGTTCAGTATCGACTCTGGTGCCTCGGGTACGTCGGTCAATGCACAGTTCAAACTCTAGTAGTCAGGAGCCGCTGCGGGCATCCTTTGTGTTTCCCCTACACCGATGTGAAGTCGTCTGACAGCTTCGCGCTCCCAATAATGCCGAAGGGCCGAGACCGCTTCAACACGATTTCGGGCGTGTAGTTTCTGCATCACGCACGTCATGTGGTGCTTGACGGTTTTTTCGCTGATCAAGAGCTTTGATGCCACTTCCCTGTTGGTCAGGCCTTTTGAAACTTCACGAATGACCTGCTCCTCACGGTGGGTCAGATCAATCTTGTGAACTTCTGCTTCGCGTGTCTTGAAGTTACTCAGCAATTTTCTGGCAAACTCGGGGGTAATATACATCTCGCCCTTGGCAACTGACCTGATCGCCTGGACCAGTTCCGGTCCGCTGACACCTTTCAACACATACCCGCACGCGCCGGCCTCCAGTGCCAAAATGGCGTCATCTTCGGATTCTGAAACCGTCAGCATCAGCACCTTCACATCCGACAGCTGGGTGGAGATGAAGCGCACTGCGGCGAAAACATCGCCCGGCATATTGACGTCCATCAGCATCACGTCCGGACGCACCCTCTGGGCAATATCCCTGGCATCTTGCGCATTGGCGCCCTGCTCTATGACCTGAAGATCCGGTCGTTTTCTCAATGTTGTGGCAACGCCCTCACGCAACATCGGATGATCGTCGGCAATGCCGATACGAATGAATGGACTCATGACACGCTCCCGGAAGGATTAGCACTCGAACATTTACTGTTTAATAGCAGATAACCCGGGATAGCGACGGTCACCCATCGTATGTCCCAAGGTCCAGGAGACGGAAATCAGACCTAAGTCGCATAAAATTGGCGCGTCAAAAACTAATCGTTCCTTACAAATAGTCGCACTTTTAGACTGCAACTATTTGTTTTATAAGACTTACAAAAACGTCAATAAACAGGCGGATTTAACAAAGCCGGATCCATCTTTTTCCGACCAACAGTCACTCTCCTCCGCTTAGGCGGCTGTAGCCACCTCACTGAATCCGCCCGTTGAATAGAAAAAACGCCGGTAATACTGCTTTAGTCGAATTAGCCTTCATACTGATCCCGCCCCCTCCAGTGCCTGAACGCTTGTGTATCACAGTGTATCGGCGTGACATCTCGATACACAGACTTTCATCCGCCCTGCAATTGGACACCGGCCAGATACATTGCCGCGCTTAAATGCAGGCAAGGTTTGAAGGGGTTCGGACGGAACCCCTGCCCTACGGCTGGTATTGGAGACATCCCATGAAGATGGCACTGCGCAACAGCAAATACGGCAAGACTCACCGCCACTTGGTCGGCCCTTCGATCCTCGCGCTGGCGCTGTTCGGCGTGTTCGGTGCGGCCCAGGCGCAAACGGCCGCCACCGCGCAGCCAACCGTGGCCCCTGCCGGTACCACTCAGGCGGCGCCCTCTCCGTTCGGCCCGCTCAAGCATGTCAACGCCGGGCTGCTGGACGTGGCGTACGCAGAAACAGGCCCGGCCAACGGGCCGGTGGTGATCCTGCTGCATGGCTGGCCGTACGACATTCATAGCTATGATGAGGTTGCGCCGTTGCTGGTCGCCAAGGGTTATCGGGTGCTGATGCCCTATGCCCGCGGTTATGGCGATACGCATTTCCTGTCCGACAAAACCCTGCGCAATGGCCAACCGGCTGCACTGGCCAGTGATGTCATCGACTTCATGGATGCCCTGAAGATCAAGCAAGCGGTGCTCGGTGGCTACGACTGGGGTGCGCGTTCGGCCGGCATTGTCTCTGCACTGTGGCCGGAACGGGTCAAGGCGCTTGTCTCGGTCAGCGGTTATCTGATCGGCAACCAGGCGGCCGGCAAGAACCCGCTGCCACCCAAGGCGGAATTGCAGTGGTGGTATCAGTTCTACTTCGCCACTGACCGTGGTCGCGCCCACCCACGACTTCGCCAAATTGATCTGGCAACTGGCTTCGCCGAAATGGGCGTTCGATGATGCCACCTTCGACCGCAGTGCCAAGGCACTGGACAACCCCGACCATGTCGACATCACCGTGTTCAACTACCGCTGGCGCCTGGGCCTGGTCCAGGGCGAAAGTCGATACGAAGCGTTGGAGCAGAAACTGGCCACGGCGCCGTCCATCAACGTGCCGACCATCACCCTTGAAGGCGATGCCAACGGCGCACCGCACCCGGCGCCTGAAGACTATGCCAAGCGCTTCACCGGCAAATACGAGTTCCGGTTGATCAATGGTGGCATCGGCCACAATCTGCCGCAGGAAGATCCGCAGGCGTTCGCCAAGGCGGTGATTGATGCCGATCATCTTTGAGGTCGATCCAAGGCCCCCGCGCCTGCGCTGAACAGCACTGGGGTAAAGATGAGCTATCTTGAGAGCGAATCACCTGCATTCGGTGACTGCCGACAAGTAAGGATGCTTCATGAATCGTTTACCCCGGTGCCATGCCCTCCTCGCCTGGACTTTCGCCAGTACGTTCACAGCCGCAGCCCTGTTGAGTACGCCGGGTTACGCAGCGCAAGCCACTGTTGCCGCACCGGTCGCCAGCCCTGTCTCAGGCCCTGTCGCCGGCACCAAAGTAACCGAACCGTATGTGCGCATGATGGCGCGCGAGGCGTATTTCTGGGCCTGGCCGATGGCCAACATCTTCAATCGTCGCCAGGCCTTCAAGAACTTGCCGGAACCCGGCTTGATGGGCGGCATCGTACCCGTGGCCCCGATCAATCGGCTGTCGATGCTCAGCAACTACATCGACCCGGCCGAGCGGCTGGTGGCCTGTCCGAACCAGGACGTGGTGTACGGCGCCGGCAGCATCGCCCTGGACATTGAGCCGGTGGTGCTGCAAGTGCCGGACTTCGACGGCCGATTCTGGGTGTATCAGGTGGTGGACCTGCGTTCGGACAGCTTCGCCGAGATGGGCAAAATGTATAACACCCAACCGGGTTTCTACCTGTTGGTCGGCCCGGACTGGAACGGCAAGGTGCCGCCCGGCATCAAGCGGGTGTACCGGGCGCGTACGAACACCGGGTTCGTGATCCCTCGAGTATTTCAGGACGATACCGCCGCCGACCGCCAGGCCGTGCAACCGGCATTGTCGGGCATCGACATGTACCCGCTGTCGCAATACGACGGCAAAATGAAGAAGCGCAACTGGGCCAGGCTGCCGAACTTCCCGGCCCAGGCTCCTGAGGGCAATGCCGAAACCAAGTGGGTGGTGCCGGAGAAGTTCTTCGATGAACTGCCGGCCCTGCTCAAGGACGCCAAACCATTGCCGGGGGAAGAAGCCCGCTACGCGCAAATGGCTGCCCTCGCCGCCATCGCCAAGGCCAACCCGCAACTTCGCGCTGCGATGATCGACGAGGCGAAAAAGACCGACAGCGAAGTGATCGACCCGCTGTTGCAGTTCCGCAATTACGGTGTGCCATTGCCCAATTACTGGAGCACCGTGAGCAACGGTGCAGCGTTCGGCACCGACTATTTCACCCGTACCGCCGTCGCGCGTTCGAACATCTTCGTGAACCAGCAGAAAGAAACCAAATACTTCTACCAGGATCTGGATGAGAACGGCCTGCGCCTCAACGGCCGGTACGGCTACAGCGTCACGTTCGCCAAAGGCAAGCTGCCGCCAGTCAGGGGGTTCTGGTCGCTGACGCTGTACAACGAACAGCACTTCTTCTCGGCGAACGAGCTCAAGCGTTACTCCATCGGCACCAAGAACAAATCCCTGCAAACCAATCCTGACGGCTCGCTGACCATTTACGTGCAAAGTGAATCACCGGGCAAGGACAAGGAAAGCAACTGGCTGCCGTCCCCCAAAGGTGCAGAATTCTCGCTGTACATCCGCGCCTACTGGCCGCAAGCCGATGTCCTCGACGGTGACTGGACTCCACCGGCGGTGGTGAAAACCAAATGAACAGGATCTGAAAAATGAGCGCCTTGGTGGCGCTCATTTCATTTTAGCGGTATGGAACCTGCCTAGACTCTGAGGGAGCGAGACTGCTCGTGATGGCGGAGTGTCAGCCGGTATCAATGCTGGACGTACCGGCCTCATCGCGAGCAAGCTCGCTCCCACAGGACACGACGGCTGGCTTCGCGCTCCGCCGGTTTACGCCAAGACACGACTTTTGCTACGAGTAATGGATCTCACTCAAGTCGATCGACACCAGCAACGCCTCCTTGTTGACCTGCCCATCGATCTTGCGTCGATAGGCTCGCCGCTTGCCCGGCATGCGTAATCCGTCGGCTTCGACGTAGTCACCAACCAGTTGGGTCGCGGGCATGCCGCCGCTCACATCGACGTTGTAGTCGTGGCGGCACAGCAGAAAGCCATCGTCGAAATAGAAGTCCTGGATGGCGCTGTGGGTTGCGATGCTGTCGGGAAAGTGCACCCGCAAATGCCGCAAGAGTTCGGCCCCCTCTTGCAGTGGCTCGATTTCCTCGCAGGTTACGCCCGGCAAGGTGAACAGGAAGGGCATGGTCAGATAGGACCACATCGCATACCCGTTGAAGTAGGCCCGGTGCAACGGGTCCCACGCTGTGTGTTCCCCATGGCCCTTGAAGGATGCCCGGGGCGCATGGCGCTCAGCAATCACCTTGCCTGCGGTATTCTCGATGGCGATTCGGTTCGGCGTATAGTCCGTGAATTGCTCCGGTGCGCCGAAGGGTTTCACCGAGGCTCTTTGTTCGTGCAGCCAAACGGTCATCTGGCGTGGCGCGCTGTCCTGGGTCAGCCCTTTCATGCCCCAGAGCGAGCCGCCGGTGACGATCGTGGCGCAGACCTTATTGAAACTGTTCCAGCGCACCAGGCCGCCATGGGCGGCAAGCACCTGGTCCAGCAGTTCTCGATCCTGTGCAGACATGATTGCGTCCCCTTCTCGCCCGGCAGCGCTTGCCTCATTACCAGAATAATCGATAGTCGACCGCTGCAGGGCCGCGCCGATGGATAGCCTTATTGGGGTTTTAGTCACTTTGCGCACCAGGCATCAAAGACAGCACACCGACTCAATATTCCCGACCCGATCTACGTAACCATGACCACTTCACTCCCCCCCCGTAAGGACAGGGTCATGGCCATTGCAAAGGCAGCACCTGGCATAACCCTGCCCCTTTGGTGACCCATTGATGATCCTTTCCCTGCAAGACTTCAGGGCGCCTGTTGCCCTGTTTTTCTGCCTGCTGGCCAACCACGCATCGGCCGAGGAATCGGCGCAAGGCACAGAAGGATTTTTCGAGGGCTCGACCTTTGGCGTGCTCAGTCGAAACTTTTATCTGAACAGCGACTATCGATCCCCCTCACCGACCGGAAAAAACTACAAAGCCGAATGGGCTCAAGGTTTTATCAGCGTTTTTGAATCCGGTTTCACGCCGGGCACAGTTGGTTTCGGTCTCGATGCCCATGCTTTTGTTGGATTGAAACTCGACGGTGGCAAAGGCCATTCCGGAACCGGTCTGCTGCCCGTGGGCAGTGATGGTCGCAGCGAAAGCAATTACTCCAGTGGTGGTGGCGCGATCAAGCTCAAGGCATCGAACACCACCCTGGCATTTGGCGAAATGGAGGTCGAATCCCCGGTGTTCGATACCGCGGACAAACGCCTGCAGCCAGAGTACGCCACAGGTTTTCTGCTCAACAGCCGCGAAATCGACGGCATGAACCTGCAAGCCGGTCACTTCACGGCATTCAAGAATCAGGACAGTGCTTCAGGCAAGGGCAACTTTTTCGGTTATGGCGCCAATACCGAGGCCGGCGGCATTTCGTTTGTCGGCGCCGATCTGTTTACTCAAAGCCCGGTTGGCGGCGCCCTGTATGCCTCGGATCTGACGGACACCTGGCATCAGTACTACGGCAACCTGCACTTCAAGCAGTCCGGGGTGTTCCTCGACGCCAACCTCTATCACACCAGGGACACTGGTCAGGCACTGGCCGGTGCCATCGACAACACGGCGTACAGCCTGTCCGGTAAATACGCGCTGGGCGCCCATGGTTTCACTCTGGCCTATCAGAAAGTCAGCAGTGATACGCCATTCGATTTCGTCGGTGGCGATTCCATCTATCTGGCCAACTCGATCAAGTACGCCGACTTCAACGGCGCCCACGAACGCTCCTGGCAGGTTCGTTACGACCTGGACCTGACTGCCTTCGGGATACCCGGCCTGAAGTTCATGACCCGCTACGTCACCGGCGACCAGATCGACGGCACCCATGCACCACAAGGCGGGGCCTACAACCCGTTCGACCCTGCGACCGGAACCTTCGTGCCGCAACAAGGGGATGGCGGCAAGCATTGGGAACGGGACATTGATTTGAAGTACATCGTCCAAACGGGGGCGGCGAAGGACCTGTCGGTACAGGTGTCACACGTTTCGCATCGGGCCAATGAAGCGCAGGCGGGTGATGACATAGACCGGATATATGTAGTGATTGAGTACCCGCTGGAGTTCTGAGCAAACCACGCGGCAATGTTTGGAATGTATTGAATTGTTGGAGTGGGCTTGCCGCAAAGCTGTAAATTCTGTTCGGATTGGAAGGTTTGCAATAGTGGCCAGGCCGCTCGAAACCGCACCAATAGTATGATAACTTGCACGCAGTCGACCATCTCCGTGGAGGCCCATTCATGGGAACCGTACGAAAAACCATCACCGTGACTGACCAGCAAGACAACTGGATCAAAGCGCAGATAGAAGCGGGCCATTACACCAACGACAGCGAATACATTCGCGATCTGATCCGTCGTGAACAGGAGCGCAGCGCTGAACTCGAAACGATCCGTTCCGCCCTTCGGGAAGGTGAATCCAGCGGAAAGCCTCGCCCATTCGATCCAGTTGCATTCAAACAGAGAATGTTAACCGCGCATGGCTGAATATCGTCTGACGCCTGCCGCAGAGGGTGACCTTGAGGCAATCTGGAGTTATACCGCTCGCCAGTGGGGCCTGGATCAGGCCAATCGCTACATTGATATCCTTACCTCAGCATTTGCGCAATTGGCCGAGCACCCGAAAAAGGCGCCGGCCTGCGACGCTATCCGTCCTGGTTATCGGCGCTGCAGTGTGGAGCGGCACATGATCTATTTTCGAATCACTGCGTACGGTATTGCGATCATCAGGATCCTTCATGATCGGATGGAAGCGCAGCGCAATCTCTGACGATCCATTTCACAACCCCCGTGTAAAAACTGGACGAAGTGTGTTGCTTCGACCAACTGCCATCGCGAGCAGGCTCGCTCCCACAGGGGATTCAGTTGAGTCAGAACGTGTGGGGTTGATTGGCGGAAGGCAGCCGGAGTCGAACCTGCCCGGGAACGGATGCCGTCCCCAACCGGGTTTGAAGCCCGGCCGCGCCACCGGGCGCGATTGCCTTCCTGAATCAAAGCTCATTTCGCTGGGCCAGCGCACTGTCCAGGCGAATCTGCCGACGATCACCAAAGCGCCGGGTCAGGCCGACCCGGTCAAAATACTCCAGTATCTGAATGCTGCGTTTGCGCCCCAGGCCCACCGCATCACGAAATACCGCAACCTGAATCACCGGGTTGGTGTCCGCCAGTTGCAACAGCATAGCCGCCAATCGGCCAATCATGCTGTCGGTGTAAAACAGGTCGCGCACCACCTGGTGCATCAAGCCCAGGCGCGCCATTTTGCGTAGCAATGCACGGACGGTTGCTTCGTCATGTCCCAGGTTGCGCACCCAGGGCGGGTCGAATCCGGCCTGTTCGAATAGCGGCTGCAATTGTAGCCACAGGGTTTCGTCCTCTTCGCTCAAGGGAAGGTGCAACCACGGGCCGCTGCTGGCGATGTCGCCGCTGACCAACAACTCGTCGAGCAGGCTTATAAACGTTGGACGTTCCAGCGTGCTGCCGGTGAATCGACGCAGGCGATCCCGGTCCGGTCCCATCTGATCCGGTTCGAGTTGATGGAAATGCGCGAGCTGATCCACTAAGTGCGCTTTCAAGGCTTCCCAGCGACTTGCACTGAACAGCAACGGGCCTTGACGGGTATCGATCAGGCGCACGTCCGCGGGCAACACCCAACTGCTGCGCGGTCGATTGAACTGCCGCTCCAGGCGCTGCGGATCGAGTCCGGTGTCGCTGTGGGCCAGCAACGTCGGCAAAACATCTTCCAGGCCGGCACTGTTCGCCAGTGCACTCAGTTGCGCCAGACGTTCGGGGCTGCGGCGTTGCCGATCCGGGGCAAACGGATCGAGCACCCGGCCGCCGCCCAAGGTTCGTTGGGCACTCTGGTCACGCAGGATCAGCGGATCCCCCTTCACTGTATGCACCGCTGTGTTGAGCAGCAGTTGCGCAAACATCCGTCCACCGGGTGCCAGGCTGGTGCCTTCCAGCAAGGCGACGCGCCCGGTCACGTCCTGGGTGCCGAGGTGCACGTGCACCGGTTGAAAGTGTTCGAGAGCCCGGGGCTCGCTGGCGAGCAGTTGCATGTCGATGTCCAGGCGCCGGGTGGGCGCATACAGGCCTTCGGCGAGTAACCAGTGGCCGCGATGAATGTGTTCCAGTGCCAGCCGTTCGGCATTCAGGTTCAAGGCCACGCGCTGGCCAGCGAAAGCGTGGTCGGTGGCCTGGTTTTGCGCGTGCAGGCCGCGAATGCGCACCGGTTTGCCCTGTGGCCCCCACAGCAGGGTATCGCCCACCGCGACCTGGCCGGATAGCGCCGTGCCGGTCACCACGATACCGGCCCCGGCCACGCTGAAAGCCCGATCGATCGCCAGGCTTCGGTGCTGCGCTGCTGTACTTCACGCTGGGCCTGCAGCAATTGTTGGCGCAGGGTTTCGATGCCCTCGCCGGTCACGCTCGACAGCGTAATCAGCGGCGCATCGGCATACGCTCCGGGCGCCAGCAAGGTACGCACCTGCTCACGTACGATCTGCACCCGGGCGCTGTCGACCCGGTCGCATTTACTGATCGCCACCAGTGCCCGGGGGATGCCCAGCAACTGGACAATCGCCAAGTGCTCGCGGGTCTGCGGCATCACCCCGTCATCGGCAGCTACCACCAGCAACACCAGATCGATGCCCTGCGCTCCGGCCAGCATGTTGTGGGTGAAGCGCTCATGGCCGGGAACGTCGATGAATCCGGTCAGCTGCGCATCCGCCTCCAGCTCGGCATACAGGTAGCCAAGGTCGATGGTCATGCCGCGCTCACGCTCTTCGCGGCGCCGGTCACCCGCCTGACCGGTCAGCGCCTGGAGCAGCGCCGTCTTGCCATGGTCGATGTGCCCTGCGGTGCCGACAATCACCCTGCCCGACCCTCCACGTGTAATTGTTCGAGTTGCACCAGCCATGCCGGCTCGTCGTCCAGCTGCCGCAGGTCCAGCCAAAGGGCGTCATCGTCGATGCGCCCCAGGACCGCAATCGGCAAGTCGCGAAAGGCTTCTTCCAGCGTCAACAGCGAGCGACCGCGCAAGCGCTTGGACGTCAGCGGGCGCAGACACAGCGCTGCGCTGGCCAGCCTCGCCACCGGTTGGCTGCCGCTGCCGATCATGCCCAGTGCCGGCATGGCACTGACGCTCCAGCCATCACCCAGCACGTGGGCAAGCGCCGGCCGCAAACGCTCGGCCTGGGCGAGAATCTCGGCCTGTGGCCGGGTCAACAGGCGCAGGCTCGGCAAACGCTCGGCCAGTCGGTCCGGGTTTCGGTACAAACCCAGCACCGCTTCCAGGGCCGCCAGGGTCATTTTGTCGACCCGCAGTGCCCGTTTGAGCGGGTTTTTCTTGATCCTGGCGATCAATTCCTTGCGGCCGACAATCAACCCGGCCTGTGGTCCGCCGAGCAGTTTGTCGCCACTGAAGGTGACGATGTCCGCGCCATCGAGCAGGGCCTGACGCACCGTCGGCTCTGCCGGCAAGCCCCAGCGGGTCAAGTCCAGCAGACTGCCGCTACCGAGGTCTTCGAGCAACGGCAGTCCATGTTGGTGGGCAATTTGCGCCAGTTCAGTCGTCGCCACACTCGTGGTGAAGCCTTGAATGCTGTAGTTGCTTGCATGCACGCGCATGATCAAGCCGCTGCGCGGGCCGATGGCAGTCTCGTAGTCGCGGGCATGGGTGCGGTTGGTAGTGCCGACCTCAACCAGCTTCACCCCGGCGCGGGCCATGATGTCGGGAATGCGGAAAGCACCGCCGATTTCAATGAGTTCGCCGCGGGAGATAATTCCCTCCTTGCGCGCGCCCAGGCTGTTGAGGGTCAAGAGCACCGCTGCGGCATTGTTGTTGACCACGGTCACCGCTTCGGCGCCGGTCAATTCGCGGATCAAGCCTTCGATCAGGTCGTCGCGATCTCCGCGCTTGCCGCTGCGCAGGTCGAATTCGAGGTTGAGCGGATAGCGCGCGGCCATTTGCACCGCCTCAATCGCTTCCTCGGGCAATAGCGCCCGGCCGAGATTGGTGTGCAAAACCGTGCCGGTGAGGTTGAACACCCGACGCACATGGCTGCGATGTTCGGTTGCCAACCGCTCGCCGACCCTGCCCGCCAGCACGTCGGCGCTGACTTCCACAGATTCGAGCAAACCCTCCCGTACGCCTTCGCGCAGTTCATCGAGCAATAGTCGCAAGGCGCCCAGCAAGGCATCGCGTCCATAGCGCTCGGCCAACGGCCGGCACGCCGGATGACGCAACAAACTGTCGATGGAAGGTAAACGCAGGGGTTGGCTGGCACTGCGTGCAGACATCTGGTGCTCCTGAAAACGAATGACCCTCGCGCCAGAGTGTAGACGCTGCGGTTACTCGTCTCCCGGCGCCAGCAACAGATTGGGTGCCAGACGCTGATAACCGTCCTGGGTCAGGCGCATGTCGAGCATCAGGCTGGACAGGTCTGCCGACAACGCTTCGGCGTCCGCATCGTTCTCCAGATAGAGCAACTTCAGATAACTGTTGCAACCGGGGCAGACTTCGGCGCGCAACGGCGCCTGGTTGGCGGCATGGCGATCATCTTCAAGGCTGAGGTATTCCAGGCCCTTGCTCTGTTCGCAATACACGCATTTGACCCGCACCACATGCCACTCGCAGGCACACAGCGAACAGACCAGGTAACGCAAGCCGTTGTGCTTGCCGCGATGACGGATGACCCCGGCCATGGCCGGCGAGCCGCAGGCCGGGCACTGGCTGAGGCTGTCGCCGGGAGTTAGCGCAAGGTTCGGCGTACTCAACAGCCAGTGGCTCCAGGCTGTTTGAAGCGCCGCACCGAGAAACGGCACCAGCGCCGCCGGCACCAGCGAATACTGGCCACTGACCAGCGCCACCGCCCAGGCGCGACGTTGTCCGGCATCGGCCAGGCGCAAGGTGTCCACGGCATCGGCCACGGCGGATTGTGACGGTGCGCTATAGCTCTGCAGCAAGGCATCGAGGTAGGGCTGCCAATCGTCTTCGCGCGCCAGGCTGTCGGCCGCGAACGGCGGCAAGCCGTGTTGCTGGCACAACTCGATGCGTTGTCGGTCAAGGGGGTCGCTTGGCGGCGGGTCGTCCAGCACCTGTTGCTGCACCCGGCACAACCCGGCGATCAGGCGCAGGTAATCGGCCATCGGGTGCCCTTCGGCCAGCGTTTCCAGGCGCTGGCCACGCAGGCTGAACAGGTTATGCGGTGGCATGTACAGAAACGGCGGCGAACTGGCCGCCGCTTCGATTTCTCCGGGTTCAAGGATGGTTGGCAAATGTCAGCCCTTTTTGGTGATCGGTCGTTTGGGCGCTTCGCCGCGGGTCTCATCTTGAGTCACTTGGCGATACCAGAGTTCGTGGTGTTTCCTGGCCCAGCCGCGGCTGACCCTGCCGTGCAACATGGCGCTGACCGAACCCTTGATCCAGATGCCGGCGTAGATGTGCACGATGATGCTCAGGATCAGCACGAAACCGGCCAGCGCATGCAGCAACATCGCCCAGCGTATGGTGGTGATGCCGAAATACTCGCTGAAGTACGCACGCCAGATCACCAGCCCGCTGAACAACAGCACCAGCATGCACAGCAGTAAAGTCCAGAACAGCAGCTTTTGCCCGGGGTTGTATTTGCCGATGGGCGGGACGCCCTCCTCTTCATTTTTCATCACCCGGTCGATGCGCCTCAGCCACAGGCGATCATTGGCGATGAAGTAGTTGGCGCGCCAGAAGCGAAACACCAGGCCGAGGAACAGTACGAACATCAGCACGCCCATGAACGGGTGCAGGATGCGTGTCCATGGTCCGCCGCCGAACAGGTTGCTCAGCCAGAACAATGCCGGGTGGAACAGCGCCAGCCCGGACAACCCGGCCATGAGGAACAGAATCGCCACCAGCCAGTGATTGGTGCGCTGGTTGCTGGTGTAGCGCAGGATCGTCTTGTCGCTCATGGCCTGCCCTCCCCTCGGGGATCGAAGGTGTGCACCGATGGATCGACTTCGTGCACGGCGTTGTCCGGCGGCTCCGGATGCTCATCCTCTTCGACGATTTGCGGACCGACGCGCACGTAGTGGAAGAACCCGGCCAGCACCGCCGCGCCCATGGCCAACAGTGCCAGGGGTTTGCTGATGCCCTTCCACAGACCTACCAACGGACTGATCGCCGGGTGATCGGGCAAGCCGGCGTACAGTCTTGGCGTATCGGCGTGGTGCAACACGTACATCACGTGGGTACCGCCAACGCCTTCGGGGTCGTACAGGCCGGCATTTTCAAAACCCCGGCTCTTGAGGTCGACGATACGCTCGGCCGCATGTTCCTTCATGTCGTCCTTGGAGCCGAACACGATGGCACCGGTCGGGCAGGTTTTCACGCAGGCCGGCTCCAGCCCTACCGCCACCCGGTCAGAGCACAAGGTGCATTTGTAGGCCTTGTGATCCTTTTGCGAGATCCGTGGAATGTTGAACGGACACCCGGTGATGCAATAGCCGCAACCGATGCAATGATCCTGATCGAAATCGACGATGCCATTGGCGTGCTTGATGATCGCCCCCGGGCTGGGGCATGCCGCCAGGCAGCCGGGCTCGGCGCAATGCATGCAGCCGTCCTTGCGAATCAGCCATTCCAGGTTGCCGGCGTCGGTCTCGTGCTCGGTGAAACGCATCAACGTCCAGGTTTCTGCGGTGAGATCCTGCGGATTGTCGTAGGTGCCATGGTTATGGCCGACCTCGTCACGCAACTCGTTCCACTCCGAACAGGCGACCTGACAGGCCTTGCAGCCGATGCATTTGGTGGTGTCGATCAGCTTGGCGACTTCCTCCATGCTGCGCACCGAGGGCGCAGGTGTGGTGGTGGCCGAGCGGGCAATGATGTCTTGGCTGGCCATTTAGACTTTCTCCACGTTGACCAGGAATGACTTGGATTCCGGGGTCTGAGTGTTGCCATCGCCGAGGAACGGCACCAGGTAACCGTGGCGCGTAAGGCCGGTGAAGCCCCAGTGCAACGGAATGCCGATCTGGTGCACCACCTGATTGTTGACCTGCAGCGGACGAATCCGCTTGGTCACCACCGCTACCGCTTCGATGAAGCCCCGCTTGCTGCTGACCCGTACCCGGTCGCCGGCGACGATGCCTTTTTCCTTGGCCAGCACTTCGCCGATTTCCACGAACTGCTCCGGTTGGGTAATCGAGTTGAGCTTGCAATGCTTGCTCCAGAAGTGGAAATGCTCGGTCAGCCGGTAACTGGTCGCGGCGTACGGGTAATCCTTGGCCACGCCGAGGGAATCCCACACCGAATCGAAGATCCGCGCCGCCGGGTTGCTGGTGGCTTTCTTGTTTTGCGGGTGCAGCGGGTTGATGCCGATCGGCGTCTCGAACGGCTCGTAGTGCTCGGGGTTCATCTTGTCGACGGCGAAGAATCGCGCCACGCCCTCGGGGTTCATGATGAAAGGATTCATCCCCGCTTCCGGCGGCACATCGGCCTTGTAGTCCGGCACATCGGTGCCGGCCCAGGCTTTGCCGTTCCACCACACCAAGCGTTTTTTCGGATCCCACGGCTTGCCTTGCAGGTCCGCCGAAGCGCGGTTGTAGAGAATCCGCCGGTTGGCCGGCCAGGCCCAGGCCCAGCCTTGATGCTGGTGCATGCCGTACGGGTCGTTGTTGTCGCGCCGCGCCATCTGGTTGCCGAGTTCAGTCCAGCTGCCACAGAAAATCCAGCAACCGGACGCCGTGCTGCCGTCATCCTTGAGCTGGCCGAACCCGGCCAGTTGCGCATTGGCCTTGATCGCCGCGCCCGTCGCGTCGGTGAAGTCCGTGGTGGCGGAGCCGTTGATTTCCTTGGCCAGTTCTTCCGGCGAAGGTTCCTCGGGGATCTTGTACGGCCAGGACAGTTTGAGCATCGGGTCGGGGTATTTGCCGCCATTGGCCTGGTAGCGCTGGCGCAAACGCAGGAACAGCTCACTCATGATCCGTACGTCGGTACGCGCTTCGCCGGGGCCATCCGCGCCCTTCCAGTGCCATTGCAACCAGCGACTGCTGTTGACCAGCGAGCCGTCCTCCTCGGCAAAACAGGTGGTGGGCAGGCGAATGACTTCGGTCTGGATGTCGGCGCTGTTCACGTCGTTATACGGCCCGACCTTTTGCCAGAACTCCGAGGTCTCGGTGGCCAGCGGATCCATCACCACCAGCCATTTCAGCTTGGCCAGAGCCGCCATCACCCGGTTCTTGTCGGGCAATGCGGCAATGGGGTTGAAGCCCTGGCACATGTAGCCGTTGACCTTGCCCTGCCCCATCAGGTCGAACACCTTGAGGATGTCATATTGGGGAATGTCCAGTTTCGGCAGGTAGTCGTAGGCCCAGTTGTTCTCGGCCGTGGCGTTGGCGCCGTACCAGGCTTTCATCAGGCTGACGTGGAATTTGCCGTAGTTCTGCCAGTAGGACAGTTGCCCCGGGCGCAAGGGTTTTTGCGTGCGCTTGGCGATGTAGGCGTTGTAATCCTGCTCGGCATCGCCGGGTAACGTGAGGTAGCCCGGCAGTGAGTTGGACAACAGGCCCAGATCGGTCAGCCCCTGGATGTTGGAGTGCCCGCGCAAGGCGTTCACGCCGCCGCCCGGCATGCCGACGTTGCCCAGCAGCAGTTGCACCATCGCCGCGCTGCGGATCATCTGCGCGCCAATCGAGTGCTGGGTCCAGCCAAGGGCATAGAGGATGGTCATGGTCTTGCCCGGTATCGAGCAAGTGGCGATCTCCTCCCAGATTTTCTGCATGGCATCGACCGGCATGCCGCAGATCTGGCTCGCCAGTTCCTTGGTGTAACGGCTGTAATGCTGCTTCATTAACTGATAGACGCAGCGTGGGTCCTGCAGGGTCGGGTCGACTTTGGCAAAACCGTCTTCACCGAGTTCATAGCCCCAGCCGGACTTGTCGGTGTAAAGGCGCTTGGCCGCGTCGTAGCCGCTGAAGATCCCGTCCTCGAAGCCATAGCCGGCTTTGACGATGAACGACACGTCGGTGTAGTTGCGCACGTATTCGTGCTGGATCTTGTCCTCGGTCAGCAGGTAATTGATCAGCCCGCCCATGAAGGCAATGTCGGTGCCGGTGCGAATCGGCGCGTAATAGTCGGCCACCGAGGCGGTCCGGGTAAAACGCGGGTCGACCACGATCAGCCGCGCCTTGTTATGCGCCTTGGCTTCGGTCACCCATTTGAAGCCGCACGGATGCGCTTCTGCTGCGTTGCCACCCATCACCAGGACCAGATTCGCGTTGGCGATATCGGTCCAGGTATTGGTCATGGCACCACGGCCGTACGTCGGGGCAAGACTTGCCACCGTCGGGCCGTGTCAGACACGCGCCCCCAGCATGCCGAGACTGCGCACCACTTTGTGGGTGATGTAGCCGGCTTCGTTGGACGCCGCTGATGCCGCGAGGAAACCGGTGGTCACCCAACGGTTCACCGTTTGACCCTGGGCGTTCTTCTCGATGAAGTTAGCGTCGCGGTCGGCCTTCATCAGGTCGGCGACGCGATCGAGCGCTTCATCCCAGGAAATGCGGGTCCATTCGGTGCTGCCGGGTTTGCGCACCTGCGGGTATTGCAGGCGGCCGGGGCTGTGAATGAAGTCCAACAGGCCTGCGCCTTTAGGGCAAAGGGTGCCTCGGTTGACCGGGTGGTCGGCGTCACCTTCGATGTGGATGATGTTTTGCGCGACATTCTTCGCCGTATCGCCCTGGCTATACATGATCAAGCCGCAACCGACCGAGCAATACGGGCAGGTGTTGCGGGTTTCATGGGTGTGGGCGAGCTTGAAGTGACGCACCTGTTCGGCAAAGGCAAGCGTCGGGGCCATGCCCAACGCACCCAGGCTAGAGCCTGCAAGGCCGATACCGGCGACCTTGAAGAACTGACGACGGCTGAGATCCATCGTGCACTCCTGATCAGGTGGAACCCGGTACATGGCCGGGCTTTTTTGAACAACCACGGTAGCGGCAGTCAGGCTGCCGACATTTGAACTTTAGTCAATGCTGTCGAAATCACCATGACAGCCGACCGTCGGCCCTCCAGACATAACCCCCTCTGTAGGAGCGAGCTTGCTCGCGATGGTGTACCAGCTGAGTGAGTGTCGACTGACACTCCATAGCGAGCAAGCTCGCTCATACAGGGGGTTGGCGATTATCATGGCGCCATAACCAATCTGCCGTTACGAGACCCCACATGACTTTCGATTTTGATCAGGTGTTCGACCGCCACAACACCGGCAGCACCAAGTGGAGCCGCTACCCCGCCGATGTGTTGCCGATGTGGGTCGCCGACATGGATTTCGCCGCGCCGCCGATGATCATCCAGGCCCTGCAAAAACGACTGGAACACCCGATGGTCGGCTACAGCGTGGCCCAGGATGACCTGCGTGAGGCAATCGTTGCCGACCTCTGGAACAAATACGCCTGGCGCGTCGAGCCCCAGGAGCTGATTTTCCTGCCGGGCGTCGAGTCCGGCTTCAACATGGCACTGAAGGCACTGGTGCAGGCACCACAGAATGTCGTTGTGCAGGTGCCGAACTACCCACCGCTGCGTCATGCGCCCGGGCATTGGGGGCTGAACAAGGTCGAACTGAATTTCGATGCGCAAGCCGACGGCACCTACACCACGCCGCTGGATACCCTGAACCAGTCGCTACAAGGTGGTGGCGCACTGCTGCTGAGCAACCCGCATAACCCGCTGGGCAAGGCCTTTCCCCGCGCAGAGCTGCAAGCCATTGCCGATATTTGCCTTGAGCATGATGCCTGGATCATTTCCGACGAGATCCACGCCGAGTTGTGCTTCGACGGTCGCCAGCACATTCCGATGGCGACCCTGAGCCCTCAGGTCGCTCAGCGCACCATCACCTTGATGTCGGCGAGCAAGGCCTACAACATTGCCGGCCTGAAGACCTCGTTCATGATCATCCAGGACCGCCACCTGCGTGAGAAGGTCAACCACGCCCGTTGCGGCATGGTCGACAGCGTCAATCCGCTGGGCATGGAAGCCACCCGCATCGCCTACAGCGAAGCCGCACCATGGCTTGCCGAGCTGAAGGTCTACCTGCAAGGTAACCGGGATTACCTGGCCGAGGCCGTACACACCCGCCTGCCGGGCATCACCATGAACCTGCCGCAAAGCACCTACCTGGCGTGGCTCGACTGCACGGCACTGGGGCTGGACGACCCGCAGCAGTTTTTCCTCGAACAGGCCAAGGTGGGTTTGAGACTTCGGCGATGGCTGCAAGCAGTTCGTTCGCCTGAACTTCGGCTGCCCAAGGTCGCTGCTGGAGGAAGGCATAGCGCGGATGGAGCGCAGTTTGCGCCATCTCAAGGCCTGATATCCGCCTGTAGGGGCGAGCAAGCTCGCTCCTACAAATACAGGGCAATCTGGTCCGCCGCGTCACTTCATCGCCAAGGCAATGACTTCCACCAGGTTGAGCTGGGTAAAGGGTTTCGACAAACGAGGTAGGCGCGCGGCAATGCCTTCCAGCCGTTCGGCAAAACCGGTGGCGAGGATGATCGGCACGCTCGGCCGCATGAGCCTGATGGCGTTGGCCAGTTGCGCGCCACTCATCTGTGGCATGGCCATGTCGGTGATCACCAAATCGATATCCGGCTCACTGCCGAACAGCTCCAGCGCCCTGGCTCCGCAAGCCGCACTGATGACCCGGTGCCCGAGGTCCTCGAGCAGCAGACTGGTGCTGGTCAACACCAGACTGTCATCGTCCACCACCAGTACGCACAGGCGGGGCACTTCCACGGTCTGCGTTTGCGCTACAGGCTCAACCACCGAACCCCGGGTGGCAACCGGCAACCACAACTCGGCCGTCGTACCCTGATCCTTGTTGCTTTTGAGGATGAAGCGCCCACCCAATTGCTCGATAAAACCGTGAACCATCGATAACCCCAGGCCCGTACCTTTACCGACGCCCTTGGTGGTAAAAAAGGGGTCCATCGCCGAGGCCAGCGTGGTTTCATCCATGCCCTCGCCGGTATCGGCAATGTTCAGGCAGACATAACGCCCCGCGGCCAGGGATGAGGCGCCGCCGGTGACCTCCTCGGTTCTGGCACTGAAGTTGATGGTCCCGCCGTGGGGCATGGCGTCGCGGGCGTTGGTCGCCAGGTTCAGTACGGCCAGTTCCAGTTGATTGATGTCCGCCATCACCGGTTCAAGATCCCCGGGAAAGCGTGTTTCGACTTTCACCGAAGGCCCCAGGGAGCTGCGCAATAGCCCGGAAATGCCTTCCACCAACGCCGGTATCCGCACAGGTTCCGACTTGAGCTCCTGGCGTCTGGCAAACGCCAGCATGCGCTGGGTCAGGGATACACCGCGCAAGGCACCTTGGGTGGCGTTGTCGATCAGGCGGGTTATTTTGGGGTCATCCGTCACCCGTTTGCGCACAATTTCCAGATTGCCGAGGATCACCGTCAGCAGGTTGTTGAAGTCGTGGGCGATCCCGCCACTGAGCTGGCCGATGGCCTGCATTTTCTGCGCCTGAAACAAGGCCTCACGGGTTTGTTCCAGCGCCTGCTGCGCCTGGGTGACTTCAGTGATGTCCCGGGTGATCTTGGCAAAACCGAGCAATGTGCCGGTGTCGCCCCAGATCGGGTCGACGATGACATGGGCGAGAAACCGCGTACCATCCTTGCGCACCCGCCAGCCCTTGTTTTCAAAGCGCCCTTCACGAACGGCGATATCCAGCGTCCGTTGTGGCTCGCAGGCATCGCGATCTTCCGGGGTGTAGAACATCGAAAAATGCTGGCCAATGACCTCTTCCGGCGAGTAACCCTTGATGCGTTGGGCGCCGGGGTTCCAGTTGCTCACCCGGCCGTCCGGGGAAAGCATGTAGATCGCATAGTCGGTAACGCTCTGCACCAGCAGGCGAAACTGCTGCTCGCTTTGCTTGAGGATTGCGATCGGTCAGGTCCCGGGTGATCTTGGCGAAGCCGAGCAACGTACCCGACGGGTCGAAGATCGGATCAATGACCACATGAGACCAAAAATGTGTGCCGTCCTTGCGCACCCGCCAGCCTTCGCCCTCGAAACGTCCTTCACGAATCGCCGTGTCCAGTGCCCGCTGGGGCAAGCCGGCACGGCGATCATCATCGGTGTAGAAGCGCGAGAAATGCTGACCCAGGATCTCGGCCTCCTCGTAGCCCTTGAAACGCCTGGCGCCAGCGTTCCAGCTGGTAATAATGCCGTCGGGATCAATCATGTAGATCGCATAGTCGATCACTGCATCGATCAACAGGCGAAAGCGCTTGTCCTCAACGGTATTGGGCCTGTTTCGATCCTCACTCATTGAGTTCTCGCGTCATGATTGTTTTTCTGGAGTATGAGACAAACTGCCAATTTGGAAAGTCATGACTCCGGCGGTTTGCTTCATAGCCTGCAATCCCGGCTTAGCGATACACGTATTTGGTGATATGGGAGTAAAGGTCGTTGTAGACGAAACCGGGGACCTGGTTGCCATATTTGCTGGTTTTAAGCAGGTGCAGATGACATTCCCTGACCATCTCGTCACGCTCCTCCATCGAATAGACGAACCTTCTGAGAATTGTGTCATAGGCGCTGTACGCATATGGCTGCAACATTGCGAGAATCCGTTGGCGCAATCGACCACCAGCGCGGCAGTAATTGCCTGACCTTGTGCTCGCCAAAACGGTCGTCGATCAACATCACCACCCCTTGATCCTGTTGCGTACGGATGACCCGTCCAGCGGCTTGTACCACTTTCTGTACGCCGGGAAACAGGTAGGTGTAATCGTAACCAGCGCCGAAAATCGCAGCCATGCGCTGTTTCAACTGCTCATTGACCGGGTTCAGTTGTGCCAGCCCCAGGGTGGCGATGAACGCACCGATCAACCGTGCGCCGGGCAAATCGATGCCTTCGCCGAACGCACCGCCGAGCACTGCAAAGCCAACGCCCTGAACCTGTCGAGAAAGTCCTGGCGTTGTGCCTCGCCCATGCCACGGGATTGCGACCACAGTTTGATCCGCGGGTGCCGCTCGGCCAGCAACTGCGCCACCTGCTGCAAATAATCGAAACTGCTGAAAAACGCCAGGTAATTGCCGGGGCGTTTGCAGAACTGTCTGGCGATCAAGTCCACGATCGGTTCGAGAGAGGACTGGCGATGTACGAACCGCGTGGAAATCTGGTCGACGATGTGCACTTGCAGTTGATCGGCGTGAAACGGCGACTCGACGTCGATGCACACCGTGTCCTCCGGTGCTCCCAGTAAATCGGCGTAATAGTGCCTGGGGCTGAGGGTCGCGGAAAACAGCACCGTGCTACGCGCGGCGGTCAGGCGCGGGCGGATGAAGCCGGCGGGGACCACATTGCGCAGGCACAGTTGCGAGAGGTTGCGCTGGCGCTCGAGGTCGCGCTTGCTGATGTCGAACAGGAACTGCTCATCGAACAGTTCGGCGACCCGGCAAAAGTGCAGCATGTCGAAGTAAAATCCCTGCAACGCACTGTCCAGGCCTTGAGGGTGATCGTTGAGGTAGTCACCGATGTTAGCGCTGCACGATGACAGCGCCTGCAGGAGCTTTTCCGGCGCCTTGTCATAGGCCTGATAGGCGCCGGTTTGCGCGTTATGCAGGGCATTCCACTCGCGGTTGACCCGTTGCATGGGTTTTTTCAGCGCTTCGGGCGCGGTTTTGCGCACGCTGTTGAAGGTCGCCTGGTCGAGGCTGGCGCTGTACATCTGGCGGCCGCGTTCCACCAGGTTGTGGGCTTCGTCGACCAGCACCGCGACCTTCCAGTTGTTGGCCTGGGCCAGGCCGAACAGCAACGCGCTGAAATCGAAATAATAGTTGTAGTCGGCAACCACCACGTCGGCCCAACGCGCCATTTCCTGGCTCAGGTAGTACGGGCAGACATCGTACGCCAGAGCGACCTCGCGCAAGGCGCTCTGGTTCAACAGGCTCAGTTGACTGGCCGCCTGCCGTGCGGCGGGCAGGCGATCGTAGAACCCCCGGGCCAGTGGGCAGGACTCGCCGTGGCAGGCTTTGTCCGGATGTTCGCAGGCCTTGTCCCGGGCGATCATCTCCAGCACCCGCAACGGCGGCGCATCGGCGCTGGCAAGCATCACGTGCGCGGCGTCCAGGGCCAGTTGCCGTCCCGGGGTTTTCGCCGTAAGGAAGAACACCTTGTCCAGTTGTTGCGGCGCCAGCGCCTTGAGCATGGGGAACAAGGTGCCCAGGGTCTTGCCGATACCCGTGGGCGCCTGGGCCATCAGACAGCGCCCCGTGCTGACGGCCTTGAACACCGACTCGGCCAGATGACGCTGCCCCGGTCGAAAACCGGCATAGGGAAAGACCAGGCCCTGCGCAGCCAGATTGCGCCCTTCTCGATGGGCGACTTCCTGTTCGGCCCATTGCAGGAACCGCGCGCAATGCCGTTCGAAGAACTGTTGCAGCTCAATGGCGTCGAAAGACTCGACCAGGCAGGTCTCCTTTTCACTGACGATGTCGAAATACACCAGTGCCAGATTGATCCGCGACAGGTCCAGTTTCCGACACATCAACCAGCCGTAGATCCTGGCCTGGGCCCAATGCAATTGGCGGTGGTTGGCCGGTTGTTTGCTCAAGTCGCCGCGATAGGTCTTGACCTCCTCCAGGCAGTTTTGCCCGGGGTCATAGCCATCCGCCCTGCCCTTGACCCTCAAGGTTTGATACTGGCCCTCAAGGGCAATTTCGCTTTGGTAACCCTCGCTGCGCCGCGAGGCCACCGTACGGTGTCCGACGATACCTTCCAGCGCGGTCGGTGACGGCGTGAAGCGCAGATCGAGGTCGCCGGTCTTGGCGGTGAACTCGCACAGCGCCCGCACCGCAATGCTGTAGCTCAATCGTCCTGCTCCGCCCATTGCACGTAGCACACGGCGATGGGCATCTGGTGCTCATGGCAGAACTCCAGCCAGCGCAACTGGTTGTCCTGCAGGCGATCGCCCGGGCCCTTGACCTCGATCATGCGGTAGGTCTTTTGCTGCGGCCAGAATTGGATCAGGTCCGGCATGCCGGCGCGATTGGCCTTGATGTCCAGCAAGAGGCGGTTGAACCAGTGCTTGAGGTGCTCGGCCGGGAGGCAATCGAGGGCTTGCTCCAGCAACTCTTCGCTGAGCACGCTCCAGAACACGAACGGCGACTGCACGCCCCACTTGGCGGCATAACGTTCGCGGATGGTCTGCCGGTAGCGCCCGTCGTCGAGTTCGGCCAGGCAAGCCTGAAACAGTTCGGCCCGGCGGACCTGGAAGTCTTCGCTGAGCAGATCCACCGGCCCGCGCTGGAACGGGTGAAAAAACGCACCCGGCAAAGGCGCGAAAATCGCCGGCCAGCACAGCAGGCCAAACAGTGAATTGACCAGGCTGTTTTCGACGTAGTGCACCGGCGCCGACTCTTGCGCAAGGTGTGCCTGAACGTAGAACTCCACCGATAACGCAGGGTCTGTCCGGGGTAATTGCAGGTCCAGACGCTGCATTTCCCGAGGCGCTGCCCGCTTGATGGGCGGCCCGCCAAGCTTGCGCCGCAGGCGTGGCAGCACGCGGAGCAACTGCTGGTGTTCGGCGGCGCTTTCCGGTGCCTGTTCGGCCTGCTCGGCCAGGTCCATGGCCTGCTCGAACTGGCCGCTGCGTTCCAGCACGCGGATGAGCCGCGCCCGCGCGCCGGGATAAGCGCATTCGCGGTACAGGCTCAGGGCCATGGAGAAATCCGCGATGCGTTCGCAGTACTGGGCCATCTGGAACAGCAGCTTGCCGCGCCGGCGTTGCAACCACGGATTGTCCAGCGCCAGGTCCTTGATCCGCTCGGCCACCTCTTCCAGCGCTTCACCGGCCTCGAATTGTTGCTGGTATGCGTGCAGGAGGACGCAGGCATCCACGTCTTCG
>LNAP01000362.1_pt1 | contig 56090 bp, 66 predicted proteins | sample 602601 | NCBI WGS metagenome assembly LNAP01 (sample SAMN02440304, study PRJNA202911) | soil metagenome | biome: Subtropical and temperate rainforests or woodlands; isolation source: soil samples (1 kg each in a 20% v/v slurry with milli Q water) were... ...
CGTAGCGGACCGCCTGGCATCCCGTGGCTTTGCCTTGGATGTTGCGCGCATCGAAGCGCTGGAAGAACAGCGCAAGACCGTCCAGACCCGCACCGAAGCTCTGCAGGCTGAACGTAACGCGCGCTCCAAGTCCATCGGTCAGGCCAAGCAGCGCGGCGAAGACATCGCGCCGTTGATGGCGGACGTCGAGCGCATGGCGGGTGAGTTGAGCGCCGGTAAAGTCGAGCTGGACGCGATTCAGACCGAGCTGGATTCGATCCTGCTGGGCATCCCGAACCTGCCGCACGAATCGGTGCCGGTCGGCGATGACGAAGAAGGCAACGTTGAAGTGCGCCGCTGGGGCACGCCTAAGGCCTTCGATTTCCCGGTTCAGGACCACGTGGCCCTGGGTGAGAAGTTCGGCTGGCTGGACTTCGAAACCGCCGCCAAGCTGTCCGGCGCCCGTTTCGCCCTGCTGCGTGGCCCGATCGCCCGTCTGCACCGTGCGCTGGCGCAGTTCATGATCAACCTGCACATTAACGAACACGGTTACGAAGAGGCCTACACCCCGTACCTGGTGCAGGCGCCTGCGTTGCAGGGCACCGGTCAGCTGCCGAAATTCGAAGAAGACCTGTTCAAGATCAGCCGCGAAGGCGAAGCCGATCTGTACCTGATCCCGACCGCTGAAGTGTCGCTGACCAACATCGTCGCTGGCGAGATCGTCGATTCGAAACTGCTGCCGATCAAATTCGTCGCCCACACGCCGTGCTTCCGCAGCGAGGCCGGCGCATCGGGTCGCGACACTCGCGGCATGATCCGTCAGCACCAGTTCGACAAGGTCGAGATGGTCCAGATCGTTGAACCATCGACCTCGATGGAAGCGCTGGAAGGCCTGACCGCCAATGCCGAGAAAGTCCTGCAACTGCTGGAACTGCCCTATCGCACCCTGGCGCTTTGCACGGGCGACATGGGCTTCAGCGCGGTCAAGACCTACGACCTGGAAGTGTGGATTCCAAGCCAGGACAAATACCGCGAAATTTCGTCGTGCTCCAACTGCGGCGATTTCCAGGCCCGCCGCATGCAAGCGCGTTTCCGCAACCCGGAAACCGGCAAGCCTGAGCTGGTTCACACCCTGAACGGTTCCGGCCTGGCGGTCGGTCGTACCCTGGTGGCGGTGCTCGAGAACTACCAGCAGGCCGACGGTTCGATCCGTGTGCCTGAGGTGCTCAAGCCGTACATGGGTGGCCTTGAGGTCATCGGTTAAATGGACTATCTGCCGCTGTTTCATAACCTTCGCGGCAGTCGTGTATTGGTCGTCGGCGGAGGGGAGATTGCCTTGCGCAAATCCCGCCTGCTGGCCGAAGCCGGTGCGCTGCTGCGGGTGGTTGCACCGCAAATCGAACCGCAACTGCGCGAGCTGGTGGTCGGCAGCGGTGGCGAGTGCCTGGTGCGTGGCTACGCCGAAACGGATCTGGACGGTTGCGGGCTGATCATCGCCGCCACCGACGACGAACCGCTGAACGCGCAAGTCTCCGCCGATGCTCATCGGCGTTGCGTGCCGGTCAACGTGGTGGACGCGCCGGCCCTGTGCAGCGTGATCTTCCCGGCGATCGTCGACCGTTCTCCATTGATCATCGCGGTTTCCAGCGGCGGCGATGCGCCGGTGCTGGCGCGGTTGATTCGCGCCAAGCTGGAAACCTGGATTCCTTCCACCTATGGCCAACTGGCCGGTCTGGCGGCGCGCTTCCGTACTCAGGTCAAAGGTCTGTTTCCGGATGTGCAGCAGCGACGGGCGTTCTGGGAGGATGTATTCCAGGGCCCGATTGCCGACCGGCAACTGGCCGGGCAGGGCGCCGAGGCCGAGCGCCTGATGCTGGCGAAAATCAACGGTGAAGCGCCTGTAGCCACTGGTGAAGTCTATTTGGTAGGCGCTGGCCCGGGTGACCCCGACCTGTTGACCTTCCGTGCCTTGCGCCTGATGCAGCAAGCCGATGTGGTGCTGTATGACCGTCTGGTAGCGCCGGCGATTCTGGATTTGTGCCGTCGCGATGCCGAGCGGGTCTACGTTGGCAAGCGCCGCGCCGATCACGCTGTGCCTCAGGAACAGATCAACCAGCATCTGGTGGATCTGGCCAAGGCCGGCAAGCGCGTGGTGCGGTTGAAGGGCGGCGATCCGTTCATTTTCGGGCGCGGCGGCGAAGAGATCGAAGAACTGGCGGCCCATGGCATTCCGTTCCAGGTCGTCCCGGGCATTACCGCAGCCAGTGGTTGCGCGGCCTATGCCGGGATTCCGCTGACTCACCGCGATTACGCGCAGTCGGTGCGGTTTGTCACCGGGCACTTGAAGGACGGTTCCACCGATTTGCCGTGGGCCGACCTGGTCGCGCCGGCGCAAACCCTGGTGTTTTACATGGGGTTGGTGGGCCTGCCGATCATCTGCGAGCAGTTGATCAAGCACGGTCGCGCGGCCGATACCCCGGCGGCGTTGATCCAGCAGGGCACCACGGTCAATCAGCGGGTGTTTACCGGCACCCTGGCCGATCTTCCACGGCTGGTGGCGGAGCATGAAGCCGACGCTGGTGATCGTCGGGGAAGTGGTGCAACTGCGCGAGAAACTGGCGTGGTTTGAAGGGGCTCAGGCGCAGGTCTGAATACCGAGTCGCCCCATTCGCGGGCAAGCCTCGCTCCTACAGGGTTAATGGAAAACCGTAGGAGCGAGGCTTGCCCGCGAAGAGGCCCTCAAACCTTGCACAAACCTCAGGCCTTGCGCCAAACCCCTTTCCCCTTCAACCGCGCCCGATCATGAGCCGCAGTGAAGTCCTGCGCCGGCCCTTTAGGCACGATCCCGGTCGGATTGATGGTCTTGTGGCTGCCGTAGTAGTGATTCTTGATGTGCTCAAAACTCACCGTTTCGGCTATCCCCGGCCACTGATAAATCTCCCGTAGCCAGTTCGACAGATTCGGGTAATCGGCAATCCGTCGCAGATTGCATTTGAAGTGGCCGTAATACACCGCATCAAAACGAATCAGGGTGGTGAATAGCCTGATGTCGGCTTCGGTCAGGTATTCACCCGTCAGGTAACGATTCGCGTCCAGCAGCTGTTCCAGCCGATCCAGCTCAGCAAACAATTCATCGAACGCTTCTTCATAAGCCTGCTGCGAGGTGGCGAACCCGGCGCGATAGACGCCGTTGTTCACCGCTGGATAAATCCGCTCGTTCATGGCGTCGATTTCGTTTCGCAAGGGCGCCGGGTAGAAATCCAGGTCGTTGCCGGTCAACTCATCGAACGCGCTGTTGAACATGCGGATGATCTCCGCCGACTCATTGTTGACGATGCGATTTGTCTGTTTGTCCCACAGCACCGGCACCGTGACGCGACCGGTGTAGTCGGCGGTATCGGTGGTGTAGCGCTGGTGCAGAAATTTCAGATCGCCAAGCTTGTCGCCAGTCGAGCCGTGAGCCTTGTCGAAGGTCCAGCCGTTCTCCAGCATCAGAAAGCTCACCACCGACACATCGATCAGGCTTTCCAGGCCTTTGAGCTTACGCAGAATCAGCGTGCGATGGGCCCACGGGCAGGCGAGGGAGACGTAGAGATGACAGCGACCCGCCTCGGCAGCAAAACCACCGATGCCGGTCGGGCCTGGCCTGCCGTCGGCGGTCAGCCAGTGGCGACGTTGCGCCTGTTCGCGCTGGAACGTGCCGTCCTTGCTTTCATACCACTGATCTTGCCAGCGGCCTTCGACTAACAAACCCATGTTCAAAACTCCTCAACCGATAAGCGTTGGAGAGGAGTCTATGCGCATAGGTTCGAACAAATAGCGCAAAGGTTGGGCGTTTATGATCGGTTAAATCGATCGGTCCCTTGCTTCCCAATATTGCTGGGCGGTTTCGAACGCTAGCTCGCGGGGCTGACCGAGGCCGCGCAAGGCCAGGGCCATGGTCGAGATCAACGCCATTTGCGGGTAGCTGTCGACCACGTCGCCACGCCACACGGCTTTCAAATGCTCCGGTTCCAGGCTGGCCGGTTTGACGTGGCGCTGGGTCGACATCTGCGGCCACTCTTCATCCCAGCTTTCGCCGCCGGTGGTGCCATACAGATGACTGTCGGCATCCGGGTTAATCTCGATTTCACCGCCATCGCCCTTGATCACGATGGCAGTGTCGCCGAGCAAACCGCTGGCCTCGCGATGTACGGCCTGATAGCCGGGGTGGAAAATGCTCTGCAGGCCGCAACGGGCGCCCAACGGATTAAGAATCCGCGCCAGGGAATGGATCGGCGAGCGCAGGCCCAAGGTGTTGCGCAAGTCGATCATCCGCTGAAGCTGCGGGGCCCAGTCCACCAATGGCATGAACGCCAGACCGCCCTGATCGAGCGCTGCGCCGACCTGCTGCCAGTTGCGGCACAGTGGAATACTCAGCGTATCGAGCAGTTGTTCGCTGTACAGCCGACCGGCCGTGTGCGCTCCGCCGCCGTGCATGAAGATACGCACACCGTTCTGTGCCAGGCACTTGGCCGCCAGCAGGTACCACGGCAAGTGACGCTTCTTGCCGGCATACGTCGGCCAGTCCAGATCGACCGCCAGTGCTGGCGGATTCAGGCGTTCACGCACGGCTTCGGCGAACCCGGCCATTTCCTCGGCGCTTTCTTCCTTGTGCCGCAACAGCATCAGGAAGGCGCCGAGCTGGGTGTCCTCGACCTTGTCGTCGAGCAACAGGCCCATGGCCTCGCGGGCTTCTTCGCGAGTCAGGTTGCGGGCTCCGCGTTTGCCCTTGCCAAGAATCCGCACGAACTGGGCGAACGGGTGCTCGGCGGGCGTTTCGAGGGTCAGTGCTGGATAGTCGGTCATAAGCAATTCGTCGGTTTGGGCAGGCCCGCCAGTTTCGCGGCGAGTTTGGCAGGGGTGCCTTTGAACAGTCGGTTCAGGTGCAGGCTGTGGGCCGAGTTTCAATGCGGTGTACTTGATCAGCGGGCGGGTCGCCGGGGACAGCTGGAATTCGTCGTAGAAACTGCGCAGCAGTTCGAGGATCTCCCAGTGTTCCGGGCTCAACTCGATGTCTTCGGCGGCGGCTAGGGCGGCGGCCACCTCGGCAGACCAGTCGCTCAGTTCGACCAGGAAACCGTCCTTGTCCAGTTCAATGGCACGGGCGCCGACCGTCAGGGATTTCATAGCCAACTGTTGACCTTGTCGTAGTGAATCGACAGTTCGACGAAGGCCGGGTAGTCGATGGCCTCGGCCCAGTCCGGGATTTGCAACGCCCGTGCTTGAGCATCTTCGGCCAGTACGAACAACTTCAGGCCGCGGGCGTGCAGCGCGCTGAATGGCGCGGTGCCTGGCTGCAAGGCATAAGCCGCATCGCCACTCAGCAAAAGCGCATCGTCGACGCCGATCACGCGCAGGCAACTGCTCAGGCGGTCGTCGCCGAAAGGGGAATGAGACAACACATGCAAAGTCGACATCAGAGGGTGATCACCTGGTCGTAACGGTCAATAAGGGCGGTGATTTCCTGGGCGGTCAGCACCTGGGCTTCTTCAAGTGACAGGTTTTCAGGGTCCAGGCCACGGGTCGCGGCGCTTTCGCCGCAGACGAACAGGTCTTCGACGCCAAACATCGGCAAGGCTTGCAGGTTGGCGCTCAGGTCTTTCTGTTGCAGGGCTTTGGCGTTCTGTTCATTGGCGAGCTGGAACACGCCGTCATCGAGAAACAGCAGGCCGATCGGCAGATCGAAGGCACCGCCGGCCAGCACGATGTCCAGCGCTTCACGCGCATTCGGCCCGGACCACGGCGCCTGACGGCTGATAATCAGCAAGGATTTAGCCATCTCACGTGCCTCCGAAACAGATCAAACGGTCAGCGTCCTGCACCGCGTCATGCAACTGGCCGAGACCGGACAATTCCCACGGCGCACCCACCGCTATCGCTTCACGCTGATAGCGCTGGGCTTCTTCCTCGTTCAACACCCCACGGCGCAGGGCGGCGGCGATGCAGACCACGCCATCGAGTTGATGCTCGGTGACAAAGTTGTGCCATTGCTTGGGCAAATCCTGCTCGTCCTGAGGCGTGACCACGCTGCCGGACGCGTTGTAGACGCCATCCTGATAGAAAAACAGCCGGACAATCTCATGCCCGCCGGCCAGCGCGGCCTGGGCGAACAGCAAGGCACGGCGCGAGGAGGGTGCATGGGCGGCGGAAAACAGCGCAATGGCGAATTTCATGATGGGCTCGATCAGCAAAACTGCGCCCATGATAAAGCTTTATCGGCGGGGCGGCGAAGGGCGTTTACCTGAAGACCGAGTCGCTGCCTTCGCGAGCAAGCCCGCTCCCACACTGGATTTATGTCGAACACAAAACAGTGGTCCGCCGCAGATCCAGTGTGGGAGCGGGCTTGCTCGCGAAGACGGACTTCCCGGCAACATAAATTCAGGATCTGATCACCTGCTCAGCGCGGCATATAACCCAACTGCCAACGCCGCGGTATCTTCAATGACAGCACCCCCAGCGCCCCGGCCAGCAACCCACTGACAAACAGCGCCTTGAGCCCAAGATGATGTTCCAGTAAAGCACCCAGCACCGCGCCGGCAAACATCCCGGTCCATGGGACCAACTGCACCCGCCAGCCATTGCGCCGCTCGCCAAGCATCCACCGCCCCAGCCCTCGGCCGAACCGCGACAGCGCGCCGGTGACGTAGGTCAGCCCGACCGGCAGTCCATTCACCTCCTCCACGGCGGCATTGAGCATGCCCATGGCAATGATCGTCGCCAACAGCGCCGGCAGTTGCCTGTCATAGGGCCAGGCTGCGGCGCCGCACAGCAACGTGGCAATGCACAGCATCAATGGCAGCGCCCGTCGGCCACCGAACCGGCTGACGACAATGCCCAAGGCATTACCGATGACGAACGTGGCCACGAGAATCAGCAGACGCAGGGTCAGCCCGAGATCGCCATCGCTGATCGCTACGGCAAGGCGTGTGGTGTTGCCGCTCATGAAGGACACGAAGTCGCCGCTGGCCATGAAGCCGATGGCATCGGTCATGCCGGCGAGCACCGACAAACCGGCGACCAGCGCCAGGCCGATGCGTCCGCGCCATTTATGGGTATGCAGATGCCCCGGCGTGGCCCGGGTGCCTGACGGAGAAGGCAGCATTGAAGAGGACTTCCTTGAGCAGCGATGATTATTTGGTTAGCCCATATAACTCGCAATACTCCAGCCAGTCCATGCCGGCCATCTCCGCGACTTCCTTGTGCACCTCCAGGCGTTGGGCCTGGTAATCCTCAGGCGTGGGGGCAGTCAGTTGCAGCGTCAGCTCCCAGGCAAACAAACCCAGGCGCTCAGCCTCGGCTTCGAACGCTTCATGCAAGCGCTCGTCGCGGTACTGCGCCACTGTCACGCCCTTAGCCTGGGCCAACAGTGGATTCAGGTTGTCCAGTTCGACGCTCAGCTCAGGACGCTCATCGAGAAACTTTTTCAGCGCCTGCTCGTGTTGCTGTTCGGTTGCCGCCATGGTCACTCCTTGGAAGACTGCTTTTTGCTCGCCTTGGCAGCCGCGGCCAGACACTCCAGAGCAAATTGCTCGGGGTAGGTCATCTGGATCGGCGTGGTTTCACCTTTGACGGTTCTTTCGCCATCGAGAATGTAGCGAATCCGCTTGTCAGTGACGCCAATTCGCTTGGCGATCCAGGACGGCGTCTGACCGATCTGGCTGATCAGCTTGTCGGCATATTCAGCGGTCGGTTTGTAGTATTCGGCGTTGGGTGTCATGACCTTTCCAGAAAAATGCGCCCGGAAAAAATGGGCGATGCGGCGTTAATGGCGCGACAGGGTGCGCGAATCGTTGCGCGGTGTCGCGGTATAAATGAAGTAAAGCAGAACGATACGCTGCGTCGCAGTGATACAGTCCGCTTTTTCCTGATGAGCGAACGCAATGCGAATTCTGATGATGGCGCTGGCCGCAACCTTGCTGGCGGGCTGCGCCGGATCGGCGATGAATGACGCCCGCACCAAAACCCCGTACAAAACCCTGACCTCGGACAAACCGGAAAAAATCGTCGCCCAATGCGTACAGTTTGCCTGGCAGGACGAAGCGGTGTTCGGCGTCGATGCGGGTGCTTATTTGCAGCCGGGCAAGAAGGGTGGCTCGACGGTCTACACCCGTTCGGCCGAGTCCTTCGTGGACGTGAGCACCGACGCCTCGGGTACAGCGTTGAGCTACTACGCGCAGCATGACGATTTTGTCGCCAAACGCCGATTGGCGGCGTTGGCGACCTGCCTCTGAGCAGTCCGCAGTTTGAGGCTCAATCCCCAGACGATCGGCCGATGCCATTCCAATGTGGGAGCGGCGGTGCGGCGATCCGACTTGCTCGCGAAGGGGCCTTCAGGGGCGCCAAAAGCTTCGCGAGCAAGCCCGCTCCCACAGGTTGCGCGTCTTAATCAGTGTTAATGAGGCGCTTCTGAAAAAAGAAGCGCTTATGGCCCGGCGGGTAATCGGCAATGTGCCCCAATTCGCTATAGCCGTGTTTCTTGTAAAACTCCGGCGCCTGGAAGTCGAAGGTGTCCAGCCAGATCCCCACGCATTCCTTCTCCCGCGCCAGGTCTTCGGCCATCTGCATCAGCTTCGAGCCCATCCCTTGTCCCCGGGCCAGCTCCGGCACCGACAACAATTCAATGAAAAACCACCGGTAAAACACTCGGCCATAAAGCCCGCCGAGAATCTCGTCGCTGTCATTGCGTACCAGCAAAGCAATCTGCTCTGACACCGTGGCCCCGGCCTTTGAGGCGTTATAGGCGCGCAGCGGTGTGAGGATCGCCTCGCGTTCTTCCTGGGAGGCATTTTTCGACAATTCGATTCGCAGGGTCATAGGCTACACATCCTTATGGCAGTGAACACGGAGCCTATCCCGGATGTGGCGATTGTTCTATCCCCCGCAACCGAAGGAACCCCGGGGACTCCAGGAATGTCTAGCCTGAACAGCATCATTGCTGAACGCAGCCAATGAGGACAGCCCGTGAACATTTTTGAAGCCTTGCGCGAAAGCCACGACCGTCAGCGCCGTTATGCCGATGCGCTGATTCAAACCCGGGGCGACACCCCGGAACGGGGCGAGGCTTACAAACGGCTCAAATCCGAGCTTCAGGCCCACGAAACCGCTGAAGAACGCCATTTCTACATGCCGCTGATGGCGTTCGACAACGGCGTGGATCTTAGTCGTCACGCCATCTCCGAACACCACGAAATGGACGAGATGATGGAAGCGCTGGATGCGACCGAAATGTCCAGTCCATCCTGGTTGGCAACGGCGAAAAAGCTCTCGGAGAAGGTCCATCACCACCTCAAAGAGGAGGAGCAGAAGTTCTTCCAGATGGCCGGCAAGTTGCTCGACGAGCAACAGAAAGAAACCCTGGCCTGGCAGTATCAGAAAGAATACAAGGCGCAACTTTCCTGAGGGTGAAGCGCAAAGCTGTTCACTTGGAATCACAGTCGCCGGGCTTTTCTGTTTTCGCCTAACATGGACGCTTTCTGACGAACATAAGGATGGATTGTCATGTCGAACACAACCGAGCGGGTCAACATCATCGAGTCCCGGGTGTTGTCCCACGACTGGTACCTGCTGAAGAAAATCACTTTCGATTACTTGCGCAACAACGGCGACTGGCAGCGTCAGACTCGCGAAGTCTACGACCGGGGTAATGGTGCGGCGATTTTGCTATTCAATCGCGAGAAGAAAACCGTCGTACTGACCCGCCAGTTCAGGCTGCCGGTGTTCGTCAACGGCCACGATGGTTTGCTGATCGAAGTGGCGGCGGGGCTGCTGGAAGGCGTTGCGCCTGAAGAGCGCATTCGTGCTGAGGCCGAGGAGGAAACCGGCTATCGCGTCCACCATGTGCAGAAGGTTTTCGAAGCCTACATGAGCCCCGGTTCGGTGACTGAAAAGCTGCATTTCTTCATGGCCGAGTACGACGCCTCTTCGAAGGTCAGTGATGGCGGCGGGCTGGAGGAAGAAACCGAAGAACTGGAAGTGCTGGAGTGGGCGTTTGACGACGCGCTGGCGGCGTTCTATCGCGGGGAAATCTGCGATGCCAAGACCATCATGCTGCTGCAGTATGCGGCGATGAAAAACATCTTCGGAGCGGTTTGAACAGGATTGGATTGGATTGGCCTCTGAAGTGAGAGAGCGTTCAGGCACAATGGTCGAGCATTTCGGCACAGTAACCAGCCTATGCTCTCTCTAAACTCGTGCCTCACGCCAACACTCAAATGAGGTCACGATGAACATCAGAATAATCCTATCCGCATTGTCCATGGGGGTCGTGCTCACGGGACACGCTGCCGACTTCTCGCTGACGAGCCAGGATATTGCTGAAAACCGCCCGTTGACCAATCGCGAGGTGTTCCAGGGCTTCGGTTGCGAAGGTGGTAATACTTCGCCCGAGCTTTCCTGGCGCAACGCCCCGGCGGGCACCAAAAGTTACGCGATCACGGTCTACGATCCTGATGCGCCGACCGGCAGCGGCTGGTGGCATTGGACGGTGGTCAACTTGCCCGCTTCAACCAGCAGTTTGCCAAGAGGGGTCGGTTCGAACCTGCCTGCCGGTGCAGTACAAGGGCGAACCGATTATGGCCAGCCGGGATTTGGCGGGGCTTGCCCGCCTGTAGGCGACAAGCCCCATCGCTATCAATTCACCGTATGGGCGTTGAAAGTCGATAAGCTACCGCTCGACAACCAGGCCAGTGGCGCCTTGGTGGGCTATATGCTCAATGCCAACGCCTTGGCCAAAGCGACCATTACTTCAACTTACGGACGTTAAGAACAATGCGCCCTTGTGTCGGCATACAGCACCGGGAAAACATTATCGATGCGTGTGTCATACGGGCGCGACAGCCCCATACATTGCAACGGGTGCCGATATTCGCTACCGCCTTGTGTCGAGTGCGACAGGGGGAAAAACTGCTGCAATGGGATGACCGGCAGATGCGTGCAGGGCCGCAACATCTGATTCTGATGCCGGCCGGGCGCGAGCTTGGCATCTCGAACTTCCCCGGCCTTCACGGTAACTACATCGCCGATGTGGTGACCTTTCCCGGTTCGACGCTGCGTAATTTCAGCAGCCGATATGGGCAGCAGATCATCAGCCATCGCCATGCCCAGAAGACAGACCTATGTGTTCCTCTGGATCGGCATACGACACAGGCATGGGATCAGTTATTGGCCTCCATCAATGCGGATGCTCCGGATGCATTACGCACCCACTATGGGGAAGCGGTTCTCCTGAGCCTGTGCCTCGGCGGCCAGGCCGGGCCGCTGCTGATGGATCGCAACGATCCACTGTGCGAACGGGTGCAGCAACTGGTAATGAGCAGCCCGGAAAGAGACTGGACTGTTGCGCACGTGGCACAACACCTGAACCTGGGGGAGTCGACGTTGCGTCGCCAACTGGCCAATGAGGGGAGCAGTTTCAGGAATATTCTGGAAAACGTTCGGCTGGCGACGGCGCTGCAATGGTTGCAAACCACGTCTCGCCCCATCGGTGAAATTGCCGGTGCCAGCGGCTATGCTTCGGCCTCACGTTTTGCAGTGCGCTTTCGCTCACACTATGGCCTGTCGCCACGGGAATTACGGGCAGCGATTTAGGTAATTGCTGAGAGATATTCCCTGTCTTTTTGTAGGGGCCGTTAGATAAACAAATCATCCATCCTGCCGGCCCCGTGGCACTCGTACCCCTCCAGCGTCAGCAACCGCTCTTTCGCCTCAAGCCCACCGGCAAACCCCGTCAGTTTCCCCGACGCACCGATCACTCGATGACAGGGCGCGATAATCGAAATCGGATTCTTGCCATTCGCTGCACCCACCGCGCGAACCGCGCTGGGATTGCCGATCTGCCGGGCAATCTCGCTGTAGCTGCGAGTCTCGCCAAACGGAATGGTCAGTAACGCCTGCCATACCTTCTGCTGAAATTCCGTCCCGGCAAAGTCCAGTTCCAGCTCGAAACGGTTACGCGTGCCAGCAAAGTATTCCTGCAACTGCTGTGCGGTGCGCACCAGGATCGGGTTGTCCGCTGCTTCAGTCATCGGCCCCAGCCTTACCCGGCCTGGCTTGTCGTTTTCCCAGAGGATGGCCGCCAGTCGTGCGCCTTTCGCCACCAGTTTCAATTCGCCGACCGGAGACGCCAGGGTGGTGAAGGTGTAGGACATGCCGGCGGACTCCGTAAAAGTGCTGAACAGGGGGACTCAGCATACTGCCTCGTCGGGGAGGCGCAATACGCAATCCCGACCATACTTGCCTGTGCTTTTGAACCGTTCCCTCTGTTTGAGTACAGAGCCTGAAAACAAAAAGAGACCGACTCATGAAGTTCGAACCTTTTGCCAAAACGCTCATGGCGACCACATTGGCGCTGAGTTGCCTGACGGCCCACGCGGCCTCCGTCGCCCCGGTCGCGGCCGAAAACGGCATGGTCGTCACCGCGCAGCATCTGGCCAGCCACGTCGGCGTCGATGTGCTCAAGAATGGTGGCAACGCCGTCGATGCCGCCGTTGCGGTGGGTTATGCGCTGGCGGTGGTGTACCCCGCGGCGGGCAACCTGGGTGGCGGCGGTTTCATGACGATTCAATTGGCGGACGGGCGCAAGACCTTCCTCGACTTCCGTGAAAAAGCCCCGCTGGCCGCGACCCCCGACATGTACCTCGACAAAGCGGGCAACGTCGTCCCGGACCTGAGCACCCGTGGTCATCTTGCCGTTGGCGTGCCGGGCACCGTTTCGGGCATGGAACTGGCCCTGAAGAAATACGGTACCAAACCCCGCAAGGAAGTGATCGCCCCGGCCATCAAACTTGCCGAAGACGGTTTTGTGCTGGAGCAGGGCGATGTCGACTTGCTGGAGTACGCCACCGACGTCTTCAAAAAAGACATGCGCGACTCGGGCTCGATTTTCCTGAGCAATGGCGAGCCGATGCAGGTCGGCCAGAAACTCGTACAAAAAGACTTGAGCAAAACCCTGCGGGAAATTTCCGAGAAGGGTGCCGACGGTTTCTATAAAGGCTGGGTGGCCGACGCCATCGTCACCTCCAGTCAGGCCAACAAGGGCATCATCACCCAGGCCGACCTCGACAAATACCAGACCCGCGAACTGGCGCCAATCGAGTGCGATTACCGTGGCTATCATGTGGTCTCGGCGCCACCGCCAAGCTCCGGTGGCGTGGTGATCTGCGAGATCATGAACATCCTCGACGGCTACCCGATGAAAGAACTGGGCTTCCGCTCGGCCCAGGCGATGCACTACCAGATCGAAGCGATGCGTCACGCGTATGTGGACCGCAACAGCTACCTCGGCGACCCGGACTTCGTGAAAAATCCGATCGCCCATTTGCTGGATAAAAACTACGCGACCAGAATCCGCGAAGTCATCGATCCGCAGAAGGCCGGCGTGTCCCGCGAGATCAAACCCGGCGTGGCGCCCCACGAAGGCAGCAACACCACCCATTACTCGATCGTCGACAAATGGGGCAATGCGGTGTCGGTGACCTACACCCTCAACGACTGGTTCGGCGCCGGCGTCATGGCGAGCAAAACCGGGGTCATCCTTAACGATGAAATGGACGACTTCACCTCGAAAATCGGCGTGCCGAACATGTACGGTCTGGTGCAGGGCGAAGCCAACGCCATTGCCCCCGGCAAAGCGCCTCTGTCGTCCATGAGCCCGACCATCGTCACCAAGGATGGCAAGGTCGTCATGGTCGTCGGCACTCCCGGTGGCAGCCGCATCATCACCGCAACCCTGTTGACTATCCTCAATGTGATCGACTACGGCATGAACATCCAGGAAGCAGTAGATGCGCCGCGTTTCCACCAGCAATGGCTGCCGGAAGAAACCAACCTGGAGAACTTCGCCACCAGCCCGGACACCAAGAAGATGCTCGAAAGCTGGGGGCACAAATTTGCCGGGCCGCAGGACCCCAACCATATCGCAGCTATTCTGGTAGGTGCGCCTTCGCTGGAAGGCAAGCCAGTGGGCAAGAACCGCTTCTATGGAGCGAACGATCCACGGCGTAATACCGGGTTGTCACTCGGTTACTAAAGCAGGCGATCACCGGCCACCTGAACTCCCCGGGTGGCCCCGATCCCCGTAGGAGCTGCCGAAGGCTGCGATCTTTTGCCTTTGATGTCAGCGAAAGCAAGATCAAAAGATCGCAGCCTTCGGCAGCTCCGACAGGGGTTCGAACGCAGCCTCGCAAGCTCGACAGTTGCTACAGGTTAAAAAGGGAGTTGAATTGCATCGTTTTACCGACCTATCTAAGGAAGGAAGCCATGAGCACCGCACTCCTGATCATCGATATCCAACGCGCGCTGTGCACCGGCGAGTATGAATGCTTCGACATCCAGCGCGTCATCGACACCATCAACGACCTCAGCACCAAAGCCCGGGCCACCAACATCCCGGTGATCCTGATCCAGCACGAAGAAGAGGGCGACCTGCTGCAATACGGCAGCGAAGGCTGGCAACTGGCCGACGGTCTGAAGACTTCACCCCAAGACCTGCGCGTGCGCAAAACCACCCCGGATTCGTTTTACCAGACCCACTTGCATGAACATCTGCAAGAGCTGGACGCCGACCGCCTGATTATCTGCGGCCTGCAAACCGACTACTGCATCAACGCCACCGTGCGCCAGGCGCATCAATTGGGCTACGACGTCGTGCTGGTGGCCGACGCCCATTCCACCATCGACAACGGCACGATGAGCGCCGAAGACATCATCGCCGAACACAACAAGGATCTGGCGCACCTGACCGGCTCTGTGGCGCGGATTGACGTTATGCCGGCCAGCGAAATCAAAGTCTGAAAACACCGCCAGCCCCGTGGCGAGCTTGCGTGCCAAGGGCTGGACGCATTCGCTGCGCCTGTGGCATGGTCAAAAAAATAATACGCCATGCAGCGAACAGGATCAGAACATGGGGGAGGGTGATGAGGTCGGCGCCAAGACGTCAATGGCAACGCTGCAAGCGTTCAACCTTTGCATCTTGCACCTGGGGCGTCTTGCCCGAGATCGCGGTGCCTCCCGCTTCGTCACCGACGGCCTGCAGGCGTTCAGCCAACTGGTGCCCTTCGCTTCGGCCTGGTGGGGCGAGATGTCTGCGCCGGGCGTCGATGTTTCGACCAGAAACTGGATGCATGGGCGAATCAATCTGCCCGAGTCGTTTACCGCCGAGTGGCACACGTGTGCGCGCAACGACAAATTCTCCGATGACACCATGAGTCGACCCGGTGAGGTCGTGCGCGACAGCGGCTTCACCGACCCCAATGAAGAAGTGAATGCATTCGCTCGGCGCCACGACCTCTACTACCTGATGTGCATCACCTTCGAGTTACCCGAAAGCGGCTTGATGTTCTTCGTCTGCCTCTATCGAGGCATTGATGCCTGGGCTTTCAACGACAGCGAGGCCGATCTGTTTTCGGCCTTCTGCGACCATCTGTTGCAGCTGTGGCGATTCCAGGTGCAGGACATGATCCGCTTCGACACGGGCAACGGCGCGTCTGACTTTGGCGTCGCGCGCATGGACGGCAGCTTGCTGTACGTGGGGGCAACGCTGTGTGCAGCCATTGAACGTGAGTTACCCGGCTGGAACGGTTCAATGCTTCCCGCGCAGGTGATCGCGCAACTGCCAAAGGCGCCCTGCGTCATGCGCCTGGGCCGCTGCGCCCTGACACTGAGCCCTAACGCCGAGCACGTCATCCTGTCGCTCGAAGCCCAGTCGCGCGGGGCGATGCTGGCGCCACGGGAGCGAACGGCAGCGATGCTGTTCGCCGCCGGCCATTCCTACAAGGAAATTGCCAAAATCCTTGAATTGAGCCCTGCGACAGTGCGCACCTATCTGCGCAACTGCTACCTGCAACTGGGCGTGAAGAGCAAGGTGGAACTGGGTTCAGTCCTGCGTTCCGCGACCTCGCTTGCGGGTGCGACGCGCCGCGATTAAATCCGCTTGCAACACACCCCTTGTAGGAGCGAGGCTTGCCCGCGAAGGCGTCCGGTCTGGCACACCGCGTTATCGTTCTTCGCGGGCAAGCCTCGCTCCTACATCTATGGGGATTTCTAAGGTGTATTGATTTTATCCAGCACCCGGTTCGCCGTGATCTCCGCCACCATGATGCTGTTCGAAATGCCCAGCAGGGCGTAGCGCGACTCACCCTCCAGATGATCCACCAACTGGTGGACCATCACATCGACCGAGGCCAGTGTCTCGACCAAAAAAACCGCGAGGGTTTCGGCCGTGGCCTGTGGGTCCACGGAAAACAGAGTGCTGGGTGTACGCGAGGTGGCTTTGATGTCGGCATTCGACGGGAAGTGGAAGTTCAGAGCCCGCTCGGTGGCCTCGTTGAGCTTCTTTGAATCGGGTTCGTACGGGGAGATCGGATCAGTGTCCGGCGGATTGGGTGTGACTTTGAACATAGATGAAAACTCCTTGTTGCAGATTTTAAGGAGCCATCACCCTCGCTACCAAACGAAGAGTGGCGGCCATACGCGGGTTGGTAGACCGGCTGCAACAGGAAACCCGGCGCTCACAAAGGAGCCCCACGCATGACCACCATAAAAGCAGAGTCCCAAAAAAAGAGACGGCATAAGGTGTTGCCATACGGCTGTTACAGGGCGGGCTACCAAACCCGATCACTGTTTTTCAGTGACAGGGAAACGATATAGCCCGCCCCATAGCCGCACAAGCCAGCGGATTCTGGTGCAGCCGTAGGCAACGGCGCAAGGTTTTGTAGCTTTCAGGAAGTAACTTTCAGGTCTTTTAAACAAGCCTCTTCGGTCTATGTTGATTGTGCCGCTGTCTTCGCGAGCAAGCCCGCTCCCACAGGTTCCGCCGCTATCCAGATCGGACGCCTGTCATTTAATTGCCTCACCCCTCCTCATTTGTAGAGGTCCATCCGACGTTTACGCCCTATAGGGTAGGCCTGCCTATCAGAGGCTTGCGGCCGTCTGTTTGGGCCACTTCCTGAGCGGGGCCAAGGCGCCGTTCGTTGGACTTGATCTGAAGGCGTTGTCACAAACTTCCATCTCCCGAATCGCCCGATAAAAACAAGAGAGTGTTCCGATGCGACTATTCATTCCCAACCTGTTGACCGCAGCCCTGGCCCTTTCCTCGGTGCAGGCTATGGCCGCCGCTGATCTTGTGCTGTTCAACGGCAAGGTCTTTACCGCCGAACCCGGTCAAGCACTGGTTCAGGCCGTGGCGGTACAAGACGGCAAGATTCTTAAAGTGGGCAGCAATGCCGAGATCAACGCCCTGGCCGATGCCCAGACGCAACGAATCGATCTGGCGGGCAAAGTACTGATGCCTGGGATGATTGATACCCATAGCCACCCGGTGGTTGCGGCCTTCAACAGCCAGGGGGCCAACCTGCTGGATGAAGTAAAGCCGTTGCCGGAACTTGAGCAATGGGTGATCGAGCAGGATGAAGCGGGGCGGGCACGGGCCGGTGACGTGATCAGCATTGCCGGGGTGAGTTCGGCCTATTGGGAGAAAAGCCGCGAGCTCGGTCAGCGCTTCAATCAGGGACGCTGGGCAGACCAACCGGTGGTCCTCAGCGGGATTGACGGGCATACCGGCTGGGCCAACAACGCGATGCTCAAGCGTCTGAAGATCGACGCGGCATTGGTAAAGGGTCTGTCGGAACAGGACCGCAGCTTCGTGGGGCACGCAGCGGACTTCACCCCCAATGGTTTGTTCGCCGAGTCGCGCTGGGACAAGGTGCGCAGTCAGATCCCCGCGCCCGGCAAAGAGGTCATGCTCAAGGCTGCCCGCGAGGCGGTGAAGGTCAATAATCAATATGGCGTTACCGCCTGGATGGACGCGGCTGCGAATGCCGGAAGTGGTGATTCGCTGTTCGATTTCCAGGCCACCGAGCAGAGTTACGGTGTTCTACCGCTTTACCGCGAACTGGCGCAGAAGGGCGAACTCAATGCCCACGTCGCGGCGCTGCTGCTGGCTAACCCCAAAAGCCGGCCGGCCGATCTGGAAGTGCTGGCCAAGGTGATGAAGAAATTCGAGGGCGTGCCCAACCTGAGCTTCCCGGGCATCAAGGTCTTCGCTGACGGCGTCCTGGAGTTTCCAGGGCAGACGGCCGCGGTGATCGTTCCCTTCAGCAACAGCCATAAAAACGGTCAGCTGCTGATCGACCCGGCGCACTTTGGTGAATTGGTGGTCGCGGCGGAGAAGCGTGACTGGATTGTGCACACGCATGCGGTCGGCGACCGTGCCGTACGTGAGTCACTCAATGGTTTTGAATACGCGCGCAAACTCAACCCGACACCGATGGCCCACAGCATCACGCACCTGCAACTGGTCAATCCGAAGGAGTTCCCGCGCTTCAAGCAACTCGGCGTGATCGCTTCCATGCAGCTGCTGTGGGCTACCGGCGAGTCTTACACGGTGGAGCTGGTCAAACCGTATATCAGCGCGTTCGCTTACGGTTACCAGTATCCCGCCAGGTCCCTGCATAACGCCGGTGCGGTCATCGCCGGTGGCAGTGACTGGCCGGTGTCCAGCCCCAACCCGTGGAATGCCATCGCTCAGGCCAGCACGCGCAAAGGGCCGCTGGGTGTGTTGAATGCCAAAGAAAGCATTGATCGCCAGACCATGTTCTACGCCTACACCCTCAATGCCGCCAAAGTCCTGCGGCTGGAGCAACAGATTGGTTCGCTGGTGCCCGGAAAACAGGCCGATCTGATCATCCTCGACCGCGATGTGTTCAAGGTCAGCGACGACGAACTGTTCGACACCAAGGTCCTGAAGACTTTCTTCGCTGGCAAGCAGGTTTACGCGCCCGCGTCCTGACCACTTGCCGGCAGCACCCAAAAAAATGCTCCTGCTCCTCGCATGGCGAGGGGCCGGGCAGCGCCATGCCCGACATCACCCGCTGATCCATAAAAATAAGAGACTTGTATGAACGTACGCTCAGCATTGACCGTTGCCAGCCTCGTATTGGCTCCCCTGACCAGCCAGGCACTGACGCTTAACGATGACTTCAGCCTGGACATGACCCTGGGCGTTGTCAGTGACTACCGCACCCGAGGCATTTCGCAAACCCTGGGTGATCCGGCGATTCAGGCCGGCGCCACGCTGGTGCACAGCAGCGGCTTGTACATTGGCGCTTGGACCTCGAATGTCGATTTCGGCGGCCCATACAAAACCCGGCAGGAACTCGAGTACTACGCGGGCTATTACTGGCAGGCGAGCGAGGCAATCAGTCTGGATCTGGGGTACCTCAAGTACGACTATCCAAAGGAAGGCCAATTCAACATGAGTGAGGTCTACGCCATCCTTGACGTTTATGGCGTGAAACTCGGCGCCAACTACTCAAACGATACGCCGAACTTCTTTGGCGAGGACCAGGACACCCTCTACACCTACCTCAGCTACAAAATCGAATTGCCGGCCGAGCTCGGCCTGGACCTACGCGTGGGGCGCAACGATGTCAAAGACCCGGCTTTCTGGTCCGCCAACGGTGAAAGTCGCGATGCCTACACCGAGTGGGAAGCCAAACTGACCCGTGATTTCGTGGGTGTGACCTGGGGCCTCAGTTACATCGATACCGACCTGTCGAAAAGCGAATGCGCGAGCTGGTACGGCTATGGCGATCTATGCACTGCCACCGTGGTCGCCAGTGCCAGCAAGGCCTTCTAAGCCCTTGTGTTCAAGCGTCTCCTATACTGATCCGCGTTGACAGGTTCAACGCAGATCCTGAATGCCGTTGGAGCAGCCAGCGGCTTCCCTACGACTCAACAGTAAGGAGAACGAACATGGCAATCCGTATTGGCGACGAAGCACCGGACTTTACCGTCGAAAGCACCGAAGGCCCGCTGCATTTCCACGAGTGGATTGGCGACAAGTGGGCGATCCTGTTTTCGCACCCCAAGGACTTCACCCCGGTGTGCACTACTGAGCTCGGCTACATGGCAGGGCTCAAGCCGGAGTTCGATAAACGCAACACCAAGATCGTCGGGCTCAGCGTCGACCCTGTCAGTAATCACCAGACCTGGGCCAAAGACATCGAAGAGACCCAGGGGCATGCGGTCAACTATCCGATGATCGGGGACGAGAATCTGGTGGTGGCGAAGCTCTACGACATGATTCATCCGAATGCCAGTGGCGGCGCACGGACTGCCGTGGACAACGCTACGGTGCGTTCAGTGTTCATCATCGGGCCGGACAAAAAGGTCAAGGCGATGCTGATTTACCCGATGAGCGCCGGGCGCAACTTCGATGAAGTGCTGCGTCTGCTCGATTCTCTGCAATTGAACGCCAAGCACACCGTCGCCACCCCGGTGAACTGGCGTCCGGGCGAGGACGTGATCATTCCCACTTCTGTCTCCGATGAGGACGCCAGGAAGAAATATCCGGATGGCTTCAAAACGCTGAAACCTTATCTGCGCACGGTGGCACAACCGAAGTAACCGATCTGTTGGGAGAGCACACTATGGCTGACCAGGTGAGCCTTGCCTGGTGAGCCTCTTTCAGCCGCAACGCACTCTTTGTAGCAGCTGCCGCAGGCTGCGTTCGGCTGCGAAGCAGTCGTGAATCTGGCTGATGCGGTCTGCCTGACGCACCGCCGTCTCTGATTTTACGACTGCTACGCAGCCGAACGCAGGCTTCGCCAGCTGCTACAGATCGCATTGCGACTTAACTGACTGGCTCATCCTCAAGCGCAAGTTCGCTCGGGTCGACCCCACACATCTGGGCCAATACCTGAACCACCAAGGCATGATCCTCACGCTGGGGCAGCCCTGAAACGGTGACGGCGCCAATGCACCCGACGCCTTTGACCGATATCGGGAAGCTGCCGCCATGATCGGCGTAATCACGCAGGGGCAACCCCATCAAACCTTCAAGTGAATCGCCCTGAAGCTTGAAGGACAGGCCTACGCGGTACGAGCTGAGTTCCATCAGTTCCACGACATTTCGCTTGCGTCGTGCCCAGTCGGCATTGCTGGCGGAGGTTCCCGGCATCGAGTAGAAAAACACCGTGTCCCGCGCCAGCCTGACCTCAATCGTGGCGGACACGCCTTGCTCCTCGCACGCGGTTTTCAAACGGGTGCCCAAGTCCCAGGCCGTCGCTTTATCGAAGCGCTCAAACCTAAGGGTTTCTTCCTGGAGTGCGATGCGTTGCAGGTCGGTTTTGATGTCCATGATTTCTCCCTCATCCCTTTCGGGCGGTCGTACTGTTACGCACGGTTAATGTGAACGGCAGCACCACATGGCGGTCCGGGATGGGCTTTTTTTCGATGAGGGCGATCAGCATTTCAACGGCCTTTTGGCCAAAGATTTCGGCGGGTTGCGCGATGGTCGTCAACGCTGGATCACAGTAGGCCGCGAACGGAATGTCATCGAAACCGACCAACGAAATATCTTCGGGTACCCGCAAACCCTGTTGTTTGATGCGCTTCAACGCACCGATCGCCATTTCATCATTTTCGCAAAAGAACGCGGTTGGACGGTCGGGCAGTTCCAGCAGCATTCCCGCACCATCAAAACCGGCCTTCAACGTGAAGTCCCCGTGGCAGATCAATTGTGGATCCGAGGCGATTCCGGCCTGGTGCAATGCATCTTGATAACCGGCCACACGGTCGCGTGTGAGCGGGCTGCTTTTCGGGCCTTTGATCAGGCCGATCCGGCGATGACCCAGATCGATCAGATGCTCCGTCATGGCTTTGGCCGCCGCCCGGTTGTCGAGGCTGATGGTCGGATGCCGTCCGCCTTGAATCACCTCGCAGGCGTTGACCAAGGGCGGTGATTCGCCATTGGGGAAGGGCGATTCAAAAGGGTCGTAGGCGCGCAACTGAATCACGCCGTCGGCCTGGTGGGCGTACGCCAGCGCGGCAAATTCCCGTTCGATTTCCTCGCGGCCCTGGGTGTCGCACAGCAGCAGTCGGTATCCGGCCGCCTGCGCCGCCTGTTGGGCACCGCTGATCACCCGTGCGAAAAACGTGTTGGCGATGGCCGGGACCAGAATCACCAGATTGCCGGTTCTGCGCGAACGAAACTGCACGGCCATGAGGTTCGGCCGGTAGCCGGCCTGTTCCACGGCTGCATTGACCTTGTCCCGGGTTTCGGGGAGTACGCGTTCGGGCGACTTCAGCGTTCTGGACACGGTGGCCACCGAGACGCCGGCCAGCCGGGCTACTTCACGGATATTGGACAAGACGACCTCGTTATCGAACCGGCAGATGTAAACGTGGCCGGCGAGCTTACCGCAGTCCGGCTGTGCGCTGAAATGAGCTTCATTTTTAATCCAGGGTTTGACACCTGAAGTCACTGAGCCTAAATTTCCGGCATGATGTAACCGGTTACATCATAGTCAAACCTGAAGCGTTAATCCGCCCCGAACAAGAGAAAATTCGCGATGAGTGTTGCAATGGCAAAAATAAGAATGGGGTTTGTCGGGGGCGGCGAGGGCGCTTTCATCGGCAAAGCCCACCGCCAGGCCGCCGGCCTCGATGGTCGTTTTGAACTGGTGTGCGGTGCATTCAGCCGAGACGCCCGCAACAATCAGGACACCGGCGCCGCGCTGGGATTGTCCGCCTCACGCTGCTACAGCGACTGGCAGCAGATGCTCGATAGCGAGCGCGCACTGCCTGCCGACCAGCGCATGGAGCTGTTGGTCATCGTCACGCCCAATCACTTGCACGCGCCGATTGCCAGCCAGGCACTGAGTGCGGGTTTTCATGTGTTCAGCGAAAAGCCCGCGGCACTGAATCTGTCCGAGTTGCTGGCGCTCAAGGCGGTGGTGAAAAGCAGCGACCGCCTCTATGGACTCGCCCACACGTATCTGGGTTACCCGATGGTCTGGCAGGCGCGCAAGATGGTGCGTAGCGGCGTGATCGGCGCTGTGCGCAAGGTCATCGTCGAGTACCCGCAGGGCTGGCTGAGTCGGGATGTGGCCGGGCAGGGCAACAAGCAGGCGAGTTGGCGCGATCAGCCCGAGCAGTCGGGGCTGGGCGGCTGCATTGGCGACATCGGCACCCATGCCTTTTCACTGGCCGAATTCGTCGCGGACCAACCCATCGAACAGGTGTGCGCAACCTTGGGTTCGCACATTGCCGGGCGGCAACTGGACGATGACGCGGCGATGCTGTTCAAGATGGCCGCCGGGGCCAGCGGGGTGTTGATCGCCAGCCAGGTCTGCGCCGGCGAAGAGAACCCGTTGAAAATCCGCGTCTATGGCGACAAGGGCGGGCTGGAGTGGCGTCAGGAAGAGCCCGCGAGCCTGATCCATCGTTCACTCGATCAACCGTTGAGCATCCTTCGTTCCGGTGTCGGCCAGCCCTGGTTATGCGAGGCTGCCAGCCAGCGCATGCGTTTGCCCGCCGGGCATCCCGAAGGTTATCTCGAGGCCATGGCCAATCTCTATGTCGATTTCGCCACCGCGATCCGCAGCAAGGTCGAAGGCAACGATGCCCCCGGCGTGCCAGGCATTGACGTCGGGTTGCGTGGCATGGCGTTCATCGAGGCCGTGATCGCCAATCATCGCGGCAACGCGAAGTGGACCCCACTGGTCTGCAACCCATGAATCCGGAGAACCCTCCCGTGAACCACACCTCCCCAACACCGGCAGGCCTGCGCGGCCCGGGTATTTTTCTCGCGCAGTTCATGTCCGCCGAAGCGCCCTTCGACACGCTCGCCAACATTGCCCGCTGGGCTGCAGCGCAGGGTTACAAAGCCATTCAATTGCCGACCCTGGGCACGCAATACATCGACTTGGCGCGCGCCGCCGACAGTCAGGATTACTGTGACGAATTGAAAGCCGTCTGCGCCCAGGCAGGTGTCGAAATCAGCGAACTGTCGACGCATCTGCAGGGCCAATTGGTGGCGGTGCATCCGGCGTTCGATACGTTGTTCGATGACTTTGCCCCCGAGCATTTACGCGGTCAGCCTCAGGCCCGCACCGAGTGGGCCATCGATCAGCTGAAGCTCGCCGCGCGCGCCAGCCAGCGCTTGGGGCTGAAGGCGCACGCGACGTTTTCCGGTGCGTTGCTCTGGCCTTACGTCTACCCGTGGCCGCAACGCCCGAGCGGTCTGGTCGAGCAGGGGTTTGCCGAACTGGCCAAGCGCTGGTTGCCGATCCTCGATTGTTTCGAAGAGGCCGGTGTCGACCTCTGTTACGAGATCCATCCCGGCGAAGACTTGCACGACGGCGCCTCGTTCGAGCGTTTCCTTGAGGCCGTCGATCACCATCCGCGCGCCGCGATCCTCTACGACCCGAGCCACCTGCTGCTTCAGCAAATGGACTATCTGGGCTTCATCGATCGCTACCACGAGCGCATCCGCATGTTCCACGTCAAGGACGCCGAGTTCCGGCCCGATGCCCGTTCAGGTGTCTACGGCGGCTATCAAGGCTGGGTCGATCGGCCTGGCCGCTTCCGTTCTTTGGGCGATGGACAGATCGATTTCAAATCGATTTTCAGCAAATTGACGCAGTACGACTTTGCCGGCTGGGCGGTTCTGGAATGGGAGTGTTGCCTGAAGGATTCGCAGCAGGGCGCCGCAGAAGGCGCGGCGTTCATCCGGCAGCACATGATCAGCAAAACCCGAAAGGCGTTTGACGATTTCGCCAGCGTGGCGTCCGACGAGCATTTCAATCGACGGTTATTGGGTTTGCCCGACGCCTGAAAAATCTGTTGCCCCTCTCTCAAAAAAAAAACAATAAGACGGTGATTGATATGACCACGATGACTGCGCGATTAAGCGTAATGATGTTCTTGCAGTTCTTTATCTGGGGCGGATGGTTCGTGACCCTCGGTACTTTTCTCTCCAGTAACCTGGGGGCCAGTGGCGGGCAGATCGGCATGGCGTTCTCGACGCAGTCCTGGGGGGCGATCATCGCGCCCTTTGTGATCGGTTTGATTGCCGACCGCTACTTCAATGCCGAGCGCATTCTTGCGGTGTTGCATCTGATCGGCGCGGTGCTGCTGTTGCAACTCTATCGAGCGCCTGACTTCAGTGCGTTTTACCCGTTCGTGCTGGCCTACATGATGATCTACATGCCGACACTGGCGTTGGTGAATTCGGTGGCGTTCCGGCAGATGCGCGACCCGGCCCTGGAATTCTCGCGGATCAGAGTGTGGGGCACCATTGGCTGGATTGTGGCGGGCGTGGTGATCAGCTTTGTGTTTGCCTGGGATTCGCAACAAGCGATCTCATCCGGTGGCTTGCGCAACACGTTTCTGATGTCGGCCATCGCCTCCTTCGTGCTTGGCATCTACAGCTTCAGCCTGCCGCGCACCGCGCCGCTCAAACCTGAGCCGGGCAGTGTCGGCTTAAAGCAAATACTGGGGCTGGACGCCTTGGGTTTGTTGAAGGACCGCAGTTATCTGGTGTTCTTCATCGCGTCTATTTTGATCTGCATTCCGTTGGCGTTTTATTACCAGAATGCCAACCCGTTTCTGGCGGAAATCGGCGTGACCAATCCAACCGCGAAGATGGCGATCGGGCAAGTCTCGGAAGTGCTGTTCATGTTGCTTTTGCCGCTGTTCATTCAGCGTTTCGGCATCAAGATCGCGCTGCTGGTGGGAATGCTGGCGTGGGCGTTGCGCTACCTGTTGTTCGCCTACGGCAACAACGGGGACCTCGCTTTCATGTTGTTCACCGGCATCGCCCTGCACGGCATCTGCTACGACTTTTTCTTTGTTTCGGGGCAGATCTACACCGATGCCAAAGCGTCGGAGCGTTTCAGAAGCTCCGCGCAAGGCTTGATCACCCTCGCGACGTACGGCTTGGGCATGCTGATTGGCTTTTGGGTGGCCGGGGCGGTCACCGATCACTATGCGTCGGCTGACAGCCATGACTGGAAAAGCATCTGGCTGTTCCCGGCAGGGTTCGCGTTGGCGATATTTTTCTGTTTTTCGCTGGCCTTCAAAGGGCGGCAACGCGTGGCGGTGCCGTCGAGTATTTGAATAATGCCCCGAGTCTGAAGCACACCGTCGGAACCTGTGGGAGCGGGCTTGCTCGCGAAAGCGATGTGTCAGACGACATCAATGCCGACTGTGCCGCCGCCTTCGCGAGCGCTTTTTGTAGGAGCCAGGCTTGCCGGCGAAGGCGATCTGAAGGACGCCTTCGCCGGCAAGCCTGGCTCCTACGAGTTTTGCGATCAACCGACTGGTATTTCAGGGGTTATGGAACGCGCCTGATTCAAGGCGCGCCAAACAACATCGTCCAGTAAACACCTTCATCGCTGCGCGAATCGGCGGCATAGGCCGCGCCCACTTGGGTAAACATCGGGTTCATCAGGTTGGCGCAATGCCCGGGGCTGGCCAGCCAGCCGGCCATCGCCTTGCTCGGTGAGCCTTGCCCGGCAGCGATGTTTTCGCCAATCTGCCGACCGCGGTAACCGGCGGCTCTGGCCCTGTCTGCCGGCATATCACCATCAGGATCCCGGTGGGCGAAGTAATTGCCGTAGGCCATTGCCTTGCTGTGGCCTTGCGCGGCGGCCCCGAGGGCGGCATTCCAGGTCAACGGCCGTGCGGCGGCAAAGCGTTGACGCCCGCACAAGCGCGGCCTGGCCCGTGCCGCATTGACCTCGGCCAGCAACGCCTTGCCCGCTGCTCGCGAATCACCGGCACGTCCGTCTAACACCGGTTGCGCCAGTACCACCTGCCATTCGCTACGGGAGCGAGTGACGCCGATATCGGCGAACTGAGTATCGAGCAGCGCCCCGCAATAATCGCTCTCAAGCATGTCAAACGCCTCATCGGCATCTTGCGCGCCGACCACGCGAAGGGTGCGCACCGTCACCGCCTGATAGCCGTTGGCCTTCAAGGCGCTCCGCAAACCGCCGCCATAACCGACCGGCAAGGCCAGGTTCGATTTCAGCGACAACGGCCGCAACGGCTTGACCGTACGCCCTGCGCAGCGATCGGGATCGGCGCGGTAGTCGTTGATGACCTCCACCAGTTGCCGCTCCCCATTGGCATAGGCGGGGCTGGCGAGTAGCGGGAGCAGAGGCATCAGGCACAGAGAGATAAAGCGACAGCGGCGGACGGTTGGGCGCATGAACGGACAGCTCTGATGAGATGACGACGATAAGGGGACAGGAACGAGCAATGACCGTAGGAGCGCTTCGTTGGGTGAGCTTCTTTTACGGCACGGCTAAGACTGCGGGTCTGAAGACTGGTTCACGAGGGGAAGAGACAAATTTAGCGGCGCCGCCGTGGGGGCCGATTCAGACATGCACTGGTCAGTCCGCTGGGGACATCGGACACGCGGGCTGGTACCGTACTGACATCATTCAGGTGGTACAGGGGCATGACGAAAGCCAGGGGTGACAAGGATTGGGTAAAGCGCTCGGCTCAGCCGTTGAAGATGGAGCGTATCGAAGCCTTTTTTGGCGGCCATGGGTTTACGCCGCATCGCCACGATACGTATGCCATCGGACGAACGCTGTCGGGTGTACAAAGCTTCCAGTACCGCAACACCAAGCGTCACAGCCTGCCCGGGAAAACCATCGTTTTGCATCCAGACGAGGTGCATGACGGTGAAGCCGGCACCGAAGCGGGTTTTCATTATCGGATGATCTACATCGAACCCGCTTTGATTCAGCAAGTATTAGGCGGCAAGCCCTTGCCCTTCATCGAGGGTGGTATATCCAACGACCCACGGCTTTATGCCGCGACCCAGGTGCTACTGCAAAACCTCGACGCTTGCATCGAGCCCCTGGAAGAAGACGATGCCATTTACGATCTCGCGCAGGCGTTGGATGTGAACTCGGGGCAACGCGGGCGGCGCAAGTCGTTTGATTTCGCAGCGGCCGAACGCGCGCGTGCGCTGATTCATGAGTCGCTGGATCGAGTCATTACCCTGGAGGAGTTAGCGCAGGCCAGTGGTCGAGACCGCTGGAGCCTGAGCCGTGATTTTCGTGCGCTGTACGGTACTAGCCCCTATCGATACATGACTCAACGACGTCTCGATCTGGCAAGAGCACTGATGTTCGGCGGCTACTCGATGGCGGAGGCGGCCGTCTGCGCAGGCTTTTTCGATCAAAGCCACATGACGCGTCAGTTCGTCCAGACGTATGGCGTCTCACCCGGTCGATGGATGAAAAGGCTGGGCCTTGTTTAAGGGCGCTCGACTTGCACAATCATGCAATACGCAGTGCTGATCCTCTCCTAAAGTCAGACCTCGATAACGTGTCTAGTGAGGGCGACTCAAATGCATTCCCAACCCAGCGTGACAACCTGCACCGCGATTAACTTTGCCGAAAAATTTGCGTTGTTCAGCGAGCAATGGAAGCCCAAGGTCATTGCCGAAATGAACGACTACCAGTTCAAGGTGGTGAAAATCGAAGGCGACTTTGTCTGGCATTCCCATGCCGACACCGATGAAACCTTCATCGTCCTTGAAGGCGAGCTTCGCATTGATCTTCGAGAGGGGGCCGTCGTGGTTGGGCAGGGAGAAATGTACGTTGTCCCCAAGGGCGTCGAACACAAGCCTTATGCTGAGCGAGAGGTGAAGATGTTACTGATCGAGCCGCGTGGCGTGCTGAATACCGGCGATCAGGAGGGAGAAAGAACCGCAATCAATGATGTCTGGATTTAGGCGTCTTGGTCGTTTCATCATCTGGGGGGTGAGCAGGGCGCCTGAGAGTCTGGCACCAGTTCAGCCGCCTCTATAAGCAAGCATTCAGCAGCGCAGTGTCATTCTCTGAATCAACCCATTAGCGGCGTTTTCGTTGAAAAGGTTCGATGGCGGGTGGCGAAGTGCCTCTCGTCGGAAGACAACGCGGCTATTTCGCGCTTTTCAGCTATTCTTGCGGCATCTGGACGGTGGCCATGACGTACTGGCACACGATGCGCAAGGAAGGAAGACAAAATGGATGATGTGCATTGCGTGCAGGTTATCGCTGTAACTGGCGGTAAAGGTGGCGTGGGCAAGACAACGGTGGCGGTTAACCTTTCGTTGGCGCTGGCCAAAATGGGGCGGCGTGTCGTATTGCTGGACGCCGATCTGGGCCTGGCGAATATCGATATTCTGTTGGGGCTGACGCCGCGCTACACGCTGGCCGATGTCATCGAAGGGCGTTGCGAACTGTCCGAGGCGCTGTTGCCTGGGCCTGGAGGCATTCGTGTTGCCCCGGCCTCTTCGGGCTTGCAGAGCATGATTCATCTGGAACCGGCGCAATACCGTGCACTGATCCAGTCCTTTAGCGATATTGGCGACAAGCTGGATGTGCTGGTGATCGATACCGCCGCCGGTATTGGTGGCTCAGTGGTCAACTTCATCCGCGCGGCGCAGGAAGTGATGGTGGTCGTGTGCGATGAACCCACCTCGATCAGCGGCGCCTACGGGCTGATCAAGCTGCTCAACCTGAACTATGGTCTGCACCGTTTTCGGGTGTTGGTCAACATGACGGGCAGTCCGTCGGAAGGCCGCAATCTGTTTGCCAAGCTGGAAAAGATTACCGACATGTTCCTCGATGTCTCGCTGCAATACGTCGGCGCGATACCCAACGATGAATGTGCGCACAAAGCCGTGCAGAAGGGGCGTGCGGTGTTTGAAGCCTTTCCCCGTTCCAAATGCGCTCAAGCCTTCCAGGCCCTGGCTCACAATGTCGATAGCTGGCCGTTGCCCACTCATCCGAGAGGGCATGTGGAGTTTTTTGTTGAGCAACTGGTGCAGAATTCGGGCAGGTGAGGTGCAAGGCCTAATGCCAGTCAGTCAAGTCGCACAACCTGTGGGAGCGGGCTTGCTCGCGAAGACGGCGTTACAGTCAAACATTGATGTCGCCTGACACACCGCATTCGCGAGCAAGCCCGCTCCCACAGGGGATTTCACTTAACTGACTGGCATCACAACTTGTAGCCGATCTGCCGCAACAAGTTCTTGCGCCACAGAATGTCTTCATCACCTTCAATGTCTTTGGCACAGAAGCCATCCACCACGCCCAGAATCCCGCGTCCCTGTTCCGTCTCAGCGAGAATCACTTCGGTGGGATTGGCCGTTGCACAAAAAATACGGCACACCTCTGGCACCATTTTGACGGTGTTCAATACGTTTAGCGGATAGAAACCGTCGCCCAGGAAAATGATGAAGCTATGGCCCGCGGCAATGGCTTGCGCGTTTTTCTGCGCAAGTTCGATCATGGCGGTATCGGTGCCGGACCATCGCACCAGGCATTTGCCGGAGGCTTCACAAAAGGCCACGCCAAACTGGATACCTGGCACGGCGTTGACCAACGCTTCATGAATATCCTCGACGGACTTGATGAAATGCGTCTGGCCCAAAATGAAGTTCGTCGCTTCTGGCTTGTCGATTTTCAACGTGATGAGTTGCATTTCAAACGCCTCCTTTCACGATGCTGCGGGCCAGGTCTGGCCGTTGATCAAGCCGGGACGGTGTCTTGCCCCGCTGGCGGTGGCTCTGTGTAGACGCGAACATCCCCCAGTCTCCTTATCGTCGACTTGGGCAAGGTCGGCGCATCTAGCAGAATCGAATCAATGCGCTTGCGGATGTCAAAAACGATTGGGCCAAGGATAGCCTCGTCCTTGCCACTGGCGATTTCGTCCTGAATCTCACGCGATATCGCCCCGAGTTTCTCCGCGGTGTCTTTGTGCCCGGCAGCCCGGGTGTCAAAGTTCAGGAAGGTCTGAACCGAACTCAACACCAGGGTCAGAAGTGACAGGACACCGGCTACGTATTGGAGCCACACGGGCGAGGAATCACTGATCGAGCCAAAGACGCTGGCGCTGACGATCGCCGACAGCACCACGCAGGGAATGCCCAGTTTCCAGCTGAATTTCTCGAAATCCCGGGCACTGATTTCATGTTCAATCTGCAACCGAACGATCATGCGATTCCATTTGGTCAGTAGCTCGAGCCGGCTCATGGTTGCAGTCCTTGGCAGGGGGATTCAGAGGAATATTAGCTTCTATTTGGCCGCCTGTTAGGGTTCGGAGACAGGATGAAGCTGAGGCGCCAGGCCTTCTTCCTCTCGGAGTTGGCGGCTCATGTCGTCGCAGCTTTGCGACCAGGTTGTCAGCCACGGCGACATCTCGGGTGACTGTTCAGCCAATCCCAGCTCTCGGACAAACTCGGCAGGTGGCACCGTGCCTTTGGCCGCGCGGAACAGGCCCCGCATGATGACGACGCCAACTACCCGTCCTTTGCTCACGAAGCGGTGTTCCATAAAGCTCCACTTATCGTCCCAGCCGAGTATGCGGGTATGAATCTCGAACGATTCGAACAGCTTCAGCTCCCGGCGAAACTTGCCCCAGGTATCCCCAACGATCGGCACCGCTCTATGGCGCAGGGCCACTCGATAGGCACCGCTGCGCAGGACGAAGTCCATGCGGCCTATGTCGGCCATAGTGAAATAACGGCCATTGGTGACGTGCCGGTTGAGGTCGAGATCGAGCGGCCAGACGCGCATGCGGATGACGGTAGTGGCCAGCCCATCAACCGGCTTGCGCCATGGGCGACGAAACAGCATCAGGAACAGTCGAAACCAGAGATTCATAAGGATGCCGAGGGTTGAGTAGATCGGTGCACTTTAGGGCGGGGACTGCGAGCGAGATAGGTGCACAAATGACTTTTTTCATGTGAAAAGTGCAATTGGATCATTCATGCGCTGGGGCAGTCATTTCAGCGATTGCCCGCCAACCCGGTATTCCGCTCAGGAATGCCCCCATAAAAATCATGCATTTTCTTTATGGCATTGGATCTCGTAGCGTGTCTGCTCACCCTATGGAGATGTCCTCGTGAATGATTCCCGCCTGCGCCTGTACGTTGATGCTCATTTCACCAGCCCCTATGCCATGTCGGTTTTCGTGGCCCTTCGCGAAAAGGGCATCGAATTCGAACTGAGCCCGCTGGACCTCGACGCGTTCGAAAACCAGGCAGAAGACTATGCCAGCCTCTCGCTGACCCAGCGCGTACCGACGCTGGTGCATGGCGATTTTGCCTTGTCTGAATCGTCGGCGATCACTGAATACCTGGAAGACGTTTTTCCTCAGACGCCGGTTTACCCACAAGAATTTAGGCAGCGCGCGAAGGCACGACAAATCCAGGCGTGGCTGCGCAGTGACCTGCTGCCCATCCGGCAGGAACGTTCCACACTGGTGGTGTTTTATGGCCTCAAATCAGCGCCCTTGTCGCCCGCTGCCGAATCGGCCACGCGCAAGCTGATTGATGCTGCACAAGCGCTACTGGCTGACGGCCGCGAGTATTTGTTCGGGCAATGGTCGATCGCCGATGTGGATCTGGCCTTGATGCTCAACCGGCTGATACTCAACGGTGACGCCGTGCCCTGCGCGCTGGTGGAATACGCCCAGCGTCAATGGCAGCGGCCTACGGTGCAGGAGTGGGTCAAACTGCAACGTCCTGCACTGTAGCGGTGTGAAGTCAGGTCAATTGCGCTCAATAAATTGCACGATGACCTGATTGACGACCTCAGGATGCGTAATGGGCCCCATATGACCGAGCCCCTCGAGTTCCACCACTTCAACGTTCGGCAGTGCGCCGGTCAGCAGCCGCGCCACCGCCCGTGAGGATGCCGGCGAATCCTTGCCGACCATGAAAAGCACCGGCAGGTTGAGCGAGCGGAACGCCTGTAATGGCGTCGGCTCGTTCAACAGCGCGTGAGCCCAGCCCTGCACATTGGCCACCGCGGCGGCGATGGAAGGCTTGCGTTGTTCCGGGGTTTGCTCCCAAGCGCCGGCACCCATCCAGTAGTCAATGAAGTGCCGGGCCGCTGCGTTCAGGTTACCCGCCTCAAGTGCCAGCCCGGCGTTTGCGACGACTTCACGAATGGCATCTGCCTCATTGGGTGGGGGCGATTCGGCGTCGAGCAGGGCAAACAATGTTGGCTCATACAAAGCCAGGGCGCGCACCCGGCCAGGGTTCTGCAACGCCGCGATCAACGCCACCGCCCCGCCATAAGAATGACCGACCAGAATGAGCGGTTCGCCGGCACGGGCGAGTACCGGTTCGGCGAAGCGCGCTTCTTCACTGAGGGTGACGATTCGATCGGTGGGCCACGCCGGGCTCTTGCCGGCGCCAAACGAATCGAGCGCCAGAACCCGAAACTTTGCGGCCAGGTGATCTTGCAGTCCACGCCACTGCACCGAGTGACTCGCATTGGCATGAAAGCAGACAATGCCCGGGCCCTTGCCGGCGTCCCGATAAAAGGGTTCGACGGGTTTCATTCTGGCTCTCCTGCAACGACGTTAAAGGGACGAAGAGGGTTATAGATTAACCTCAAGGCTTCGGTGTAGCAGCCAGTCATGATGAAATAGCCGCCCGTTTTTGCTGTCAGCAACACCTGATTGGGAGCACCACATGAAAAATGCCGCCGTACTTACCTTCGCCTTGATGCTCACTACCGGGTTATTCAGCATGCAAGCCGAAGCGGCGGGGGATGCTGAAGCCGGTCAGAAACTGTTTAACCGTATCTGCGGCGGCTGTCATCAGGTAGGAACTTCGGCACGGGGCTCTTTTGGTCCGCAACTCAATGCCATCTTCGGACGCCCTGCGGGAAGCACGACGGACTACCAATACTCATCCGCGATGAAATCATCAGGCCTCATCTGGACTCGCGAAACACTGACCGCCTACATCGAAGCGCCAAAAGAAGTGGTCCCCGGAACCCGGATGATTTTCTGGGGCCTGAGCGATCCGCAGAAGATCGAAAACCTTTTGGCCTACCTTCAGACATTTCAACCGCAGTAATCGGTGCCTTATCAACCCGTTTTTGGATACCGCATAAAGTCTGTACAAGTGATATCAATGAGCCACTTCATCCGTTAAAGTATGCACCGCCCGAGAGATGGATCCCGGGTATTTCTAATGGAGTGACTCAGTGAATTACCTCAGCAAAGTAGTTGCCGTAGCCGTGTTCGGTCTGGTTCTGGCGGGTTGCACCGGCACCCCGATGAAGACTCAGCAGTACGACAGCAACCAGTACACCGTTGTCGGCCACAGTGAAGCGACCGCCACTGGCCTCCTGCTGTTCGGCCTCATCCCGATTCAGCAGAACAACCGTTTCATCCGCGCTCAGAACGCTGCGATCAAAGCCCGTGGCGGCGACGCGATGATCAACACCCAGGTGCAGGAAAACTGGTTCTGGGCTTGGGCTCTGACCGGTTACACCACCAAGATCTCCGGTGATGTGATCAAGCTGAAAACCGTTCAGTAAGCGACAGGCTCTGCCATTGTGGCGAGCACGCTTGTGGCGAGCGAGCTTGCTCGCGCTGGGCTGTGTAGCGGCCCCAAAAAGTCCGACAGCAATTGCCGATTTTTGTGAGTACTACGCACTCAAGCGCGAGCAAGCTCCCTCGCCACAGGTTTCTCACTCATTGATTGCACCTCACCCCCAGGCTTTTCCGAGCTCCTCCAGACCCGCGTCTTGCAGGTTCTGCGCACTCATGACCACTCGGAATTTGCAGTTGGCCTGGAAGTTGAGAAAGAAGGGTTCCGCATAGCCGGGAATTTCGGAAGGGTCTTCTATATCGATCAGAAAAATCCCACTTCGCATTCCATCCTGCTCAGTGAAATAAGTCGCCTCCGGCTTAATGGTTTCCAGCACGCGGTTCATGATTTCGCCGATTTTCCCGGACCTGACAAGCGCGTTGAAAGGCTCATGGGGAAACTCGACCATCAGTAGCATTTTCATTATTCGATACTCTGTTGAGGTGGCGTGCTCCTTACCCGGATCCTTACTCCTGACGATGATGCCGCAAGCCGTGCGTTCAGCCGTGCCAGCGGTGGTGTGTGGTTAAGAATAGCGAAGGGTTCGAGGCTGCCGGGGCAGAGTTACGGACGGTCGTTCTTGATGATTCAGCGCAAGGCGAAGGGGTAGGGCTTGCTGGCTGAAGTCATGCCGTTCTGTGACGAAGGCAGCTTTATGCAGCGCGGCTTTGGACGTTCAAAGAGGGACTCGCCAGCATCGCCTATAGAGGCGATGCCGACTCACCGATCCCCGATTATTGCTGTACCGGTGTGCAGAGTTCTACCAACGTTCCGTCAGGGCATCGAACGTAGGAGATGATTTGTCCCCAGGGCTTGGCGCTTGGTGCAGAGATTTCGCTGGCTCCCGCCTTCAATGCTCTGGCATGCGCCGCCGGAACGTCCTCGGTCACCAGGCCTACTTCGATTCCAAGTGGTTTGGGGGACGAGTGTGCCGAGACATGCCCCGTGCTGAAGTTCATCGCGGCCAATTCATCGGCGGCGAATGCCAGCGCAGTTTCCCCTGTTTCGAGTTCGCCGTAGGTGTTGGATTCATGGAGGAAGCGAACGCTAAGCCCGAAGGCTGACGAAAAGAACTGGAGTGAGGCAACAACGTCTGGGACGTAGATGATCATGTAGCCAAATTTCATAAGCGGGCATTCCTTGTCGTGTTTATTGAGTGGCAAATCACGGTTACCCAGGCAGATTTGCCCAGTGTCTGTTCTTTTGAAAAGGTTAGAGGGTGTCATCACGGTGTCATCGAACGAATGGCAAGCTCCTCGCAAACCGTCTTGAGCGCTCAGACGGAACGCCGTCTGCGGGCTGATGCATTTGCCAGGAATCCCCCCTATGAAAGGAGACGCCTCCCTGTTTGCGGCCATTGACTTGGGGTCCAATGCGTTTCGCATGATGATCGGCCAGTCGGTCAGGCGCAATCAGGGGTTCATGATCCAGGAAGTGAAAACCTTGCGAGAGCCTGTCCGTTTGGCGGAAGGATTTCAGGGAGGGGCGCTGGACGAGTTGGCGCTGGATCGGGGATGGCAAGCGCTCGCGCGATTTGGCAAAAAACTGCGCGGCTTTGAGGCCGGTAGCGTGCGGGCAGTGGCGACCAGTGCCGTCCGCGAAGCCGATAATGCCCAACTGTTTCTGGCCAGCGCGGAGCGGCACCTGGGCTTTCGTATAGATGTCATCTCTGGGCATGAAGAGGCGCAACTGGTGTACGCCGGTGTTGCCCATACGATACCCAGTACAGAAAGTTTGCGCCTGGTCGTGGATATCGGCGGCGGCTCTACTGAATTGATTCTGGGGCAGGGCACTCAGCCTCTCTTGACCGAGAGCATTGCCATTGGCAGCGGCACTTTTGGCGCGCGTTATTTTCAGGGCGGCTGCATATCGGCGAAGGCGCTCCTGGAGGCCGAGCGCGTGGCCACTCTGCAGTTTGAAAAAGTTACCCGTCGTTATCGCGCGCTGGGTTGGCAGCAAACTATTGGCTCTTCAGGTACTGCACGGATGCTGGCCAAAGTGCTCAAAGCCAATGGCTTGAATGACGATGGTCAAAGCGGTATCACCTACGGCGGCCTGTTGCGCTTATCGTTGCGTCTGCTGGAAGTGGGGCATGTTAAACAACTCAAATTGGCGGGCTTGCCACCCCATCGCCTGAGTATCTTGCCCGGTGGCCTGGTGCTCATGCTGGCGGCGTTCAAGGTATTCGGCATCTCGCACATGAGTCCTTCCGAACCGGGACTAAGGTTGGGCGTTCTTCATGGCCTTATGTCCAAGCACTAAATGACGCTGCTGCTGTAAGAACAGAATTGTTATTTAGATCAAAAAGAATGTGAGGACGTGATGGCTGACAAACTCCGGGTTCTGTTCGTTTGCGCAAAAAATGACGTTCGCTCACTGATGGCGCAAGCGCTACTTCGGCATACTGATTCCGAGCACTTTGAAGCCTTTAGCGCTGGTCTTGTGGCCAGTGAGGTTGACGCTCGCACGCTGGAGTCACTCGATCACGTAGGCATCGACACCACGGGGTTACGCAGTAAAGCCATTGATGAGTTTGAAGGGCAGCCGTTCCATTATGTGATTACGCTGTGTGACAAGTCCTCCGAAGAGGCTTCGCGGATGCCCAGCGCCGGAGAAGTGATCGTGTGGAATTTCGAGGACCCCGTCACCAGTGAAAAACATGATCCGTTCCGTCATGCCATTCAGGAAATCCACGATCGCATCAAAATATTCATCACTGTGAAGACCCGGTAGAGATGCTCGAGTACCAGCGCTGACTATCTTTGATGATCCCGTCGGGCACTAAAAACGCATGAAAAAACCCGGCTGATGAGGCCGGGTTTTTTGGTTGAGTATTGCGATAAAGCCACTCATTCATGCCGCACGATTCTGAATCAAACGATCCGAACCACCTTCAGCGACGCGGTTTTCGATCAGACGATCCGAACCACCTTCAGCGACGCGGTTCTCGATCAGACGATCCGAACCTCCTTCAGCGACGCGATTCTCGATCAGACGGTCCGAACCACCTTCAGCGACGCGGTTTTCGATCAGACGATCCGAACCACCTTCAGCGACGCGGTTTTCGATCAGACGATCCGAGCCACCTTCAGCGACGCGGTTTTCGATCAGACGATCCGAACCACCTTCAGCGACGCGGTTTTCGATCAAACGATCCGAGCCGCCTTCAGCGACGCGGTTCTCGATCAGACGATCCGAACCACCTTCAGCGACAACCGGGTGAGTAGAAGACGCGGCAAAAGCGTTAACTGCAAAAACCGAGAAAGCGATACTGAGGATGATTTGGCGTTTCATGATGGTGTGCTCCGGGGTGTTATTGGTTGGGTATGGAGCGGATGTTACGCCGAGGATTTTTTATGAGAACTTCATTGACGTGATGGTGACTATCGATGCCAGCAATGGTTGAAACGTAGTGGGCAAGTGGCGCGTCCACACCGAGGCACGCCGCGCCATGAGCGCCCCCTTGCTTGAGCAGCATTCTCCCCACGCGGTAGCGGTATGCTCAGGCCTGGCTGATATCCAGCAACTGAGGCTTGGCAATCGCCAGATAATCCTGCGTATCGAGCACCATCGACGCATCCAGCCGACCAGCATTGAAGGCGATTTCGCTGTAGCCGGTGGTCAGGGCCGGATCGACGATCAATTGAATCCGCTCATCGAAGACGAAAGGAGGGATGGCGCCGATCCGGCACCCGGTCAGTTCCATGGCGGTTTCGGCCTTCACCAGTTCGGCTTTTTTCCCGCCGAGGGCCGCACCGACCTTCTTCATGTCGAGCTTCTGGTCTCCCGGCAGAACCACCAGAGCATACGGTTCGGCCTGACCCTTGAGCGAGCAGAGCATGGCCTTCGCGCCTTGGCCGGGCTCGGTGCCACGGATTTCGGCGACCCGCGCCGACTGGCCCTCGGCATCGTGCATCAATACCCGGTAAGAGGCTGCGCGGGCATCGAGTAGCGCCACTAGGCGATCGAACATGGGATGCATGTGATTTTCCTCAGGTTTACAGGAACAGGTCGTAGGACAGTTTGCTGATCAGAATCACCAGCAACACCAGGAACAGAGCCCGGACAAAAGGCACGCCTTTATGAACCGCCAGCCAGGTGCCGGTCAGCGCGCCCAGGATGTTGAATGCCGCCATGGGGATTGCGATCAGGTAGAGCACGTTACCCGTCGGAATGAAGAACATCAGCGCCGCTACGTTGGTCGCGATGTTCACCAGCTTGGCCGACGCCGATGCATGAAGGAAGTCGAAGGCGAAGCAGCGGATAAACAGGAAGATCAGGAAACTGCCAGTGCCAGGACCGAACAGTCCGTCGTAGAAGCCGATGGCGCCGCCGATGACGATCGCCAGCAGTTTCTCCCTGGTACCGATGTGCATGGGTTTGTGCAGGGCGCCGAAGTCCTTTTTCCAGAAGGTGTAGATCGCCATCAGCACGATCAACACCAGCACCGCCGGCCGGATCATCGACTGGGGGACGAACGACACCGTGGCCGCTCCGAAGAAGGCCATGACAAAGGCCGCACAGGCGGCGGGGATCACCAAGCCCCAGTTGATCACCACTTTGCGCACGAAGGACCGGGCCGCGAAGGCGGTGCCGCAGGCTGCCGCGACTTTATTGGTACCGAGCAGCGCCGCCGGTTGTGCCGTGGGCAGCACGTTGAACAGCGCGGGTATCTGGATCAGTCCGCCGCCGCCCACCGCAGCATCGATCAGGCCGGCGGCGAAGGCGAACACGCAAAGGATGACAATATCGACCATGAAATCAGGCTCTGACTATGTAGGGTTGGTGAGGGTCCAGCGGCATCACGCGTGCCGGGTCGTTGACCCCGAAGACGCGCAGCATCCAGCGATCCCGGCCGTCGTAGCGGGGGGTAAAACCGTCCCGGGCGTGCAGGGTTTGCTGGTTCTTGAAGATCAGCATGTCCCCCGGTTGCAGCAATATGTGGTGCACGACATCGGGATGATTGGCGGCGGCGGAGAACAGTTGCAGGGCAAACTGCGCATTGGCGCAGGTCGCTTCGACACTCGCCTTGTTGTAGCGGCAATACAGTCCACCGGTTGCGTTTCTGTACAGCAGGGGGACGTTTTCCAACACATTACCCTGCTTGCCGAAGGAGGCCGGTCGGCGAATGGAGAAGTTCGGTCGTGACAATTCTTCTTCGACGGAGGCCGGCAGCATGGCCAGCACCTCGTCAATGGCGATGATGCGCGTCGGCACGTCGAGCTCGCATCGCAGGCCGGTCAGAGTCAGGTACTCCGGACAAGCCGACAACTGCGACACGGGTTCGCAGGTCAAGGGCAGGTGAGGGTTGTCGACATGCATGTCCAGATCCGCGCGCGAGCCATAGGAACTCTTTTCGGTCTCTCGCTTGTGCTTGGGTGATACGTGGCGGAACACCGTGTCGTCGCTTTCACCCTCGTACGCCAGCGGACGGGTTTGCAGGGTTTGCAGCACGGACAGGATCGCCCCGGCCAGAACCGACAGGTTCTCGATACCTGGTTCCAAGTCGTGGGGCGTGGCGGGCAGCTGCGGGTCCAGCGGCAGCCCCCTGACGATCATCGCCACTGCACGGGCTTGGGGAAAGTTGCGCAACTGCTGGATTTTCTCGGCGTACAGGACACTCTCCAGCAACTGCCCCAAGGCCGGCATGTGGCGGATGCCCGAGGCGCTGTCGGTCACGGCCAGCGATGCCAGGCCGGCTTGAAGTGTGCGCTGTTCTTCGAACGACACATGAATTTGCGGTATCTCTTGTCGGGTCGGAGTCGCTGATTTTTTTCCCAGCCACCCATGAATTTCTTCACCGATACGGGCGGCGGATTTCCCGACTACTTCATCCAGCTTCGACACGTCCTTCTGCTCCTGTTTGCCCGATCCTTGTGGGTTGAGCGGGAAGGTTAACGGAAGGGCCTTTTTTGTGTTGCAATGCCACGTTGTGAAAAGTGCAATGAGGTGGTCAATGGCATTGAATATGTTGGGGGAACTAGAAGCCTTCGCGACGGTGGCTCGCAAGCGCAGTTTCGTCGCGGCGGCACGTACTCTGGGGCGCTCCCCCAGCGCGCTGACCCGTGCCGTTCAAGCCCTGGAGGAAAGTGTCGGGGTCAAGTTGTTCAATCGCTCGTCCAATGCCGTGAGCTTGACCGAAGCGGGTGAGCGCTTGATGCCTCACGCTTACAAAATGCTGGATCTGCAACGTGAGGCGGATGAAGACCTGGCCGGCCTCAGCGGCCTGGCCTATGGCTGGATCCGCTTTTCCGCCCCCGAGTTTCTCGGACACGGGGTATTGCCCCGGTTGATCGCGCAGTACAGCGAGCGTTATCCAGACGTGAACGTCGATGTGATTTTCACCGATGAGCTCATCGACCCGGCCAAGAGCAAGCTGGACTTCTCGATTCGCGGCGCGTTTGCGCAATCCAGTGACCTGATCGGCTATCCGCTCTGGAATTATTCACGCTATCTGTATGCCAGCCCCGGGTATCTGGAGCGGCGCGGGATGCCCGACTCCATCGAGGCGCTGGAGGCGCACTCGCTGATCCTGCATACGGCGCCGCGGATTCTCAAGGAGTGGAATTTTCGCAGCGAGGAGCAGGCCATCAGCTTTCGGGTTCATCCAAAGTTTCGTTTCAGCTCCGGTTCGGCGGTGTTCCAGGCGGCGCTGGCGGGCGTCGGGATCGCCCGCCTGGCGGACTGGATGGCGGAGCCCGAAGTGGAAGCGGGGCGCCTGCTGCGGGTCTGTCCCGAGTACAAACTCACCTCCAGCGGCGGTGAAAGCCCGCAGATGCACGCGGTGTACCCGGCCGGGAATCTGCCGCTGCGGGTGAAGTCGTTGTTGGAGGTGATCCGTGGTTTTGGCGACAGCCTTGGTCGAAAGCATGCGGTGACGCTTTAGTCGGCTGGACTGCAAGGCACCTTGAACTGAATGACCGTTTTTGGCCGATTCTGTTGAAAAAGTCGGCCATGGTTTCCATGGTAGAAAAGTACACGCTTGAGATTGAAATCTTTACTTTGAGTAGAGGATTCCCGGGCTCGGATTTCGCGTAGCTGCGCGCAAAAAGGCTTTTTTTCAGCAGTCAGTATGCGGGCAGTCCGGAAGGACCGACTTTTTCAACAGAATCGACCGAATGCAGACATCAGTAGCTATCGCAAAGGTTAGCGAATCAGAATACCCGGACTGACAGCAAACGAATCGTATGTCTGAAAAGGGTGAGGCAATTGAAATTAAAGTTCAGCCACGTGGATGTTCTCGTCGAAGACCTTGAAGAAGCGTGCAGGTATTACGCCCGAGTTTTCAGCGCCAGGATCTCAAAGACACTTGATTGGCAGCGCGACGGTTTGCATGTGCGCTATGCGATCGTCATGTTTGGAACGGAGCGCCTTATGTTAGTGCAACCGTTTACCGGAAATCTCAAGGCGCTGATGGACTCCAACGGCGAAGGCACGATCTATCGTCACTGCTATTCCACACCAGACATTGAGGCAGCGTACGACGAATTGATCGATGCAGGAGTCCAGCCGGAAAATGAGAACGGAAAACCACTGTCCCGCGATAATCTGCAATCGCCAAGTGGGACACGCATAATTTGGTTACCGAAACGCTTTGGGCATTTTTCTATTGAGCTGCTTGAAGAGAAAGAGCTGGAGGCATTCATCAAGGATGCATTTGCCGAGGAGCCTGCACAAATCTTCTAAACGTCATTTCCATTGCGCGGTAATTTAGTCGTCCGCACAGATAAACGCTGAACCAATGGAGCCTTCCGTGGATAGACGCAACTGGATTGAGCTGTCCCAGGACGCCGATACCGGGATTGAATCAATTCGTGCTCATTTTCAGGGCCATGCCTACGATCCACATTGGCATGACAGTTTTCTGGTGGGGGTCACCGAGCAGGGCGTGCAGCAGTTCAATTGCCGGCGCGTTCGCCACCTCAGTACGCCGGGCAAGGTATTCATGCTGGAGCCGGGGGAAATCCACGATGGGCACGCGCCGACCGAGGAGGGGTTTACCTATTCCATGCTCTACCTCGATCCGCATTGGCTGGAGCGGGAGTTGCACGCGTTGTTCGAGCATGCGCCGGCCAACAGTCAGCCGGGTTTTGCCGACACCCTGAGCCAGGATCCGCGCCTGGCCACTGCCATTTTTCAAGCCTTCCACGCGCTCCATGAGGGCGATTTGCGCATTGTGCGCCAGAGCGCCATCGACACCTTGTTGGGGGCGCTCACTGGCCACCTTGATTGGCGCAAGCGTCAAGCTTTTGATCCGCGCCTGCCGTGGGTGGCCCAGGTTGCGCGTGACTATTTGCATGCCCATGTCTATGAAGACATTGGGCTGGATGATCTGGCCAAAGCCTGTGGTGTTGATCGCTTTCGTCTGACGCGGGCCTTCAAGGCAGCCTTTGGGCTGGCACCTCATGCTTATTTGATCCAACTGCGCCTGGCCAAGGCGCGACAGCTGCTGGCGCGGGGCGAGTCGCCGGCACAGGTGGCCAGTGCCCTCGGGTTCGCCGATCAAAGTCATATGGGGCGCTGGTTCCGCCGTGCCTACCAGCTCACACCCGCGGATTACCGCAAGCGCTGCTCAAACCTTCCAGACTGAATTTCGCTGATCCGCGACCATGGATTCCTATCTGATCAAGGAGTCCATGCCATGGAATCGTTGCTGCCTTTCCTGCTGTTTGCGTTCGTTGCCTCGATTACCCCGGGGCCGACCAATATTCTGGTGCTGAGCCACAGTTCGCGGCGGGGGCTGGGGGCCACACTGCCCATCATTTTTGCTGCCTGCGGGGCGGCGGCGCTGATTGTGTTTGCGGTCGGGCTCGGCGTGGGCGAAACGCTGCTGCGGTTTGCGCGTGTACAGCAGGCAATGGCGTGGGCCGGGGTGCTCTGGTTGAGTTGGCTCGCCTGGCAGATCTTTCGAAGCGCACCGCCGTCCCTGGCCCCGACCACCTCGCGCGACGAAGGTGTCAGCGTGTTCGGTGCCGCCACCCTGCAATTGGTCAACCCCAAGGTCTGGATGATGGCGGTGGCGGTAGTGAGCGTATTCGTCGGTGGCGGTGACAAGACCCTGCGGCTGGTGGTGTTGTCGCTGATATTTTTGTTGGTCTCCGTGCCCTGCATGACCCTGTGGGCGTTGCTCGGCGTGGGCAGTGCCCGGGCTTTTGGTTCGCCGCAGGCATTCAAACGTATGAACACTGCACTGGCTTGTTTGCTGCTGGTATCGGCCTGGTTAACCGTGCTGGTGTAGGTCGTTGACTGGGCCGGTCGCTTGAATCAGCAACTGGACCCCGCATGGCTTCAAGAGGGCGCATTTATGGATTGGCGCATCCCTGCGCCAAACAACCGGTGTTAGCGCTTGATCAGTGAAATCTTGGTTCCTTCGATGCTGATCCCGGCCATCAACCCCTGCTGGTCGAAAATGAACGCGTAGGCATCGTCCTTCACGGTCGTGCTGGACAGATTCTTCGCCACCCCTTCATCAACCATTACAACGGTGGGTCCTACGCCGACTTCCCAACCCTTGGATTTGCGTATGTAGTCCACGGCTTTGTCGGTCATCAGGAAAACCGCATAGCCATACGACTGGGCGCCTGCTTGCAGCCCCCAGGACCCGGTTACGGAGTTGTAATAATTCTCTACTTTCTTGTCCTTCAACAACACGCCTTCACCATAGCTGCCGCCAAACACAAGGCCCGCCTTGATGATTTTCGGGAAGACAAGAATCGCTTTGGCGTTGTGCGAAATGCTTTCAGCAAATGGTGTGGACTTGTACAGAGTTTGCAACGCTTGCCGAGAGTCGACATCCAGATCCTCGGCAGTTGCCGCACTAGCAGTGTTCAAGAAGCTGGCCGATGCCAGTGTCGCAAGGACAATCGATAGGAAGAACCGCATTGACTGAGTCATGTTAGTACTCCGATACGGGAGCATTGGATATGAGCAGCAGTCAGCACTTGCCCCTCGGAACAATCCGAGCCTGCTGGAACTATCCGGCGCACCCTAAAATATGTGAGCTACTGACTTCGCCCTTGAATGAGGCCTTTGATCATTGGCGACGTCATCACCTGCTTTGACCTCTGTGTATCAGCCGGGTTCGTCGTCAGAAACTGCGATGACCAACTGTAAAAAAAACGGACACCTGACAAGGCGCCCGTTTTTCAATCATCTAAATCTAAAGATCAAACCGATATTCATGCTCTGTCGTTTCTTGCCGGGATAGAGGTTCGATCAAAAAGCCACACCGTTCGAGTACTTTTGCCGAACCCATATTTCCAGCGTAGACGTTGGCAACCAGTTGTTTAAGGTTCCAATGCAACTGCGCCTCCTGAATCAAATGCCTCACCGCCAGCGTTGCCAGTCCCCGTCCGCAAGCGCTTTGAGCAATCCGATAGCCAACTTCTGCCGACCGCTCGGACATATCGATGCCTTTCAGGTTCGCTCGTCCAACTATTTTTCCGTCAACATCTTCGAGGACAAATGGGTGCCAGGTTCCGGCGGTAAAACCAGATAAATAAGCCGCAATGTGGTCAGTGACGCCCTGCACCGTGTAAAAAGCAGCATCGCGCGCGTCAATGAAACGCTCGAACCACTCGCGATTGTCCATTTCAAATGCCAACAACGCCTCAGCGTCAGTACTTTGTAGGGTACGAATTCTGACGGGGCTCATAAGGTCGCTTCCCTTTCTGGTAGAACTACTTGGTCGTTGCGCAATGGATCAGATTTCGGATTGATGAGCCGCCCAGTGTTTCATCTCTTCGGCAATGAAGTGGTTCACCAGGTCGCTGTACATCTTCTCGATGGCATCCGGGCTCAAGCCCTCTGCCTCGGCCCACTCGCGACGTGTCGCCAGCATCGCCTTGAAACGCTCCGGCGCACGCACCGAAGTCGCCGAGGTCTTGAACTTCGAGGCCGCCAGCACGTACTGAAAACGCTTGCCCAACAGCTTGATAACGGCGTGATCAAGGGCATCGATTTCGCGTCGGATGTCCTCCATGCCTTCACACTCTGCGGGTTGTAATTGATTGATGACTTCCATGTAAGTGACTCCATTTGCTGAAAAAGATTGTGAAGCACCTCTCAAACACCGCCATATTGATACACTGTCGCACTCCAATACTGGCTGCCGTTACGTTTTTGCCGAGTCCATCCATCTGCCACCAGTTGTTTGGCGATCATTCGATTCATAAAGCCATGACCGAGCAGTAGAACCGGTCCTTCGCTGGCAGCAAGGGACTGAAGTCGTTGAGCTGCCGTGCTGGCGCGCATCCTGGCAGTGGCGACGGATTCGACGCTGCGTGAGTAACCGCACAACCATAAGACTCGAAGGATAAATGCCCAGGTAAACGGTGATAGTCGTGGCAGTTTCCAGCGACCATAAGGCAGTTGTGCTTCACAGAAAAGTGCGTCGACGAGGGCGGGTTTCAGGCCAAGAGCCTGGACGGAAGTCAGCGCACGAGGCGAGTTGCTTGAGACTATCACCGTGGCGGTTGCGGCGAGCTGCAGGCTGGCATCCGGGACGGGCTGGCTGGTGATTTCGGACCGGTTGTATTGCTCGATCCAGTCTTTCATCTCGAGCGCTGACATTTTGTCGGTTGCGACCAACTTTGGCTGGCCGTGACGCATCAGGATTATTTTCCTACTCACAGAATGTTTACGTCCTTGTCCTGGTATGCGGTGAATGTGGAGCTCGACGGTCATCTTATCTGCGAAAGTCAGTCGTCGACCATGACGGATGTGCGTTTTTCAAACCAACCGTGATCGCGGTACCACGCCACGGTGTCACTGAGTGTCAGCTCCAGCGCCCGGAAACTCAGGCCAAGCTCTTGTTCACTCTTGCTGTGGTTGAAACAGGTGCGGTCCTTCTCTCGTATCAACAGGCGCAGTGTGGCCATGCTCAGCAGAATGGGCTTGCCGGTGACACGCGCATAAATCTCCTGCACCGACGCCAAGGCGTATAGAAAGGGCAGCGGTAGTTGTCGAACGGGTGTCTTGACGCCAGCTATGCGTCCCAGAACAGGCACCAATTCACGCATCGTCATATGCCGGCCCGCCGCGAGGTAGCGCTCACCGCGCCGTCCATGTCTGGCTGCGGCTATCTGCGCCAATGCCACATCGCGGGCATCGACAACGGAGAAACTACCGGGGATCAGTCCGGGCAATTTGCCGCGCACGACATCGTTAACCAGCTGTCCGGAGGAGGTCGGGCCAATATCGGCAGGGCCCCACATCCAGCCAGGCAAGATCATGCAGGCATGCATCTCGGGATGGCGTTCCAGGAACGACAAGACGACACGGTCGGCGAGGATCTTGCTCCGGTAGTAGTCATCCGCGTCGGCGTCGGCCCGCAGGCAAGTTTCATCGATTGACGTGCCGGGTGCGCCGTCGAGCACGGCGATGGAAGAGGTATGGATGAAACGTCGGATATCAGCGTTGTAGGCCTGGGCAAGCAGGCGTCGCGTACCCTCCACGTTAATCTTTTCGAGTTCCTTCCAGTGGCTGCCGCCCTTGTAGTTGTCGCGAAAGAATGCGGCGGTGTGAAACACCGTATCGCAGCCTTGCAGCGACGCTGCGAACGCGTCGACATCGGCCATGTCGCCAACGACCAGTTCCACACCCTGCAAATGCTTGAACTGTTGTTCACCTTTGGCTCTTGAACGAACCAGGGCTTTGACCGTGCAGCCACCAGCGACCAATTCTCGCACCAGGTTGTTGCCCAACAGGCCGGTCGCGCCAGTGACGAATGTGCTGTGCATAGGTCAACCCTCACGCTGATCGGCTAAAAAATGACATCAACACCGCACTGTCGAAGAAGGCCTCTTCACGGATGGCCAGCCCGTCTTTGAAGGTGAAGTGTGCGGCGTAGTACACGGCAATATGGCGGCCATGGGGTGGAATCACCCGGTCCGGCATCACTAATGGTGCGGTGAAGGTGCCGGTCAGGAAGGCGGTCAGTGCCAAACGATCGTCACTGACGGCAAATGGGCTGAAGGTCAGCTGGGCATCGGGGAAGGCTTCGAGTAATGCGATTTCTCGTTTGCGCATGGATTCGCGACCGGTTTGCATCCCCATCCCATCGAAGTAGATGAAGTCTTCGCAAACCAGCGTAAGCATCGCTTCCACATCACGGCGATTGAAGGCGCTGGCGGCGCGTTCCGCAAAGTCGTTGGGGCCAGTAGTCATTCAGTCCGTTCCATTCGTTTCGAGGGCGTGTAGATATACCGTTGACGCCTCTGCCGAAAAACAGCGACTGCTGCATAATGGCTTTGCACATTTGCACATCAGGGAAGATATGAAGCATGGCTTTGCAAGCAAACTGGGACGATCTTCGCCTGCTGTTGGCAGTCTCGCGACGCGGCAGCTTTCTTCAGGCCGGCCAATTGCTGGGGATCGCTGCGTCTACTGTGTCGCGACGGCTGACCCAACTTGAAAGGGCACTGGGCGAGCCACTCGTGGAGCGGGGCGTTGAAGGATGCTGGTTGACCCCGCGAGGCCAATCCCTCGTGGACGTTGCCCTGGCTGCGGAAGCGGGCTTGAGGCGTCAAACCGTTACGGGCATGTCCGAGCCACACACAGAGTTATCTGGCACTGTCGTGGTCAGTGCAGGGGAGGGGTTCTCCTCATGCGTGCTGGAGGCAGCGAGTCGCTTCACCTGCGCGCACCCGCGATGCTCGGTGGAGTTGCTGATAACAGCAGACTTTCACAAGATCGCCCGCGGCGCCGCAGACATTGCCGTACGCACAGTTCATCTGGGCGAGCCGTCGCTGATTTATCGACCCCTCGGCAGGCTCGCTTACGGTGTCTTCGCCGATGCAAGTTATCTGAAGCGGTTTCCAGAAGTGACCCCGGCCACTGCGGTCAATATTGCCTTGCTACCTCCGCTGGATATGTTGCCGCAACTGTGTGTGGCAAAGGCCGCGGGCCTGGAACGCACGCAGATCAGCGTGAACTCGTTCGCGGCGCAGCTCGAATCGGTGAGGCGAGGTATGGGCGTGGCAGTGCTGCCCTGTATTCTGGCGAAGGATCTGATCGGGGTGTTTCCGGAGATCCAGCTTCCAGATATGGAGGTCTTTCTGGTGACCCGGCCACAGGCGTTGAAGCAGGCTCACATCAAGTGTTTTTTTGTCATATTGGAGCAGGTGCTGCTGGAAACGCTTTCCATAGAAAGTGTCGAAGGTTCCCTCTTGGTGGACGCCCCGAAATGGGTGAATAAGGGTAAATAGATCTTCTCAAATTCAGTGGCTTTGACTTTGCAATCTGGTACGGGCACAGTCTGGCGCTACGTGAGGATGGATGCCTCGGTGAAGCTTAAGGAGAATGCCGTGTTTCCGATCAATATCTGGCTTACCTATACTGCCGCGTGCGTGCTATTGGTACTCGCACCAGGCCCGGACAATCTGCTGGCCGTAGGCCGAGGACTCAGTCAGGGCAGGATAGCCGCTATCGTATCGGGCATGGCATCCGGGGCGGGAATTCTCTTTCATGTGGCAACTGCTTCACTCGGACTGACTTTGCTTATGCAGACGTCTGCAGTTGCCTTCTGGGTCGTCAAGCTCATCGGCGCCGGTTATCTACTTTGGCTTGGCATAAAAGTCCTACGCTCTCGTAGCCTGATTAGCTTCCAGCCAACGACTCGGCAATCACTGCCGAGCATTTTCCTCACGGGATTACTCTCGGCAGCACTCAATCCGAAGCCCGGGTTTTTCGTTCTTGCGTTCATCCCTCAGTTCGTCGACCCACAACGCGGCTCAGTGAGCGTGCAGATGCTGGTGTACGGCATATGGTTCGCCGCACTTACGGCAGTGGGATTCGCACTTATGGGCGTATTTGCCACTGCACTGTCCCGATTTTTGCGTCAGAGGCCACGACTGGTAAATGGCCTGAACGTAGGGGCAGGACTCACCTTCGTTGCTTCGGGAGTATCGATAGCGGCACTCAGCCAAAAATAGGATCAGTATATTTGCGTCGCGGGGCTAAGATTTCAGCTTCGCTGAGCCCCGGTGATTATGAAAGCTGACGACGGGCAACTGCTTCCGCATCAGTGGATGGCGGCGAAAAGCATGATTTCGCCTCCCTTAGCCTTGTAGGAGGGAGGTGTGTTCGCCCGTCGCTGGCAGCATGGTGAAGTGAAGCTGGTAATTTTGAAATCTAACCATTGAATCGCTAGAGCGCGCGTCCGAACGCAATGTTGATTTGCAGGAACAAGCCAGGAATCCCTTGATTCAAGAGATTCATACGCCATAACTAGCGGCTATAACAATGAGCGCGAGAAAACAGACCAACTGAACGAAAAAGAAGGCAAACCGAACCGCCACGAACGTATTGGTTTGCACATGGGATACGTGAACCACAGACTGGCACACGCGAGCGATCAGGACGATTACGGACAAGTAGCTCACTGCAGCGTCGTCGACACCAAGGGTTGAAATCACCCACACAATGGCGCCAAAGACCGGCAGATTTTCCACACAGTTCGCGTGTGCTCTTATCCCACGCCGATACCAATCCTCGCCTTCGAGCTGATCGCATCGGAAAGAGGCAATCGGAACATTCGAGAACAAGATTCTGACCCAGCGATACACCCCGACGGTTGCCATCAACAGCAGCAAAGTCCAGGTCGCAAATCCAAGCAACATCCACATCGGTATTGTCATGGCTGCCAGCCTCGATAAATCGTTTTCAACACGTCATCCCACAGCCGCGCGGCCGACGCACGGTCGGCCGCCCCCTGTCGATCAATTGCTCATGATTGGCGCCAGTGCGGTCTGAATCGTGGACATCTGTGCGGGTGTTGTCATGCGCGTAAGCAGCCGGCCAAAGTGTGGATGCTCCACGCCCGAGATTATGTATTGCCAGCGGTAGGCGCTCAGCACGGAGGCTTTGATTTGCGCTGTCTCATCGACACTGAATGACCGTGAAACATTGCGAATAAAGTAGTCGGCATCGGATGCCGATTGTGCCTGCAGGATTCCATCGACGGCCGCCACCAGCGCAATCAGATCGTTCACTGCCTGGTCGCGCTCGGCTGGCGAGAGTTTCGCGTGCTCCGCCTTCCACTCCAGTTCATCGAGTACGACGTGCCGGCTCTCATCCTTCCAGTGAAATTTGAAAACATCCTTGAACAGTGGGCACAACTCCTCACGCGGGGCGATGCTTTGCACGTAGTGCGCCTGAACAAACAGCTCGATATGACAGGTCAACGCCAGCACCGACCAAGTGCTGGCCGCAAGAACCGAGCGCGCCACATCGTTTGGATCGGCAACTTGACGATACCCCGCTGGCAAGTGCGAACTAATCATCGTCTCCATGCGCCGGAACAGCTCCTGGTGCTTGATCTCGTCGTTAGAAAAGCGCACTAGCGCTTCGAGTGCGAGTTGATCGTCAAAGACATGGGCCCGACCTTGATCGAGCATTTTGGCGCTGATAAAACGCTCGACCAAGCCAAAGATATACGCATAGGTTCGGCCCTGAATCTGACTGAGCAGGCGCGCCTCATCCGCGTCGAGAAAAGCCAGGCGGTCGATCCGCGACAGTCCGTCGGGCAAGAATTTGCGCGAGAAGTCGAAACTCCGATCCTGTAGCAAATCACGATCGATCTGCCATTCCGCTTTCTTCGATGATCTGACAAGTTGAGCATAACGGTCGGCGTTGTCCGAATCTGGGCTGGGTATGGTAGCAACGGTGTTCATATCGATCTCCTGCTGCCTGGTCGAGTTGGAATAGGGCAATTACGGTTAACGTCGGAGCCAATGACCATCGGTGAAGCGTCTGAGGAACGTCTCGATCACGGAGTCCGCGTTGGTGCTAATCTAGGCCTCGCAGTTCAGGCGATGAATGACCAGTGCGCCTGATTACATGCTCCGGACTCCGGAAAGGAGGGCTGGCAATTGTTGGATGCGTTTTCTGATGTGTTGCGTGTGATTCGGCTGTCTGGAGGGGTTTTTCTCGAGTCGGAATTCACTGCGCCCTGGTGCATCAAGGGAAGAATCTCTGCGGACGATTGCAAACCGTTCCTGGCGGCACCTCGACATATCATTGCGTCGCATTTTGTCGCTGCAGGGCATATGCAATTACAAGTCGACGGCGGTGCCGCCATTGACGTGCGGGCAGGCGAACTCGTTCTGCTTCCTCACAATAACGCTCATTCTTTTGGCAGCGACCTGAGCATTGCACCCATGCCGGCGGGCGAAGTTATTCAGCCGCCAGAAGTCGGCGCTATTTCACGAATCAAGTACGGCGGGGGCGGCGAGGTCACGCAGCTATTGTGCGGATTCCTCGGCTCTGAAACCCCCTTCAGTCCGTTGCTTTCGTCGCTGCCATCCTTATTGAAACTAGACTTGCGCGCGACGGCTTCGGGAGCCTGGATTGAAAGCTCATTCCGGTTCGCTGTCAGTGAGATTGCGGCGGGGCGCCTCGGCTCGACAACGGTCATCGCCAAGCTCTCCGAATTGCTATTCGTCGAAGCCGTCAGCCAATACGTCGCGAGTCTCCCCGCTGAGCGGCGCGGGTGGCTGGCGGGTTTGCGAGATCCGCATATCGGGCGCGCACTGGCGCTGCTCCATGCTCGTCCAACCGAGGGCTGGACTGCAGAAGCCCTGGCGCTTGAAGTGGGCATGTCGCGCTCGGTATTCGCGGAGCGATTCACGGCATTGGTCGGACAGCCACCGATGCAATACCTGACGCTCTGGCGTATGCACGTGGCGGCTCAACAGCTGCGCGAAGGTCGCGGTAATGTGGCGCAAATCGGCTTTGCAGTTGGCTATGAATCCGAAGCTGCGTTCAGTCGCGCATTCAAACGCCAGTTCGGCACATCACCCGGCACTTGGCGTAGACAATCAGCGTGAGAAGGTTCGGTGCTGATGGACACTGTGATCAAGCCAAGCAGTAACTATCTAAGTTCGCACCTTGTATTTTGCGTCACCTCCGTGAGGAGGGGAGGCCGGCCAGATGATTCTCGGATTTATTCCGCCCCTGTGGCTGCGCCCTCAAACGTGGTCTGTGATGATTTTGGCGGTTGCAAGGTTGGGAATTCCATAATTAAGGCAGCGGTACGATGAACGCAGAGTGTATTCATCGTACTGCTTTTTTCAGCGATGAGGCTTACATCTGGCTTTGTTGCTCTAAAGCTGAGGTTTCGACGTTATATGAATGCAATTCACTCATGGCTGCACAAAAAGTGAGAACGTCCTCCTTGACGTTTAGCGGACTAAAAGAGACTCGTAGGGTGGAGCTCATTTGGGCGTGACTGAGCTTCATGGCGCTTAACACCCGGGAAGGTGTAGGAGACACACTGCTACAAGCTGAGCCTTTCGAGACGCAAATACCTCTTTGCGAGAGAAACTTGATCGCCCTGCTGGCATCGATACCGTTAAAGCAAATAGAGAGTATGTAACCCGAAGTCTCTCCATCCTGGGTATTGATCGAAAATGAGATGTTTGACTGCTCAAGCGTCTTTTGAAGGAGCAGGCTCAAGGCGCGAACGTGATTATGGTAGTGGTCAGCGTTTTTTTGGTGATGTACGAGAGCTCTATATAAAGACTCTATGCCGTAGATGTTTTCCGTTCCTGGCCTGACGCCAGCCTCCTGCTCCCCTCCAAATATCAAAGGGGAGAGTCGAAAACGATGATTCAAATAAAAAAAACCGACCCCCATTGCCGCTCCGAGTTTGTGGCCAGAACCAATAAGGGCATCGATATACGTTAAGTCGGGGGAGGAGACTTTGGTCAGTGTCTGTACACCGTCACAAATGAAGGAGATGTCCGGATCTATGGTTTTTACCTTTTTAGCGATATCGTCGATAGGTTGGCGTGCCCCAGTTTCATTGTTGACGCCCATGACTAATACCATTGAAGTATGTTCATTGAGCAAATCATATATGAAAGAAGTCTCTATAATTCCTCGATGATCAACTGGAGCAATATGGACGATAAAGCCGGACTGTCGCATGTGTTTTACGGTATTGAATATGGCAGGGTGTTCAATGGCGCTGACAATTATTTCGTTTCTTGTCGAATTGGCCGTCTTAAGAAAATGGCATCTTCCTTGAATAATTAAGTTGGCAGCTTCGGTGGCGCCTGAGCAGAAATGATACTCGCTTGACCGCCCTCCGAACATCGCGCTCAGCAGCGATCTGGTTTTTTCAAGCACTGCGTTAGCTGCATAGCCAGCAGAGTGATCGCTTGATGGGTTTCCAGGTTCAGGGGAGAAAGTCACAGCATCTTCAAAAGGTAATGCAGAGGCAGCGCTGTCAAGATAGATCATGTATGTCCTTATATTATTTCCATGTTGTTGTTGTGCAGCATATCTTGTATCTGGTTCGTAAACTCTATGCTGTCTGTACTTGAGCGGCCAATCAGATTTTTTTCAATGAAAGTGTACTCGGCCAGCTCTTCTTTGTTGATGATGATCTGCGCGCAATTTCTGGAAAAGTTTTCGATCAATAAGTTTGCCGATATAACACCGCGATACACCTTCTCTCCAATGAACTCGTCATCTGCTCTTGCGTAAATAGCGATATGATCCACGGAGTTGTCAAATTGACAAAGCAAGCCACCGTAGGTCGCAGGGCAAAGAACTCGTCCTCCTGTTTCGTAGAGATTGATCACCGGGTTCTTTTTCAAACGGGCCAAAGGGCAGTTTTCCAGGTCGCTCTGTTTAATCTGGTTCTCGTTGTTCTTCCACCATGAACCTCCAAAATAGGAGTCCTCATCGTGTGTGTCGAACAGGTAGGGAGTGGTCAATGAGAATAGACCCTGATCTTCGGTAGAGAGGAATAGTGCGTTTGTTTTATTGAATACCTCGTGGATGTAGTTTTGACTGGTTGACTTGAGTTGTTCAATTCCGGAGCGAGTCCGACGGATGATTTTCCGGAAGTGATCGTTGCCTTTGGATTGCAAATGAATTGCTACTTTTTCTAAAGGTATTTCACTTGCGGCAAGTATTTTTTGATAGGCACTGGGGATATAAACGGCTTTCTCACGGTGTTGGATGTCTTGAGTGATTTTCCGCCGTTCATCATTCCCACCTTTGATGCCTATAAGGTCAGAAAGGTACAGGTTTATGGATACGTTTTTGTTATGACGCTTTAAGGTGTCATGTAATGCAATCCCCAGTTCGAATGTGAGAATCTCCGTCGGACTAGGTTCTCCTTGTATTCCAAATGAATAGCCGTCGTGAGATGAGAATATGGTCGTGTGACCGCAATCGATTACAATGTTTTCTCTTAGATTTTTCTCTGAGGTGATGGTGTGAACTATTGAGTCAATATCCATTTTGTGTTCTCAGTTCAGGTTAAATAGTTTTTTTCTAATGAGTGCTCTATAGATTCCGTAAGGTCTGCCAACAAAGCCTGCAATAATACAAAATATCAAGGCGGCCTTGATGGCTTGCATTAAGGTTGCACCGCTTATGCTCATGTTTATTATGTAGAGTGGTAGCTCGAACGAAAGATAGGCCAAGGTATCGACAAGGTAAGGTTTTATACCTTTGTCCCTGTCGGAAATCTTGAATTTTTTAAAGACAAAGTCGCGCCATATACCGAAGGGGCGAGCAGTGCTGGTGATAATGAAAAGCCCTACGAGTCTAGCACTTAGGTGTGTGCTAAGTGTCATCTGCGCAAAACCTAGTTCGATAGGTATGGAGATTAAGTAGCAAAACGTATTTAGCGCGAAGGTGTCGGCCCAAAAATTTTTTAGAGACTGGGTGTTTTGTTTTATAGATAAATCATTGTTGGTAGAAGGCATGGTTTAGCCTCGCTATAACGTACAACGTCACAGGTTGAAATTGCGAGCAGCAACAAGCAATGAACTGCTCCATTGGTCGTGGCGCTTTTAAAAGTCTATGTTTGCGGTCGAGTATTTAGATAGTCGAACCAAGAGGCTTATTTTTAATTAGATATCGTGCGCAATAGTGTCTGGCACCTAGACGCATGAGCGGAACGGAGTAAGGTTTTTTGGCGGGAGTTAAGACGTATACACACAAATGCCTCCATGGCAGCAATGCTCTGATACGACAACACTCTAATCTATGGGAGATAGCGTCGTCTACCCCTCACTATCATTCTGCTACGTTCGGGCCTTGTTCTGGCGTTGAACACCACTGTTGCAGTATTTTGAAAGCCTAAATCGTTTAGTTTCAGCTCATTCTAAATCCCGTGCAGTTTGCCCTGTTCCGCCTCGGCCTTTAGCGACAACCCCGTATCGAATAGCACTCGCAGTTTACTTTGTTTGAATTGAGATCGAGTGTCGCGAGGCGCTTATAGTCCAAACGATGATACTTACCGAAAATCATAAAACTCACCAGGATTTTCAAAATAGCTTCTATTTTGTGGCGCAAATCACCCTCCAACGCCTGCAATTTGCAATTTTTTCACACTAAACTCTGATCTAAATCAGTTTTAATGCGGCGCAGGCGTGCCCGATTACCGCTCGGGAATACTGAAAAAGGCTTCCGGATTTGGTGCGCGCCACACACGAACTGAACGGAGAACCCCGATGAAACACCTGGCCTTCGCATGCTGAGTGTGCCGACGAACGTAAGCAAAGCCGTCTGGATCGAACAAGCATGTGCTGGCCGCGCGTAAACGCAGTGGCAAACGTGCGGCTGCGATCATGAGTTTGATCCAGTCGGCGCGGCTCAATGGGCAGGGCAGACGCTTACGCCCTATCAGCCTTCCCTGTTACCGGAGTTACAAGCCCGACTCTCTTACGCCGCCTGCCGCCGCATGGTCAGGATAGCAGCACCAAAACCGATGAATGTCGACCCCACCACCCGGCTGACCCAACGGGATAGCGCAGGCCGGGTCAGCACACCCTTGGCCCGCGAGGCGAGCGCGGCATAGAGGCTCAGGGACGACACCGACAATGCCATGAAGATCGAGGTGAGGATCAGAAATTGCGGTAGC